>Ga0187887_10002405_pt1 | contig 15045 bp, 13 predicted proteins | sample June2016WEW_7_10_FD_132977 | JGI IMG/M metagenome (GOLD analysis project Ga0187887, IMG submission 132977) | Peatland microbial communities from SPRUCE experiment site at the Marcell Experimental Forest, Minnesota, USA - June2016WEW_7_10 | ecosystem: Environmental > Terrestrial > Soil >...
CGCCTAAATCGCGTCTCCGGCATGGTTCCATTTACTGGCGTGATGAATTCGCTGTTGTCTGGCAAGAAATCGCGATTGCGTTGCGGTTCTGGAATTGATTTCTTTTCAGTCATGCCCGACGGCAGGATTTCTGCGTGCCCAGTGTCAGTCGATTTTGATTTTTCAGTAGTTGGCTCGATATACAATAACAGTCCACGCTCACTTACCGATCAGGTTACAGTCGGCGAGCCTTGCTTGTCATGCGACGTTTTCCAAGTCTGTGGCGGAAGATGTCTTTTTGTAAACCGCTCGCAGGATATGCTTCGAGAAAATGGATTTTCGTATATCTGCTCAACTGTAAGACATCTAGTGAGGGAATTGAAAGAGGTTCAGCCCAAAGTTCAGGTACTCATCGGGAATGGGTCTGTAAACACGTCGGACCTTGAATATCCAGAATTCAACAATGGTTGTGAAATCATTCCCTGAGATAGGTGAGGGAAACAAACATCCTCGAATTTCCCAAAAAACCAATCAGCTCAATAAGAGACTCGAATCCTATTCCAGATAGAAATGCTCTTCAAAGAAACCATGCGCAAAGATCTGGGAACCAACCCGAAGGCCTACGTTCAAGAAACGGTTGAAAGAATTGACAAGATCATCTTGGCCCTTGATTCGCCCGAGCTCACCGCTGCTCAAAAATCGAGCGTCCAGCAGTGCAAGGAGAAGCTAAAGGCACACACTCAAAAAACTCTGTACGAATTGATAGCTATGATGTAGCTATCTACACCTAAAAATTAGCAAGTTTCATCGTCAGGTGCCAGTTGCATTACAACGATACAAAATGGTTCTGGTGACAAAATGACTATCGAGTTTTTTGGTCATTACAGGGACGTTTATGGAAACTTATCTCAAATTCTAGGGCAGTTTCGAGAGATTGGCTTTCATTTTACTGGCCAAAACAGAAATTCGTATGTCATTAGATCAGGTTAGTCCTGAAAGCTCAGAGGTTGTGTTCGACCTTCTGACGTGGATACAAGATAACATCCCAGAATCAGTACTTCGTGATTATCCAACGTTGAGTCTCTTTGATTATTTGCGAGTTTTCGACGCAGCAAAAGCGACACTTTCGCTTCCCGACAGACTTGCGCATCAATACTCGAAGAGCGCTTTGGGAATCGCTTACTCAAAACTTCAATTGTCTGAACAACGATAACTTCGGTGTGGAAATGGAATGTGCGCGGTGACGTAAGATCTTGGATACCTTTGATTGTATTGCAACGAAGGTGGAAGTTCGAGAATTCTCAAAAGATAAACCTGTACCGGCTGATGTAAAATCAAGAATTCTTGAAGCGGCGAGGCTCACTGGCAGCTCGATGAACACTCAGCACTGGCGGTTCATCATTGTAACGGATAAGGAAAACCTGAAACGACTTGCCGACGATAGCACCACCGGCCCTTGGGCGGTGGGTTGCAACTTTGCAGTGATAATCTTGACTGATCCGAAGGTCCCTGGACACGTGATCGATGGCGGGCGAGTTCTCCAAGACATGCAACTAGCAGCTTGGAACATGGGCGTTGGCTCTGGAATCTTTACCGGCGTCAAGGTGGATAAACTACGCAAAGATTTTGCGATCCCTCAGGAGCTGGAGATAACAGCTTTTGCTTGTTTTGGTTATCCGGCTAGGAACGTCACGGGGAAGAAAAAGAACAGAAAAGAACTGAGCGAGATTGCGTTCAGTGAGAAGTTCGGAAATAAACTAGATCCTGAGACTGCCTTTGGATAATCCATTATCCTATTCCGTCAGTTACTTGGCTCTCTCGCTCGCGAGTCCCTGAACATTGATGCGCCTTTAGATCAACTTCATTCGCAAAAGATCTTCCACACTTTCTACATTGGTAAGTTTTACCCGGGGGTGGCGGAGTTACAATCATGTTATTATCCTTCTTTACACAATCATAAAGGTCTTACGAAGAGCTCATTCGACAGAGACATCTTCTCGGTTAGCCCATTCATACCAAGACCCCAGATAATTTCTGACATCTTTGAAGCCTATCAGTCTTAGGACAAGCCAAGAGTGAGCTGCCCTGTATCCACTCTGACAGTACGTCACTGTTGCCGCGTCTTCTGCTAGTGAAGAGTAGCGCTTTCGTAGCTGATTTGCATCCTTTAAAGTTCCGTCTTTCCTTAGGGCAAGCTTCCACTCTACATTTGTTGCGCCTGGAATGTGTCCTGCTTTGAACGCCCTCTGATAAGTACCGTTGTACTCGCCAGCGTTTCTTGCATCGAGTATTTGGAAGGAGTTGCTCTTGGATAGCGAGTCGAGAGTCGCAACAATCGAATCATCCAGCTTTGCAACGAACTCGCTGGTTTTTTTTGGCGGGGTTGGATCTCTTGTAGAAATGGGTAAATGCTTTCTCTTCCAGAGGTTCAATCCACCATCCAACAGGCTTGCCTTCTCGTGCCCGAGATAGTTCAAGAGCCAGACTCCGCGAGCCGCATCGTACCCACTGTTATTCTGGTAGAATATGACTCGCTTCCGCGGATCAAGTCCTATTGATCTAAACAGCATCTGCATCTGTTTTGCAAATGCACTTATTCCTTGCTTTGAAGTATCGACCCAGTGGAAGGCGTAAAGCTCCAAATTAAAGGCGCCAGGGATGTGACCATTTGCATATTTCCAATAATTCCTCGTGTCAATGAAGATGACATCATTCTTACCCACGAGTTTTGAGGCTTGATCTATGGAGACGACGAGCGACGATTCAGAATAGCCTTTGTAGTTCGTTGATTTATTGGCCAACTGTGGCTTCCGAAACGCGTAGTTCAATTAAGAGTATTGGGGAAGTGCTCAGCTTCCCGCCAGTGTGAGAGTCGAAACAGCTGAGAATGTGGAGAGATTGCTTACCAAGACTTCACCCTGAGAAATTGTGTAGAGATAGTTTCCTATGATGACGCTCCTATCTATCTGGAGGTTGTTGTTGGGTGAATCGCCGTAGTTCTGGCTCGCAGGATATTGAGATACTCTACCAAGAAGATTGAACCCGGATGTTGTCACGTTAAACACGTAGACACCCTGCCAGACGACATTCCCATATGGTGGTGGGCTGTTCGGGCTGGTGGTCTGCGTCCCACTGACCAAAGCTAGCGTCACGGGTATTACCATGACGTTAGTTGCTGAGTCGAACGTGAAAGCCAAGTGGTTGGTCAAGACCGGAGAATCAGTTCCTCGGTCTCCGATAAAGTAATCAGAGACATCGCTCGAGGTTCCGTTTGGTAAGACCTGGAAGAGGGAGAGCTTCAACCCGAGGTAGTAGGCGTAGTTTCCAGTCGAAGCGGGGACAGTGTCTTTACCCACTCCGATTAGGTTGCCGTTTGCCAGTGGATAAAGATAATCTGAGTAGCCGTTGACCTTTAGGGCACTCAAGATAACCGGGTGTGTGATGTTCTGGAACGAAATTGCAAAGAGGGGATCCACCTGCTCGAATGTGACGACGTAGCCCATATCTCCAACGAAGCTGACTGCGTAGATGTTCTCTCCAGGTGCAATATTTCTAATGGCTGATACCTGTTTCATGTTCATGTTGAGTGCATATACATCATCACTGATCGTGTTCGTGCCGCCGATCTGGGCGTTGCGGCTCGTGGCGACCATGAAGTAGCTGCCGTACTCATTCAAGGAGAATTGGTTCAGAACGGTTCCGGGGACTGATCCTGCCGCTTCCACCGTTACTGTGCCGTTCGAGTATGAGGCACGGAAGATTGTGCTGTTCTGTCCTCCCTGCTGCACACTTGATGAAATGATGCCGCCTGTGAAGACGTCTCCCGGAATGTTGTCAGCGTAGTACTGCTCGTAGTTAGCGTAGACGACGTAGATGTTTGATGTCGAAACGTAGACTGTCGAAGACGGACCCGTTAGAACGGAAATGGTACTTTCCTTACCTGCGAACATGCTGATGCTCACGACCATTGTGTAATAGCTGATTTGCACGTTGGTCGGCGTGTAGAAAACTGAAGATGGTGGAAGGGTTATGGTGACACCGTTCACCGTTGCCAAGGGCATCACACCAGTTGCGTTGCCATTGTTGTTGAAAGTATAAGATGGCTCCTGGATAATGGCATAAAAGTAACCTTGGACGAGACGCGAGGCAACGTAGTTTCCAGCGATGCTCTCATTCTCCATGAGTTTTGGCGCGGAAAAGTTTGTGGTGTTATAGAGCAGGAGGTCGATGTATGTCGTGTTTGTGTTTCTCTGATTGATGACCAGAAGGCGATTCTGGGCGATCTCAATTCCCAGAATGTTGGAGTTTTGGTATTTTATGGTCGAAAGTATTGAGGCCGAGTTGGGCGGGTAGGCGTTTATGATCGTCACGGTGCTGGTAGTCGATACGAAGAGATGGGTTCCATCGGTCTTTACGATATCTGGTTCGTCGACACCTTGGACTTGAATGTTAGTCTCAGTATATGATGGAGTTGACTGGGTTGCAGATGCTACTGCGTCCACAGTTTCAGCAGCCGTCATGGTAACTGTCTTGAGTCCAGGCTCCACTACGCCGCCGAAGAAACCTCCACTTCTAACATACTGCTGTGCACTTTTGGCGTTGATAGCGATAAAGCTCTGGAGCTCGGAATAATTCTGGAAGGAGCCGAGGCCCTGAGGAAGGGCATTTTGTTGCGTGGTAGTAGTGGTTTCTGTCGTGGAACTAGTCGTTGGAGTTACATTATTTACCGGCAAACCGGCGATTACTGCCAGCGCAGCCGATACCCCTAGAACCACCATAACCAAGATTGCGGCCTTTCCGAGCCCGAAACTGGCTTTGATACTCTGCATGAACGAAGGGAAAACATGTGGGGAGATTAAAGACCAAGCAAAAGAACAGCCTGTTCTGCTCAGGCGAACGGGAGGAAAGTCATAGCACGGCACCATCCCCGACAACAGTCATCCACTTTCTCACGCGCCATGAAGTGACAAGACCGTTCTTCACATAGGGGTCATCATTCACAAAATTCTCTGCCAAAACGGGCGAAGTCCCTCTGAACACCACCACGCCGCCGTCCGCTGGGTCGGCAAGAGCGCCGGCGAGGACAATATCTCCACGATCGAAGGCCTCCCGCACAAGTTTCAGATGCGCCTCTCTGAATTGCGCTCTCTTGGTGATGTAGTCATTCACAAAATCATAGAATAAAATGTAGTGCAATCTGGCTGATTTGCATCAAAACTCGTTCTTTAGGATTGCTCGCGAGTCCTCAGATACTCGAGGCAAGATTCCATTCTCCTTTCTCCAGAGTAGCTGCATTAGGCGGCATTCAGCACCGCTGTAAGGAGGCGCCTCTCAGCCTTTCTCCGGTGCTTTATCAGGGCAGACGTGCCAATCTTGAGCTTTCCGGCCAGTTGTTTTGAACTGATCTTCCTCGGCACATCGTAGTATCCATGATTGTACGCTGTTGTCAGAACCATTCGCTGCTTCTCGGTCAGACTACCTAATGGTGAGCTTGGTGAGAAAGTTGCATCAACATGCTGGAGTACTTTGTAGCGTATACCTGCTTTCTTGAGCATCTCTGGTAAGACCCTGACCTGCCTTGCGTTTCCCAGAAAAGTCATCTTGACCTTTCCATTCTTGATCTCCAGAGGAGTCAGCAGGTACCCGCCTGCAGCCCATAACGTATCGGCCTGGGGATCGCTCTGGGGCTTACTCTTGAAGAGAATTGTGTACTTTCCTTCTTTACTGTGATCCAGGACTTGCAGCTCGGACCCGGGTTCGCTGAAGATATCATCGAGCTTTGTCCTGCGATGGTTGAATTGTATGCTGCAGATAATGGAAAACTCTTTCGGATCCTGCTTGATGAAGTTCAGGACTTCGAGCGACTTGATCTTCTCAATCGATTTATCTCCAGACAGCCTCACGAATTCTGAAACTTCGGCTTCGATGACTAGTCTTTGCACACTTGACAGCGATTGAGATGCCATAATACGCGTTTCATGATGGGTGAGCTAAAACACCCCAAGGTTAATCTGCCCGAGAATTGACATATTAGAAAAGTTCAACACTCGGATAGGTGTAAGAACCTCCGCTTAAAGTTATATGCATCGAACTTCTGAATAGTTATGGAAATCTGTTTCTGAGGGCGTTAGAGTTTGCAAGATATTGTTACAGTAGAAGATCTGGTTGTTGTTTATCCTGACGGGACGCGAGCGGTTGACGGCATTTCGTTTTCCGTGAAAGAGGGTGAGTTCTTTGGCTTTCTCGGTCCGAACGGGGCTGGAAAGAGCACTACGATCAAGGCGCTGACCACGCTCCTGCACAAGACTTCCGGCCGTGTCTCCGTCGCCGGATTCGACTTGGATCATTCACCGAAGGAAATCCGAAGATCTATAGGCGTATCGAGCCAGGAAACAAGTTTAGACGTGGACCTCACCGGACGTGAGAATTTGCGTCTCCAGGGCCGCCTGCAACAATTGCACGGCAAGGTTCTTGATGACCGGATTGATGAACTGCTAAAACTTGTGCAGCTTGAGGATGTAGCGAAGAAGCCTGCGGGTCGCTATTCTGGCGGTATGCGAAAGAGGCTCGACCTTGCCTGTTCTCTGATTCACGAGCCAAAGTTGCTTTTCTTGGATGAGCCGACAACAGGACTCGATACTCAGGCACGCGCTGTGATCTGGGAGTACCTTGAAGGATTGAACAAGAAAGAAGGCATTACGATCTTCTTGACCACGCAGTATCTGGAGGAAGCTGATCGGCTCTGCCGTGAACTATCAATAATAGACCACGGGAAACTGATTGCGAATGGTACTCCTTCGAATCTCAAGGCGGCTGTGGGTGGTGAGACGATTACTTTGACTCTGACCGATGCTTCTTTGAAATCAAAGGTAAAGGAGATTCTGAAAACTATCCAAGGAGTTACCAATATCGAAGATGCAGATGGAGGAGTTATCACATATACGAAAAACGCTGGTCAGATAATAGCGGATGTTGTTACGGCACTGGACAGAAGCAGCATCCGTCCGGCTTCACTCAGCATTTCTTCTCCCACGCTGGATGACGTCTTTCTCCGCCACACAGGCCGGCGCATCCGCTCTGATGAACTCACTCGGAAGGAAACGGAGCCCTTCCTGATGTAGGTGGTTTTGTCTTGACATTTTTCTATGACACGCAATCACTTCTCACTAGATATCTGACGAAACTAGTCAGAAATCCCACGTTGCTCGCGACAAATCTCGGTACTCCATTACTGTTCCTGATACTCTTCTCGCAGCTGCTGGGGAAATTAGGCGAATTTCTAGGCGGCAACGTGAACTACCTTGCATATCTGACCCCGGGAGTAGTTGTGTTAAACGCAATGACTGGCGCGACTCTGGGAGGAGTCGCTATAGCGAATGATTTGAATTCGGGTTTTCTCTCGAAGATGCTCCTGACGCAGGTTAGTAGGTCTGCAATCCTCTTGGGTAGGCTTCTAACAGACGTGACTGTAGTTGTGGCCCAATCAATAATTACAATAGTAGTAGCAGTTGCAATGGGTGTGAGAATCTATTATGGATTTCCAGGGATTCTGCTCATTCTGGTCACGGTCTCATTCTTTGAATTAGCCTTATCTGGGATATTCCTTTTCGTGGGGATGAGGAGCCGGAAGACCGAAACAATCTCAGCGATTGGCAGCGCGGTGTTCTTTCCGATCATCTTTATCAGCAGCGCAATGTTCCCAGTTTCATTTTTCCCTGCGTGGGCACAGACTATCTCGAAGTATAATCCAGTCAGTTATGCTGCGAACGTGACTCGTGAGCTTGTACAGGGCGGCCTGACCGGGAGCACTGTTGTGTCTGCTTATTTGGTGATAGGGTTCATTGCGATTGTGAGTTTTGCTGCGACGCTGTACCAGTTCAGAAAAGTGATCAGCTAATCACTGTGCACCTGCATAGAATCAAGTCTCTTTGACACGAACTCTGAAGTTCTCTTTGACATGGACATTATGGTGATCATCGGGTTTGCACCAAGCGTCGTGGGGAAAACTGAAGCATCAGCCACGAACAGGTTTCTTACCCCCAGAAGCTCTCCTTCCACGCTCACGGCGGCAAGGGATTCGTCAGATCCCATTCTGCAGGAACCCATGATGTGAGCGCTGTAGAGCATGAGTCTGTTCGGCGCGATACCTCTCTTTTCTACAGTGTCGTAGAACCTGTCGAGCTCATTTTGTGAAAGCGCGGCTTTTCCTTCTGGAGCCCTGACTTCTACCAGATCGGAGTGCAGGGTCGAGAGACCAGACGCTCCCGCCGCAGCCAGTATCCTTCCGGTTTCCTTGATGCCACGAATCATGTTCTCCCTGTCTTTTTCTTGAAGCTTGTAGTTTACAACCGCAGAGCCGTGTTTATCAACGCCGACTGATCCGGCGCTCCATTCTCTCAGAAGGACAATGTTGGCAGTTGAGTGATTGAATCTCTCGCGCATGAAATCCTTGTTCCTTTGCCCGCCCGGCCAGGGAGAACTCAGCGCAAAAAGTCCTGGATGAGCTGGCGCTGCCTCCATCCAGAAACCATGACTTGTCCCGTCTAGGTTGAGATGCTTTGTAACAACCACTGTTTGCGGTGGACCGTCCCACGCCCTAACTTCTTGCTCGAAAAGCCCGGACACGGCTGTTGTCGGATGGAGCCTAAGATTCTTGCCGATGTTTTTGCCTCTGATTCCTGAATTCAGGATTAGCACTGGCGTCTTTATCGATCCGCACGCGAGAACTACAACCTTCGCACGGACATTGATGTTGATGTCTTTGCCGTTACGGGATGTTGTAGCTTCAATTCCCTTGGCTACTCCATGTTCCTCAACTATGCGCTCGACCTTTGTGTCAAAGAGAAACCGCGCTCCATTCTTGAACGCCATGGGCAGATAGTTCATGATTGTCGATTGCTTACAGGAATAGATGCACCCATACGTGCAGTACGCACACCTTTCGTTGCAATCCACAGCGTTCCTCCAGATGCGTTCAAAATCTGGGCCTTCATGGTATCCGAGAGCCTGACACCCTTTGAGAAGCACCACGTTGTTGAAGTTGAGCTGACTCTCGTCAAGGTTAACTTTCAGGAGCTTCCAGACCTCCTCAACATTCGAACTGAATCCCTTGCCGGTGAGGTCCGCGATTCCATATTTCTCTTCCCAATTCTTCAGAACGGCGAGGGAAGGCCTGATGCACGTCATCCAGTTGACTGTTGTTCCTCCTCCAGCGCCTCTTCCAGAAAGAAGGACGAACGACAGATCCTTGGTCGCGGCAGTACCATATTCATCAAAGAGCTTGTTCATCATCGTCAGCTCTCCCTGATCGAAAGAGTCTGCCGTGGCGTAGGGACCAGACTCCACAACCAGAACGTTGAATCCTTGCTTGCTCAATTCGAATGCAGCGACGCTTCCTCCAGCTCCAGAGCCCACCACGCAAACGTCGCATTCCAGAGTTTGATCGCTATCTGGAACAATTGGAGTTATCTTGAGATCCTGTGGATGGCCGAGCCGCGTCCCGATCTGGGTTGTGGGATATCCTATTTCACTCCAGTTTGGATTCGACCCATTTTCATCGGTAAGAGTGTAGAATAAGAAACAGACGAGCCTCTTGAGTGCTTGAAAGGCCTGTCTTTTTAGTCCGAGCGAGCTGTCTCTCCAGCTTTCGAGATATTTTGTTCTTTCTTCGAACGTCATAGTTGTGAATCTTGCAGGCTTCCCGGTTAGGATGAGATTGTACAAAGTGCTGTCAAAAACAGAAAGTAGCCTATGGAATTGCTCTCTTAGGGCAGGCTCGAGTCTCGTTTCAATTATCTCGGCAAGCGCCTTGTCCACACCGAGCTCCGTAGCTGAGCGCGAATAGAACGCTTTTGTCTGATCGGAATCAACTCGAGCTACTTTGGGCACAATCGTATCGCATATTGCACTTAACGTGGCAACCTCACGATTCGTCAGAGTCATTGATCATTCGAAGGCTTGTTCATGCTAAAAGGAAATGGAATACAAGTCAGGTGTCCGCATATCTGAACTTCATACTGAAGGCGGTATTTGCATCTCAGGTGAAAGCGATTGCTATCATCTTAACTCAATACTGTCGACAGGTTATCTTAATCTTGACTCGAGCTGCCTAGGTATTTTTGTTCCAGATAGCGCACCAGATAGTCTGGATTGTAACTTTCCCCGAACTCCCTTCTCAGCAGCTCTTTTGGCGAATATGTTTGTCCCCATTTGTGTATCTTTCTGCCAAGGTACTCTTTGATCTTTCCAGTATCTTTGTTTCTTATTGTTCTTGAAAGGTCCATTTCTTTTCTGATGCTATTCCATATCATTCCATCCACGACATTTCCTATCGTGTAGCTTGGAAAGCCTCCAAAGTTGCCCCAACTCCAGTGAATATCCTGAAGCACGCCCTGTGAATCAGTTCTCGGGACAACGCCCAAATTGTCTTTGAATTTCTCGGACCAAATCGAAGGTAGCTCTTTGACCGAAGCCTCTCCACCCATCAACTGCTTTTCAATTTGATATCTAACGGCAATGTGGAAGTTGTAAGTCAACTCGTCTGCATCTACTCGAATCAAGCTCGGTCTGACCAGATTGAAGTAATGATAGAGGTCTTCAGAATCATATCTTTTGAGGAACTTTAGTTTCGATTTGAGCATTGGAGTAGCGACCTTGCAAAATTCTCTACTTCTCCCAACTACATTCTCAATGAACCTCGACTGTGATTCGTGTATTCCTCCAGAAGCTCCACCAGCAATGGGTGTGTATTCAAGGTCCCGCAACACTTGGAGCGCATAAATGGCGTGACCGGATTCGTGCATCGTAGAATACATGCTTGCCCTAAAATCCCTACCTTCGTATCTTGTAGTGATTCGCACATCATTTATTGCGAAATCAGTTGTGAAAGGATGCGTTGACACATCCATTCTGAATCTTGTTCCCTCTGGCATCCCAAAGAACTTGAGTATCTCTTTGTTTACTGACTCCATCTGAGTCTGATCGTACTTTACAGATTCCAAGTCATGATGTTTTGGATAGATGCCAGCTCTTCTGACTTTGAGGAGTATTTGCTTCAGATTAGGTATCAATTTCCCAAAAATGGAATCCATGTCATCTGTGCGCAAACCCTCTTCGTTTCGATCAAGCAATGCGTTGTACGGATGTCTTTCGTATCCTATTTTTTCTGCTTCCTTTCGTTTTAACTCGACCAACTTTTCAAGGTGCGGCCTGAAAGATTCATAGTCGTCCTTTTTTCGGGCAACCCTCCAGACCTGATTTGCTTCAGTTCTGCTCTTTGAAAGCTCATGGATCAGTTCCGGTGGGACCTTTTCATAGTAGTCAAGGTGCCTTCTGAGTACCCGGACTATACCCTTCTCCTCGTCGTTCAAACTCTGGTTTTCTTTCTCGGCTTGGTCAACAAGTCCCTTGAGCGAAAGCGTGAACCGCTGCTGGAGCAATGATAATTCCGAGTCAGCGATAGCTCGTGCTAGTGTCCCTTCGCTCGGCATGTACGTCTCGAAATCCCAGTTTAGCACTGAAGAGGCATGACCGACAGCCCAGACCACTCTGTATCTTTGAATTATCTCAAGGATTGTCTTGTTTTGAAAAATTCCGGCCATCTTTCAACAGCCCAAGGACTTCGCCCTTCCAATATGTAATCTTTGAGGGAGAGAAAAAACAGCTGGAAGAATGAGAATCGACTGAAATCTTAAGAGCAAAAGCATTCGACTTACACATTCAATGTCTGAACTTGCCAGATCTCTAATTGGTATTGCGGGTGCTCATTTCGTAGCCGGCGAACTTTCGCAGAGAGGGTACATAGCAACACTGACCCCTCGAAACACGAAAGGAATCGATGTCTTGGTTTCAAAGCATGACGGTTCAAAATCCGTGAGCATTCAGGTGAAGACCAGTAGCGCCAAACAAAGGGGAGACTACACCAGGAGTTGGTGGATGGAAAAGAAGGACGAGAATATTTTTTCTGATAACCTGTTCTACGTTTTTGTCGATATCAAAAACAGCAACGAGAAACCCGACTATTATGTCGTGAAGAGCAAAACGGTAGCCGAGCAAGTGAAGACAGCTCATCAGAAATACCTAGCCAAATCGGGCGGAGAGGGAAAACCGCATCCTGACGCCGAGCTGAGAGCTTTCACAATTGAAGATTCTGACGTGGACAAATTCCTCAACATGTGGGGCACGCTAGGCCTGGATTAGTGCTCTAGCAAAGTAATCACGTTGGCGCTTCCTCCAAGAGGCTTTAAGATGCCCTTTGATTACCATGTAGTGAGAGCATTACATTGACACAGAAATATGATGAAGAGGCTCGACTGAAGGAGCAGATCAACCTTCTCGTCCAAGCCCTGGAAAGCGATTCGGAAAGCACTAGAAACTCGGTCGTTGTTCAACTTTCACTTTTCGGCGCCAAAGCGGTTCCACATTTGATGGGCATACTCAACAGCGATCTAACCGAGGAGTTGAGGTTGCAAAGACACGACGGAGCGAAAAATTCATACCTCGAACTTGCGATAGACGGTATTATCAAATCACTCGGAATAATTCAGGACGAAGCGCCCATCGAGCTCATTGCAAAAGCGCTACCCAGAAAGGAGGCGGTGGAGGCACTCGCAAAAATCGGTGGAGCGAAGTCGCTTGATTTGATAATAAATCTAATCGCGGCTCCGCTGGATGAATTTGGAAATCAAAAGGGAGGAGCGCTGCGCAACTTTTTGGACCCGGATCAACCAAGTTCACCGTCCAACGATAGGTTTGTCAGAAACGTGTTCACCTGTCTCGGAGAACCCGGAAGGTTACGCTTGAAGGAAGAACTGACAAGTGCAAATCCAAGACGACGCGCTGCTGTCGCGAGCGTTGCAAGGGTTATGAAAGACAAAGAATCGATAGTGGAATTATCAGTGATGCTAAAGGCCCACGATCTGGGCGAGAAGGCTGAAGCGGCGCGCGCCCTAATGGAACTTGGTGCAAGAGAAGTCGAGCCTATGCTTGTCAAGGAGCTTTACGAGATCGAGAGGAAGATAGAAGATCTTGAGCTTTCCCAGACTAGGGAAGCCTCGGATCTTTTGGTCTATGATCAGCTGAAGGAAGCAAGAGACGCGGTTGAAATGGCAGTCTTGATACTGGGCGACGTCGATACGCTGGTTGAAGTTGGATTTCACCCCACGCGCCGCGACGCGACCAAGTTCTCGGTGCGCCCGGAGTTTCGAAAGGCAATCATAGCTAACGGCGAGAGCTCGGTACCTGCCCTCACAAAGTTTCTTGCAGTGCAGGACAAGTCAGCACAGAGCGCTGCAGCGGAGATTATTGCTCTGATAAAGAAGCACGGAGAAGGGAATGACGATACACTCACTAGTGATGACTCACTGGTGGGCGGAAATAAATGAAGATTGACCCAAGCATCAACTAATTTCGATACCTATCTCGATACGCGCATCATGCCTTACCAACGATGCGAAATTTGGATCGGAGCTAGTTGGGAAAATGCTTGTTCACAGTCGAAGGACAATGGGATCTTCCATCTTTGCGCTCTTCGCAATCTTGCTCGGAATGGTTCTCGTGATATTGCCTGTACTCACGCTGTCTGGTAACGTGCTGGAGATATGGTTTGCATATGCATCGCTGCTCGCCGTTGCTGTCGAAATGGGCGCGTTGATATGGGTCAAGCGCGACGGCTGATCAGTGCCCGTAAATCTGAACTTCATACTGAAGGCAGTACTTGCACCTCAGGTCAAAGCGATCGCTATCCTCATTCAGCCTAAAGTATCCAACCTCGCCGGTCGCTATCCTTTCTCCACACCTACCGCATCTGTTACTGGCTAGCAACGCAGATTCATTTAGGCTCGCTGCTAGGATATACGGATCAGGCGCTACTGAAGTTGATTCTTGAATCTACTTATTTCAACCGAAACTAACCAAAACTATGAGATGAGACTATCTTCAGTTTGATCAATCATGATTCTGGCTCGCCCACACGGAATACCCTAGCTTTCTGCTCAGATGAGGGACGCGAATTTGCTTGGCCAGATGGGCAACCGATACTAGGATGAAGCACATTCCCCAGATTGTGACCTGCAAGATAGTAAGGACTGCCTGCGTCGGTACTAAGAGCGTAGATCTCTGCGGGCTAGCTGGTGGTGCCGATAGAACCACAACGTTGCCTAACATCCACGGATGATTGGAGCAATAGTAGCTGTAGTTGCCGGGGGTTGTGAAAGTGTAGTTCCAGCTCTGACCATCTCCAAGATCATTAGAGTTGAACAGACCAGGGGTGATTGAAGTTACCGTGTGATCTGCAAAATCTTTGTTTGTCCACGTGACCGTGTTGTTCACTCCGATAACTACTGTCGCGACACTGGGATAGAATGCAAAGCCCGCGATAGTTAGCTGAGCCCCACCAGGGATACTTTCTGTCGAAGTGGATGAGCTCGAAAGAGAACTGGTTGTCAGAGAGCTCAATGTTGAAGAAGAGATCGACGAAGTCTGAGAGGACGTGGAAGAAGTCGATGTAGCACTCGATGATGCAGTACTACTCGATGTGGTATTGGTTGATGTCGATGAAAGCGATTGGAAGCTAGAGCTAGAAATTAAAGTCGTCGAAGCAAGAGTAGTTTCGGTAGACATGCTGGTCGTGGAAGACGTGGTAGTGGGCGAAACAAAACTCAGTGCAGACACCAAGATTAAAATTGCGACGATTACCGCTGCGGCTACGAGTCGAACGGGGGGAGGCGTAGCAGTTGATCGCCTAATTGAGATGACCGTAACAATCGACAAGATCCAAGCTACGAAAATCAGTCCAATTGCAAGTGGCACTGTGTAGTGAAACAGGGTCCACCTCTGACCCTGAGCATTCGGATTGTTCAGGATCAGGTATTGGAATGCCGCGGTGCGACTGGACAGGCAGTAATTTTGAGAAACGCCGGCGCAGAGCTTCGTGTAAACATCGAATCCCAAGCTTGAGACATAGACAACCGGCCAGACTACTCCACCCAGCACTACTGTCCAGCGAGTCGAGGGCTTTGCAAGCAAGAGGCCCGCCGAAACGAGCGTTGCAGCAGCGATGATCCAATC
>Ga0187887_10002410_pt1 | contig 15022 bp, 13 predicted proteins | sample June2016WEW_7_10_FD_132977 | JGI IMG/M metagenome (GOLD analysis project Ga0187887, IMG submission 132977) | Peatland microbial communities from SPRUCE experiment site at the Marcell Experimental Forest, Minnesota, USA - June2016WEW_7_10 | ecosystem: Environmental > Terrestrial > Soil >...
GAAGCAGGTGGAGGCGCTGCCGAAGCAGGAGACGTTGCTGGTGCTGCCGACGGCGGCGATCGAACAGCACGGGCATCATCTGCCGCTGGCGACGGACACGCTGATCAACAATCTGCTGCTGGGGAAGGCGCTGGAGAAGCTGCCGGCGGAGGCGCCCGTGTATGCGCTGGAGCCGGTCTGTTATGGGAAGAGCAACGAGCATTTGGGGTTCCCTGGAACCATCTCGGTCTCGGCGGCGACGTTCATGGCGGTAGTGCGGGATGTGGGCGCGAGCGTGGCGGCGTCTGGATTCAAGAAGCTTGCGCTCTACAACACGCATGGTGGCAATTCCTCGCTGGTGGATGTGATGGCGCGCGATCTGCGGGCGGAGTTTGGGTTGCGGACATTTGCGCTCTATGGATCGGGCGGCGTTCGATATGAGGGCGTGAGCGCGCAAGAGCGTGCGTATGGATTTCATGCGGGCGAGATTGAGACGGCATTGCTGCTGAGCGCGACGCCTGAGCTGGTGGATGAGTCCACGTATTCCGTGAATTACATTGCCGACGTCGAGAAGCCGGAGACGCTGCTGCCGGAGAATGCCGCGGCGACGTTTGCCTGGCTGACGCGCGACATTGCGGCCAGCGGCGTGTTGGGTGATCCGCGTCCGGCGACGGCGACAAACGGGACGCGCTGGGCGGAGCAGGCGGCGGAGCAGATTGCACAGGCGCTGGAGGCGATGCTTCGCTGGAAGGATCCTGCGTAGACGATGGCCCTGGTTGATTGCGGTGATGGCGTTCGGCTGGAGCGCGGCGTGTTGTGCCGCATGTCCGATGGCGTGCAGCTGGTCTCCGATCATTACTACCCGCCGGGAGACAGGCCGTTCCCCACACTGCTGATGCGACAGCCGTACGGCCGCGACATCGCGTCGACGGTGGTGTACGCGCATCCGGTTTGGTTTGCCCAGCACGGGTATCACGTGGTGATCCAGGATGTGCGCGGACGAGGCGATTCGGAGGGAGACTTTTATCCATTCAGGAATGAAAGGAAGGACGGGGCGGAGACGATTGCGTGGCTGCGCGGGCATCCGGCGTGCAACGCACGGATTGGGATGTACGGCTTTTCGTATCAGGGACTGACACAATTACTCACCGCCGCGGAGCAGCCGGAGGGTTTGGTGTGCATCGCGCCGGGAATGACGGCATGCGATCTCTATCACGGGTGGTTTTATCGGAATGGAGCGCTGCGACTGAGCTCGACGTTGGCGTGGGGGATCCAGATGCTGCGCGCCGATGCCCGGCGGAGGGGATTGCGGGAAGCGAGTGCGGCGCTGGAGGCGGCCTGGAGCGACCTCCGAGCACTGGTAAATTCGGTGCCGTATGGGGAGCATCCGGCGCTGAGAGATGCGGCCCTGCCGGAATATGTGCGTGACTGGGTTACAAATGATCGCCCCGGGGATTATTGGGCGGCACTGGATGTGAGCCGCGACCTCGAGAGGATTGCAGTGCCGGCGCTGCACGTTTCGGGGTGGTTCGATACATATCTGAATGGCAGTGTCGATGGATTTCTCGCGCTGACGAAAAATGCAGCGACGGAGTTTGCGAGGAAGCATCAATACCTGGTTGCCGGACCGTGGATTCATATTCCCTGGGGCGATCGAATCGGTAATGAAACCTTTGGTCCGGAAGCGCTGCTGGACACAGATGCATTGCTGTTGCGCTGGTTGGACCATTGGTTGAAGGATTCCGGAGAATTTGCTAACCAGCCACGGATTCAGCACTTTGTTCTGGGCGACAATGTCTGGGGGAGCGCAGAGCAATGGCCCGAGCAGCCGACGGCTCACTTGTATCTGAGCAGCAAAGGACGTGCGAATTCGCGCAAGGGTGACGGAGCGCTGTCTGCGACGGTTGCGAAGATCGATGAGCCGCGCGACATCTTTGTCTCCGACCCGGAGGTGCCGGTATTCGCGCCGGGCGGACCGCTGGCGCTGAGCGGGCCGCACGATCAGGCAGAGCTCGAGCTGGGCAATAACCTGCTGGTTTATACCGGAGAGCCGCTCAAAAAGCGATTGCATACCTTTGGACACCCACGCGTCACGCTGTACGCGGCGACCTCGGCTGTGAATGCAGACTTCACAGCGAAGCTGGTGCGAGTCCTCCCGGATGGGCGGGCGCAGTTCGTGTGCATGGGTGTTGCACGCTCCTCGCATTTGTTCGCGGGAAGAGGCTATCAGCCAGACACGGTGCAGCGATGGGAGTTTGAGCTCGACCCGACCTCGTGCGTGTTTTTTCCCGGCGAGAGGCTGCGGCTGGAGATCGCGAGCAGCGCGTTTCCCCTGTACGACCGGAATTCGTCGGCCGGCCTGGCGGCGTCGCACGCATCGCACTGGAACTGGGGGCGATCGACACAGCAGGTGCTGCATTCGGCACAATATCCGTCGGCGCTGCATTTGCCGGCGGTCGAGGAGAGCGCCGGATGAGCGAGACAATCCCGGAAATTGCGTTCAACGGGGTGGGTAAGCGCTTCCGTACAGGTCCTCCGGTGCTGGAGAATATTACGCTCACGATTGAGAAAGGCGAGTTCGTCAGCATTCTGGGGCCATCCGGATGTGGGAAGTCGACCCTGCTGCGGATGATCGCCGGGCTGACGCCGCTGAGCTCCGGCGAGATCGCCGTGAACGGCATGACGCCGGTGAATGCGCGCGAGCTGATGTCGTTCATCTTTCAGGACGCGACGCTGCTGCCCTGGCGAACCGTGGAGCGCAATGTGGAGCTGGGGCTGGAGCTGGAGTGGGCGACGCGGGCGGTACGGGAACAAAAGGTGAGCGAGATGCTGGCGCTCGTCGGACTCTCGGCGGTGGCTGGGTTATATCCCCGACAGCTCTCGGGCGGGATGAAGATGCGAGTGTCGATCGCACGAGCGCTGGCGACCCGACCGCGGATTCTGCTGATGGATGAACCGTTCGCCGCGCTGGACGAGATGGCGCGGGATCGCATGAACGAGGAATTGCTGCGTCTCCAGCGGGTGCACGGATGGACCGTGGTCTTCGTCACGCATTCGGCCGCGGAGGCGGTGTTCTTGTCATCGCGGGTCGTGATTCTGGCGCCGCGCCCGGGACGCATTCAAGAAGTGGTGACGGTGGTCCTGGAACCGGAACGAACCAGCGAGACGCGAGCTTCGGAGAGTTTTGAAGGCGAGGTATCCCGGGTATCGAAGATTCTGCGCGGAGCACACAACGCATGAAGCGGCACTTCCTGACTGCGCTGAATGCCGTGGCTGTGTTCGCAGTGCTGGTCGGAGTGTGGCAGGCGTTTGCCTGGATCTCGGGAACTCCGGCGTACGTTCTGCCTACTCCACTGCAGGTGGCGGAGGCGATCGCCGAGCGCCATGCGACCCTCGTTGACTCACTGCTGATTTCGACGACCTCGGCGGCGGGAGGCCTGGCCCTCAGCATCGTCGCGGGAGCCGGTGTGGCAATGATCTTTGCGCAGTGGCCATGGCTGCGGCGGATGTTGTATCCCTATACGATCCTGTTGCAGACAGTGCCCATTATCGCCATTACTCCGCTGATTATTTTGTGGATGGGATCCGGCACCTGGCCGGTGACGGTGGTGACTTTCATTATCTGTCTCGCTCCGATTATCGCGAATACCACGCAGGGACTGATCAGCGTTGACAAGAACCTGATCGACCTTTTCCTGATGCACAAGGCGTCGCGAGCGCAGATACTATTCAAACTGCGATTGCCGAACGCGATGCCGTATATGTTTGCCGGGATCAGGATTTCAGCGGGGATTGCGGTGATCGGCGCCATTACCGGCGAATGGTTTGCAGGCTCGAGCCGGGTAGGCCAGGGTGGACTCGGTTACTCGATCATGTATGCCAGTTCCCAATTGCAGACCGCCTATTTGTTCGCTCTGGTGATTGCGGCGACTGTGTTGGGCTTTTCCTTTTTTCTAGTGGTGATGTTTGTAGAGTGGTACGTCTTGCATAACTGGCACGAATCGAAGCGAACGGCGGAAGCCGAGTAGGAAGCGGGAGCGATGCTACGGCTGGAATCGGAGACAGGCTGGTGGCTGATAACACACCCGGAACACGCGCGTCTGGCGGGGGCGTTTGCTGAGGCGTGGGGGAATGATCGATTCCTGCCGCCCGAGCCGCGCAGAAACGTGCTGCTGGGCATTCGCTGTCACGATGATGGCTGGGCTGCGCGGGACGCTGCGCCGCAGATTACGCGGGAAGGGAAGCCCTCGGCGTTTTCAACCGAATTGGTAGGGAAGTACTCGGCGTTTGAGGAAATCGACTTAGTAGATTATCTGGCGGTGCGCGATCGGGCGGTACGATTGATGGCCGATGAGGATGCCTATGCTGGGTTGTTAATATCGATGCATACCTACAACCTCCTGACGGAACGGGCGGGCCGTTCGACCGTTCGGCCGGAGCAGGTTCCCCTTCTGGATGGATTTCTCGCCGCGCAGCGGAATTTCCAGAAGGAGTTACTGGACCGAATTCGTTCAGACGGCTTCCATGATGATGAAACCAGCGAAGTAAGAATTCGTGATCATTTCCGGCTCCTGCAGGCGACCGATAACTTGTCGCTGGTGAGCTGCGTTGGGTTTACACAGCCGGCGACGTTGCTGCATCCGTTACCCCTGCGAGACGGGAGTTACACGGAGGTTCGAGTAGAGCCAATAGGTGAGCGGCGTTTTCGGTTGAAACCGTATCCTTTTGCCGATGCGCTGCTAGCCTTTGAGTTTCCCGCCCGGCATGTCGAAGGAAAGATCTTCAGCAGTGCGGCAGAGATTCAAGAGAAGTTTGCGAAGGCGCCGGTTACTCAGATGACGGTGACGGTCTGCGCGTAAGGATTAACAGGCGCAGGGCAAAAAGGAAGGCGGCCCGAAGGCCGCCTCCAGTGTTTTCGCTCACATCTTCTCGCTAGAAGTTGAAATGGAGAGACATTTGAATCTGGCGGGGGCTGCCGATGGTGTGCTTCACGACGCCCAGACCCGTAGGGCAGCTGTAGAAAGTGTTGTCAGGGGCGCTGTTGGATTGGCATTGCTGCGGAGTAGGAGCGACCTGGCTATAAGAACTGGCCGTGTCAGGGGCGTTGTTATAGCCGGCGTTCTGCGTCACTTCGTCCGTGGGAATGTCGAAGCTGGTTGTATTCGACACGTTGTAGACATCGAAGGTGTACCGGAGGGCATATTTGTCGCCAAACTGCACGGTCTTGACCAGAGAGGCGTCAGCGCGCTTCTGGAAGGCCTGCCGGAAGATATTGCGCTCGCCCGTGGTGAAGGTGGTTTCAAAGTTGTCTCCTGCGGGAACGCCGTCGGTGCCGGGGGAAACCAAAGGCAGCGTGAAGCAGGATGCCTTGAGGGCGGCGCCACCGCCCGTTGCGTTGTTATAGAAGGCGCCGGAGTGCCCGGTCAAAGCGGTCTTCGCATTGCAGCCCGGGGCAAGGGGAACGATGGGGTTGGTGATGCCGTCGAACGTGCTGTAGTAAAGACTGCCCACCGCGCCGGAGAAATCGATGATGCTGTAGGGTTGACCGCTCTGGATAATAGCAATGCCCGTGAGCGACCAGTTGTCGAGCACCTTACCGGAGAGGGCATTCTCGTTGTAGAGCTTCGGCAGAACGAAACCGTAGGTGAAGTTGAGCACGTGCTTACGATCGAAGTCGGACGATCCGTAGCCGCTGCGAAGGTTATTAGGATTGTTGCCGTTGTAGAAGAGGCCAAGAGCGCTTTGCTCGTCGGTGGCGTGCGAAAAAGTGTAAGAAGCGCCGGTCTGGAATCCGTGGCTGAGGCGCTTTTCGAGATGTGCCTGCAGTGCGTTGTAACTGGAGATGCCGGCGGCCGTGTAGGATTCGGACTCCGAGGAGTAGCCGATGTAAGGGACGCGAAGGTCGACGTTGCCACCCTCGTAGTTTTGCTGCATGGGTCCATAGGTGCAGCTTGCGTCGTTGTTCACGCAGATGGGAAAAAACGTCACGGGACTGTACACCGTGTAGCCGTAGCTGAAATCCTGGGTGGCTGTGCCCCCGGGGTGCGTGGGGCTGCCCGGAGTGGCAAGCTGCGCCTGGTTGAAAGGCAGGGGGATGACCTGGTGACGTCCAAGATTGCCCACGTAACCGAGGTCGATCATCAGGTCGTTGCGGGGCTGCCACTCCAGATCGAGAGTGAAGTTGATGGAGTAGGGCAGCTTGTTAGCGCGGTTGTAGTCGCCAAGAGTGAAGGGCTGGGCGCCGTTGATGATGCTGGCGGCATTCGGCAGAAAGTTGGTGAGGTCAGCGGCGCTCGGGCTGGATGGGGGAGCGAGGGGGTTGGGACCCCAGGGTTGAGCCAGGTTATACGGCAGCGTATTGCCGTCCGCCGGGCTAAACGCCGGGAGGCCGCAGATGGGAATGTAGTAGTCGTAAAGGAAGCTGGTATTGCCGTAAGGCGACGCAGTGTAGGGGCAGGACTGCGCGGTGACAAACGGGGGAGTTTGGCTGACGCCGAAGGGACCACCGGCTACCTCGCCAGCAGCATAGCCTGGGGAAAAGTAGGTGTAGAGCTCGCCGCGATCAAAGTAGAAGCCGGTCCCGCCGCGGACGACGAATTTATCGTGGAGTAACGACGGCTGCCATGCGAAGCCCAGGCGCGGCGCGACGCCCCACTGGCGGCCGGTCAGAGTGGTATTGCTGACGCCCTTGGTCCCGTTGACATTATTGCCGGCGATGATGAAACCCGGGTCGGTAATGGTGTCAGAACCAGTATTGTAGCTATAGGCTGAGGGATTGAAATTATAAATGCGCCCGTATTTCTCAGTGAGGCCACCGTTCCAGTCGTAGCGGACGCCAGCCGTAACGCTGAGGTTGGCCCGCACCTGGTATTTATCCTGCAGGTAGAGCCCGGTCTGATTGGCGCGGTAATAACGGTTGGCGTTTCCCTGCAGGAAGTCGGTAGCCACGAAGCCGTCAGTGGAGTAGGGAGAGACCCAGTTCATGGCGTAAGTGGAGAAGTCGGGAGTAGCCACGGCGCCCTTACCGGTGCGCAGATCGCGGATATTGAGTTGCGTGTACGACCAGCTTCCGCCGAAGGTGACGGAATGGACTCCCTTGGTCCATATCGCGTTGGCCGACGGCTGGATGCGGTTCTGGAAGACGCCGGTAAAGGCGCCCTGGTTCGCTGAGCTGGGTCCGATATTCAGCATCTGCTGGGAAAGACCCTGACTTTCGCCGTAATCGCCGAGAATATCGACGATGGTGATGCCGGGGAAATACGAGCCAAAGGCGGAGGACATGGCGGCTAGCGGTGTTCCGCTCTGCCCCGGCGCCCAGGGCTGTTCGTTGGTGCTGTATGCCTTCTCTCTCAGCACGCCGAGAGTTTCGGTGAGGCTGAAGTTCGGGCGAAGGCTCTGGATGTTGGTGATGGTGGCTACTTGCGATCCGGCGTCCATCTTCTCGGTGAATCCAGGCACGCTGGAGGTTCCGTAGGGAGATGTGTTGGGATCGTGCTGGTAGTAGTACTTCAGGCTCACCAGATCTTTCGACGAGGCGTTCCAGTCAAGGTCGCCGACGCCTTGATCGGCAATGAAATACGAAGTGCCCAGTTCAAAGGCGTTGGAGGGCGAAAGCGGATCGGGGAGGTGGCCATTGTCGTTGGGGATGAGCCACTGCCCGTTGGGGAGCTTTGCCTGGAAGAGCGCAAGGCCAACGGGATTGGCGGCCCAGTCGGAAGCGCCGACGGTAAAACCGTTGAAGGCGTCTTCCCCGCCCCAGTTGCTGTCGACAATCTGGGCGAGGCCTGCGGGCGTGCGATTGGTATCGCTGAGGCCCGGAGGAACGGCGATGAGTGTATCTCCTGTTTCCTGATCGGAGATATGCAGGTGCTGGTATCCGAGGAAGTAAAAAAGCTTGTCCTTGACGAGAGGACCGGCGAGCGTGCCGCCCGCAATATAGCGATGCAGCTCAGGATTCTGATCCGCCGCCGGGATCCCGGAGTTGTTCTTGAAGAAGAACGGCGCAGCGTTGATCCAGTTGGTGCCACGGTGTCCGTAGATGCTGCCATGGATGGCATTGCTGCCGGAACTGGTGCTCATGTCGATGTGCGCACCGCTGGCCGAACCCTGTTGCGCGTCATACATGGAAGCGTTGACGCGAACCTCCGACAGCATCTCCGGTGCGGGCGTGGGAAGGGAATTACCGATGGAGAGATAGACCGACGACGCGCTGGGCTCGACGCCGGCGCTGGTGGTGCCGCTGCTGGCGCCGCCGCCGGTGTTATTCACGACGCGCGCGGACTCTACCTGGCTGGTGCTCTTGCCGTTGAAGAGATTGCTGGCGTCGACGCCATTCAGCAGGAAGGCATTGGAGGTGTCGCGCTGCCCGTTGGCCCAGATAGGTGCGTTCCCGAGGCCGCTGTTGGATCCGGTACCGCCAGGAAGTTCGGCGTTGACGCCGGGCGAGAGGATGGCGAGTCCGGTGAAGCTGCCAGTGGGCAGCGGGATGGTATCGATCTGCGCTTTATCGAGGACGTAGCCGTTGGTGGTGTCGACGGTGTTTAGGAGCGGCGAGGCTTCGACGGTGATCGATTGACTGACCTGGCCGACTTTCAGGAGGGCATTGACGCTGGCTGTCCGATCGGCCTGAACCAGAATCCCGGGAAATTTCTGCGACTCGTATCCCTGATTGACGACGCTGATGGTGTAAGTGCCGATGGGGAGATTGACCACCGTGTAAACGCCTTCCCCGTTGGTTGTTGCGATACGGATGAGGCCCGTCTGCTCGCCCGTGGCGGTGACCGAAGCTCCGGCAACAGCCGCTCCGGAGATGTCGGTGACCTGGCCGGTAATGCCGCCCAGAGTCTGCTGGGCATGGATGGCGGGGGAAACAGCGACGCAAAATGCGAGGAAAAGCCAAAGCACTGGAGCCAAGCGCCTGAACATCGGTAACTGCCTCCTCAAAAGGTGTAGAAAAACTCCTGGCCGCGCCTGAAAAAGCGGTGCGGTGGCTGCGTGATGCAGTCTGCAAGCAAATTGATTGAGACAAGAGCGGCTGCGAGAACTAACAGAGCCGAGTCGACAGGGACTTTCAGGAGAGCATAGCCCAGGGATCGCTCCAGCCCAAGAGAAAAAAAAAGGAAGAGTGGAAAAAGTGATGCGGGAGATAAAGTCTGGTTATGGGACGCCAGGCAGGACGGAAACATGCGCGGCGACGATGCGCCATCCTTCCGGCAGCCGCACCCAGGTCTGACTCTGGCGCCCACGCACGATTCCGCCCGGAGTGAGGCGGGAAAACTCGAGGGAGATCTCTCCGAAATCCCGGCCGAAGGTGACGATTTCGAGGCGCTCGATGGTGCGGGCGAGATTCGCAGCCGCCCGGCCTTTGCGGAACGCAACGATCTCCTCGATGCCGTGTAGATTTTCAGTGACTCCGAAGCGAATCGTGTGAGGCGAGGCCCAGAACATCGCGATCAGCGTTTCGACATCGTTGTTGACGAGGGCGGATTCATAACGTGGATAAAGCTCAGCCAGCTCGCGCACGACCGCGGGATCGTTGATGAGCATCAGAACAGGCGCCTTTCGGGAAGGATATTTTTCGCGATAGCCGCGCTGACGGTGATCATCGGTTCGTTCACCACCTGGCTGAGGCGCAAATGCATGGCGACACTGCACAAAATGTAGGCGTGCACGTCGGTGAATCCCCAGAGGCGCATCAGCAGATCGACCATGCGCGAAGTGGCGTTGCGGGCGGCGCGCAGCGGGTCTTCGTCGGATTCAACCGCGATCCAGGACTCATTGCTGGATTTAGGACTCGGGGCCGATTCGATCAGCGGCGCGGAGAGCGCGCGGCCGCGGTGCACCTGAAAGCGGAGACTCACGTCGAGCGGACATTCGATCCCGTTGATGCAGACCTCGCCATCACCCTGGGCGGCGTGGCCGTCGCCGCAGGAAAACAGAGCGCCGGGATTAAGGACCGGGAGGTAGAGTCGAGCTTCCGCACAGAGCTCACGCACGTCCATGTTGCCGCCGAAGGCGCCGGGCGGACGGGTGCGGAATTCGCCATCGAGTGCAGGGGCGACGCCCATAACGCCGCAAAAGGGGCGGAGCGGAACGACGGCCGGAGCCAGAGAGCGAGTTTCGTCCGGCAGCAACTCCCAATGAAAGAGAAATTGTTCACGAAAGCGGTCCTTGAGAAGGCCCAGTCCCGAGATGAGTGTGGAATATCCCCAGCCGTGGTGGGTGAGGTTGAGAATCTCAATCTCGAGCACATCGCCCGGTTCCGCGCCGCGCACGAAAACGGGACCGGTAAGAGCGTGAATCCGACCTCGGTCAATGCCGGAAAGCTGCTCCAGGGTCATGCCGGGACGGACCTGGCCGCCGGCAGCTTCAACGCACTGGAAGTGGACGGTGTCCCCGGGGTCGATTTCGAGGCGAGCCGGCAGAGCGCGATTCCAGCGGGAGTGGGTCGGCTCAGCGGCGAGAACGTGCTCGGTCATCGCACCGCTACAACCATCTGGAGTTCGACCATGGCGTTGCGCGGTAAAGCGGCGACGCCGATCGCCGCGCGCACATGCCGGCCGGATTCACCGAAGACTTCGACCAGCAGATCCGAGGCGCCGTTAATAACCCTGGGTGAGTCGGTGAATCCCGAAACGGTGTTGACATAGCCGCTGACACTGACAATGTGCTCGACGCGGTCGAGTGTGCCGAGAGCCTGACGGATGACAGCTAGCTGGGTAAGGGCGCAGCGGCGCGCGGCCGCGCCGCCCTCCTCGACGGAGCGGTCGGCGCCAACGATGCCGGTGAGGACGCCGTTCTCGTCCGAGGAGATTACGCCCGCGAGAAAAAGCAGCGAACCAGCCTGTTTGGCCGGCAGGTAATTGCCGCCGGGCGCGGGAGGCGACGGAAGCACGATTCCCAGCGCGGTCAGCCGCTTTTCCGGAGTCTCCTCGGGGGTCATTTCGGTTCACTCTACCACGCCACGATTTTTCCTTCGGCGGGCATCGGCGTCGTTTAGGATAAGGCGCATGCGATCCGGAATTTTTATTTTTTGTGCGGCGCTGCTGGGCGCTGCCATCCCGGGGACTGCGCCACACCGGATTCCGCTGGCCGTGCAGCGAAGTTCGCCGCAGGATCTGGAAATTTCCGGGGATGTGCCCGGAATTCCGCAGGGTGGGAAGCGATTTGTTCGTTACGAGGACCTGAGCCGGCTGGCGCAGGTGACATTCACCGTAAAGAACGATGAGAATTTTTCCGGCCCGGTGACGCTCAGCGGCGTCTCTCTCGATGCAATCATGGCCGCCCTTGGCCTCAACGGTGGAAAACAATTGATTGCCGCGAGTGCCAACGACGATTATGAAGCGCACTACACGGCGGAGTATCGGGCTGCACACCATCCATTTCTGGTGCTGCGCATCGGGGGCCAGGAGCCGGCAAAGTGGCCGAAGGGACCAAATGGTGAGAATTACGGGCCCTGGCTGATTTCTCATCCGTCTTTTTCGCCGGCGTTTCACGTTCTCGCGCATAAGGATGAGGCGCAGATTCCCTACGGCGTGATCGGGTTGCGGTTCCTCGACGAAGCGGCGGTGCTGAAGGAACTGCGTCCCCCTGGGGCGACGGCGTCCGGTTCGCCGGCAATGCAGGGATACCGAATCGCCATGCAGAATTGCCTGCGCTGCCATCGCGAGGGAGATATCGGCGGCACGAAGTCGCCCTTCGGCTGGCCGCAGATGGCGTTGATCGCGCAGGGAAATCCATCTGCATTTGGCAAATACATCGTGCGGCCGAATTCCGTGAATCCGGAGGCGAATATGCCAGCCAACCCGGATTATGACGCCGCGACCATCGCAGCGCTCACAGCCTATTTCCGCAGTTTTGCGCCCGGGGAGAAACCATGATCCTGCGACTGTCAAAAACGCTGCTCGTGGCAGCGGTCGCGCTCTATTACACGCTGGTGGTCTTCAACAATTTGACCGATTATGGCTCGAATTACGCGTTTGTGCACCACGTGCTGCTGATGGATTCCACGTTTCCCGGAAACCACGGTATGTGGCGCGCGATCCATCCGCTGTGGATGCACGCGGCGTTCTACGACACGATCATCCTTTGGGAGGCCGTTACCATGTTGCTAACCTGGGCCGGAACCGCAACACTTCTGCGCGCGCTGGGCAAGCCGGGCACGGCGTTCCAGGAGGCAAAGACGCTTGCCGTTGCGGGACTGACCCTTAGCTTGTTGATGTGGTTCGTGGCCTTTCTCAGCATCGGGGGCGAGTGGTTCCTGATGTGGCAGTCGCACACATGGAACGGGCAGGACGGGGCGTTCCGGATCTTCGTGGTGGTGGGCCTGATCTTTCTGCTGCTGGTGATGCCGGAGACGGAGTGAGGGGCCTCCGGCTGCATCTCCTCCGGTCCCGTAAAATAGAATTGTGACGGAAACACTGGAGATACAGGAAACAGCTGCGGGCGGCAAGTCGCAGGCGCGGCTGCGGGTGGGTTTTGTTTCGCTGGGCTGCCCGAAGAATCTGGTCGACAGCGAAGTGATGATGGGGCTGCTGGATCGCGCTGGGGCGGAGATGACTCCCAACGCCGAGGCTGCCGACATTCTGGTGGTGAACACCTGTTCGTTTATCGACAAGGCGAAGCAGGAATCGGTAGATGCGATCCTCGAAATGGCACGGCTGAAGACATCGGGCTCGGCGCGGAAGCTGATCGTGGCCGGATGCCTGGTCGAGCGCTATCGGGACGAGATTCGGAAGAACATTCCTGAAGTGGACGCGGTCGTTGGGACAGGCGAACTGGAGAAGATTCTGGCCGCTGCCGGGCTCGATTCGCCGACACTTGATGCTGGTGCGGCGTCGCCATTCAACATCCTTTCGTCGAACGGTCACGCTGACGTTCGCTCCGGCCGCGAATCTCTGGCGGGAACCCACAAAGTCGAACTCGCCCGTTTCCGAGCGGAAGGGAATCGGCGCGAGGAGCAGGGGCGGTTTTCCCGCGTGGTATGGGATGGCGCTGCGGCGCAGCTGCCGCAGTATCTCTACGACCACACCACGCCCCGGCTGCGGGCGACGAAGGGCGCGTCGGCCTACATCAAGATTGCCGAGGGCTGTGACCATCCGTGCAGCTTCTGCGTGATCCCGAACCTGCGCGGGAAGTTCCGCTCGCGGCGGTTCGAATCGGTGGTCGCCGAAGCGGAATCTCTGGTGGCCGAGGGTGTGCGGGAGATTACACTCATCGGCCAGGATACGACCTGCTACGGCGAGGATCTTGGGCTGAAGGATGGTCTGGCGCGGCTGCTGGATCGGCTGGCGCGGATTGAGGGGCTGACCTGGCTGCGGTTTCTGTATGCCTATCCGAACCGGATCAATGGGCGGCTGCTGGAGACGATCGCGAAGTACGACAACATCTGCAAGTATCTCGATGTGCCGCTCCAGCACGCCTCGGCGCCGGTGCTGAAAGCGATGAAGCGCGGCGGCGGGACGGAGATTTTCCTGAAGATGATCAAAAAGGCACGAGCAGCGGTGCCCGGGATCGCACTGCGCACGTCTTTCATTGTGGGATTTCCCGGCGAGACGGACGCGGACTTTGCGGCGCTGTGCGATTTTGTTGTCGAAGCGAAGTTCGACTGGCTCGGGGTGTTCGCCTATTCAGATGAGGAAGGGTCGAGATCGATTGAGCTGGGCGCGAAGGTCCCAAAGCGAGTCATCGAGCAGCGCCGGCGCACGCTGATGAAGCTGCAGAGGGGAATCAGCCGTCAAACGATGCGGGGATGTGTGGGACGGATGGTCGACGTTCTGGTAGAGGGCGAATCGCAGGAGACGCCGCTGTTGTGGGAGGGACGGACGCAGGTTCATGCGCCGGAGATTGACGGGACAGTGTATTTAAACGATTTTGGTCCCTTTGAAGCGCTGACGCCGGGGCGGTTTTATCGATGCGAAGTGACGGAGGCGCACGACTATGATTTGGTGGCGCGCGTCGTAGGCGAGACCTCGGCAAGCGGCCGTGACGTGGAGACAGTGGAGCTTGCCGGCGCGGGAGTGGGGTTGTGAGTCCGAGGAACACAATTTTGCGTTGCCCGACCTGCCGCGCGGTAGTTGCGGACCAGGGCGAGAATTTTCCGTTTTGCAGCGACCGGTGCCGACTGATCGATCTGGGCAAGTGGGCCAGCGGGGGTTATCGCATCTCATCGCCCATCCTCGACCCTGAAGTGCTCGAGGGGCTGGGCGGCGATCCGCAACCGCACGGGGAGCATGACGAAAAGGAGTGAGTTGCGCCCGCCGGGCGTGCGGATTCACGAGGGAGGAGCGACGGCGGCGCCCGTGGCGAGGACAAGCTGGGCGTGGAATGTTGGGACATTTTTCGGGATTGGGCGGCTGAAGCCGGGTCCGGGCACTTGGGCATCGCTGGCGGCGACGGCGCTCTGGTACATCGGGCTGGATGCGGCGCATCTTACCGGCTGGGCCGCCACGTTAGTGACGCTGGCCGGCGCGCTGGTTGTGGTGTTGATCGGGATTCCGGCGAGTACGATTGTCGAGCGGGAATACGGTCACACGGATCCCGGATTTGTGGTGATCGATGAGGTGGCCGGGCAATGGGTCGCCCTGGCGATTGCTCCGGTGGACGCCGGCCACGGGCTGCTGGCTTTCGCATTGTTCCGTTTCTTCGATATTGTGAAGCCGTGGCCGGTCCGCCAGATCGAGCGGCTACACGGTGGGACCGGGATCGTGCTGGACGATATTGCCGCGGGAGCGTACGGTCTGCTGGTGATGTGGCTGGTGCGCATGTGGTGGTGAGGCAAAGCAAATCGGTGGGTTAGCAACAGCGAATGGTGCGCATTCTTAAATCGGAATCGAGCACGGCCCCCAGGATCGACGTGGTGTCGCCGGGAGCGGCGTTGCCGGGCGGCGAGGTAGAGGTTCAGGGCGCAAATCTCGGCGCGGTCGCCACGGCGAATGGCGACAAGAGCCGCGTGGGCGGCGCGGAATGGCGGCGGCCCGTGGCGATGCTCGGGGATCTCGCCGCGCCTGTGCTGCTGAGCCGGGCCGCGCGGCTGACGCTGCGC
>Ga0187887_10002412_pt1 | contig 15014 bp, 20 predicted proteins | sample June2016WEW_7_10_FD_132977 | JGI IMG/M metagenome (GOLD analysis project Ga0187887, IMG submission 132977) | Peatland microbial communities from SPRUCE experiment site at the Marcell Experimental Forest, Minnesota, USA - June2016WEW_7_10 | ecosystem: Environmental > Terrestrial > Soil >...
AGTTTCCAGGTTTGGTTAAATCTTTAATTCATAACTCAGCAGGAGCAATTCCTTTTTCTGATACTCCAAAAGAATTTGCAGGAATGACTGCAACAGGAATGGGACTTGGAGGGATACTTGGAAAGTTAGCAAGCAAATTTGGTAAAAAAGCAGGGCCAATGGCAGAGACAGCTGGTAAAGATGCTTTGTCAAAATTAGAAGAGACTTTGCAAACTGCTAAGCAACAAGTAAAAGAAGCAACTGAAAAGGTTGTAAAAGATGATCCTTTTGCACATGAAAAAGTACAAATTGATCAAATTATAAATAAAGCAAAAGAAGAACCGAAGGTTGAAGGAAAGGCTTTAGGGGCAACAGTAAAACAAGTAAAAGGCAAATTACCTCAAGAGCTTTCTGGTGCTAAACCAAGATATTCTTATGGGAGAAAAGGATTTGAGCTTAATTTTGCTTCTGATATAGATAAAGCTTCATACATATCTGCGCAAGCTACTAAATCTAAAAGAGACGCTGACTTTGTTAAATTTGTAATAGATAATACAAAAATGACAGAGTCACAGGTTAGAGAACATGGAGCCAAAGTTAAGGATTTAATTAAACAACAAGCAAAGGATGCTGAAGCTGGTACTACTTTAGAAGTTCCTAAAGTTTGGAAAAAAACTAAAGGTAAAATTACTGATGCCAATATCTCTGGTGCTCTCCAAGAGCCTCAAGGCAATGCTATTAGGGCTGTAGATAAGTTGCAAAAAGCTAGTGATGCTTTGAATCCTAGCAAGCAACTTGCTGAGAAGTTAAAAGGCAAGCCTGGAAGGAATGCTTTTGAAAGATTGAAATTAAGAATGAGTGAAGCAAAGCCAAAGCTTTTAGAAACAGGGCCACAAGAAACTGATAATCTTGAGAAGTTTTTGAATGAAATGGCAAGGGGCAGAGGAGAAAAATAATGGCAGGCATTGTAACTCCAATTGTAGAAGCAGCAAGCAAAGCAATTCCTGATATTGCTAAAGAAGGCTTCGAATTTGCTGCTAGAGGATTTGGTAGAAGCGAGTTTAAAACTATTACAAACATGTCCAAAGAATGGGGACCCAAGCTTAAAGACATGCTTGAAAAAGCCTTGCCAGAGGCAGAGACTAATTTCTCCAAACAACACGCGTCCAGGCTTTTAAATGGATTGGGTAAAGTTTCTAAAGATGAACTTAGCAGTTTGAATGATTATGTACAGAAAGGAATTACTACAGGAGTCCAGCCCGGATCGAAGTTGCATGGTTTATTGCAACAAGAGGCTCCAAATATTCGCAGTACTGTTACTGAACTAACTCAAGCTTCTATGCAAGGCAATGGCAGTGCTAGAGATATATTAAAAGATTTACAAGCAAACAAAACAAACTTTCCTAGCTATGAAGGCAAACATGCTGTAGAAAGTCTTGCTAAGTTTTATTCTGACTCTTCTCATGTTTTAACTGAACATAAGATGTTTGGTCCGAATGATGAAAATGTGGCAAGAGCCTTGGATGGGATTAAAAAAGAAACTGGCTCTGGAATGGATTGGGTTTATGCGAAGAACATAACAGAAGCTTATCTTGGTAGAAGGATTAAAACATATTTAATTCCTACCATAAACCCAGAAACTGGAGAGCTTGTAGAAAGATTTAAACCTTGGAATGAAGAGCCTATGAGTTCTAAATCCAATGTTGAAAAACGTACAAATAGTTATATGATAACTAGCCATCTTTCTTTAAGTCCTATGAGACATATAGGACAATGGTTCAATCCTTTAATTCATGCAGCAAAGGCTAATACTGGTCAGGCTTTTTTTAGTGAACTAAAGCCTTTTGCTAAAACTGTTTATGACTTTGTAACCGGAGAACCAGAAGCTAGAGAATTTGCTTTAAAATCTAGTGCAGGATACTATCATACAATGAAAGCTCTTAGGATGGAAGAGATGCCGAAGTTTATGCAAGATCCTGGGGCTTATATCATGAAGTATAATGGAGCAAATTATCTAGACAAACAAAGAAGAATATTCTCAGCAATTGCTGGAAGAAATTTTGTAGAAGATGCTTTGGCTAAGTTGAAAAAAGATCCTACAAATAAATGGATTAGAGAATACTTTCATGAATTGCATATTGATCCAGATAAGGCTTTAAAATCTGGTCTTGATGAAAGAGATAAGTTAATGGCAGCAAAGAGAACTTCTGATATTACACAGTATAGGGGAGATGCTTCTACTTTGCCTACTATGGCAAGAGGTGGGAGAGTTGCTATTGGTAATGCTAAAGGTTTTGAAACTGGTGCTCTTGGCAGAGCTTTATTTCTTTATAAAAAAATGCAATTTCAATCAGGAAAGTTTATAAATGATTTCATTGCAAAGCCTGCAAAACAAGGGAATTTAAGACCACTTATGTATTTTGCAACTATCTATCCAATGGTAGGAGAGGCTGTTGCAGATGCTTCTAATTGGCTTAAATATGGAAATTTGAAACAAAGACCAGGGGAGTATATGGATTCTCCTGAAAAGTGGAAGAAGTTTGTGCTTGAAAGGACAATAGATAACATTGCTTATAGCATTGGCCTTCCTATTATGTATGATGCTATGATGGCTTTGTCTTATGGAGATAAGACAATGGCTTTGGAATCTCTGCTAGGGCCTTTTGGTCAAGAAGCAGGACAAGTATGGGATGTGGGAAATGCTGCTTTTAAAGGAAATTTGGATAAGTTTAAAAAAGCAGGAGAAAGATATTTAGTAAGCCACACACCTTTTGTTGGTCCTATTGCAACACATGAAATATTCGGCCAGCCAAAGAAAAAGAATTTCTTGGAGAAAGGAGCTATTACAAATACTTTAAACAAGGGAATTGGAAAAGTAGAGAGTGCTTTCAGTGAGATTTTTAGTGGGCAGAATCAATAATAAAACAAAGGAGAAAAACAATGGCTGGTGGATACACAAAAGAAAGTGCTATCAAAGATGCTCACAGTGTTGAAGAAACTCGTGAGATTAATGAGGCTAGTTGCAATGTAATGGAAGAGTGTGGTTTTAGCCACATGTCTGAAGGAAGTGTTCCTGGTTTTGTAAAAGGCAAGTGCATTGCAAGCCAGGAATCTGGTGGTAAGAAGAGTGTAAAAGCTACTAAGGTTTAGTTGCAGTTAATTTTAACAAGGAGGCAAAAATGCCAAAAGTGAAACCCGGCGACTTTGATTATGAAAAGTCGAAGAAAAAGAAGCCAAAGAAGTTCAAGAAGAAAATGAAGTAATAGGCTTTTAATATGGTAAGAATAAAATGAAAAGGCCAGCTTGGCTAGATACTGGGCTGGCCTTATTTTTTTGTTTACTGCTCCATTTTTTCTTAACTACTAAAGAACTGAGCATCATCTTTTAACAAAGGTGACGACTTAAGAATCCCATAAATGACCTCCACGGTTTCATAAAAAAGCAGTGCAGGACTGTATGCTTTAATGTTGGCAATTTCGTGTGCCAAATCGTGAATGGGATCACTAGACTGTGTGCTCTCTTGACTATCCATTGCTTGCACTACTTTCTTCAATTTCCTTCAGGCTCTTAGTTACAATTGCAAGTACTTCATCTTCTCTTACAAGAGTTATGTTCTTGTATCCTCTTATTTCTACTACCCTTCCAGCATATTGATCGAACATAATTCTAATACCCAGCTTTAAATCTTGATTCTGAATATCAGGACCAAGATTAATAATTACTCCAATTGTCGATCTCCTTTGGGCATTGTCAGGGATATAAATCATACCTGATCGAATCATTGAATCATCGTTTCTTACGAACATGCGAGCGCCGACTGCTTGGAGGGGGATTAGGTAGTTTTCTTCTTGTGCTTGTTTTACTAATTTATTTGCACAAAGGTTACAAAATTCTGAGTCTTCCATTACATAGTTTTCACCACAAGAACAGATAGTCTTAGCTTCTGCTTTCCCAATCCTTCTCTTATCCACAAAAGTTTCTGAGGTTGTTTTAGCCATTAGCTTTCTTTTCTCCTTATTGATTTTGCTGTTGGGTCAAAATGAAATTTTGGATGACTTGGAAATACTGATTCTAGATAGGCATAGTTAGCAGCATTGATTAGATGCTCTGAATTACCTGTTTTTTTATAGGCTTTTGTTTCTTGCTCTAACCATTTTAAGTATGAAGTAGGTCCTTGTTTTTCATACCTAAGTTGCCCGGCTACAATTCTTTTGACCATTTTAGTAAAAAAATCTGTTAGGCATAAAACATGGTCTTTTTTAAGAATTGTCGGATACCAAACATGTAGATTCAAGGTGTTCCTCCTTTTGCCTTAGCTGCTTGTTGTTTTTGAAGCTCTTGAAGGTGGATTGGATCAAAGTACTTTGTTGTATTGCCTAAGTTAAGCATCTGCAAAATCCCAGCATGAACCAATGTTGGAAGGATTGTATTTGTTAATATGTCATATGTTGTATCCTTTGACATATGCCTCATTATCTGAGAAGTTGTAGCATATGTTACTTTGTTAATAAACTCAACTACCTTAGCCCCTGCTGCTGCTGTGTCTGATTCTCCTATATAGCTAAAAACCAAACCCAGGTCATGTCTTACTTGTTCTACTAACTTAATAGCCCTAACCAAAGTATTCTTATCAATCATCATAGAATCTGATTGACAAATACTAAGAACCATAGCAAGTTTTACAACATTCGTCCACTGGCTTGTTTTATAAGTAGCCGAAGTTTCATCATCAAAATCATCTTCTACTTTGCATTCTTTGTAAAGCTTTTCAAACACCGGAATCGCTGCCTGTGTCAAAACCATTTCCCCTTGCAAAGTACCCATGTGTTTTAAATCTTCAATTAAAACTTGTGGTGGAGTCCAAGGCTTAGGAAATGGAGTTATTTTAGAATTGTTCTTAGCATACACAAAATTAACTCTTCTTGTAAAACCACCGCCGGCTGCATGTTCTGGAATGCTTCTACAAAGCCACTTAGGAGTAGTTCCTCCTAGTAATACAAAACTTGGATTCTCAATAGTCTCATCTGACCTTGCTACTGTTCCTGCTCCATATTTATCTGGGGAGTTCCATAATTGATTGAGAGTATCAAGCTCTTCTTCTGAAGCTCGCATAAAAGTACTAAGCTCTTCAGCAAACATACAAGCTGTGTGGTCAAAGCCTATGCTATTCTGTCCTATTCTTTGAAATCCTTTGTGCATTCTACTAATAATATGAGGCATTGTAAGCCTATCAGCAAGCATATTTGCGGTATTGCTTTTCTCCAAAATCACACTTGCTGGAATAATACTCTCACCTTTTCCAATACCAGGACGAGCAACAAGAATAGTGTATAAATTGGCAAAAAGCTTACGAGCGCCTCTTACATAGTATATATTCCTACGCAAAGCAGCAGATACAATAGTAGCTGCCGACCAAAAATGAAAATTTTCTGGAGCATCTGAGCTTGGAATAATTGAATTGACATAAGTATCTATCCATGAACTCTTTAGCTGTCTGGGCATTTTTGCACTTTAGTTCTTGTTTAGAAAAGGATAAATAATATCAAGTTCTTGTTCAGTATTAAAAGCTTTCATAGAACCAAGAGAATAGCCAATTTCAAACTCTATAGGAATTTCCATTTCAAAACCATTCTCAAAAACTATCTTTCTGTGATAAGCTTGTCTTAAAAACTCCATTGACTTCTTAACATTGCTAAGAGAATCATCTACCTCTAAGGTAGTTGAATCGTGGACTTCTTGGATAATTTGTCCACCCAATTCTCCACTACCATAAATAGAGTTAGTAAAAGGATAGAGATAAAGAATAGCAAGCCCATTATTATCACCAGTAGTAGATAGAGGAATGTAGCTATAGCCTTCTCTATATATTTTACTGTTATCTGAAAAGCTTCTAAGACCATAAAAATATCTCACTCTTCCTATGGGAGTTTTTAGGCACTTTGTTTTGTTTAGATTGTTTTCAATATATCTCTGAAAAACATTTATAATAAGAGGCTCGGCTGCATGGAATTTTTTCAGAAGCTCATCACAAACTTGCTTAGGAAAAAAATGAGCTTCCTTAGCAAGCTGCTCTGACATTGTATTGCCCCACATCCCATAACTTCCTGCATATCTTGTTTTCTTTGCAAGGTAATACTCCATTGCATGTGTTTTGTTTTTATCAAAGTTGGCGAGGTTGATATTAAAAAGTTGACTTGCAAGAATTGAATGTCTTGAGATTCTTCCTCCAAGCTCATCAATGCCTTTTGTAATTCCTGTCTGATCTGCAATGATTCCATTTATAGTCCAATCGTCTGCGCTTTTTTGGTCACAGGCTAGGAAGATTTTTCCAGGTCTTGCTATGAAGCAATTTCTGTATTCCATTCCCAGATCACTATGCTTTGGGAAGTTTTGTAAATTACCACCTACTGAGATTTTTGATCTTTGGTCACTTTGCCAGCTTGCTCTACTCGAACGTCTGCCACCAACTGTTCCACAAGGGGGAAATATGCTAAGATACACACCATTGCACAAATTAGTTTTAGCATAACCCTCAAGCTTGTTAAGCTCTCGTACCAAAAGTACCAAATGCAAAAAAGGGTCACCAGATGTTGAATAAAGTCTTTGTAGCGCTGTCTCATCACTTGTCTTCTTTCCTTGCTTAGTTGGTATTTTCAGCCCACGTTTCTCAAGCTCTTTCATTACTTGCAAAGGAGCTGAAAGATTTAGTATCTTAGGATCTGTTTTCTCTTTGCTATCTTTCTTTTTATCAATGCAAGGCCGGCCGATCAGAGATTCTATTTTTTTACACTCAGAATCTAAGTCTCTTCTAAGCTTTGCTTGAAATTCTTTAAGCTTTTCTTCATGTGTTAAAATACCTACTTTTTCTATTTCATGAAGACAAGCAGCAAGAGGCTGCTGGTATTTGTAATAGAAATCGTGAAGAGTATTAAAAATCATTAATTTGGTTTATGATCTTCTAAGATATGTTTAACAGCTTGCAAAAGCAATTTACGTTCTTCCTGTGTTTGACAGGAAGTAAAAACATCAAAAGGATTTTCAGTTTTTGCTAAAGAGGGAATTTTAACAAAAAGTACGACGAAATTTTCATATTTATCTAAATTTATTTTTAAAAATTCTCCTAAAGTCATAGTCCTCCTTATTGTCAAATTTTAAAATTGAGAATTCTAAATCTTTCTTTTGATTCTTTAACAAGATCTTTAGTTACTAAATCATTAACAACTCTGCGTGCTCTTTCTACTGCTGATTCTTCTTCTTTCTTTTTATCTTCTTTTTTCTTGATTATAACTCCACATTCCCTATTCTGGCATCTAACTGCAATTACCATTTCAGTAAACATAGGCAGAGTTATTTGTTTACAAACTGGGCATTGAGTATGGTTTTCTAAATTCATTTAATTATCCCTATCTGCAAGCGAATTCTTTTTCTTGTTCCAAAAACACTTCATAAGTAACACAAGTATCTTTTCCACCATATCTTAACAATCCACTCTTGTTCTTTGCAGAAACCGACTTGCCTTCATCTTTATAAAAAGGCTCTCTTGTGTATTGCAAAGTAAGAAACTGCAAACTATGCTCCATTTCAGGATGCAAAGTATGGTGTCTTTCCAGAGTATCATGTACATGAAAAGGATTTACTTCAAAACCAAGTGTCTCTCCTAACCAGTGGCTATCAAAGATTCTAAAGTTTTGTCCAATTAGAGGATTGTCTCTATGAATATCGTTTAGTTTTCTGAATACCAATCCTCTGCTTGCTTCCGGCAAATCCCATAAGCAAAAACTGATAGCTTCTTCTGGACTAGGAGATAAAGCAATTGTATACACGAAGTTCTTTTTATTAATCTTGTTTCTAATGGTTTCAATATCAGAAGCAAGGCGGAGAGAACATGAATGCCATGTATTAAGCTGGTTAAGAATATAACCAGCATCAGGTTGCACAAGGATGTTTCTCTTTGGTAAGGGTTGTAAGCTTCCATGTTTTTTCCAATAATTTAATTCTTCAAGAGCTTTTGCAACAATTAAAACACTCACTTGCCTCTCTGACCAATCTCTAAGCACATAGCTAGGATGGCACATTGGTATTACATAATGTGGCCAGTTTAGCAATGGACTTGTAAGCAAACTACCTCTCCATTTCATTATTTGAAATGGATTCTTTTCTTTTTTGACCTGAGCAGTAGGTATAGATTTACATTGAGGGCACAAAATACTAAGAGGGGTAGCACCACCAGCAATGATAATTGTAGGTCTTCGCTCATAAAGTTTCTCCAAGAAAGCTTTTATATAATCTTCGTGTGAAATGCCAAGAGATAATATCTTTTTAATATCATTCCCTGGTGGCCTGCATACATAAGGATTATCTATCCAGCATTCTACATTAACTTGTCCGATCCCAGCTTCGCATAAAATTCTATCAAGCTCTTTCCCAGCTCCTCCGATTGCTGCGATTCCTTTAGCTTCTTCATTTTCTCCGGGCGCTTCAAGAAGTATTGCAATAGGAGCAGAAGCATTTCCTCTTTCCTCACAATACCTGTTATTGGTTTGCATGCAGAGAGTTCTAAGAGCTTTTTGGAAGGGACCCAAGGTAGTATTTTCTCCAATAGTTCTTCTACAAATTTTTCACTATCAAACTTACAGATTCCACAATCTAGGTCAGTTTGTTCAGCTAAAACTTCTACGCCATCACAACTCTCTTCTTCACATTCAGGACAGTGTTCAATACTTATTTTTGGTATTTTTAACTCATCCCAAAATGTTTCTGGAATCCCTTGAATTAACTCCATCTTCCTTCTCCTCTCTTATCTTCACACTCCAAGCTCTCCCATCAATTTCTAGCCAGATATAATCTTGGCTGTTTAAAATCTTTAGCATTGCTTGAAGAGCAAGTTTTATTTTTAACCAAAACAGCTTCATTTCATTCCTTAGATAATTATGATCCCCATTCATCGTCTAGGAGAGGATCAAGCCTAGTCCATTATTGTCTAGAGAATCAAGGAGATAAGGTAGAAAGTTCTCTAAACTCAACGATCTTGTATTGCTAAGAACTAGCTCCTAGCAAGATATTGCTTAACAGTATTTTTGAGCTTGATTGTCCCATCAGGAGTCTTTCTGACTAGTCCTGTGTTCCAGTCTTTGTCTTCTTTTACTTCTAAAACCAAAGCACCAACTTGGCCAATCAAAGGACTAGTAACATTGCAGCGTTCAATATTGCTTGCACTGATCTGAGCATTTGGATCTTGAAGATCGTCAATGCTAATCATGTAACTATATTGCCCTGTCACTGGATCTTTTGAAATAGGGCTTCCAAAACAATTATGGAAAGCAGCAACTGTGCTTCCAAACAATGTGTTCAAAAAATCCGACACATAATCTCCATTAAACTCAGCCACAGGATGATTTACAATCTTCATCTGAGGGTTGAGATTAATAGAATCTCCATTCTTGCTCATTTTGGGCTTGAAGCCTACAAGCTGAACCTGATAAATCCCTGCTTCTTTCGGGGGCTTACCTTCTACTGTTTCAGCACTTACTGTAAGAACTGGCATGGTTTTGTTTTTTCCTTTGTGTTTTGTTTTCTGTTTTGGCTTATTTCTACTACAAAGTTGCAATCACAGCATTTACTTGCTTCTCTAGCTTATCATACATCGCATTCTGCTCTGCACGGGCTTTGCCAATTGCCTGCAAAGTATCTTGAAGCAAATGCACTTGCTTATCTCTCACTTCTCCAAGAACTTGGGTCATTGTTTTGGTTTCAGTAAACTTCTTTGCTGCCATTAAAGTCCTCCTTTCTTTGTTATTTAACAACAAGCTTTCTCTTAGCAATATGCTTCTGTATCATATCACAGATATTTGGATCTTGCACAGGATCTAGTTCTAGGCAAGTAGCAGCATTAAACTGAGATCCTTGTTTTACTCTTACTTTGGGAAGATACACACCATTAACATTGACTAATTCCATAAGCCAAACTTCATTGAATAAGCCAAGTAATTGTTTATATCTAGGCGGGTCGATTGTAAGTCTGCCTGTAAACAGAGGATTTTCTTGTGTACTATTCTCTGCTTCTTCTGCTCTTGTATGTGCTACAAAAATAACATTTAAACCAAGAGCATAGCTTCTTGCGAGAATACTTTGTGTATTATCAGTATCCCCTCTCCAACCTCTCCAGTCTTTCGGTGTATATGATTTAGCTGTAGGAGATACTGAAATCTCACTTCTGATCTTAGGATCTTGATACAAAATATAATTCAAATTAGCTTTGGCAAGAGAACGAATGGAATCATAGGCAATTGTAAAAATCTTAGTGCCTTCTGGAACATTTGGATTTATAACATGAAGATCACAAAAGCCTAGCTTCTTCTTTGAAGTCTCAAGCAAAGTAAGAATCTTATCAATATCAGAGACTACAGTAGGCATTAAAGTCGTATTACCAGGATCTTGAAGAGTTATTGCAAAAACATTTTTCAATCCACTAATTGATTCTTTTCTCTTATCAAGATCAATAACAAGAACAGGACCAATGCCACCTATTGTAGCTACTAAACGAGATTTGCCTGATTTTTCAGGCCCTAAAACACAGATAAGAAGTTGTTCAAAAGCACTTCTTTCTTCCATATTATAACATTCCCAAGTAGGCTTATTCTGCTCTGCAAGCAAAGCCTTTTGCTTTTCCATTAATTCTTGAAGTGTTTGAGGTTGAGTCATTTTGTTTTTAATTAGTAGCTGCTTTTGTTTTGTTGTTTTCTTCTAACAAGCTTGGATCTTGCTGGCATAGAATGACAAGCTGTACTCTATTCTCTGCTCCTGTTCTATATCTAGCTGCTTGCAGAATATTCTTTACTGATTGAAAAGAAACTCCAAGTCTATCTGCAATGTCTTTATCTACAAGCCCTTGACAGAGTAGCCTAAGACTTCTTTTCATAGCAGGAGTGAGCTTTGTTTTGTCTTTGAATCTGAGATCATAGCTCATACTAATCCTCTTCATTCAAATAATAAGGCTCCCAAGGTTCTTTTGCTTTGTACAAAGATTTAATAACTTGTTCCCTAAACTCTGGAGGCTGAGAGCAGATTGGTCTAAATTCACAACCTCCAAAAAGATGACAGGAGGATTCTTGTTGGACGTAGTGCTGAGGATTATAAATCCTTTGTAAATCAAATTCTTCTCCATGTAAAGACTGGTTTATAATCCTAAAGTCTTCCCTTCCATTAATATCCTCTCTGAGCCTAGTAACTTTCTTTAAAACATCTCGCTTCCACTCTTCAATCTCAGAATCAGTATACTTAACAATTACTCGTTCAAATCTTCCTCTGTAATCAGGAGTAATTTTCTGAGGAACAAGGCGGGCAGCTCCATTGATGATGCATTTGTTAACTTTCTTATCAATTCCAAGATTGTTTACAATAATATTAGTAGCCATCACATAACCACAAGTCTGTGGGTGTGGTTTCCATTGTTCATTAAAGTTTTTGCTTATATAGTCTACAGTTTTATGATCCCAAGGACTAATCTCTCCACTATGTTTATCCATTGCAATCTTATCCGGCTTTCCTACCCAGAATACAACTACATAATCATTCTCTCCTACATAAATTTCTCTCTTTAAACCAAAACCTGCCTCAGTAGCAATTATTTTAAGATTTCCAACATCTCCTGTAATCCGCTCTTTGAAATAGTCATTGACCATATTAAATGGCCCAACAGGATACCTAGTAACATCCCCAAGGTTCCCAATAACAAAGCCTTTGTCACAGAATTTTTCATAATTTTTCACTTCATAAGGTGAGTTTTCAGGAGTTTGGATAGCATAACTATTCATATCATGTTTTAGCCAGAGCATAGAGCCTATTTCTAAGCAGTCTTTTAATAGAGGTGTTTTGCCTTTGGCTATGATTTCATATAAAGCAGACATTACATCCGACCACCAAATGCCTACTTGGGTTTTGAATCGAAATCTGCCTTTTGTAGTAATGCCGAATTTTGCTTGCGAAGCCAATTGCTGTATTCTACTTCCTTCCAATATCTTTTCTCCAGCTTCATGTATGGAAGGTTGTATTTGTACAAGTGAATCGCACTGATTATAGTAATAATATTTCCTAGCACACTTATTGTAAGTAGATAATGTATGATGGTCAATTAAAATCACCCACCTTCCTTTGGAATCTATTTCTGTTGGGATTTTCATGGTTATTTCTTAACTCCTAACTTCATCTCCATCAACTTTTGCAGTATCATCTCTGGTGTAATCCCAGCAGCCTTTATCTGAGCAGCAAGAGCAGATATGTTTTGGCCATTGTTATTTTTAGCTTGCTTACTTGCCTTAGCTGTGGCCGGCTGTGGTGGAAGAATATTCCCATCTCTATCCCTTGGAGGATTTAGTCTTATATGCAAATCATCAAGACTTAGACCAGTTTTATTCTTCCTCCTTCCTCTATCAGCCTTCTCTGACTTAACCATTGCAAGCATTATTCTACGCTTGTCAAGACTTTCTTCTGCTTCTTTAACAAACCCAGCATACTGAGCAAGCTTTTCATCTAAAGCAAAATCTGAAAGAGTAGAAATCTTACCACAAGTAGTCATCATTGCAGTACCTACTGGTGTAAAATATCTACCTTTATGTGTAACAGTTTTAACTTTATTATCCAAAGAATCAAACACTTGCTCTGTTAAAGGCTCAATTTTTACTTCTAATATAGGATCTTGAGAGCATTGCTTACAATTCACAGGATCAGCATCATTTAAACAAGAATCGCATGTGAGACTTTGACAAGTAGCACAGTGATAAAGAGTACCAGAAAATTGGCACAAATGACAATGAGGATTGCCTTTGGGAGAATTTTCCAAAGAATCTAGAGTTGCAATAAGTTCAGATTCTCCTTCTTCGATGCTTTGTTCAAGTTCTGAATTTGTCTGGGATTCTTGTTCTATCATTAACAAAAACTCCTAGCTTTTAGGATAAAATTTCTGCTGCTTGTTTCATTTTTCCTCTAAAGGTAAGCAGAGCTATTTTTAAAGCATTAACTTCTGATTCTAATTTTGCTATTCTATACATAGCACCTGCAAGTTGTGTAGATTCGTTAGAAACATATAAAGGATGTATAGAAGGATCTGAAATGTTAGATAATTGCTCAATTTTGCCAATAGTCTCTTTCATTGTTTTTAAATTTCCCTTTCTGCTGTTCCTGGAAGCACTACCTTAACTTCTCCAGCAAGGAATTTCTTAATAAGCTCCCTAACTACCTTAGAAGGCAATCCCTTCTCTTTACACCTTTCAAAGAAAGCTTGCTTTATATCAGGCTCTAACCAAAATGTTAAACTACCTGCTCTTTTTTCTGGCATTGGATATTCCTTTGGTGCTCCTTTTGGTATTGGGGTGTTTTATGTAACAAAGTGGGGGGCAAGAACAAGAAGACTGTAACCCAAGGGGAGGAGGTTGTCAAGCGGAATATCTGCTTTGCTTTCAGCTACTTACCGAGGTGTCCGATATTGGGAAATTCTAAACCCTAGTTTACTTCAAAATCGACTTATCTAGCTTCAAATACTTATCAAAAAACCTAGCTCCTAGCAGCAAAAAGCTTTTAAGAAAAGAACAAAGCTCTTGTTTTATTTCATAAGCTAAGAGCAACACAAGAAAAAGAAGACAGTGGTTGAACCAGTCCATTAGTTTTCCTCCCCAAAAATTGAATCCCAGCATTCTTTGCACATTTTTGTAATATCCAAAGGCCCAAGAAGTCTATGGCATTCTGTGCATCTTTGTTCTTGGCTTTGAAAGCCTTTGTTATGAGTGAGAGGATTAAAACAATCATCCTCTCCATCATGTCTTGAGATGTTTCCATTTAGGGTTCCTGGCATTTTGCTCCTTATTGCATACTATTAAAACTACTCATCTCAATAGCAGCTCTTATCTCTATTTCACTAACCAAAGGCGCATGGAGCCTAGCAATTCCTGCTTTATTAGGAGAAATATAAAGCATATCTCCTCTGCTAAGCAAATGCTCTGCTCCTTCAGTATTTATCACTGTTCTACTATCATGCTGACTTGGCAGTCTAAATGTAAGTCTTGCCGGAAAATTCGCTTTAATGCTGCCTTGTACGATATTAACTGACGGTCTCTGAGTCGCTGCAATGCAGTGTATTCCCGTTGCCCGACTTTTTTGGACAATTTTCCCAAGATAGTCACTTGCAATTTTAGAAATAGTAGGACTTCTTCCTTGGTTGCTTCCTTTGTTGCTTCTTTTATCGTTTTTTGTATCACTTGACTCGTTGGATTCATTTTCTTCTTCCTCTTCTTTGTTTATACTACTCATTCTGCTTTTGTTGTCTAGTAAATCTGCAAGCTCATCTATGACAAAGCAGATATAAGGAATTATGCTCTGTTGTCTTTCAAGAGAAAATTTCTGATGGTAGTTATATTCTACTATGTTTTTACAACCTTGAATTCTCGAAAAGAGTTTCAGCCTTCTCTCAGTTTCTCCAATCAAACTATCCATCATTTCAAGGACTTCATAGATGCTTGTGCCAATTTGTGTAATATGTGAACAGCCTTGGAAAGAGGTAAATTCTACTCCTTTTGTATCTGCAATTAGAAGTTTTAGCTCAGTTGGCTTTTTAATATAAATCATTCCAGCGACTAAGCTTGTAAGTAGAGTAGATTTTCCACCTCCTGTAGTTCCTGCAATAAGTAAATGAGGCAAGGTGGAGAGATCATCGTAGTAAAAATGCCCTAGATGATTAGCACCTAAAATAAGTGGAATTTTATAATCAAGCGTCCACTTTGTGCTTTCAGTATTTACAGCACTACATTTACTATACCATCCTGAAATACAATCCTGAAACTTAACAAATTTCCTCTCTTCATTAGGCACAAAAATAGCAACAGAGCTTTCTCCGGGGAGTCTTTTGACAACAATATCCTCAGCTCCTAAAAATACTGCAAGATCTTTTGCTAAGTTTTCAATCTCAGAAACTTTAGTCTTACCTTTAGGAACTACTCTATAAACACTAAGCACAGGGCCTTCTGAAATTTCTGGAAGGAATTTCA
>Ga0187887_10002414_pt1 | contig 15011 bp, 16 predicted proteins | sample June2016WEW_7_10_FD_132977 | JGI IMG/M metagenome (GOLD analysis project Ga0187887, IMG submission 132977) | Peatland microbial communities from SPRUCE experiment site at the Marcell Experimental Forest, Minnesota, USA - June2016WEW_7_10 | ecosystem: Environmental > Terrestrial > Soil >...
CCGTGGGCTACCGAGCACCCGACTTGGCGGCGCAGGGAGAATCGTTGACGAAGCGCAGAAGAGGAGTCGACCAGGTTATCCATCGCGGTGCGTGGGGTCGGCATTGACGGATCGCTCGACGTCGATGCACCTGCGAAAGCGGTGACGGGGTCTACCTGACGACACGTCGACCCGGAGGGACGTGAGGCGATGACGGGAGCGGCGCGCCCTTTCAGTTGGTGGTAACGAGCCATCCCGTGAGGACTTTGACCGATATGCTTCGGCCAAGGAGGTGGTCATGATTCATCGTGCTCTCGAACCCTTCGTCCGAGCGGCTCACGATAACCCTTCGCCGCATCCTTCAACCTTGAGTCCGTCAGAGCGAAGGAGGCTCTTTCGCGAGGACGCCCAGTCGATGTGGGGCGAGCCAGAAGCCGTGGCCAGCGTCAGCGACGGGCGCATTGAGTTGGGGGATCGAACCCTCGACACTCGGCTGTACGTGCCGCTCCGTGATGAGGGAAAGGCCCTCGTTCTTTTCTTCCACGGCGGAGGGTTCGTGGCCGGCGATCTGGAGTCCCACGATGCCCTTTGCCGGCGACTGAGCACGGACACCGGAATGCGATTCTTGGCCGTTGCCTATCGATTGGCTCCGGAACACCCCTTTCCGGCTGGCGTCGACGACGCCGTTGACGTCGTTCGCCACGTGGCCAACTCACTGTCATCGTTCACGGCCAACGGTGCCGAGCTGATCGTCATGGGTGACTCCGCGGGTGCGTCGCTCGTCGCCGTGGCGTCGGCGCTGACGCGCCACGAGAACCTTGGGGTTGCCGCGCAGGTTCTCATCTACCCGACGCTGGGACCGGACTTGGTGACGGAGTCGTCTCACGCGTACGCGTCGGGTTACCTGCTCGAGCTCGATCACCTGCGCTACGACTACCAGCAATACCTGGGCGGCTGGCCGGATCACACCGACCCCCGGATCACGCCACTTCTGTTCGATGACCTTTCGGGGTCGCCGCCGGCCATCGTGCTGGTGGCCCAATGCGACCCCCTGCGTGACGAAGGGGTCGCCTATGCCGGTCTGCTCGAGCACTTCCGCGTTCCGGTGGAGCTGCTGGAAGCCGAGGAGATGGTGCACGGCTTCCTCGAATTGGGAGCTTTGGTTCCCGAGACGCTCGACATCGTGGACGACCTGGCTGAGCACATGCATCGTTTTGTCGAGCGCGCCGCAAGTTGAACGTCCTCTTTGTCACGCTCGACCAGTTTCGCGGCGATTCCTACGGCGCCGCTGGCCACCCCCTGGTGCAGACGCCGACCCTGGACCGGATCGCGAGGGAAGGGGTGCGCTTGGCGCGTCACTATTCTCAGTCCGCGCCTTGCGCGCCGGGTAGAGCCGCGCTGTACACGGGCACCTATCAGATGAACAACCGCGTGGTCACCAATGGCACGCCCTTGCCGACCGGCTTTGACAACATCGCTCTCGTCGCTCGAAGGGCCGGCTTTAATCCGACCCTCTTCGGTTACACGGATCAGGGCATCGATCCCAGCGAGGCCGATGGCTACGACGATCCACGGCTGGACTACTACGACGGGATCCTGCCCGGGTTTTCGGTGGGCCTCTATCTTCCGCTGAGTCAGGCCGGCTGGGTGCAGTACCTGCGCGCCAAGGGATTCGATGTGGCGCCGGGTTGGGTGCCGTTACTGTGGGACGAACCCAAGCGCCCCGCGGAAGACTCCCTGAGCGGGTTCCTGACCAATCGTTTCGTTCAGTGGCTGGAACAGCAGGACGGCGGATGGTTTGCGCACCTGAGTTACTTGCGCCCTCATCCGCCCTACGCGGCGGCGGGCGAGTACTCGAAGATGTACGACCTCGCCGACGTCGACTTACCGATCACGCCCGTTGAGGCTCACCTTCGACACGCCGTGCATGAATACTCGCTCGGTGTCAGGGGCCGGGCCGCGCCGCTCGAAGAGGAGAAGTTGCGCTACCTGAGGGCGCAGTACTACGGCATGATCACCGAGACCGATTTTCAACTCGGTCGAGTCGTCGAGGCAATTGAGGAACGCGGTGAGTGGCGCGACACGTTGGTGGTCATCACTTCGGACCACGGTGACCAGTTGGGCGATCATGGTCTCATCCAGAAGCTGGGCTTCTTTCCCGAGAGCTACCACGTGCTCGGTCTTTGGCGCGATCCGCGCACCGACCTGGTCGGACGTACGGTCACCGCCTTCAGCGAAAACGTGGATCTCCTACCCACCCTGTGCGAGGCCCTTTCCGTCGACCAGCCCGCGCAGTGCGACGGCAGGTCCCTGCAGGCACTCATGAAGGGGGAGCAGGGCAGTTGGCGGTCGTCGGCGCACTACGAATGGGACTATCGCAAGGATTGGATCAAACAGCGTGGCGCGAGTTGGACCAAGGACCAACGTCTCTCCAACCAAAACCTCTGCGTCTCGGTAAGCGACGACGTCGGCTACGTGCAGTTCGGCGACGGCTCGTTCAGGTGCTTCGACCTCACGGTCGATCCCACCTGGAGGACGGAATGTGTCGACAGCGACCGCATTCTCACCGCCGCCCAGGAACAGCTCGTGTGGCGCCAGGAACACCTTCGTCGAGAATTGACGGACATGCGCCTTGGACCGGATCGAAGTGGGCGATGGCCAGAAGGATTTGCTAGGGAGTCGTTAGGGCAGGACCTAAGCCCCGCAGCAATCCCGTAATCAGGCTTCGGAAGGTGCCTTCGTGGTCGGTCGAAAAATTGACGGACGTCATTTCGATCGACACGTAGCCGTGACAGGCCGACCACATCATCTGCGCCGCATTCGTGGCCGAATAGCCTTCGAAAAGCCCAACGGCCTGGCAGCGCTGGATGTGGTCCACCAGAACCTGGAACGTCTGGGCGGCCAGCTGGATGGCGGGGGGTGATGGTTCGAACCCATCGAAGTGGTGAATGAACATCACCGTGTAGTGCGCTCCATGTTCCAGCGCGAAGGCCCGGTAGGCGAGGGCGGCGGAGATCAAGTCGTGTGGCGGGTCGCCGGTCTCGATGCTGAGGGCATGCTGGAGTGCTGAGAATCCGTTGGTCCAGACGATCTCCAGCAGTCCGTTCTTGCCGTTGAAGTGGTTGTAGATGGTCATGGGCGCCACCCGGGCTCGTTTCGCGATGGCGCGTACGGTGAGGCCGTCGGGACCGTCCTCGTTCAGAATGTGCACCACGGCGTCCAGGACGGCGGGTTCGATCTTCTGTGAGGGTGTTCTCAACTTTTGGTGGGCCATTGGTACTAGTATAGAACAATGTTCCACTCAAGTGGAACATTGTTCTATGGGGGCCGTGTGGTTCGTTCGACGCAAGAGCGGCGATGGAAGATTCTCATCGTCCTGTGCTTGGCAGCATTTCTGGTGGTCATCGACAACACGATCGTCAACGTGGCATTACCCACGCTGGCGAGAAACCTTCACGCGTCGAACTCCTCGTTGCAGTGGATAGTTGACGGTTACTCGTTGCCCTTCGCCGGTCTGCTGCTCGCGGGAGCCGGACTATCCGATCGTCTGGGCCGAAAGCGGGTCATGCAGGGCGCGATGTTCGCGTTCGCGATCTTTTCCTTCTTCGCCGCTCGCTCGAACAGTGTTCCGGAATTGCTGGCAGCTCGCGCGCTCATGGGGGCCTCCGCCGCGTTCATCTTCCCGGCGACCCTTTCTATCTTGACCACGACGTTTGAAGACGGCGCCGAACGGGCCAAGGCCTTTGGGATCTGGGGAGCGACGGCGGGCGTCGCCATTGCGGTAGGGCCGATCGTCGGTGGCTCATTATTGGTTCACTTCTGGTACGGCTCAATCTTCTTGGTCAATATCCCGATCGTCCTGGTGGCCCTCGTCGCGTCGGCCCTGGTGGTACCGGAGTCCAAGAGCCCCGGCGCGCGGGCTTTGGACGTGGGGGGTCTCGCTCTCGGCACCCTGGGCGTCACCGCGTTGGTTCTCGCCATCATCCAAGGTCCCTCGTGGGGATGGCGCTCACCGGCGACGTTGTCGCTCTTCGCGGCGGCCGTCATTCTCGGCTATCTCTTCTCGCGCTTCGAACTGAGACATTCGGCGCCCCTGCTCGACGTGCGGGTGTTTCGCAACGGCATCTTCGCCGCGGGCGCGGGCACCATCGCCGCGAGTTACTTTTGCCTCTTCGGTTTCATCTTCCTCGTGACCCAATACTTCCAACTCGTCCGGGGCTACAGCGCGCTTTCGGCGGGAGTTCACACGCTTCCTTTCGCCATCGTGACCGCAGTGATTACGCCACTGGGCGCCGTGCTCGCTATCCGCATTGGCGCTCGCTACGTCGTGTGCGCCGGACTCTTGATCATGGCCGCGTCGATGGCGTGGGCGACCACGGTCAGCGCACTCGCTCCCTACTTCGGTCCGGTAATCGGGGTCATGACGGTGATGGCGGTCGGATTTTCGTTGGTGACCGCGCCCTCGACGGCGGCCCTCATGGAGACCTTGCGACCGGATCAGATCGGGGCGGGCGCGGCCGTGAACGAAACCACCCGAGAGCTGGGAGGGACGCTGGGAGTCGCACTCATTGGATCCGTCTTCTCCTCGATCTTCGGTCCCCAGGTCCGCGTCGCGTTGGCGAAGTTGGGCCTCTCCTTGCATCAGGTGGACGTGGCGCGCGGATCGATGGCCGCGGCGCAGGCCACGCTGGCGCACGTCCCGCCGGGCCTTCGGAGTGCCTCGAGCCAAGGGCTCACGAGGGCCTTCATGGAGGGGTTTCATCGGGGCTGCCTCGTCGCGTCGATTGTCACGGCGGTCGTGGGATGCGTGGTGTTTCGATTCCTCCCTACGCGCGTCGCACGTCAGCCTGGTGAGTCAGGTACCACCGATCGCTCTGCATCGCCGGGCTCGAACAATCGTCCCCTCGATATCGCAACCTGAGCGGCAGCGAGAAGAGATGATGATTCACGTGTAGTAGAACTTCAAACGTGGCAATGATTGGCAACGAACTCGCCGAGGCCGCAACCACTCATAGAGGTGACTGCATTTTCGTGTTCCAAGCCTGGGGAAGAGCGCGGTGATCTGGGAAATCGATCCGAGCAATCTCGCCACCGGATTGCCGCTCGAGGGAGTACGCGTCCTCGATTTCTCGCGCGTGCTCGCCGGCCCCTTGTGCGCCATGATCGCCGGTGATCTGGGCGCCGACGTCATCAAGGTCGAGAGCCCGGAGGGCGACCCGGTGCGCGGGTTGAAGCCACCGGCGTTCAAGGGAGACGCCACCTATTACTTGGCCGTCAACCGCCACCGCCGCAACGTTGTCGCCGATCTTCGCGAGCCCGGCGACTACCAACACGTCGCCGAGCTGGTTCGTCAAGCCGACGCGGTGGTGGAGAACTTCCTGCCCAGCCAGGTTCGCAGCCTCGGCATCGACCGCCTCCGCGAGGAAAATCCCGATTGCGTGTGGATCAGCATCACGCCGGCGACGACGGGCGGACCGGTGGCGGACCAGCCGGCCTTCGACCTCCTGGCGCAGGCCCGCTCGGGGCTCATGGGGATCACGGGTGAAACAAATGGTGGACCGACAAAGGTTGGAGCGCCGCTGGCGGACGTAGTGACGGGCCTCTACGGAGCCATCGGTCTCCTAGCCGGCCTCTTCGCACGGCTGGACGGTCGCGCTGGTCGCCATTTTGAAGCGCCCCTACTCGAGTCGACGATGAGCGCCCTCATCAACCAGGCCCAGGGCTACCTTTCCACGGGGAAGAACCCGAGTCGCCTGGGCAACGATCATCCCAGTATCGCCCCCTACGGTCCGGTGACGACGTCGGACGGGTTCCTCCTGCTGGCGGTAGGCACCGACGCGCAGTTCGCGAAGTTGGTGGCCGTGCTCGACGACGACTCCTTGAGCGCTCGAGGGGAGTGGAGAGCCAACGCCCAAAGGGTTGAATCACTCGATGAACTTCGGGGCTCGCTCAACTCGATCTTCGAGTCACGTTCGACGCTGGAGTGGCTTGAGCTCCTGTCCACGTCCGGGGTGCCGCACGCTCCGATCTTCGACGTGGCCGACGCGTTCGCTCAGGCCCAGATACGCGACGGTGATTTCCTCGGTCCGATGGAGACGCCCGACGGCCAGACCACGGCGATGCGCACGCCCTTGCTCATTGATGGGACGCGGCCCGCGATCCGTCGCGGCCCTCGACGCTTGGGCGAGGACACGCTCGACGTCTTCGGGCCGCCCTGACGGTCAGTCTTGGGTGAACGCCGGACCGTCGAAGGAGTCGACGGCGGTGAAGGCTTCGACGGGACGACGGCTTAGTTTTGTATGACGCTTCGAGGGGTAGCCCAGAATGACGATCGAGGCGACGGCGTAGTTCGAGGGGATCGAGAGGATCCCGCGAAGGACCGGTTCATTCCGGGTGGCCACCGTCGTCATGACGCCGGCCAGACCCCTCTCCCTCGCCGCGAGCAAGATGCTCCACACGAAGGGGTAGATGGATGCGCCGCCCACCAGCTGGTAGCGACCCAGGTCGCGGTCGGTCGCGGCCAGCACCTCTAGGTTGGCGCAGACCACCAGCATGACGGGCGCCTTGTCCATCCGCTCCGGAAAATCCTGGGGCTGAGAACGCGCTTCCGCGGCTGAGCGCTGGGCCAGCGCGGCCGAGCGGTCCTCGTCGCTGGCCAGGGGAGAGAAGGGGATGAGGCCGGCGAGCAGGTGCGCGACGTACTCGTGCCACGCGTCGAGGTAGGCGCCGCGAACCGCCCGGCGGAGTTGGCCGTCGCGCACCACGATGACTCGCCAGGCCTGACGATTGCCGCCCGAAGGAGCGAATCGGGCATCATCGAGTATCGACCAGAGCAGCTGGTCCTCCACGGCCTGGTCGGTGAAGTCGCGGATCGAGCCGGTCGTTCGAAGGGCGCTCGTCAGTTCCATGGCCTCACCCTACGGCCGGGCCCGGGGGACCGTCTAAGCGTCGCGGCGACGGAACAAGGTGACGCCCACGCCGATGAGCGCGACCACGTAAAGGACCATGATCAGGAGGGCGTGCAGGGGATCGAAGCTGTTGGGGTTCGGGACCACCGACATCATGGAGCCGCCGAGATTGATTGGTTCAAACTTTTGGAAGTGGTCCTGCCAGCTTTGGGGGAACGCGATCCCGATGAGGGGCACCAACAGGAGAAGCGAGACGAACACGCTGATGCAGGCGAGGCTCTGGCGCAGGATCAACCCGAGGGCGAAGCTGAAGGCGGCCAGCAGGGTGAGGTAGACGCCCGAAAAGAGGACGGCGCGGAGGTCCGAGGTGTTCGAGAGCGAAGGGGTTTCGCTCAAGACTCCGGAAAGGATTGTCGCGCCGATGAGGAAAGCCGTGACACAGACGATCTCGCAGATGACCAACATCGACACCAGGAGAACGAGGAGCTTGGCGAAGGAGAGTTGAAGGCGGTTGGGCACGGCCGCCAGCGTGGTGCGTATCGCGCCGGAGGTGTATTCACTCGTGATGAAGAGCGCTCCGATAACCCCTACGGCAAATTCGGCGAAGATCACCCCCACGAGGCTGGTGGAGACCGGATCGAAGGTCAGCTTCTGGATGTTGGGCATGGTCGACCAGTGCGCACGAACCAGCGAGGTGACGAGCACGCCCAGGCCGATGGTCAAGACGACCAGGACGATGGTGCCCATGATGGTCGAACGCACGGTACGGAACTTGATCCATTCGGACTTCGCGACGGACATCAGGGTCACTTGGCTACTCATGGCGGACCGGGTCCAACTTGGCGCCACCGAATTCAACGGCGCCCGCCGTGAGGTCCATGAAGACCTCTTCCAGTGACGCTCGCTGGGGGGTCAGTTCGAAGATCGTGATGCCCGCGTCGAAGGCGGCCTTTCCGACCTCGTCTGAGGTGAGACCACCCACGGTGAGGCCGTGATCGTTCTCTTCGTGCACCGTTCCCATGGCGTCCTTGATCGTGGCGCTCAACCGAGCGATATCCGACGCCCGAACGAAGACCGTGCCATTGGCGGTCGCGGTGAGATCGTCGACCGAACCCTGGGTGATGAAGCGGCCGCGACCGATCACGATGATCTGGTCGGCGCTCACGGCCATCTCGCTCATGAGGTGCGAACTGACGAAGACCGTACGGCCTTCCTTGGCGAGGGACTGGAAGAATTCGCGGATCCAGCGGATGCCCTCGGGGTCCAACCCGTTCACGGGCTCGTCGAAGAGCAACACGCCCGGGTCGCCCAACAGCGCGGCCGCGATGCCGAGGCGTTGGCTCATGCCGAGCGAGAAGCCACCGACCTTCTTGTTGGCCACGGAAGAAATGCCGACAAACTCGAGCACCTCGTCGACTCGCGACCGTTTGATCTTGTTCGACGCGGCCAGGGCGCGGAGGTGGTTACGGGCGGTGCGTCCGGGATGGACGGATTTGGCGTCGAGGAGGGCGCCGACCTCGCGCAGGGGGTCCTTCAGATCGGCGTAGTCCACGCCATTGATCGTGGCCCGGCCCTTGGTTGGATGGTCGAGTCCGAGGATGATGCGCATCGTGGTGGACTTGCCCGAACCATTGGGCCCCAGGAAGCCGGTGACTACGCCCGGTTTGACCTCGAAATCGAGGTCATCGACCGCAAGGGTGTGACTGTACCGCTTGGTGAGGTGGTCGATTTTAAGCATGGGTTACTTGAACGATGCTACAGACTCTGGCGGTTTACTCGAATGGCGACCCCTAAGGGTCGGTTGACGCAGCGTCCTCAGTTGGTGTGACGACGCGCGGCGGTACAGGGTGCACAGGTACCGGAGATGGCGACGTGATGACGGTCGAGAGAGAAGCCGAAGGTTTTTAGAAGGTCCTTGCTCAGTGCGTCGAAGTGCGCCGCAGAGATCTCCACGGTGGCGTGACACTGTTCGCACGTCAAGTGTCCGTGCACGGCACCACTCAAGTGATAGACGGCGGCCGACTGACCGAGATGGGTGTGCACCACCACGTTGAGCTCCTCGAACTCTTCGAGGATTCGATAGACCGTCGACGGGCTGACGTCCGGACGGCGGTCCTGGACGGCGTTCGTCACTTCGTCCACCGTCAGGTGGCCGTGTGCCGCAACGAGTACCTCCGCCACCGTTCGCTTGGCTGCCGTGACCCGCTTGGCCGCGCCCCGAATGGTCGAGAGAATCTCATCGATGTCACTTTCGCGAGTTTCCATGACCAGAGAATAGGTCCGACCTCGAGACAGCTCGCGCTCATGGCGTGGATGAAATGTCGTCGGGTCCGTCCGAATCTCGACGCCACCGCAGGGTCGGCACGACGGGCGAACACCGCTACGGTTCAGCCAGGCGAGAGGCCAGCCACGACGCGTTCGGCCTCCGACACCATGGAGCGAACGATGTCGCCCGCCGGCACGAGGCCGTGGATCGCTCCGACGGCCTGACCCGCCGGATAGCCCTCTCGGTGAGGATCGACGTCCGCCGTGTTCTCGTCGCCGCCCAGATGAAAGGTGCCGTCGCCAAGGGAGACCATGAGCTGCTCCGGAAAACCCTGGAGCAAGGTTGGATCCGCGTCGTATTTATCGGTGGTCTCATTGCGCAAGACGCGCATCGTCTTGCCGCTGAAGGCCCGCGAGATCACGGTGCCGTCTTCCTTCGCGGCGAGGATCCCTTCCTTGAATCCCCGCACGGTGCGCGCCTCCAACGTCGCGATGAATCGAGTGCCGATCCATACACCGTCGGCGCCGAGCGCCAGGGAGGCCGCGAGGCCGCGACCATCGAAGATCCCGCCGGCGGCCACGACCGGTATGGCGCCGCCCACCGCGTCGACGATGAGCGGCACCAGGGGCATGGTGGCGATGGTCCCGGTGTGCCCTCCCGCCTCGGTACCTTGGGCGATGACAACGTCGCAACCGGCGTCCAACGCCCGTTTCGCGTGGTCGACCTTGCCGCACATTGAGATGACGAGCACCCGGTGTCGGTGGCACAGTTCGATGACGTGGCTTGGCACGCCCAGTCCCGCCACGAACGTGGTGGCTCCGCCCTCGATGAGCAACTCGACGTTGCTCGTCAGCGAGTCGGGAAAGACGGTCAGCAGGTCGACACCGAATGGCCGGTCGGTGAGAGCTTTGGTGGCGGCGATCTCCTCGGCCAGCTGCGCGCTCGACATGGTCGACGCTCCGAGGCACCCGTAGCCTCCGGCGTTCGACACGGCCGCGACCAGTGCGCTGTAGGCGACCCCTCCCATTCCCGCCAACATGACGGGGTGTTCGATCTTGAGCAGTTCTGTGAGTCTGGTCTTCATCGTCCCTCCGCCACCACAACCTAGCGACGGCCACGAGAGTGCGACGGCGCGCGCGCTGTCTCTCCGCGTGATCCGCTGCTCGGATTGGTGTCGATCTACCCGACTGAAACGGGCGGCGAAGGTTTCCGTTGCGTGACGATCCTCACGCAGGTTGTTGAGGACCACCGAGTCGAAACGAGACTGCATCGTAGGACGCATTCCTCGGCGGCGTAGGTTGTGATTTGAGGCACAAGGCTGGCGGAGGCGAAACCGGGACTGGTCGCTGAGGACGAAGTTTGACGTACGCGCACCTTCGGTGAGACGGTACAATATGGCCAAGAAGGCCTGGAAGGAGACGCGATGCCACTATCTGAGCACGAACAGCGAATCCTGGCCGAGTTGGAAGAATCGCTTTCCAAACAAGACCCCCGCTTCGCCAAGAATGTTCGCGAGACCAACGTGTATTCCCACGCCGGGCGGCGCGTGCGTTGGGGAATCCTGGGATTCGTCGTCGGATTGCTGATTCTCATCTTCTTCTTCTCCGAATCGATCCTGCTGGGATTGGTGGGCGTCGCGCTGATGTTCGTGGCGGCCGTGGTGATTGAACGTAATGCTCGACTTCTGGGCCGCGCGTCGTGGCAGGACATAACCCGTCCTGGCCACGGTGACGATGCTCATGCGAACTCCGGTCCTCGTACCAGTTCGCTTCGCGACTGGTTGTCGCGTCAGCGCCGCAAGAGCGAATGACCGACGCCGGGGTGGCGAAGCTCGCCGCCCCGTGTCTGGCTCTCGATATTGGTGCCACCAAGATTGAGGGAGCCCTCGTGTCGCCCGACGGGCGGGTGGAGAACCGAGAGCGCCTGCTCGTGCACGATTTAGGCGCAGACCTCATCTCTCCAATCGTAGAAATGCTCCGGCGGGTCGCGGCGGACGACTCCGTGAGTCTGCTCGGGGTGGGCTGTGCCGGTCCGATGACCCGTGGGGGAGAAGAGGTGTCGCCGCTGAATATCGCGGTATGGCGAAGCTTCCCGCTGCGGGCGCAACTGCGCGAGCGTCTTGAAATTGACGTCTTCGTCGATGGCGACGCCCGGGCACTGGCGCTGGCTGAGGGTACCTTCGGCGCCGCGAGCGACGACGATTCGTACCTTTCAATGGTTGTCTCAACGGGCATCGGCGGAGGCTTGGTGATGGACGGCCGTCTGATCGATGGAGCGACGGGCAACGCCGGCCACGTGGGCCACACCAATGTGGTCACCAACGGACGCAAATGCGGATGCGGTAGCTACGGGTGTCTTGAGGCTGAAGCCTCGGGCAGCGCGATCGAGGCTATTACCGGGCGACCACCGAACGAGGCCGATGAGGCCACGCGAATCCGGACCGGCGAGCTCGTCGGGCGGGCGGTGGGAGTGCTCGCCTCGGTCCTCGACTTCAATCGCTGTTACATCGCGGGATCGGTGGCGCTGGGATTCGGCGACCAATTCTTCGACGTGGCGAACCAGTCGGCGCGTCTGATGGCGACCATGGTCTACTCCGATGACTTGCGGATCAGGCCATCCGGTTTGGGCAATGACGGACCGATCCTGGGCGCGGCTCTGGTGGGATGGCGGGGGGCGACCTCGTGAGGCGCTGGCTGGTGCCGGGACTCGCAACGTATCTGCTTCGCCATCCCAGTGACGTCACGGTGCTCGGCCGAGCCGGATGGCGATTCCGGGCCAGGGCGTGGTGGCGACACGCACCCTTCCTCCCACTTCCCGACCCCGCCTACTGGCGCTTTCGCATGACGACGTACGGCGCCGATGGCGCTACGCCCCCTTCGGCTCGGGCGATGGTCGATGCCGCGCGCTGGACCTTGCGCCAACCGGTATCACGATAGGTCGACGTGGGCCGGGTTCTCCTCCTTAACGCCACCTTCGAGCCCCTTCAACTGGTGAGTGAACGCCGCGCCGTCGTCTTGATGCTGGCCGGTCGAGCCGAACCAATCGCGACCGCCGACGACCCGACCTTTTGCCGCTCGGCGATGCTGGTGGTGGAGATTCCGGCCATCGTCCGCCTCCACGAGATGGTCAAACTCCCGACCAAGGTTCGCACCCCGCCGCTCACCCGCCGCTCCCTGTTGCTGCGCGACAGTTACAAGTGCGCGTACTGCCTCGAGCACGCCGACACCATCGACCACGTGGTGCCCAAGAGTCGCGGAGGACGTCACGAATGGACCAACGTCGTCGCGGCCTGCCGACGCCACAACATGCAAAAGGGCGATCGCCTGCTCGAGGAGTTGGGTTGGCGGCTCCACTTTGAACCTCGTGCGCCGGACGGCCCGTGGTGGCGGTGGCGCCACGTCCCCGATCCCGATCCGCTCTGGGCGCCCTTCCTACCTCGGGCCTCGTGACGCCGGAGCTGGAAGAGCTTTACGACTACGACGCGCTGCGCTCCATCGAGGAGCCCACGATGTTCGTGGTGCGCTTGGGCGAGCCCACGCTCGTGCTCGGCGCTCGCCAATCTCGGGCGATTCTTGATGTCGCGAAGATCGGTCGGACAGCACTTCGGAGGCGTCGGGGCGGGGGAGGGCTGGTCTTGCTGCAGCCTGACGATCTCTGGATCGATTGGTGGATCCCGGCGTCCGACATCCGATGGTCCGGTGACGTTCGCGTCAGCGCGCTGACGTCGGGGGGATGGTGGCTCGAAGCACTGTCGCGGCAGGTTGGCGGTGAACTTGAGGTGTACGACGGCCCTCTGGCGGGAGACGTGCGTCACCGTGTCGTGTGTTTCGCGGGCCGCGGGCCCGGCGAGGTGTTCGTGGATGGACGAAAGGCCGTAGGCCTCGCCCAATGGCGCGTTCGTGAGGGCATCCTCGTGACGTCGGTCCTACCGGCCGGGTCGACCGCGTCGGTCGTCACTCTCTTGGCCGAGCCGCCGCCGGGGCTTGCCGAAGCCCTCGATCACCACGTCACGTCGTCGCTTTCCCTGGATCCCGAGACACTGGTCGCGGACCTGTCCCGGATCAGCGGTCCGTGGCGAGAACGGCAGCTTTTCCTGACCGCTTAAGGCCAAATCTTCAACACTTTTTATCCAAAGCTGACCGGGTCGCGCCCGGTCCGTTCCGCCCACCCCTGTTTTAGTGACTTTGCCGACCCAGAATGGCGAAAGGTGGTGAAATGTGGTGTAATGTGGCGCGAAGTGGGGAATAGTGGTGACTCACCTGGAGGGAATTTCGATGCTTGGATTTGTAGGCCAGTTTCAGCACACGCTGGATGCAAAGGGTCGCCTCATCCTGCCTTCGAAGTTCCGCGCGGAATACGAACGCGGTGGTCACCTGAGCCCCAACACCGACGGCTGCGTGGCGCTGTGGACGCCGGGCGAATTCACTCGCCAGGCCGAGGAGCGTCTTCAGCAAGCTCGTAGCGGTGGCGCGGATGAACTTCGTCTCGCTCGCTACTGGGCGGCCAACTCCTCGGACGCCGAGTTCGACAAGCAGGGACGATTCGCGCTGCCCGCTTCGATCCGCGACTACGCGCACCTCAACGGCGACGTGTTGATCGTGGGATCACTCGATCACATTGAACTCTGGGACCCGGCGATCTACGACCAGAAAGTGAATCCAGCCGAAGAAATTTTCAAGCAGGGCAGTAACTAGTGAATGGAGTGAAAGAGAAGTGCCCGTCGCGGACCACGTGCAGCCTGGCAATCGCCAAAACGAGAGAGGACCCCTCCTCCGCCCACTCTTTCGTTTTGGCGATTGAAAGGCTACAGATGGCCCACGACACCTTTCACGTACCTGTGCTCGAGCGAGAGATCGTCGAGCTGTTCGCCGGACAGGACGCCGGCGTGCTCGTCGACGCCACCTTGGGAGGCGGCGGCCACGCCGCGGCGATTCTGCAGGCGGCTCCCCAGCTTCGCGTGCTGGGCATCGACCGCGATCCAGAAGCCCGCGACGCCGCCCGCGACCGCCTGGCTGGTTTCGCAGATCGAGTCCTCGTCGTTGACGCCACCTTCGCCGAGTTGGTCGGCGTCATTTCGCGACACGCGGACTTCGTGGGCGACGCACCCGTCGTAGGCGTGCTGATGGATCTCGGCGTGTCGTCACACCAGCTTGATGAGTCAAGTCGGGGATTCTCGTTCCGGGTGGACGCGCCTCTCGACATGCGGATGGATCCGACGACGGGCGAAACGGCGGCGGAGTTCCTCGCTCACATCGATCAGCACGAACTCGTGCGAATCCTGCGGGCAAACGGAGAGAACCGGTTCGCCGGTTCCATCGCGAAGTCGGTCCTGACGCGCCAACCTCGAACGACGGCTGAACTGACCGAGGCCGTGGAACGGGCGGTGCCCATGGCGGCTCGCCGACGAGGCCACGTGGCGACTCGCGTGTTTCAGGCGCTGCGCATTGCCGTCAACAACGAAGAGCAGCAGTTGACGGAGGGATTGGACGCGGCGATCGATGCCCTGGCGGTCGGGGGAGTGCTGGCCGTCATCTCCTACCATTCGGGCGAAGACCGCGTGGTCAAGTCAGTCCTTCACGAGGCGGCAACGGGTGGTTGTCACTGCCCGGTGGAACTCGGCTGCGTGTGCGGGGCGATAAAGCGCGTCACGGTGTACAAGGCCAGCGCAAAGCTCGCGAGCGCTCGGGAGATCGAAGGCAATCCGCGGGCGAGGTCGGCAAGGCTGCGGATCGCTCGGAAGCTGGACTCATGAGTGTCATTACCTTTCCGCGAAGGGCGGAGCTCCGTCCGCGACCCGTGGCGCGCCCGGCTTCCACACGGGCCAACCGAGAAGCGCGCGCCGCCCATCGACGTACGTC
>Ga0187887_10002416_pt1 | contig 15009 bp, 9 predicted proteins | sample June2016WEW_7_10_FD_132977 | JGI IMG/M metagenome (GOLD analysis project Ga0187887, IMG submission 132977) | Peatland microbial communities from SPRUCE experiment site at the Marcell Experimental Forest, Minnesota, USA - June2016WEW_7_10 | ecosystem: Environmental > Terrestrial > Soil > Wetlands...
CGGTTGCGGATGGTCCTTATGCCCCTGACTGGAAAGCCCTCGGCCGGGCCTACACCGTTCCGGCTTGGTGGCGTGAGGCCAAGTTTGGCGCATGGGCGCACTGGGATCCGCAATCCATGCCTGAGCAGGGCGATTGGTACGCACGAGGAATGTATATGGAGGGTAGGCCGCAATATGAGTTCCATCTCAAGCACTTCGGCCATCCTTCCGAATATGGCTACAAGGATATTTGCCACAACTGGGTCGTCGACCGATGGAATCCTGAAGAGTTGATGAGTCTGTATGTCCAGATGGGCGCCCGTTACTTCATGGCAATGGGCTGTCATCACGATAACTTCGACTGCTTCGATTCGAAATACCAGCCGTGGAATTCGGTGCATGTCGGGCCTAAGATGGACATCGTCGGCACATGGGAGAAGGTGGCGCGCCGGCATGGGATGCGCTTCGGCATCGGTTTTCATGACACTCCGCCTCGCACCTGGGGCCAATTTATGCCCGTGCGTTACACCAGCGACAAGACGGGGCCAATGAAAGGCGTACCATACGATGCGCTCCAAACGGTTTTGGACGGAAAAGGAGAATGGTGGGAAGGGATTGATCCGGTGAACCTCTATGGACCGGTCCACACTGCGCAGGATCCGTTGCATTCACCGTTCGCGAATCAGTTCATGTGGCGAATCGATGACGCCATCACCAAGTACCATCCCGACGTCATTTATTTCGACGAGCACGCAGGCGATTCGCAGGTGGATCTAGGTGTGCAGATGGGGCTGGGGTTTCTCGCTCCGCAACTGGTCGCGAATTACTACAACAAGTCCTTGGATTGGAACCATGGAAAGATGGAGGCGGTCGTCAATCTCAAGGGTGTCGGTGGACGTTACAACAGCTTCCAGGACCACCCTGAATTCCTCTCATACGTTGACCGCTCTCTAGTCAAGAGCACCGAAGCAATCATCGAGCCGGAAATCATGGCTTATCCATTCCAGACTGAAACCAGCATCTCGGACTGGCACTACAGAACCGGTCAGAAATATATGGATGCCGCAGGCATCATCCGGTTGTTGATGGAGAACGTGTGCCGCAACGGAACCATGTTGCTCAATCTCACACAGCACGGTCGCGGTGATCTTGACCCTGAAGTGATTCGCATTGCCAAAGACGTTGGCGCATGGCTGAAGGTAGACGGCGAAGCGGTCTACGGCTCCCGTCCGTTTGAAGTCTATGGCGAGAGTGAGATTCGCTATACACGCAACAAGGGCAATGTCTATGCCACGCTCCTTGATTGGAATGGCGGCCCGGTCACTCTCAAGGCTCTTCACTCCGGCGGCGCGACGCTCGGCAAGGTCTCTAAAGTTGAACTACTCGGTTCGAGCGTTCCACTGACATTTATTCAAGATGATCAAGGCTTGATGGTCACGCCCGGCGGACCTGTGCACCCCCTGCCTGAGATTACCAACGAATTGCTGGCATCCGCGTGCCGGGTTCTGTGTATCTCGCATGACAGGGCTTGGATCAACGATGACGATCTCGACGTGGTGGCGCATGGATGGATTCGCCACTGCAATCTGGGGAGCGGCGACTACAACAATGATCTCGCCATCAGCGAGACGCCCGGTGACATCTGGAGTTGTACCTTCACTGGCAGCAGCATCTCGGTTATCGCACCGAAAGAAGCCGGGGCCGGAAATATCGAGGTTCGGATTGACGGCCAAATCCGTGCGACCGCGGACCTGTCAACGACTGGCGCGCGTCAAGCTCAGCAAACAGTTTGTAGCGTTACAGGCCTCACTCCCGGCAGACACTCAATCACCATTGCCAACAGGGGTCCGGGACCTGTGGCTGTGGATGCCCTGGTCGTCGGGTGACTCAGCGAAGCTGTGACTGAACAAATATACCTTGCTCTGTCCAATGTCTCGGAGTCATAAGGGTCACAGACTGAGTGCTCAAAACGAAATCGCCGTGGCGGGCTGCGCGGCCACGCTATCAGGGAAAACTAGTTTCCTGATACCTGGCTGACAGTGCAGACCGAAAGGCACGAGCTCTAGGACCACCAGCGCACCAATCTAGAAGATCACGGGGAGTGTCTGGAGCATTCTGGAGTTGGGCTTATGTCGATCCCAGACTGGCTTGTCGCTCGCCAGCCGAATATCCGGCAGTCGGTCCATGATGGCCTTGAAGACTTCCTGAGCCTCCGTTCGAGCCAGTCCCGCACCCAGACAAAAATGAATGCCCATGCCAAAGGCGATGTGTTTGTTGTTTGCGCGCTCGATGTTGAAGGTGTCGGGATCGGTGAAGTAGGCAGGATCGCGATTGGCAGCATTCAGCATTTGAAAGGCGACCTGTCCGTTGAGCAGTTTCTTTCCGCCTAATTCCACGTCGTCTTTGATCACACGAGGCTGGCGGGCGACCGGGCTTTCGTAGCGCAGCATTTCTTCGATCGCGGAACCCAACAATGAAGGATTCTGCCGCACCTTCTGCCATTGTTCCGGGTGGCTGAGGATTGTGAAAAGCCCGTTGCCGATGAGCGAGGTTGTGGTTTCGTGCCCGGCGCCCATAATCGTGACGCAGGTGTAGACGAGTTCCTGCTCGGTGAGCCGATTACCCTCGGCTTCAGCCGCAACCAGTTGGCTGATTACGTCGTCGCCCGGATTACGCCGCTTCTCGCTAACAAGCTCGAAGAGAAAGGAGCGCATGGCAAGCAGCGCGGCCTGCGAGCGCTCAAGAAGTTCGACCGGCGGGCGATTCACTCCCTGGAAGAGCAATATCTCATCCGCCCAATGCTTGATTTCGTCCTGACGTTTGTCGGGCAGGCCCATGATGGTTCCCAAGACGCTGAAGGGCAAGGGATAGGCAAGATCGCGGATCACATCCATTCGGCCGCGCGGCTCGACCGAGTCAATCACGTCACTTACAATCTTCCTGATTTTCGGCCGCATAGCTTCGACGTTGATCGCGTTGAAGGGCTTCGTCATGAGCGTGCGAAGCCGAGTGTGATCGGGTGGATCCGATTGAAGAAGGCTCTTCTGACGATAGTGGGTCTCGAACGGCGCTAATTTCTGGCGATGCTGGGGCGGCAGGTATTCGACTGTCTTGGCGAATCTTCCATAGTTGGAGAAATGAGCGACATCGCGGAAGGTGGGGACGATGTCGTCGTAACGCGTGACGATCCACCCACCGATAGACTCGCTCCAATAGACAGGGTCCTCTTTCTGGAGTTGGCGGAGGAGCGGATAGGGGTCGTCGAGAAACTCGTCAGAGATGAGCTTCTCATCAATTTCGTTCAGCGAAGTGCTCGGCATGAAGGGACTCCACAGGGATATGGAAAATGGAAGATGGCAGAGTTACGAAACGCGTAACGTCCGATCACGACATCGGCTGAGTCATAATTCTGAGGCGATCATTCCGATATTCAAAACTGATGAGGGTCATTTGTCAATGGGATTCCGTCGATTGTATACAGAATCCGAACGCGGTATACTCCGGACAGTGCGCGGCACGGCGGGAGTCCGGGATAACGGGAGACTGGGAAAGGTGGCCCGAGCCGGGGAAATCCCCAGGACGATGGATGAACCATCCGGTAAGTCTAAAGAAAAGAATGGCTTTCTTCCCTCACAAGCCGAAAGCCGAATGGGTAGGTCGGAATTTGCACTAGCGATGCATCGAATCTGGCTCTTGGGGGATCGCGTTACCAGGCTCGCCTTGGCCCGTCGGCAGCTCTGCGACAAGCTCCAGATGGAGCCCGGAGCCGTTGCCATTCAACAGGTGCGAGGCGGCTTCGAAGGGCCCTTGAGAACTGTGCTTGAACATGATCTCCCGAATCTCGCGCGCGTTGGAGATCGAGCGGGTTTCGGCAGTTTGCAGGTTATCACTGCGGAGCGCCTGGAGAAGGCTGCCGTGCATGCTGACCCAAAAATCGCGCTGCAGGTAGTCGTGCGCCTCGGTTACGTAAAGCACGCAAGGCAGAATCAACCGTTCCATCAACTCGACCAGCCTGCGGTTGCCCGATGCGCGAGCGATGGTCAGATGAAAATCGGCGTCGCGCTGAATCTGTTTGCGATCTGCCTCAAGGCCTTCATCGGTCGCTTGTTTTGCTTCCTCAACGATCTTTTCGAGCTGGGAGAAATCATTTTCAGTAAGGCGACCAAAACTCAGTTGAACAGCCAGCAGATTCAATGCATCGATCAGGGCAAGAACCTCGGCATGGTCTTCGTTACTCCAGGTACGGACATAGAGGCCGCGGGGCGGACGGCGCTCGACGACTCCGAGTTGCTCGAGGCGGTGAAGCGCGTCACGAACAGGCGCCCGGCTCACTTCGAATCGGCGCGCGAGATCTTCTTCGCTGAGCCGCTGGTCGGGGACAAATTCGCCCCTCTTCACTCCATCGAGGATTTTGAGGACAACCCAATCGGTAAGTGCACGGTAGACGGGTTTCGGAGAGAGCCCAGATGCATCGTATAGCAGACTTAATGGCATGTCAGTCGACAGTATACCATTCCGGCTGGTGAAATTCCATTGGTTGAAAAAGCGCTCCGGCTAACAAGTTCAGGATTTCAAAAATCTGCAAGGGAGGAAGTATGTCAGGGAAATTGAGCGGCAAAGTTGCAATCGTTACAGGGGGCGCCTCTGGTATTGGGCGGGCAGCCTGCCTTCGCCTCGCCACTGAGGGATGTGACGTTGCGGTCATTGATATTGATGAAAAAGGCGCGCAGAGCGTTGCTGCGGAATGTGCTAAGAGCGGCGCAGAAACGCAGGCGCTGAAGGCGGATGTCTCGGACGAGAAGGATACTGAAACCGCCGTCGAGAAGGTGCTAGCCCGCTTTAAGAAGCTGGATTACCTGGTTTCCAATGCCGGTATCGAGGGCGCGATGAAAGATTTTGGCGAAACCTCGGCGGCCGAATGGGACCGGGTGATGGCGGTGAATGTGCGCGGGGCATTCCTAACGGTGCGAGCGTGCTTGCCTGCCATGCGCGCTCAGAAGTGGGGCGCGATTGTGCTGACGGCTTCGAATTATGGATTCGTGGCGACTCCGCACACAACGGTGTATTGCACGTCGAAGGGGGCGGTGAACTCGCTGGGGCGGGCGTTGGCCGTCGAGCTTGTCCCGGATGGCATTCGCGTGAATTGCATCTGCCCTGGAAATGTCGACACGCCGATGTACGATCGAGCGCTCGCCATGCAAGTGGGTGATCCCGCCATGGTGAAGGCTGCGATGGGCCGGATGGCGAAGCCTGAAGAGATCGCCGGCGTGATTGCCTTTCTGCTTTCCGACGACGCCTCCTATATGACCGGAGCTCAGGTCATGATCGATTATGGTGAGACTTGCCGGCCTGGCCCGGTGTGGCCGAGCCCGCAGTGGTGAACCTGAGGTTCGCGCCTGAAGATTCTGTGAGCCCTCTTTGAGCATTTGGCCACTTCTGGTTGGATAGCTGGATCTTCTGGTGGCCAAGTTCTCTCTATTCACTTTCCGCGAACGTGTGAATCGCTCCAAGCGGAAGGCATGAGCCTCACGAAAGGAAACTTTCAATGATTCAACTGCGGCCTCTGTGGGTTTGTCTCTGCGCCATGACTCTGGCCTCATTCTCGCTTTCTCAAACCCCTGCCGGTGCTCGGGAAAAAGTGATCATTGATACGGATATTGGAGACGGCGTTGATGACGCTTTTGCGGTCGCCTTGGCCCTGAAAAGTCCCGAATTAGAGATCCTGGGGTTCACCACAACACACGGCGACACAAACCTTCGCGCAGATCTTCTGGATCGATTGTTGTTCGAAGTTGGAAGGCAGGATATGCCGGTTGCTGCAGGCAAGCCAACTCATCCGCCGGTGTCAGGGCTTTTCACTGAAGATGCGGCAGTGTCCTTCTCTCAGTCGCTCTATGCGAAAGGCGGTACCGCTCCGCATAGGAATCATGCCGACGCTGTGGAGCTGCTGGAATTGACCGGGACAGCCGCAAAAGTGGAGATCGAGTCTGTTTCTCGATTCAACATAGTGTTATGCTCCTGAACTTCTGCGCATTCGAAAGGAACGCGCTAAGACGGCCCTGGGTTCTTCAGTCTGTCGACTCGCGGAAAAATTGTGAGGCGCAATTTCGCGCAACCGTAGGGTATGAGCGTGACGAGCTCGGTCTCCGCCGCCAGTCGAATTCCAGAATTCGATTTCGCGGGAAGCTGCGGGGTGAAAACGAAATCTCCCTTTCGCGACCAGCTAGGGTCATCGTATTTTGTGTCGTACTCCTCCGGCGCCAGGCCAGGATCGTCGATCCCGCCTTCGAGAATGATTTCGCTCGGTCGATCCAGATCCCAACCGACAATGCGCCGGGCTGGAACCTGAAGCTGAATTGGGGGCTCGCTCGAGCTCCAGGGTGCGTCCTCGCGCCACTCATTTTGGGTGACGCGAATCTTGCCTGCCGCATTTTTGTTGTCGATGTCGAGAGCGTAATTCCATGGGCTCTTTGGGTAGACGTTGTGTCCGAGTAAGCCCGGGTAGCGGGAGCGAAGATTATAGACGCCAAGAACTCCGACAGCAGACTCCAACAATTTCTCCGGCGATTCCCATTCTTCATCGATCTTGAGGGAGTAAACCAGCGGGCCTCGTTCGAGCGCGATTCCGTCGGAGGGCCAGTCCGTCGTTTTGATCTCCTGCGGAAGGATCACGACAATTTCGTCGCCGTCATGAAAGGTTCGACTGATTCGGACAAAGGTTCCTGATTGCAACTGCTGGCCGAGCGGCTGATCGTTCACCATCACGCTTGCCCTGTCACACCACACGGGGATTCGCACCGTGAACGGGAACTCGCAATCTTCCTTCATATTCATGGTGAAAACAATGCGATCGGAGAAAGGATAGCGGGTCTTTTCGGTGATAGTGACTTCCTGTTGCTGCTTGCCGACGCGATGCTTCACCTGCGACGGTGCGTAGAGCGCGGCGACGAGTCCGTTGCATTTGTCCTTCATCCAAAGGCGCGATGCAAAGTTGGGGATGATGCGATTGACATTGCCAGAACAGCACGCGGCGATATGGGCAGTAGCAAATGCCATGGTGCGATCGCCGCGGAAGTAGACATTGTGATTTGTGTTGTGCGCGGCGACGACCTGGTTGGGGCATGAGAAATATTGGAGCAAATTGAAATCTTCACTCACCGCGCCCGGAGCGGCATTGAAGCAGGCGCGCTCGATTTTGTCGGCGTAATCGGCTTTACCGGTAGCCATCAGCAAGTAGCCCACGGTCCATGTGTAATCGGCGATATCGCATGTCTCATGCGAGGCGAGAGGATCTAGTGTGCGCAGTTCCTCGCTCGAAACGTTTACTCCGTCAACCAGCATGTGGAAGGCATCGAGCTTTCGATATGCCTGAACGGAGACGTTTAGAAATTCTTCCCTGCCGGTTTGCATGTAGAGCATTGCGCCGAGTTTTGCCATTTCGTTATAGCTGACGCCATGCGCATCGCTTGGCTTGCCGTCGCAGTACGCGGCAGAAGAAACGCCGTTGAGCTTGAACGATGACTCGAACTTTCGCCAGCTGTCCTCTGCCAGGTTCAAAAGGCCTGAATCGCGTTCGCGCTCATAAGCCCAAAGAATGGCTTCGATGCTGCATGCCTCCCGGCTGAGGGTGTAGGGATAAGGCGAGGAGAGAAAATGTCGCTTGACTGCCAAAGGGATACGTCGATCGCGGGTCGCGGACCAGTGCGCGAAAAGGGCGCGGAAGAAGACCACATGCGGCCAACGCGATTTAGTCTTAAGGATGAGCGGGCCGAGGTAGCCATCGCTGTCGGGGTGCTCAAGCACGTAGTTGATATGTCGCGCGGCCTTCTCGATCAGCTTGTCATCCCGGATCAGGTAACCGCACCGGATCATGCCGTCAATCCAGTAGCCGGTCTGCTCATAAGTATAGGGATTGTGCGAGATATCTGAGATTTCAGGTGCGGCCCATCCATCCGTGTCGAAGGGAAAGCCGCCCGTTTTATCAAGGTGGCCAGTCAGGCCATCCCGCTGTTTCTCCAGATACGCTTTCAGCCAGCCCTGAGGCTGTATCGAGCGGATCGGAAGCTCGCTGAATTCCGCGAAGGGGGAGTGCGGAGCTAAGTTGGAGTTTGCTTCAGGCTGCGAAGCCGGCTTGTCTGGCTGGTTCGGTTGGACGCCATCGACAGTGCTGGCGAGCGCGTTTTGCAAAGTCAGAAGCGAAGTGCTGCCTGCGATCGCGTTGAGAATGAACCCGCGACGTGAAAGATCTTTCTTACTCATAACATCTCCCGCTAGTGCGCGAATCATTCGCGTTCCTAACTCATCTGGATCGTCGTCATGAGTCTTATGTCTTCCGACGAGGAGCCGATCAACAAATCGACTGCGCCCTTCGCCGGCACAAATGTCCGGGTGGCTTCATCCCAGAAGTACAAAGATCGCTCGGAGTGAGGCAAATCGAGTTTCACAATCCTCGTTTCGCCTGGTTCTAAATAAACTCTTTCGAAGTTCACCAGCTGTTTCGTGGGCAACGCTAAGCCATTTGTTTCACTCGACGCGCGAACGTACAGTTGCACGACCTCGTCACCGGCGCGAGAGCCCGTATTGGTCACGCTGAGGCTGGCGGCGAGAGTTTCCCCGTGTCTCAGTGTCTTCGCACTTAGTTGGAGTGCGCCATACTGAAACGTTGTGTAACTGAGGCCGTGACCGAATGGATAAAGCGGCGTGCCTTTGAAGTACATGTAGGTCCGGCCGCTCATCAACTTGTAATCGTGAAGGTCCGGAAGGTCGCTGGTTCTGGTATACCAGGTTGTGCTCAGCTTTCCGCCAGGGTTGTATTCGCCAAAGAGCGCTTCAGCGAGGGCGCGGCCCTGCTCCTGCCCGAGAAAAAGACCGCCGACGACCGCCGGAAGTTTGTCCTGCTGGTCCCAGGCGACGGCTACCGGACAATTTGATGAGATGACGAGTACAGTTCTGGGATTTGCAGCGTAGACAGCGCGAACCAACTCGCTCTGCGCTCCGGGAAGATCAATCGACTCACGGTCATGGCCTTCGACGCTCACCTGCTCGTCGGCGCCGACAAAGACCAACGCCACGTCTGCGGCGCCGACGGCGTTTGTGGCTTTCAGAAATTCTCCTGGATCGCGGTCGCCAACCACGGCGCAGCCCTGCGCGTAGACGACTTCAATCGGGCCGGCGGCGAGCGGCGCGATCGGTGACGCGGGCGTCAATTCAAAGTACTGAATGCCGAACAGGGGCCCAGGCTCGCCGAGAAAGAGCAAGTAGACCGTGTGCACGCCATTGATTGTGCCGATCGGAGCCGAGACGTTGGTCCACTTCTGGAAGTCGCCTGTATTTGGAATCTTGATCTGGCAAAGAACCGGCCCGTTGAGGTCGTCGAGGCGCACTTCCATCGTGGCCACGTCCGAAGTGGTTGCGACCCGGGCATGGAATTCGGTGGCGCCATCAAATTGAACTCCGCCGTATGCAGCCCAGGCTTTGATGCGGCCGGGAATTTTGACCCAGTTCTGACCCCACCAGCCTTGCGTGCCGTCAGTATCGTAGCTCAGGTCGTGTCCGCCTTCCTTGCACGCCTCCAGTTGGAGCGGGCCGTCGTATATTGCATAGTCGTTTGCACGCTTCTTATAGGCCGGCGGCTGCGCAAGGCCGAGATACTCCCTGATTCCGCGCAGCGGAGAAATAAGATTGAACGACGTACCGCAGTAGTCTCCAAGATTGCAAACGTCGCCCATAGGACCAATGACGGCAATTTTCTTGATCTTCGTCCGGTCGAGCGGCAGTAGGTTTCCGTTGTTCCGGAACAATACGATGGATTGCCGGGCGGCTTCGAGTGCGAGCTCACGATGAGCATCGCTCTCAAGGCAGGACACCGGGATCTTGCTGTATGGGTTCTGCTCGGGAGGATCGTACATGCCCAACAACACTCGACCCGTGAAGGACCGGACTGCCGCCTGATCGATGGCCGATTCACTGATCAACATTTGATCGGCAGCTTTCGCCAAGTGATCCTGGTAGGTGGTGCCGCAGTTGATGTCGCATCCGGCGTTGACGGCCAGGGCAGCAGCCTCTTCCAGTGTCGGAACAAACTTGTGCGTCTTCGAGATATCTTCGACCGCATCGCAATCGGAGACGACATAGCCCTGGAACCCCCAGAGATTGCGCAGAACGTCGGTGAGCAGAAAACGGCTGCAGGACGTGGGAATCCCATTGAGGGAGTTATAGGAACTCATCACGGTGAAGAAGCGCGCCTGCTTCACAGCTGTCTCAAAGACGCGCGCATAGTATTCCCAGAAGCTTCTTGGATCGACCGTGGCTGAGATGGTGTGCCGGTCGGAGTCGGTTTCGTTGCCGATGTAGTGCTTGGCGCAAGCAATGGTCTTGAGATAACGCGGATCGTTTCCCTGCATGCCCGCAGCGGTGGCGATAGCCATCTGTTCAACGAGATAGGGATCTTCGCTGTAGTTTTCTCCTACGCGACCCCAACGCGGATCGCGAGCACCCATGTTGACTGTGGCCGGTGAGAACATCGCGAGATCCATTCCGTTCTTCTTGTGCCACGCCCAGGCTTCATCGGAAACGACGCCGAATACATCGAAGATCAGCGAGCGATTCCACGTGCATCCGAGCGCCAGCGGCAGCGGAAAGCACGTGACAGGTCCCCTGCCGTTCAGGCCGTGGAGAGCTTCGTTGGCGTAGTAGTTGAAGGTCGGCAGTCCCAGGCGCTCGACCCCCGGCGCGAAGCAGCCGAGCTGCGATATCTTTTCAGGGAGCGTGAGTTTGGCGACGATCTCTGCAGCGCGCCGCTTGGCTTCTTCAAGCCGCTGCGGCGTAATTCCGCCGGGAACGGGTTGAGCCTCTTCACCGGTTGCGATGGGGGCAGAAGCTCCTTCGATCACCGCACCGCGAGCATCGTCGGTAAGTACCCAGGCGGTGCCGGCAGCCGCAGCGAGAGACAAGAAGTTCCGCCTGCTGATGCATTTCTTGCAGCCATTCGTGCAATTTTTCATGCTAAGTCGCTTCCTTCAGTTTCCGATTCGCTCGTCACTTTCTGTCGTGGACGATTTGGCCGTTACGGACGACCAAACGCGGGCTGAGAAGAACTTCAGGATCGGAAAGCGGGTCGCGGTCATATGCCACAAAATCAGCGACGGAGTTTTCAGCGAGCGGTTCACCGAGGCCAAGGTATCTCCATGCATCCACCGTTGCTGCACGGAGAGCTTGCTCTGGCGTGAGCCCTGCGCTGATGAACGCGAGGACTTCGAGGCCGATTTTGCCATGATCAATCGCGGCGTCGGAGCCGCACAGGATGACCACGCCTTCCGCGACGGCCTGGGGAAGCTGGCGCTCGATGGCCTCAACGGCTTCAGCGAAGGAGCGTTCAGGCATGCGTAATTGCCGTGACCGAATGCGCTCGAGAAAGATGCGAAATGCCGCTAGCGTTGGCGTCCAGGCGCGGCCGCGCGCAGCCATCTGCTTCAGGTGCTTCGGCTGAAGGTGCGAACCGTGTTCGACGGAATCGATATCCAGTGCGATAGCGAGCTCGACGGCGGCAGGGGTGGTGACGTGCATCGCGATGCGCGCGCCGGCTTTTCGAGCCGATTCAACTGCGGGGCGCAACTCATCCACGGTCCAGCCGACATCCGGATCGGTTCCGGGATGATCCCGGTGCGCGGAGTCGCCAATAAACTTGACCCAGCCACCGCCGAGAGCAGCTTCCTCGCTTGCCGCGACAGTAATATCGTCGCCGGAAACTTCGCGGGCCGTGTTGGGCAGGTAGCGGCCGGGCGGAGCGATGAACCTGCCTGCCGCCTGCAAATAGGGCAGTGATGGGTCCAGGTTTTTCATCACGTCTACCACGGTGGTGGTAGGAGCTCCGGCGTCGCGAACCGCGAGAACCCCGGCGTCTCTTTGCGCCAGCAGATGCATAAGCACTCGGCGAGTCAATTCTTCCGGGTCGGTTTGCCGCGCCTCTGTGTAACCGGGAACGCCAATCGATGGCGAAGTGATGAGATGGGCGTGAGCATCGACGAGCCCGGGGAGAACGAATAATCCGTCGCCGCTCGACGGCATTCCATTTCGGGCGCGGCGGAATTGGATTCGTCCATTAATTACGAAGAGGTCATCGCCGGTTTGCCGGGCGAACAGAATGCGGGGAGCGCGAAGCAGGATATCCATTGACATTCAAATGAGGGCGTCGGCGCCCGAGAAGAGATATTGATCGAAACGACCGAATTTGCGTGAAGTGAGCAGGAGACGGACTTCGGTTACGCAGTTGATGCCTTGAGAGATCAGTGCACTCAGGCTTTCCCTCGCCTCTGCGGGGATTCGTATCTGCACGGGAGCCGATTGTTCCGCAGCGTAGATTTCCAGCGCCGCTGAGATGATCGGCGGAAGGAGATCCGGCCGCTCAACCGCCGCAGGCCCTAGAGCGCCATCGCGGTCAATATATATGTAGCCGACGGCGCGGTCGTTCTCAAATGCGAGATAGGGCGCCATGCTGGGAACCGTGGCCCAGCATTCGTGATCTTCGGGACGGGCCTCTCCGAGGACGAACTGATCGAGCCGATCGAAGCAATCCTTTGCAGCCGCTTGGCCGGCCCTGCTCAAGCGAACGCTTTTTTGCCCTAGCGGCCGCGGCTTTCCCTGAAATTGAATAATTGAAGCTTGGGGAACGAGGCCAAACCTGAAATACATACCTGTCGATACTGGATTGGCCGAATCGCTGGTGGTCAGAAGAACAGGACTGCCGTCGGCGGGGTCATTGCCGAGGCAAAACTGGACGAGCTTTCGACCAATCCCGTGACCCTGAAACTCAGGCAGAACATGCAAGGCGGCCAGATACCACAATGTGCGACGACGGGTGGCGAGGCCAAACCCGCCGATTCTGCCCCCGAAATCGGCCACCCAGAACCGTTCCGGGTCGTATCGAAGGGCGTTTCGACGAACCGCGAGGGCTCGGGCAGGCAGGGTATGTTTCTCAAGGTCGCTCTCGCGGCCCAAGCGCCGGTTAAGATCTTCGTTTGCATTCAGATATACTTTGTAGGTGTCCTGCAGGTCGGCTTCCCCTGCCAGGCGGAAATGTGGCCGCCGCCAATCCTGTTCTGAGGAGGCCCCGGCACTGCCCGTGGACTGCATGACGGAACTGTAGCACATAGGTTCGACTGTATACGATAGACGGTGCAAGGTCGACAAGCTAGACGGTTGCTCGACCATAGTATTCTGTATACAATCGACAAGCAAGAGCGAAGCCCTACCGATCACCTCTGGTCTCATTGGAAGGGCGAGAAGGGATGCTTCTCCAGGATCTGAGAGCTCGATGGAAAGAGGCTGCGATGAACAAGAGATTTTTTGGTGGTATTATTCCTCCGCTGATTACCCCGCTTACGCCCGAGGGTGAAGTCGATGTCGCGTCGCTGAAGCGGTTGACGCGGTACGCCGTCGACGGAGGGGTCGACGGGCTTTGGGTGCTCGGTGCGACAGGCCAATTTCATACGCTAACTGAACGGCAGCGGAGCCTGGTAACCGACACGGTGATCCAAGAAGTGAACGGCAGAGTGCCGGTCCTCATCGGGTCCATCGATTCGAGCCCCGAGAGGTGTATTGAGCGCGCGAAGCTGGCTAAGATTTCCGGCGCCGATGCGATCTTTGCCACGACTCCGATTTACGACAAAGTGACCCAGGTCGAAGTCTTCACGCATTTTCGCCGCATCCGCGAGTCGATTGATCTGCCGCTGCTCGCCTACGATGCATCGTATGCCACGCAGACTCCGATGGAGATCGCAACCGTTGTGGAACTGGCCGAAGAGGGTACTTTGGCCGGGATCAAAGACTCAGCCGACTTTGCCGACTTTCCGCACCTGCTCGCTCAGCTTCGTCATTTGCCGGAGTTTGCTGTGCTGACCGGCCACACTTGCCTGGCAGACGCCGCTTTTTATCTTGGGGCCGCCGGCTGTGTTCCGACATTGGGGAATTTGATTCCATCCACGTATGCGAAAATCAGGGCGGCGGCAAGACGTGGCGATTGGGCCGCGGCGAGAAAGTCGCAGGACGAAGCGGTCGCATTGCACAATATTCAGCGCTGCTGGCAGCCGGCTTCGATTTCGATCGTTGCGAAATCGTTGGGCCTGTGCAAAACAGTTCTCAAGCTGCTCGGAGTCATTGAGTGTTCCAACCCCGGTTTCCCGTACCCTAGCCCCACGCCGGAACAGGAAGAGCGGGTGCGAACTGAGTTGCAACGCCTGGGACTGTTGAAGCAGGAGTCGGCGGTCCTGGCCTGAGCGTATTCAAAATGACAGGCATTTTTGCAGATGCCGGCGGACCGATGGCTCCCGCAGCCGATTCGACAAAGATCTCCGCGACGGGTTCTTACGCCGAGGTTCTTGCGAATGAGGAAGCGTATCGCGTCCCCGGTGTCGAGCATATGCTCACTCCGGCATTAATCGTCGTCAGCGAGATAGTGGACGCAAACATTCGCACGGCGATCCAACATGCAGGCGGGGCGAACAGGCTTCGCCCGCACATCAAGACTGCCAAGCTCGAACGAGTCATTCGCCGTTACGTTGATTTCGGAATTCATCAATGCAAATGCGCAACCACGCGGGAGTTTGAGGCTGCCTGCGCGGCGGGTGTGCGCGACGTTCTGGTCGCTTACCCGATGATGGGCAGGAATGCGCAGCGTATCAGGGAATTGGGCGTCCGCTATCCGGATGTAAGCGCGTCAGCCTTGGTGGATCACCGCGAACAAATCCAGCAATGGGATCGCAATGTCGGGCTGTTTGTCGATGTCAATCCCGGCATGGACCGCACGGGTATCAGCGCAGAGCAGGGTGACCGAGCGCTTGAACTGGCGCGTGCCATCATCGATTCGGGAAGATCTTTTCGCGGGCTGCACTTTTACGATGGCCATCTGGGCTCTTTCGCCTTTGAAAAGCGGCGAGCGCTTGCGACCAGCGGATACGAACAGCTTGCCAAGCTTGCCGCGGATATTGAAAGCGCGGGCATCGATGTCGGCGAGGTGATTACGTCGGGCAGTGC
>Ga0187887_10002418_pt1 | contig 15001 bp, 11 predicted proteins | sample June2016WEW_7_10_FD_132977 | JGI IMG/M metagenome (GOLD analysis project Ga0187887, IMG submission 132977) | Peatland microbial communities from SPRUCE experiment site at the Marcell Experimental Forest, Minnesota, USA - June2016WEW_7_10 | ecosystem: Environmental > Terrestrial > Soil >...
GACCGAGAGCCCAGCCTTATGGCCGGACACCGGACGGCTTGTAAGCCATGGTCCGCGTGTGAGATTGGCTGCCTTATATAGGGATAAGCCCAGGCCGCGCAACCGGAACCTTGCGCCCTTGCTGGCGGCTGTAAGGACCCCAGGACTGGGGGTTTCAGTAGCCGCGGCGGCGTTTCTTCTTCGCCGCCTTGCGGGCTGCATAACGGGCGTCTGCGGCCGCCTGCTGTTCCGCCGTCAGGAAAGCCTTGGCGTCGACGATCTCGGCGGCAGCCCCGCCGCCTTGGAGCGGGCGCCCGGGAGCGACGCGCCCGACCACCTGCGACGGCGCCTTCGCTCCGGCCCGCGCGCGATCGAGCACGAATCGCGCGTAATCCTCCATATCGCCGGCAAACGGTTTGATATGGCCGTCGGCGGTCAGCCAAAGCCGGTCGGCGACGAGTTCGATGAGCGAGCGATCGTGGGTGATGAGGATCACCGCCCCCTCGTAGTCATTGAGCGCATCGAGCAGCGCGCGGCGGCTGTCGATATCGAGGTGATTGGTCGGTTCGTCGAGAATAAGCAGATGCGGCCCCGGCATGGCGACGAGATTGAGCAAGAGACGCGCGCGCTCGCCGCCGGAAAGATTGGCGACCGTGGTTTCCTGCTTGTCGAACGATAACCCGAACTGAGCGAGCCGCGAGCGCCGCGATGATTCGCTGTCGTCGGGCCGTTCGCGCCGCATGATTTCCAGCGGCGTATCGCTCGGCTCAAGCGCTTCGATCTGATGCTGGTGAAACCAGCCGACGCGGATGCGACCCTCCCGCTTCATTTCACCGGACTGCAGCGGCAACGCGCCGGCCACCATCTTTGCGAAGGTCGATTTGCCGGCGCCGTTGACGCCCAAGAGCCCGATCCGATCGTCGACATCCAAGCGCAGATTGAGTTGTCGCAGCACCGGCGCGCCGTTGTAGCCGACGGCCGCGTTTTCGAGCTGGAGCAACGGCGGCGCCAGCGGCCGCGCCGGCGAGGGAATCGTGAAAGGCGCGACGCGCTCCTCGACCACTTCGGCGATTGGTTCGAGCTTGGCCAATCGTTTTATCCGCGACTGCGCCTGCGTGGCCTTGCTGGCCTTCGCGCGAAAGCGATCGATGAATTTTTGCAGGTGAGCGCGCTCGGCGTCCTGCTTCACCTTGGTGGCCGCTTGCAGCCGATTTTTCTCGGCCCGGCGGGTTTCGAAATCGTTGTAGCCGCCGGTGTAAAGCTCAAGCTTGCCTTCGCTCAGATGCAGAATCGCATCCACCGAATTGTTCAGAAGCTCGCGATCGTGGCTGACGATCACGGCGGTATTCGGATATTTCTTTAAGCGCGCTTCGAGCCACAGCGCGCCTTCGAGATCGAGATAATTGGTCGGCTCGTCGAGCAGCAGGACGTCGGGCTCGGCAAACAAAGCCGCCGCGAGCGCCACCCGCATGCGCCAGCCCCCTGAAAATTCCGCCATCGGGCGATTGAGATCGTCGTTGGAAAAACCCAAACCGCTGAGAATTTCGGCCGCCCGCGCTGGCGCGCGATCAGCGTCGATCGCATTGAGGCGCTGATAGATTTCTGCCAATTCCTCGGGCTCGGCGGATTCCAATTGGGCGTTGAGCACGTCGCGCTGCACGTCGGCCGCCAAAATCGTATCCAGCAGCGTGTCCGATGTGGCCGGATGTTCCTGATCGACCGAGCCGATACGGGCCGCTTTGGGCAACAGAATCTCGCCGCCTTGCGGCGCCAGCTCGCCGACAATGAGTTTGAACAGCGTCGATTTGCCGATGCCGTTACGGCCCACCAGGCCGACCTTGGCGCCCGTCGGTATCGAAACGCTCGCCGAATCGAAGAACCGGCGACCCCAGGCATCGAAAACAAGATTCTCAATCCGAAGCATGTCGGGTTCCGCGAACGCCGGTGAAGGACGCCGATAAGTGGTTGGGAGATGACGCGGCCGTTCTTTATCGTGCGGTACGCTTGATGGCGAGAGGAGATGTAAGCGCGAGACTGTCGAAACGAAAGGCCTGCGCCGCCTAAAGCGCCTCCACCGTGACGACGCCGACAACTGCCTTGATGGCGCCGGCGATCTGCGGCGAGACCTTGAACCGGCCCGGCAGCTTGACTTCGACCTCGCTGCCGTTTTGCAGCATCAGCACCATGGAAACTTCGCCCTCGCCGCCTTCCGCGCTGTTGCGCGCGCCATTTTGCATCGGCTGAAGTCGACGCGCGACACCCGCGATCGGCGTTTCGTCGCGCAGGAAAACCCGCAAGCCCCGCTGCATCCGCGCCGCCGCCTCGTCGAGCGGCTCGACCGATTGGATGCGCGCGCGCACTTCGTCCGCCTGGACCTCGGCGGTGAGAAAGAGCAGCACCGCCGTGCCCGGCTCCAACAAATCCCGGTATTGTGCCAGCCCCTCGGCAAACAGCACCGCTTCGTAATGGCCGCTCGGGTCGGACAGCCCGATGATGCCCATTTTGCTGCCGTTTTTGGTGCGGCGTTCCGTGCGCGCGATCACGGTTCCGGCCACCCGGCCAGCACCGGCGCCGCTTTTGACCGCGCGGGCGAATTCGGCCCAGGACTGCACCCGCAGCCGCTTGAGTGCCGCGGCATAGTCGTCGAGCGGATGGCCGGAGAGGAAAAAGCCAACCGCCTCATATTCACGCTGCAGCCGCTCGGCCGGTAGCCACGGCTCGAGCGCCGGCACCAGAACAGGCGCCGGCGACGCCGCGCCGCTGAATAGCTCCGACTGGCCGCGCACGGCATCGTCCTGAGTGCGCAAGGCGGTGGCGAGCAGCGCATCGACCGCGGCATAGGCGCCTGCCCGGTTCGCCTCGATGGTGTCGAATGAGCCGGCGGCGGCCAGGCTTTCCAGCACCCGCTTGTTGACGGCGCGTGGGTTGATGCGGCGGCCGAAATCGGCAAGGTCGGCAAACGGCCGATCGCCGCGCGCCGCCAGGATGCTGTCAACCGCCTGACGGCCGACGCCGCGCAGGGCGGCCAGCGCGTAATAAATTGTGTTGGTCTCGACATCGAACTCGATGCCGGAGCGATTGATCGACGGCGGCTCGACCTTGATGCCGAGTCGCTCGGCCTCGGAACGGAATTCGGCGAGCTTGTCGGTATTGCCCATGTCGAGCGTCATCGACGCTGCCAGGAACTCGACCGGGTAATTGGCCTTCATATAGGCGGTCTGATAGGTCAGGAGCGCATAGGGCGCGGAATGCGACTTGTTGAAGCCGTATTCGGCGAACTTGGCGCAGGTGTCGAAGATTGCTTCCGCATCGGCGCGCCCGATACCCCGCTCGACCGCGCCGGAGATAAAGATGTCGCGCTGCGACGCCATCTCCTTGCGGTCTTTCTTGCCCATCGCGCGGCGCAGAATGTCGGCCTGGCCGAGCGTGTAACCTGAGAGATCGCGGGCGATCTGCTGCACCTGCTCCTGGTAGGTGATGATGCCGTAAGTCGGCGCCAAAATCGGTTGCAGCTTCGGATGCAGATATTCGATCGGCTCCAGCCCAGCTTTGCGTGAGCAATAAGTCGGGATGTTCGCCATCGGGCCCGGACGATAGAGCGCGACCAGAACGATCAAATCCTCGAAGCGGTCGGCGTGCATATCGATCAGCGCACGGCGCATGCCCTGGCTTTCCACCTGGAACACCCCAACCGTTTCGCCGCGCGCCAGCATCTCGTAGGTCTTGGCGTCGTCGAGCGGAATCCGCAGCAAATCGATTTCAACGCCGCGCCGACGCACCAGCCGCACCGCGCGATCAAGCACCGTGAGCGTCTTGAGCCCAAGAAAATCGAATTTGACGAGGCCCGCCGGCTCGACCCATTTCATGTTGAACTGGGTGACAGGCATATTCGACTTCGGATCGCGGTAGAGCGGCACCAATTCGTTCAACGGCCGCTCGCCGATGACGATGCCTGCGGCATGGGTCGACGCGTGGCGATGCAAGCCTTCGAGCTTTTGCGCGATATCGAAGGCGCGTCGGGTGACCGGATCGCGGTCGCGCTCGGCCTGCAGGCGCGGCTCGTCCTCGATGGCGCGCTTGAGCGTAATCGGATTGGCCGGATTTTGCGGCACGAGCTTGCACAATTTGTCGACTTGACCGTAGGGCATTTGCAGTACGCGGCCGACGTCGCGCAATACGCCGCGCGCTTGCAAGGTGCCAAACGTGATGATCTGCGCCACGCGGTCTCGGCCGTATTTCCCCTGCACGTAGCTGATGACTTCGTCGCGCCGTTCCTGGCAGAAATCGACGTCAAAATCCGGCATCGAGACGCGTTCCGGATTGAGGAAGCGCTCAAACAGAAGCCCAAAGCGGATCGGATCGAGATCGGTTATGGTGAGCGAAAAGGCGACCAGGGAGCCTGCGCCCGAGCCGCGGCCCGGTCCGACCGGGATGCCTTGGGATTTCGCCCATTGAATGAAATCGGCCACGATCAAGAAATAGCCCGCATATTTCATGCGCGCGATGACGCCGAGTTCGAAGGCAAGCCGCTCCTGATAGTCCTCGACGGTATGACCATGCGCCGTGCCGTGCTGCGCAAGCCGCTTCGCCAGCCCCGCTTCGGCGGCACGGCGCAGCTCGAGCGCCTCTTGCGCCTCGCCCGCTTCGCCGGCACCGCTGCCGGCCGCAAACCGCGGCAGGATCGGCGCCTGGCTCTTCGGACGGAACGCACAGCGTTCGGCGATCTCCACCGTCGCTGCCAGCGCCTCCGGCAGATCGGCGAACAACGCCGCCATTTCGGCGCGGCTCTTGAAGCGATGCTCCGCCGTAAGCTGGCGGCGATCAGTCTCGGCAATCAATCTGCCTTCTGCGATGCACAGGAGAGCGTCGTGGGCTTCGTAGTCCTCCCGTGCGGCAAAGAACGGCTCGTTGGTCGCGACAAGCGGCAGGCCGTGCGCATAAGCGAGATCGATCAGCCCCGGCTCGGTGACACGCTCTGCCGCCGTGCCATGACGCTGCAGTTCGACATAGAGCCGGTCGCCGAACAAGCGCTGCAACTCGTCGCAGCGGGTCAGAGCCAGCGGGTTCTGGCCGCCGGCAAAGGCAATGTCGAGCGGCCCGTTCGGACCGCCGGTGAGCGCGATCAATCCGTCACTCTCGTCCGCAAGCCAGGCGAGTTTGAGATGCGGACGCTCCTGCGGCGCAGTATCGAGATAAGCGCGCGAGCACAGCCGCATCAGGCTGCGATAGCCCGATTCCGCCGCCGCCAGCAGCACGATCCGCGGCCAGGTCTGGTCAACGGCGATATTGCGGTTGTCCTGCTGATCGCCGAAGTCGACCCCGAGCGCGCAGCCAATGATCGGTTGAATGCCGCTGCCAGCCAATTTTTCGGAGAATTCCAGCGCGCCGAACATGTTGTCGGTGTCGGTCAGGGCCAAGGCGGGCTGGCGGTCCTTCTTGGCCAATTCCGCCAAACGGGCAATCGTCAGCGCGCCTTCGAGAAGCGAATAGGACGAATGGGCATGGAGATGGACGAAGCCGGGATTAGCCGCTTTAGCCACAATTGAACTTGCCATGGGAGTTAAGTCACTCGCTGCCGAAAACCTCTAGGACCTTCGCCGCCACGACTCGCGCCTGCGGGCGACTCTCCCAATTTCGAACATGGCGGATCGCCATGAACGCTGTCCATCGGCACGCTGGACTAAACGCCATTCTGAGGCGCTTTTCCCCACAATGCTCGGAGCCAGCGTTCCCCCTGGCTCACGGCACTCCCAAATACTTACAGCACCCCAAACACTTGGGCCCACACAGCTATCGTTGCCAGGAACAGGCTGAGCGAAGCCAGTGCAAGAGCCTCCGTGACCACCGAGCGAACCATGTTCTGTCTCCCCTTTGACCGTGCGCCCCGAGTAGAACGAAACAAGAACATAGTTCGTAGATTGTTCTAGAGTCAAGGGGGGGCAGTGGGGGTCATTTTGAAATTTGCCAGCATGCTTGTTGTCTTGTCGGGGGCCGGACGGAACCCAATGGCGGGGGCCGTGTTTTTAGGCTCGGAACCGATGTAGTTGGGGGAGACCTGCATCATGACGAGCAAAGCTGAATATCAACAGTATGCTCGAAAGTGCATTCGATGGGCGGCGAAGGCGGCGACCGAGAAAGAACGGCGGACACTCCTCCAAATGGCCGACGCTTGGACGCGGGTTGCGCTGGTCCGGCCCGATGGCGCGACATCATTTGCGGCTGACGCGTACGGAGCCGAGCGGCCTAGTCATTCTTGAACCAACGCCAAGTGCCCAAACGATCAAAGCAGCCGACAGGAGGGTGATCGCGCCAAGCCAATGCGGCGGTTCACCAGCTTCGCGGCACGTTTGCGCTTCGCCCTGAAAATAAAATCACGTGAAATCGACCACGAACTCAGGCGCCGAAGTGGCTACGGTGTTCGCGGCGCTTGACGACGATGCGTGTCGCGCGGGCTGACAAGGAAGTACTTCAGCACGTAGTCGCCTTCGCGCGAGGTCAGCTGCTCCCGGCACACCGGACAATGCAGCATCCGATCGACCGTCTCCGGCGCAGCCTGCACACGCACGAGCCGATAGACGGCAGAGCATCCAGGACAGGTGAAGTCGCGGGTACGATCTGACATGAACCCAATATGGCCTGGAACCGGTCCGGAGGCTAGGGCCTCGCTTATTAGCTGATGGCTACATTCCACAGACCAACCCCACCCGAAGTGCTGGCTACGGCCAAAAACTCAACCGGTCGGGCCAGCTCTGCGGAACACGACGATCTGCGCTCTATTGTCGCGTCGCTGTAGCGAAGTTTCTACTATTGGGCGGTTTCACCAAACCAGGGGGAAGATTTTATGCGAAAATTCGCGTTGAGCGGCCCTGGCTTTACGTGAGTTGGCGGCCCCTGCCATTGCTGCCCCTGCCCACTGACCAATCACCCCACCGAGCGAGGCCGCCTTCCGGCGGCTTTTTTTTATCGAAATTAGCTTCGTCGCAGTGAAATAACGCGGTGGGTTCCGGCGTTGTTACCTATAGCCAAAACCATGTCGGGAGGCGGCTATGAGGCGGTTTCTTTTTGGGCTCGGATTACTCGCCGCAATAGTTGCGAGCGCCAATCAGGCCGCTGCGCAGAATTATCCGTGGTGCGCGCAATATAGCGGCAACTTTGGCGGCACTATGAATTGCGGCTTTGTCAGCTTCGACCAATGCATGATGACGGTGCGCGGCATGGGCGGTTTTTGCATAGTCAACAATCGCTACCAGCCCGCCGCGCCGGCGGTGGCGAGGCATCCGGCGCAAAAACGTCATGTCCACGACAATTCCTGACCGTCCCCCGGTCATACAGCGCTTGCTTATGGCGGCCATGATGGCCGCCTTGCCGACATTGGCGAGCCGCGCCGAAGCGCAGAATTATCCATGGTGCTCAAACTTCGCTGACGGCGCCGGCACCAATTGCGGCTGGTCCACACAGGAACAATGCATGACGACTCTCGCCGGCAGCGGCGGATATTGCTCGCAAAACAATCTCTACAAGCCACCGGGCGCGACGGTTCCGACGCGCCGCAAGACCGCTCAAAAGCATACGCGCAATTCATCCTGATCGGAGGCAACCACGGAGGCCACCATGAGGTTTTTGCTGATTCTGGGTCTTGCCATCACAGCGGCTTCGTTCGCCACTCGCACCGAGGCGCAAAATTATCCGTGGTGCGCACATAACGGCAAAGACGGCGGCATGGATTGCGGCTTCACGAGCTTTCAGCAATGCCTCGTCGATATCAGCGGACTCGGCGGCTTCTGCGAGCCGAACAATACCTACAAGCCGGCGGTCTCGGCGGCGCCGGCGGGGCGCCGCGCGCTCAAGCGTCGCCCGCAAAAACCGGCCAAAGCTCAGCTCAGCTCGACGACCTGACCCTCGCGGATGGTCACGCGCCGATCCATTTGGGCGGCAATATCCATATTGTGAGTGGCGATGATGGCTGCGATGCCCGAGGCGCGCACCAATTGTCCGAGCGTTGAGAAGACATGGTCGGCGGTGCGTACGTCGAGATTGCCGGTCGGTTCGTCGGCAAGAAGAATACGCGGCGCATTGGCAACAGCACGCGCAATGGCGACGCGCTGCTGCTCGCCGCCGGACAATTCGGCCGGCCGATGCGTCAGGCGATCCTTGAGACCGAGATAGCTCAAGAGTTCGGCAGAGCGCGCGCCCGCCTCGCGGCGCGACAAGCCGCGGATCATTTGCGGCATGACGACATTTTCCAGCGCCGAGAATTCCGGCAACAGATGATGAAACTGATAGACGAAGCCGATTTCGACGCGCCGGATCCGGGTACGCTCGACGTCGCTAAGGTTGGAAGTTGCAGCACCCGCGATGTAAACCTCGCCTCCGTCGGGATGCTCAAGCAGCCCCGCGATGTGCAACAGGGTCGATTTTCCGGCGCCGGATGGCCCAACGAGCGCCACCGATTGGCCGGCCCATACCGCAAGTTCGGCGCCCTTGAGGATATCGAGCGTCTCGTCTCCCTGCCGGAAATGACGGCCGATGCCGTGCAGGAAAAGAAGCGGCTGCTCATCGGTGTCGGCGGTCGACGTTGTGGCCTCGCTTATGGTCGTGGTGTCGTCCATCGCGCTCCTTCACTCGTAACGCAGAGCTTCGACAGGATCGAGCCGCGCCGCCCGCCATGACGGATATAACGTCGCCAGCAACGACAGCCCGAGCGCCATGACCACGACAGCGGAGGTCTCCTTGACGTTCATATCGGCGGGCAATTGCGACAGGAAATACAGTTCGGGCGAGAACAGTTCGGTATTGGTCAGCCAGGACAGAAAGCGCCGGATTTCCTCGATGTTGAGGCAAATGATGGTGCCGAGCAGGAAACCGGTCACGGTGCCGACCACTCCGATCGAAGCGCCGGTAATGAGGAATACGCGCATGATCGCGCCTTGCGTGGCGCCCATGGTGCGCAGGATAGCGATGTCGCTGCCTTTGTCTTTCACCAGCATGATGAGGCCGGACACGATATTCAGCGCGGCCACCAGAACAATCGGGGTCAGGATCAAAAACATGACATTGCGCTCGACCTGGAGCGCATTGAAGAAAGTGGCGTTGCGCTGGCGCCAGTCGACCATGTAGATCGGCCGCGCCGCGGCATCGGTCACCGCCTTGCGGAAATCGTCGATACGGTCCGGGTTATTGGTATAGACCTCGATCGCTGTGACGTCGCCGGAGCGATTGAAGTATGCCTGCGCCTCAGTCAGCGGCATAAACACGAAGGCAGAATCGTATTCCGACATGCCGATCTCGAACACGGCCGCGATCTTATAAGCCTTGATCCGCGGCGTGGTGCCCATCGGCGTCACCGCACCGCGCGGCGCCACCAGGGTGAGATTGTCGCCCGCGCGTACTGAGAGCTGTTCGGCAAGCCGGCTACCAATGGCGAGCCCCTGCCCATCATCGAAGCCCTCGAGCGTGCCCTGCTTGATGTTTTTTGCGATTTGCGAAAGCTTCTGAAGATCGGCGCCACGCATGCCGCGCACCACCACTCCTGAGGCGTTGAATGGCGAGGAGGCGAGCGCCTGACCCTCGACCAGGGGAGCGGCGAGATAGATACCGTCGACCTTGGAGACGCGGTCTGCCACGGCGGCAAAATCGGTAAGGGGGGATTCCAGCGGCTGGATCAGCAGATGGCCGTTGAGACCCAAAATCTTCGACAGCAGCTCCTGCCGAAAGCCGTTCATCACGGCCATGACGATGATCAGGGTCGCCACCCCCAACATGATGCCGAGAAAAGAGAAACCAGCAATGACGGAAATGAAGCCCTCTTTGCGCCGCGCCTGCAAGTAGCGCAGCGACAACATCCATTCGAACGCAGAAAAAGGATGGGTGCCGGTCGGATCGGCCATTTATGTATTGTCCCCGCGAACGTACCGAGTTTCACACGATTCTGGCGGTTTCAAGCCGTGCGTTGTCGTCTCATCCCGCCGCCGCACACAAGTTTACCCGCAAAGCTTTGCGACCGCGTCGGCTGCCGACATGAGTTCCCGCTGGCCGTCGGAGCGCCGTTTCACCTCGACCCTGCCTTCGGCAAGGCTGCGCGGGCCCACCAGGATCTGCCAGGGAACGCCGATCAAATCGGCCGTGGCGAATTTCGAGCCAGGCCGCTCGTCGAGGTCATGATAGAGGGTGTCGATGCCCATGCCGGTCAAGTCTGCGTAGAGCTGCTCGCAGGCCGGGTCGGTGTCGCCACCGCCCTGCTTGAGATTGAGGATGATGGCCTTGAAGGGCGCCACGGGTTCCGGCCATTTGATGCCGGCCTCGTCGTGGAAAGCCTCGATAATGGCGGCAACCAGCCGGCTCGGGCCGATGCCGTAGGATCCCATCTGGACCGGCCGATCGGTGCCATCGGGGCCCGTCACCACGGCCTTCATCGGCTCTGAATATTTCGTGCCGAAATGGAAAATATGGCCGACCTCGATGCCGCGCGCGGAGAGGCGTTTGTCCGCTGGAAGCTTGTCGAATGCGGCCGCGTCATGTTTCTCGGAGGTCGCCGCATAGAGCGAGGTCCACTTATCCACGATAGCCTGCAGGCGCCCGACGTGCGCGAAATCCACGTCCGGGCCAGGCACCTCGAAGGTAAGGTATTCGCTGTCGCAGAACACCTCGCTTTCGCCGGTGTCGGCGAGGATGATGAATTCGTGGGATAGATTGCCGCCGATCGGTCCGCTCTCCGCGACCATCGGAATCGACCGCAGGCCCATGCGTGCGAAGGTACGCAAGTAAGCGACGAACATCCGATTATAGGCATGTTTCGAGCCGGCAAAGTCGAGGTCGAACGAATAGGCGTCCTTCATCAGGAATTCACGCCCGCGCATCAGGCCGAAGCGCGGCCGCACCTCGTCGCGAAACTTCCACTGGATGTGATAAAGATTGAGGGGCAGGTCCTTGTATGAGCGCACATAGCTGCGAAAGATCGCGGTGATCATTTCCTCGTTGGTCGGCCCGTACAGCATGTCGCGCTCGTGCCGGTCTTTTATTCGCAGCATCTCCTTGCCATAGGCTTCATAGCGACCGCTTTCGCGCCACAAATCGGCAGACTGAATAGTCGGCATCAACAGCTCGATGGCCCCGGACCGGTCCTGCTCTTCGCGCACGATGGCGCAGATTTTCTGCAGGACCCGCAAACCCAGCGGTAGAAAGGCGTAAATGCCGGCCGCCTCTTGCCGGATCATGCCGGCGCGCAGCATAAGCCGATGCGAGGCGATCTCTGCTTCTTTCGGGGTCTCGCGTAAGCTCGGCAGGTAGTAGTGGGACAGGCGCATAAAATCTCGTAGCATCCAGGAGACATCGGGCGGGCAGTGAAGCCGCATCAGCGCCGGAATTACAAGTGCCGGACCGATTGGTCCGGCAGGGCGCTGGCGGCAAAATTAAAGGCAGCCAGGTCCCGGAGGCCAAATCCACCGATTTTCGCAGTCCAATTGGAATTATTTTTGCGCAAACCCCTGGGAACATGATGACAATAGCAAAAAGATCGATTACCAATGCGCTGCCGTCCTAGGCTGAGAGCTCATCTCAGCTATAAGGGACAGCGGTCCAAGTCTTGGGAGGATGACCCGCGAGCGCAAAGCATCGCCAGCCACGCACATACGTGTAAGCGTATTGGTAAAGTAGCGTGGGTTAGGGGTTAGACGAGGATTTTACGGCAGGGCTTTGGCCCTGCTTTTCTTTTGGGGTCAGCGACAAGCTTTATATGTAACTTAAGCCCGTCCGCATAGATATTACATTGATGGCTCATGTTAAGTCGCTGATACAATTGGTTATTTATTATTAAAAAACGGGGCCGTCAGGCCATCCAGCGTAACGAGACGCTTGACATAGACGACGTAGCAGCCAGCATAGATCACTGTCGCGACCAAGGTCGTCCACAACAATTTCCATCCGAGCCTGAAACTCGTTGGGGCGCCGGGATCGGTGCCGGGCACCATTTCACCGCCTTCGTGCTGGCTGCGCACGCCCCAAGGCAATACGGCGAACAACGTCACCCACCAGATCAGGAAAAAAGTTGCGACCGCGGTGGTGACCGACATCTCAGCTTTGTTCCAGTTCGACCAGCGTGCCGGAAAAGTCTTTCGGGTGCAGGAACAGCACCGGCTTGCCGTGCGCGCCGATTTTCGGCTCGCCGTCGCCCAGCACTCGCGCTCCCGCCGCCTTCAGCGCGTCGCGGGCGAGACGGATATCGTCAACCTCGTAGCAAACATGATGCATACCGCCGTCCGGATTGCGCTCGAGGAACTTAGCGATCGGCGAACCTTCGCCAAGGGGTTCGAGCAATTCGATCTTGGTGTTCGGCAGTGTGATGAACACCGTGGTGACACCATGGTCGGGCTGCGGCACCGCAGCGGAGACCTCGGCACCAAGAACATCGCGATAAACCGCCGTGGCCTTGCCGAGGTCGCGGACCGCGATGGCGACGTGATTAAGCTTGCCTAACATGACTTCCCTCTCCAACCGGCCGGCCAGCGCATCTTACACCGCCAGCGGCCATGGCTGTGAAGCCACACCGTGCGGACGCTAGACCGTGAGAACGTGCACGTGGCAGATCGGCTTTTTCTTCCAACGCTCGGCAATGGCGCCGCGCACGGCGCGCCGCACGGCTTCCGCCACCGCATCGGGATCGCGGCGGCGCGGTTTTGGCATGGCGTCAAAGGCTTCCTCGATGGCGTCCCGCGCGATCTCGGCCATGGAGGCGCCGCCGGCGTCGGTGTCCGGCAGGCCCACCAGCTCGACTTCAGGATCGGCCGCCAGGGTGCCCTTGTCGCTGAGCGCCAGCGCGACTGAGACGATGCCGGCAAAGCTCAACCGCCGGCGCGCGGCCACGGTGCGTGACTCGGCGTTCACCAGGAGCGAGCCGTCCTTGTAGAGGCGTCCCGACGGCACCTCATCGATGATTTCGGCTTGGCCGGGCGCAAGGCGCACCAGGTCGCCATTACGGCAGACCAGCACTTGCGGCACGCCCGCGCGACGCGCCAATTCCGCATGCTCGGCCAGATGCAGCGCTTCGCCATGCGCCGGGATCAGGATCTTCGGCCTGACCCAGCCGATCATCTCGCGCAATTCGTCGCGTCGCGGGTGACCGGAGACGTGAACGAGGTGGGTCCGGTCGGTGATCACCTCAATGCCCTGCGCAACCAGGCCGTTGATGACCTCGCCGACAGCCTTCTCGTTACCGGGGATCGCGCGCGAGGAGAAAATCACCCGATCGCCCCTGGCCAACGTGACCTCGGGATGCTCGTCGCGGGCGATGCGCGAGAGTGCAGCGCGTGGCTCGCCCTGACTGCCGGTGCAGAGCGCCAACACCTTGTCGGGAGGAAGGTAGCCGTAGCTCTCCGCGCTACGAAAATCCTGCACGCCGTCGAGATAACCGGTCTCGCGCGCCACCTGGCTCACCCGCTCCATCGCCCTGCCAACCAGGACGACCTCCCGGTCGGCGGCGCGGGCGGCTTCGGCGACCGCACGCACGCGGCCGACATGGGAAGCGAAGGTCGTCACCGCGACGCGGCCACGCGCGCTGCGGATCAATTCGGCAAGTGACTTGGCGACGTCGGCTTCCGATGGCGAACGGCCTTCGCGAACCGCATTGGTGGAGTCTCCGACGAGCGCCAGCACGCCCTCATCGCCGAGCGCGCTGAGCTTTGCCGCGTCGGTTGGCGCGCCGACAAGCGGGGTCGGATCGATCTTCCAATCGCCGGTATGCAGCACTGTGCCGGCCGGCGTGCGAATCGCCAGCGCGTTGGATTCCGGAATCGAGTGGGCAACATTGATGAAATCGATCTCGAACGGGCCAAGCGTCAGATGGCCACCCGCGGGCACAACATTGATCGGAATTGGCGGCGCACCTGGTTCGGCCGCGCGCTTGGCCTCGAACAAGGCTGCGGTGAAAGGCGTCGCATAAAGCGGCACGTTGAGCCGCGGCCACAGATCGATGAGCGCGCCCATGTGATCCTCGTGACCGTGGGTCAGCACAAGGCCTAGGATGTTTTTGCGCTCCTCGAGCAGATAGCGGATGTCCGGCATGATGAGATCGACGCCGGGCAAATGCTCTTCGGATGCGAAGGAGACACCGCAATCGACGATCAGCCATTGCCGGCGCCGGGCGGCGCCAAAGCCGTAGATCGAGAGGTTCATCCCGATCTCGCCGATGCCGCCGAGCGGCGCGAATACGAGTTCGTTCTGCGCCATTTATTTAGCAGGCCCAATAGTCGTGCGGTCTGGCTCAGCCCGGCGGGTCTTGGACCAGCCGGTCGCCGGACAGAGCGAACGGGAATACGTCGCCTGCCGAAACCTTTTCAATATCGCCGTTAGGCCGTTCTAGCAGCAAGCGACCAGACGGATCGAGCCCGGCGAAACGGCCGCGCTGCTCGCTGCCGCCATTCCGGACCGTGATGGCCGCGCCGATGCCAGCTGCCGCGGCAAGCCAGTCGTCGCGAATGCCCGCGAAACCGCGGCCACGATCCCAGGCCGCGACGCGCCGGCACATCGTCGCAGACAGCCGCCGAAACAACTGCTGCGGGCTGATGGCGGAGCGCTCGTCGCCAAGGTGGGCGGCAAGAGCGGTCGCCGGGCGATCCACCGGGGTCGTCGGGTGGCTAGAGCAATTGACGCCGATACCGATAATGACGCTGAGGCTTTTGTCCGGACCGACTTCACCCTCGATTAAAATGCCAGCGCATTTTTCGCCTGCCAGCAAAAGGTCGTTCGGCCATTTCAGAACAAGCCGCGGCGCCAGCGCCGGAGCTTCTGCGACGACGGCGTCGTGCAGCGCCAAAGCGGCGACGAAGCCAAGCTCAGGCGCGCGCTCGAATGCCGCCGGGTTGGACAACAGCAAACTCGCATAGAGATTGCCTCGCGGCGACACCCAGGCACGATCCATGCGGCCCCGGCCGGCGGTTTGCGCGGTGGCGGTGATCCAGAATGGGCCCCGTTCGCCGCGCCGCGCCCGTAGGCGGGCCTCCTCGTTGGTCGAGCCTACGGTGGCGAGTGC
>Ga0187887_10002423_pt1 | contig 14970 bp, 11 predicted proteins | sample June2016WEW_7_10_FD_132977 | JGI IMG/M metagenome (GOLD analysis project Ga0187887, IMG submission 132977) | Peatland microbial communities from SPRUCE experiment site at the Marcell Experimental Forest, Minnesota, USA - June2016WEW_7_10 | ecosystem: Environmental > Terrestrial > Soil >...
AGCAGAGTGTCGTTAGCGGCGAACACTACGCCGCTCCCGCCAGCGCCGAGCCGCTGCTGAATCTCGTAATGTGCAATCGTCCTCTTCATTGCCCAATTCAAGTCTATCGGCGGCGGCATAAAAACAGTCTTACGATGCCTTATGTGAATGCGCGTTGAATCGTATGGACTTGTCCGTCGCAGCGAGCGCATCGGGATCTCCAGGGACGAGTCCACGCTGGAGTGATCGACGACTGGCGGAGCTGCGCACTGTCACGCTGCCATCTGTTACCGTCGATGTGACCGAATGAATCGCATTCAAGAATCTTCAATGAGACGGATTCAGCGCTCGGCGAGTCGCGCGACGAGAAGCTCACAGGCCGCGTGGTTTTCTATCCAGGTTCTTGCGCTCATGTTGCACGCGTCGCCGCTCCCGGCTCAGCAGCCGGCGCAGGTTGTCAGTCCTGCTCCGCAGTCGCCTTCTTCCGGCGGCCAGCAGTCGGGAGCAGGCGCACAACTCCAGACCGGCACCTCGAGCGGGCTTTCCACTGACGCGCGCCTCCTGAATCTGCTCGCCGATCATCAGTACCGCAGCGTTGAGGCGCAACTCGGCCAGTTGCCGCCCGATCAGGCCCAGTTCTATAGCGGCATTCTCGCTAACCGCTCGAATCATCTCGAACAATCTATTCGTCTCCTGGAGCCGCTGGTTGCTCACGTCTCGGAAAGCGGCGACACCGGGGTCCCCACGGACGGGTCCTCATCCGCGGGGTGGAGCACAGCCCACGAAAAGCTGCTGCGCAAGACGCTGGCCGAAGACTACCTGCGTCTCGGCGAGTGGGCCAAGGCGGCGGATGCCTACCAGGCGCTCGATGCGCGGTTCAAGGACAAGTTAACTTCCGACGAGCAGGACGAAATCGAACTGCCGGTCAAGCTGTTGCCGCTCATAAGAAGCAACCCGCCCACGACCATTGAACCCTGCGATCCTTTCAAGCTGCCCGTAAGCGGAGACCCGCTCGGCCTGGTCGATCTTCCCGTCTTCGTCGACGCCCGCTCGCGCAATTGGATGCTCGATCCAACTCTGCCCTTCAATCTCATCGCGCATTCCACAGCCAGAGACGCCGGCTTGAAGATCTCCACCGCCGGTGCGACGATCAGCTCGCTTACGGGGCGTACCATGCAGGTTCACGCCACCGTTGTTCCCCGCTTCACGATCGGTGGGCGCCTCACGTTGCGCGACATGACGGCTTTCGTCTACGAGGACAAGGACTACTTTTTCCCGCAGGCCAGTTACCAGGTGGAGGGCGTTCTTGGCTATCCCGCGCTCGCCGCCATGGGCAGCCTCACCGTCAATTCCGACAACACAGTCTTTATCCGGCCCGCCAGGCAGATTTCGCCTCCTGAAAAGGACGACCTGCTCACCACCGGCGCGCGTTTCTACCTCGATGGCGATCAGGTGGTGGTTGCGCTGGGCCGCGCCGGGAACGCCGGCGGTGACGCGCCTTCGCAGCCAGGCTCTGCAATGCCAGGGAAGGTAGCGGACCACGCCGCAGGTCCGCCGGACGCCGCAGACGGCGAGCGCATGTACGCCGTCGACGCTGGGGGCCAGCAAACCTACCTCACTTCGCGCTACTTCGACGAGCATGCCGCCGAATTCAACCAGCAAAAGATGGAGATGTTCTCGCTGCTTGGCGCGCAGTCGCCGCCTCAGCCCGCCTATACCGCGGAAAATGTGCCGCTGCAGGTGGGCGACTCGACTGTCACGCTGCACTTCATCCACGTTCTGAGTCAGCCACTCGGCACCGCCGCTCTCGACGACGTCTACGGCGTTCTCGGCAGCGATGCCCTCGGCCAGCTCAAGAGCTACACCTTCGATTACAGGTCGATGATGTTTACCGCGGCGGCGGAGTGAGAGAACAGAGAAGCCCAAATGCAGCTCCTTCGACTCGTTTTGGTGCGAAAAAATGCACCAATACTCGCTCAAGATGACCGGTCATTTATGTTGCGAGCTTCAGACACCGGACACTAATTGCGACGCACCTTCGTCGCTTGGTTCTCCATCTTCGCCTGCCCGCGGCGGCCCAGAGCGAGCATTACGATTCCGAAGGCGAGCAGCGTAAATCCCCACCAGAGATTCACATCGATTCCCAGGCTCCTGGCGTAGAGATCCGCATGGTCGCGTGTCGACAGGCCGAACGCGGCCAGGATCGTTCCCATCAGCGTGAACAGCATTCCCATGGGAATGCGCAGGTCGAGTTTCATCGTTCCGCTCCTCTCATCCCGCGAACGCAGCACAGATCGCAACCGCCGCCAGCAGGATGGCGACGGCCAACGTCTGCGGGCGCTTCCACCACGGCGCAGTCTCAACTGTCTTCGGCGCAGCCGGCCAAATCAGCCCTAACTCCGCCGCAGCCTGCGGCCCAGTGAATACGCTGCCCACCGCGGTCGCAAGCAAACTCACAACGAACGCAACGAGCAGCGTTCCCGCAGTCAGTCTCATTTCACTTGCAGGATGATGCAGCACCGCAATCCATCCTCCTTGAATGCCGCGTGGCTCACTCTCAGGCAGCGCAAGGCCATGGTGCAGCAGCGCGGCAACGGCACCGGCGATCAAGCCCGAAAACGCGCCGCGCCCTGTCGCGCGTTTCCAAAAGACTCCCAGCAACAGCGTAGCCAGCAGCGGCGCGATCACCACCGCGAAGACGAGCATCGCGGCGTCGAGCAGGCTATGGATGCGAAGCGCCAGCAGCGCCACGCCGAAGGCGAGAACTATACCCGCCACTGCCGCCCAGCGCATCACGAAAACCGTTTGCTCTTCGCTCTGGCCCTTATGCACCATCGGCTCCCAAAGATCGCAGGCAAAAACTGTGCTGAATGCCGTCAGGCTCGCGGCCACTCCGCCCATCATCGAGGCCAGCAGGGCAGCAATCCCCAGTCCAAGCAGGCCCGTCGGCAAAAAGTGCACGAGTACGCTGGGCGCGGCCATGGCGTAGTCCAGCACCGCTTGACCTGAGGCGTCTCTCAGCGGCTTGCCCGTTGCCGCATCGACCTTCGCCGGAACCAGCCCCTGGCCATTCTCCACTTCGGGAGGCACCACGGTGATTTCGTGATAGATTGCGCCGTTTTCGTTGTGAATCACAATCGTCGTGCGCGGCGTGGGCAGTCCCAGAGCTTCGATCGCCGGCAGCACTAGCAAGAGCGATACCGCGATCCTCGCCGCCGCCGCAATCAAAGTGGAATTGCGCGCCGCGTCGGCATCCTTCGCGGTCATCGGCGCTTGCAGAACCCTGAAGTCCGCACACCAGGTTCCCGCCGAAAACAAGAGCCCCAACGCGGCCGATGCCGCCATCGTTGCCAGCCCTACGTGTGTGCCGCCGTGCGTCTGCGCAAACCTCGAAAGGCCCGCTGCCGCCCTCAGCCCGCTCCATCCGCCGATCTGCTTCAGCGCGAGAAACACCACGGGCAGCCATCCTGCGACCATCACCAGCAACTGAATCACCAGGTTGTAAATAGTGCCGGTCAAACCGCCGAGCAGCACGTAGGCGAGCACCAGCGCAGCCGGAAGAGTCATCGACAAAATCAATACTGCTTGCGACCCGAGGCCTGCCACGCGGAGTGGCGATTCAAATACGTGCAGAGCCGCAAACACCCGCGCCATCGCGTAGAGCGAAATACCTGCACTGAAAACCGTCATTGCCGCGAACAAGCCGGCCGCGAGCACGCGCGTCTTCCGGTCAAAGCGAAGCGCGAGAAACTCGGGAAGCGTTCGCGCCTTCGAATCGTAGTAGATCGGAACCAGGAAGAAACCCGCGAAAAGGATGGCCGGAACGGCGCCCAACAGATAAAACGGGATGCTGGCAAAGCCGTATTTAGCTCCAGCGGCTCCGATACCGATGAATTCCTGCGAGCCGAGGCTTGCGGCGGTCATCGCGAGCCCGCAGATCCACGCCGGAAGCGCGCGCCCGGCTTGCAGAAAATCGATTCTCGTGGTCAGCAGCGGTTTCAACGAGATTCCCACCGCCAGAACAAAGAAGAAGTAGATCAGCAGGATCAGGCTGTCAGTGGGAGCTGGATTGGGCACGAAGATTCCTTCCTTCGTGATGGTACAAAACTTACCCGCCGCGACGCAGCGCGCAGAATCGGGTAGTGGGGTCACTTCGGCAATGGTGCAAGAGGCTAACCAGGCTCACCTACGCATTCAGCAAGAAGAGAGAACCTGAGAGCGGCGCTTGCGCTGCACTTCTGGTTTTGTAATTTCGCCAGAATCCATAGCACCTTGCGCGTCACGCCCGCAATGCAGGCTGGTTTAGCCAACCGCGTTCGGAAGTTGGAGGATTTGATCTCAATGGATGGGAGAGCATGACTATGAGCGACCCTGCTTCGATTTCAGTCGATCCTGGACCTGCGTATCTCGAAATAACCTTTACGCGCGCAATGCACATTTGGTGGGCATATTTCTGGCGACACATGCTCTATGGTGGCGCTGCTGTCTTCGTCATCGGATCCCTCGAAGGATTAGTTGGACTGGGAGGAAGACACCTATTGTTATCTTTGAGCGCTGTTCCGGTGAATCTTCCGGTGTCAATGTGTGTGTTGGCGGTTGTTCTACATAAACAATTTCGTCACTTTTCGATTCGGCTTGTGCCATACCCACGCTAAAGCACCACTACCCAGAACCGCGAGACCCATGCGTGGGGCTACGCTGGTTGGCGCGCTCTTCACCCGCGTCGATGCCAAAAAAACGGCGGCAAGGGGAAATCCCTGTGCCGCCGTAAATCGTCGATCACTGCTTGCGCTCTGCTAAAGAGGGTTTCCCACCCTTCGAGCAAGAAACGCTCGAAGGATGGGGCAACTGCAATTCGGATTCACTGTTGCTGTCCGCTTCCCGGGGGCTGCGATCCGGGCGCCGGTGCTCCCTGTGGTGGGGCTCCGGCAGGTGGAGGGGCTTGCCGTTGACGGAACCGGCCCGGCTCACCCATGCCCGGCTGCGGGCCGCCCTGGCCCCATTTGCCGCGTTCTTCTCCGCGACCTCCGCGGAAGCCTTCCCGGTTCTCATGCATCGCCTGCATCTGCTTCCATTGGTCGGCCGTCAGCTGGCCGCGAATCGCCAGAAGAAAACGCGCATTCCCTTTTTCCAGCTCCGCGCGAGCCTGCGCCACCTTGTCGATGGCCGCCAGGATCGCCGCCTCATTGGGCTGGTCCGCCTTCATCAGCGGCTGCATCTCCACCTCAGCCTTCTCCAGATTGGCGCGCAGGTCGATCAGTTTCATGCGATGGTCCTGCATGATCCCGTCCATCGCCTTACGCTGTTCGTCGGTCAGCTTCAACTGAGCAACGATTCGAGGGTTATTCCAGAATTGGCCGCGAGGCCCGTCTGATCCAAACGCCCTCTCCATAGGAGGCCGATGCTGCTCGAATCCCGGTCCCATCCCTGGGCCGTCGGGCCCTTGAGCCCAGGCCATTCCGCCAGCCATCAAAGCTCCCACCAAAACAAATCGTACAGACTGCATGATCCTCATCGATTCTCCTCCCCCAGTGCGCCAGAATTGGTGTGCCAAGGGTTTCTCTCCTTCTTGCTCCGCTTTGCTACTTTGTCCCGTTGTTGTCCGCTTGACCTGAATCCATCATCTGGGCAAGCGGCTCCATCGCGGCCGGAACTGCGCGCGAAATATCGCTATCCACGTTGGCCAGCAAGTCCTGGTCGGCTTCGCTCTTAGACGATTGGCCGGATACCGGGTTTACCTGCGCGGCCTTTTGCGCCGCGGCCTGAGCGGCTGCGATGCGAGCCAACTCCTGCTTGTGCTGGCGCTCGTACAACGCGCCGGCCACACTTGTTGCCGCTACGGCGCATCCCAGCGCCCAGCCCGCCGCAAGCCGCCAGACAGGGCGAGCGGCGTTCGGCGCGCTCCGCGGATGGCTCCGTGCCGCTCCAGCCGATTCACACCAGGCATCCACGCTCGCCTTGAAGTTGCCGAGCGCCTGCATCACTTCCGGATCGTCTTCTGCCGCCAACCGATCGTTCCAGTTCATTGCTTACCTCTCAATTCCGCGCGCACTTTGCCTAACGCCCGCGAAAGGTGCGCTTTCACCGTACCTTCACTCAGGCCGGTGGCTTGCGCAATCTCACTCAGCTCCCGCTCTTCCACATAGCGCAGCAGGAATACCGTCCGCTGCCGCTCGCTCAGGTGGTCAACCACCTTCCAAACCTGCGTCACCTGCTCCCGCGCCAGCATCTGCTGTTCAGCAGTCCGTTCGCCACTGGGCAGCCAGTCGCTGGCCTCGTCAAGATCCACAGCGTTGGAGCGAGTGCTCCGCCAGAACTGCAAACGCCGATTGCGCCAGTGATCCTTCTGCAGATTGATGGCAATCCGCATCAGCCACGTCATCGGGCTCGAATCGCCCCGAAAGCGGCTCCAGTTCCGGTGCGCCTTCAGGAAACATTCCTGGGTAAGCGTCTCGGCCAGATCCACGTCTCGTAGCGATGCCAGCAGAAACCGGAAGATCTGGGGCCGATGGCTCTCAACGACACTGGAAAAATCTTGCGCAGCAATCCCTTCCGCGGTGCCCGCGGTCATCGGCTGTACGGCTGTTCCGGCTGCCATCGATTTGGTAGACGTCCCGCGGCGGCGCAAGTTTACAAGCCTCACATTCATTTTCGCGCCGATTCCGCATGTGGGCACAGGGCGAAGCGCGCAATCGCTTGCAAGGATAAAGCCTTTCGATGCCATTCAGCGCGCCGCCAATCCCTGCGTGGCTCCGGGAAGGCCCCGCTCCGAACCGCGCAACCGGGCTCAACCCATCGGTATAATCTGGTGCGGACTGGAGATTGGAATGATTACCCGGCGAACCTTCTTGAATGGGCTGGCTGCTGGCGCGGCAGGGTCGGCGTTTGCTTCCACGGCGAAGAGCTATGCACAAATTGCGGGCGCCAATGACCGGCTGAATTTTGCCATCAACGGGCTCAATAGTCGCGGCTATGCGCATCTTTCTTCACTCAAGGCCAACAGCAAAACCGCCCGCGTCGCCTATGTTTGCGACGTGGACTCGACCGTACTCGCCAGATTCGCTGCCGGTGCGGAGAAGGTTCTGGGTTATGCGCCCCGGGCCGAGTCCGATTTCCGCCGCATGCTCGAATCCAAGGACGTTGATGCGATTACCATCGCCACTCCCGATCATTGGCACACGCCGATGGCCGTTCTGGGCCTCAAGGCCGGCAAGCATGTCTATGTGGAGAAGCCCTCCAGCCACAATCCACGCGAAGGCGAACTGCTGGTTGCGGCACAGAAGAAGTACGGCAAGCTCGTCCAGGTCGGCGATCAACAGCGATCATCGCCATTCACCATCAAAATGATTCGGCAGATTCACGACGGCCTCATCGGCGACGCATACATGGCTAAGTCCTGGTACGCGAACAGACGCGAGACCATGGGCATCGGCAAGCCCGCTTCCGTGCCCGCCACCCTCGACTGGAATTTGTGGCAGGGGCCGGCGCCGCGCAGCGAGTACATGGATAATATCCATCCCTACAATTGGCATTGGCTGCGCCGCTATGGAACCGGCGAGACGCTCAACAACGGCACCCATGAAGTGGATATTTGCCGTTGGGCCCTGCAGGCCGAGTTTCCTCACGCCGTCACTGCCTCCGGCGGCCGATATCAGTTCAAAGACGACTGGCAGTTTTATGACACGCTGGTCACGAATTTCGAATACCCGGACAAAACCATCTCCTGGGAAGGCCACAGTTGCCAGGGAATGAGGCTCTACGATCGCGACCGGGGCTCGGTCATTCTGGGAACCAAAGGTTCCGTGGTCATCGACCGCGACGGTTACGACGTGTACGACTGGCAAGGTAAGCAGACCGCACAGTACCGCACCGGCCACGAAACATCGACCAACGATGTCATCGGAGCCGACTCAATGACCGATGCGCACTTCGCAAATTTCGTTGCCGCCATCCGCGGCGGGGAGGAACTCAACTCGCCCATACGGATCGCAAACGTCACCGTCACCATGCTTCTGCTTTCGAACATCGCCTGGTTCGTCGATCGGCTGTTGCACATCGACCCTGAAACCGCGCACATCCTCGACGATCCCGAGGCCATGAAATACTGGGCGCGCACCTACGAGCCCGGCTGGGAAGTGACGGTGTAGGAGACTCAGTCAGCTATCGGCCGCCAGCTTTCAGCTTCGATTTGCGACGCGCGGGCCGAAGGGCGGCTTTGGCCGGTGCAGCACTGAAGCGAGCAGCGTTGAAGGAGCCGCTCGCGGCTGGAGAAACTGGCGGAAATGCGGCTGACGAAATGTAAGCTGAAAGCTGACAGCTGAAGGCCGAAAGCCGAGGAGCCATAACGATGCACGCCGCAACCGAACAACTGCCTGCCGCGCAATCGGGAACCATCACCATCGGCGGCGACCTCACCGTGAACCGCATGGGCTTCGGCGCCATGCGCATCACCGGCAAGGGAATCTGGGGTCCTCCCGATGACCGCGCCGGCGCCCTTGCAACATTGCGCCGCGCCGTCGGGCTCGGCGTCAATTTTATTGACACCGCCGACTCCTACGGCCCCGATGTGTCAGAGGAGTTGATCGCCGAAGCGCTTTATCCCTATCCCGCCGGTCTCGTCATCACAACTAAGGTTGGCTGGACGCGCTACGGCGCCGGCGTCTGGCAGCACAACGCCAGCCCCGCGCACATTCAGCAAGCCATCGAGGGCAGCCTCAGGCGCCTGCGCCTGGAGCGCATCGACGTCTACCAGCTTCATGTGCCCGACCCGGCAACGTCGTTTGACGCCTCGATGGAAGCACTGGCACAGCTCAAGCAGCAGGGCAAAATCCGCCACATCGGGCTTTCCAACGTCACGCTCGAGCACATTCGCCGGGCGGAAGAAATTGTCCCAATCGTTTCCGTGCAGAACCGCTACAGCTTTTCCGATCGCGAGTGGGACTTCGTCCTCGACTATTGCGCGTCAAAGGGCATGGCCTTCATGCCCTGGGGACCGATGGCGCAGGGCCGCAAAGCGAACGACGTCGTGGAAAAAATAGCCGGCGCACGCAATGTTTCCACCGCAGTTGTTTCGCTGGCGTGGCTGTTGCGACGCTCTCCGGTCGTGCTGCCCATCCCCGGAACCGGCAACGTGACGCATCTGGAAGAGAACCTCAGCGCGGCCGGTTTTCGGCTAACTGACGCGGAGTTCGCCGAGCTGGCCGCTGTGGTGCCGAAGCCTTACTGGCTGCGCGGCTAACCGGCGGGGCAACGTTCTTGCTTGCCGGACGCGCCTTCTTAGCCGTCGGCGGCACGTAGTGGAAACGAACGAGGTAGATCTTGTCGCCCGGTCCGTGCTTGGCCACCTTGAGAAGGTCCAGAACGCCCAGGAAACCCGATTCTCGTGCCAGCTCCGGCGTGATGTCGGGAAAACCGATCGGTTCAATTGAGTCAACCTCGATTTCGCCTTCTTCCATCCGATAGCGCCCGCCCGCCTTCACATGCGGCTTGGTCCAGATGCGCACGCTGCACGTGATCTCGCCTCGCCGAACGCCCTCCCGCAGCCGCTTGGTGAACATCATGGAGCGAGTGTACGACGACTGCGCTCACGACCAACGCTACCTTCTCTTTGTCTATTCTCCGCAGAAGGTGTGAAATGAAGCGTCATTCGCTTTGCCACGGTTGCTCGAGATGTTTCCGGTTGTGCTCCGCCCCGCGCATCAGCAGCACCACGGGAATGTTGAGCAAGATGAGGATACCCATCAAGAAAAATGCGTCGCCATAGCTGAGCAGCGCCGCCTGCTGTTGCAGCATCCCGTAGAGAAGGCCGCCGGCCTTCTGCACTGCGGTTACGCGGTCAACTCCCTGATGCGCCAAAAAGGGCGCGAACTGCGCCATGGCCTGTTGGCCAACCGCGCCTGAAGGCGTGAAGTGACTGCCCAGGACTTGCTGGTGAAACTGCTCGCGCCGCGCCATCATCGTGGTCACAAACGAAATGCCCATGCTCGACCCAATGTTGCGCATGGTATTGAACAGGCTCGTCGCATAGCCAGTCTCCGCTTTTGGGATCGGGCTCATAGTCAGCGTGGCCATGGGCACAAACAGGAAACCAAGAGCAAATCCCTGAACGATCTGAATCCAGAAGATGTCCCACGTGCCGGACTCAAGCGTCATGCGCGCGTAGCCGAAGAAACAAAGTCCTGAGATGGCGAAGCCCATGATCAACAGGCGGCGTGCGTCCCATCCTCTCCCCAGCAGAAAGCCCACCAGTGGCATGCACAGCGCGGTTCCCACGCCGCGCGGGCTGTTCCAGATTCCCGCGGTCGTTGCCGTCCAGCCCAGCAGTGTCTGCATGAACAGCGGCAGCAGCACCAGGCTGCCATACAGCACGAATCCCATGACCGTGACCAGCACAATTCCTGAGGCAAAGGTGCGCGAGCGCATCAGCTTGAAGTGCACGATCGGGTCCTTGGCGCGCAATTCGCGGAGCACAAAAGCCGCGAGACAAACGAGGGCAACGACGCACAGCCCGCGAATCAGGGTCGATTCGAACCAGTCTTTCTCCTGCCCTTTGTCGAGCATGATTTGCAGGGCGCCCATGCCCACCGCCAGCATACCGATGCCCCAGGCGTCCACGCCCATTGTCCGTCGCCGCAGGTAGTGTGGATCGTAAACATACTGCGAGATCAGCAGCAGGCTCACCACGCCCACAGGGAGGTTGATGAAGAAGACCCAGCGCCACGTCCACGTGTCGGTAATCCAGCCACCCAGTGTAGGGCCGAGGATCGGGGCCGCGATAATCCCAAGGCTCCAAAAGGCCATCGCCTTGCCCTGTTCCCTGCCAGGGAATTCTTCAAGCAGGACTGCCTGCGAAAGCGGCTGCAGCCCGCCGCCGGTGGCGCCTTGCACGACTCGGAAGAAAATCAACATGGGCAGATTCAGCGCCACACCGCACAGCAGACTCGACAGCGTAAAGCCAGTCACGGCCATCAACAGCACACGTTTGCGCCCCAGCACGCCCGCCAGCCATCCCGTAATGGGCAGCACGATGGCGTTGGCTACCAGGTAAGAAGTGAGCACCCACGTCGCCTCATCCACTGTTGAGGACAGTGAGCCGGCGATGTGCGGCAGGCTCACGTTGACCACTGACGTGTCGAGTACCTGCATGACTGCACTCGACATCACCGCGATGGCGATCATCCACCGGTGCGGGGGAATCGCCAGATCATCGAGAGAGGTCCGGGCCACGCCGCGTGGTGCGGTCGACGCATGGGAGCCAGAGACGCTTGCGGTGCCGTGAAGGGGCTCCGCCACGAGATTTGCCATAGGGTGATCGAAGACTAGTTGAGGTCCACCCCGGCACACAGTGTCGTCAATCACGCCCCCGCCGATTCCACACCCTCCTTCGCGGCCGGAGATTTACTCTATTAGCGAACGCTATGCTGCTCTCATCCCTGCGCGAACAGGTCCTCCATGCCAACCAGGAGATCGCTCGCCGCGGTCTCGCGCCGCACACCTTCGGCAACGCCAGCGGCATTGACCGGTCGGATATCGCCCGCTCTGGCCGGGGGCCGCTCGTCGTCATCAAGCCCAGCGGCGTCGACTATGCCACTATGACGCCGGCTGACCTCGTCGTCACCGACCTCGACGGCAGAATTGTTGAAGGCGATCTGCGGCCCTCGAGCGATCTCGACACCCACACGCTCCTCTACCGCGAGTTCCCCCAGATCGGCGGTATCGTCCACACGCACTCGGAGTTCGCAACCTCCTGGGCCCAGGCCGGCCGCGCCATTCCATGCCTCGGCACCACGCACGCCGACTATTTCCATGGGCCGGTTCCCGTCACCGAGCCGCTCTCTGCCGAAGAGGTCGCCGAAGCCTACGTGCGCAACACTGGGGCCGTCATCGCCCGCCTCTTTCGGCAGCAGAACCTCGATCCCGTCGCCGTTCCCGGCGTTCTCGTTGCCGGCCACGCTCCGTTTACCTGGGGCCAGACACCCGCCGACGCCGTGGAGCACGCCGATGTCCTTGAATACATTGCCCGTCTGGCGTTTCGCAGTGTTCTTCTCGGGGCGTCCGATTCCGGAATCCCGGTGTACGTTTCCGAACACCACTATCACCGCAAGCACGGCCCCAAGGCGACGTACGGGCAGCGCCCATAGGCGGCTTTTCGCGTCGGCCAAAGCCGGGTTGCAGCCTGCCACCACTCCTGGCCGATCTGATCCTGTGCAGCTTGTGGTGTGCTGCATCAACCATAGGTTTGAATCGGGAAAACGCCAATAACTCGCTACGGATCAAAAACCTACCATTTTCCATAGAACGATTCTCTTCCGCGGATTCCTCCTTCCGTTTTCTGCATCTCAGGCGCGTTCTTTTCTTGTTCCAGGTGACTTTTCCACGGAACCGGGAGTCCATTATCATGCGTATTGTCAGGCGATTGCCGCGATGCGCCTGGACTGTCGTCGCTTCCTTTCCGCGTGGCAACCCGCGTGCTTACAAAGTGTTGATCTCTTAGTTCCCTCCAGCTATGGAGACGAGCCTTCTCAATCGCGTGCAGGCGACGCTGCTGGCGCTAGCCACGGCAGCTCTGTTCGTGCTCGCGGTTCTGAATCTGCTTCAGGAGCGCCAATACCAGCAGCCCGACGACGGCGTATGGTGGAACGAGTCCCAGGGCGGCCTGCGGGCCGATAAGGTTCAGCCTGACTCGGCCGGCCAGCGTGCCGGCGTCCAGCCAGGCGACCTTCTGACCGGCGTCAGTGAGTCGCAGTCTGCTGCCGTAAAGAGTGTCTCCCGCATCTCCGATTTGGAGCGAGCCCTTTACAGCACCGGCGCCTACGGCCAGGTTTTCTATACCATTACACGTGACGGAATCCCTCTTGAAACGCCCGTCCGAGTCATTCCCGAACCTCTTGACCGCAACTTGCAGCTCGGCTTGCGCGTCATTGGCCTCATCTACCTGATCATCGGCTTCTACGTTCTTTTTCGTCGCTGGGGAGCGCCGCGCGCGACACATTTCTACCTTTTCTGCCTGGTTTCGTTCGCACTGTACGCGCTCAAGTACACCACGGCGTTCGATGCCCTGGATTGGACCGTTTTCTGGACCAACGTTGTCGCCGAGGCGCTGCAGCCCGCCCTCTTCCTTCACTTCGCGCTCAGCTTCCCTGAAGAGCGATTCAGGAAACTCCACCGCCGCTGGCTCTTGCCCGCGATCTACCTTCCCGGTGCTTGCCTTCTTGCGCTCTGGACGTGGTCGATTGCCACACGCGAGGCCACAAAGCTGCTCCTCGACCGGCTCAACCAGTTCGCCACCGCCTACGACGCACTGTTCTACGTGCTTGCCGCCGTGCTCTTCCTGCGCAGTTACAGCCGCGCCCACACTCCTTTGTTGCGCCAGCAACTGAAATGGGTCACTCGCGGCACTCTGCTGGCGGTTCTGCCTTTCACGCTTTTTTACGCCATTCCCTATCTGCTGCATCTTGAGCCGCCAAGGCTTCTGACCAATCTCGCCGGCCTCTCGCTGGTCTTTTTGCCGCTGACCTTCGCCTGGGCCATCGTGCGCTACCGATTGATGGATACGGACCTGATCTTCAAGCGCGGCGTGGCCTACACGCTGGCCACAGGCGTGGTTGTTGGAGCCTCCTCCGGCGTCATTGCGCTCAGTGCAGTGATGATCCATAGAGGGTTTTCCGAGCAGGCGCGCGACTGGGCTCTCGGAATCACCATTGTGGTCCTGGTGGCCATCTTCGATCCCCTCAAGCGCCGCATACAAGGCTGGGTCGATCGCGCCTTCGACCGCCATCGTTACGACTATCGCAAGGCCCTCGTTGAGTTCGGCCGCGGCCTCAGTTCAGAAACGGATCTCCAGGCTCTGCTCAACTCCATCGTTGAGCAGTTGCCGCGGACGCTTCTGGTTGCCCGGGTTGCGGTCTTCCTTGCAGAGGATTCGGGGCGCCTGCGCCTGGCCGCGGCGCATGGCTTATCTGAAGAGATTGACCAAAACCCAAAGGGCGCGGAGCACCTCGACCTTGGCTTCCTCAACTTCGATCATGCCAAGGATCACAACCACATCTTCATCGAGAACGCGCAGCAAGCCCTGCATCTGCCTGTGAAGCAGCAGCGGGCTGCAGCTGTACTGGACCTGAACTACTATTTGCCTTGCCGCGTTGCGCAATTTCAGGCCGTCGACCGGCCGAGGGAAGAGGCCGAAAGCCGCACCATCGCCGTCATCGGCCTTGGCCGCACATTGGGTGGCGACTTCCTCTCCAGCGAAGACGTTGAATTGCTCGAATCCCTCGCCAGCTACATTGGCATCGCCCTGCAAAACGCCAGCCTCTATGCTCGCCTCGGGGAAAAAATCGCCGAGTTCGAGCGGCTCAAGGAGTTCAACGAAAACATCGTCGAATCCATCAACGTGGGCATATTCGCCATCGACCTCGACGACCGCATTGAGAGCTGGAACGCGCAGATGGAGGCGATGTACGCGTTCAGCCGTGCCGAAGCCATTGGCCAGCCACTTCGTGCCGTTTTTCCTCTGGAGTTCATTGAGGCGATCGAAGAGTTCCGCGGCGAGCCCGGCGTGCATCATCTCTACAAATTCCGTCTCACAACGCGCGCCGGCGAGCAGCGCACTGCCAACATCGCCATTGCGCCGCTGCTGTCGCGCGACTTCATCCCTGTGGGCCGCATCGTCCTCGTCGACGACATTACCGAGCGCGTGACGCTCGAGACCCAGCTTGCCCAGGCCGACAAGCTCAGCTCCATCGGCCTGCTCGCTGCTGGCGTTGCCCACGAAATCAATACGCCGCTGGCAGTCATCTCCTCCTATGCGCAGATGCTTTCCAAGCAGCTCCGCGGCGATGCGCAGGCCGATGATCGACTGGGGCCCGTGCTCGATAAGATCACGCAGCAGAGCTTCCGCGCCGCTGAAATCGCCAACGGTCTGCTCAACTTTTCGCGCACTTCGACCACCGAGTTCCGCTCCACCGATTTGAATCAGGTGATTCGCGATACGCT
>Ga0187887_10002424_pt1 | contig 14967 bp, 6 predicted proteins | sample June2016WEW_7_10_FD_132977 | JGI IMG/M metagenome (GOLD analysis project Ga0187887, IMG submission 132977) | Peatland microbial communities from SPRUCE experiment site at the Marcell Experimental Forest, Minnesota, USA - June2016WEW_7_10 | ecosystem: Environmental > Terrestrial > Soil > Wetlands...
CAACAGTTGCAGCAACGGGCTCAGGAGATCAGGAAGGTCCACAGTGTGGATGAGGCTGAGAAGCGGAAGGAGTTTGTCCGCAAACAGATGCTCGACGACATCGGGGGATTGCCCGACTACAAAGGGCCGCTGAACGCTCGGGTCACCGGCGAGATTCACGCGGACGCTTTCACGATTGAAAAGGTGATCTACGAAAGCCTGCCGGGCTTTTATGTGACGGCGAATCTCTACCGGCCGAACGCTCCCGGGCGCTATCCGGCTGTGCTGATGCAATCCGGCCATACGCAAGAGGGTAAACCTGAGAATCAGCGAGTGGCGGCAAATCTTGCGGTCAAAGGATTCGTTGTGCTGTGTTTCGATCCGATTGGCCAAGGGGAACGCGAACAGACCTTCAGCCGGCAAGTGGACCTGCCCTTGGCGGGCTGGTCGGTTCCCGAACATATCATCATGGACGCTCAATCGCAGTTGATTGGGCAAGGGCTCGCCCGCTATTTCGTTTGGGATGCGATGCGATCCCTCGATTATCTCGCCAGCCGTCCAGAAGTCGATTCCGCGAAGATAGGCGCCGCCGGATGCTCGGGGGGAGGCGCGCTGACCACATTTATTGGAGGGCTCGATCCCCGCGTCAAAGTGGTAATCCCCGCGTGCTACCCGAGTTCGTTTCAGACGATGTTTGCCACCGCGGGTCCCCATGGCGAAATGGCTTTCCCGCAATTTCTGACAAGCGGTCTGGATACCGCCGACTTCGTGGAGCTCTCGGCCCCTACGCCATGGCTGCTCCAGGCCACCGAAACCGATCAATACGGCTTCAGCCACGAAGGCGTGCATATGGTCTACGAGGAAGCCCAGTCCTGGTACGACCTTTACCACGCCCGCGACAAAGTAGGTTTCATGATCGGACCAGGCTCGCACGGCATGCCGCTGGTGAGTCGAAACGCGGTGTATGAATGGATGATTCGCTATCTCAAGAATGGAGAAGAAGACACCCACGAACAGCCGGTGCAGATGTTCTCCAGCAGCGAACTCCTGGTGACGCCAACAGGGCACGTCGAGGATCTGCCAGGCAGCCGCAAGCTCTTTGAGATACTCAACGCCGATTTGAAGGCAGGCGAGAAAAAGGGAACCATCGCCGAACTGCACGCGAAGCTCGAGAGCCTTGGAATTCCAACCGATGGATCTGTACCCAAGATAGTCGTGAAGGAAGAACAAAGCGTGGCGACCGTCAGACGGCAGCAGATTCAGATCGAAAGCGATCCCGGCGTCTGGCTCGAAGGGACGTTGTATCTGTCTTCGGCGGCCGGGCGCAAGCCGGCGGTTTTGATTGTCAAGGACAACGAACGCTCGGGCGCAATGCCCCTGGGCGCTTTGGCTGAAAGGATGGCCGCGCTCGGCCGAGTCGTCCTGGAGCTGGAACCTCGCTCGACGCACGCGAAAAACGACGAGGGGCCCTATACCGGCGATTGGATTGCCGATATGCAGGCCAATTTGATCGGCCGTAATCTGCCGGCCATGCGGGCCCACGACATTCTTCGCGGCCTCGATCTGCTGCGCGCGCGTCCGGATGTCGATTCTGGCTCGATTCGCGGAGCAGCGCGAGGCGTCGCAGGATTTTGGCTCTTGCTTGCCGCAGCCGCCGACTCCAGGTTGCAAGCAGTTTGGCTCGACAGGACGCCCTACAGTTTGCGCGCGGCTCTGGGGAACTCCGTTGCTTCTGATTTGTCTGACGCCGTGATACCAGGCTTTGTATTGAGCTGGGATATCGAGGACCTGGTAAAGGCGATGGGAGATCGGCAGGTTCTGTGGACCGACCCCACAAACTGGGTGGGCCACGTAACCGCGCTCGGTCCGCCATTTCGCTATCGCTATGTTCTCGGCGATCTGACCGACGAGGCGGACCTGCAAGATGATCGCTTGATAGGTGAATTCCTCAAATAGCCGATCACAAATCGATCGGGAGCCATGTGCCAGGAGAATCGAAAAATGAAGACGAGAATGTGCATTCTATTGCTGGCGTGCCTTCAGTTGGCTGGAGCCGCATATGCTGGGACGCTTCGTGCATCCGCCGTTGAGGTGGATATAACTCCGAGCTCTCCGCAGTGGCTCTCGGGATATCGCGCCAGACAGTCGGATGGAGTCCGGGATCGAATCTACCATCGCATTGCGGTGCTCGACGATGGAACGACAGCGGTGTACTTCATTTCCACCGATACGTGCATGGTTTCGCCCGCCTATGCAGACAAGGTGAAAGAAGACATTCATCAGCAACTTGGCATTCCTGCCGAGAGCATCTGGTGGTTGGCGACGCACACCCACTCGGCCCCGGAGATCGGTCCCCCAGGCACCCCGGCGGCGTTCATGCCCGAACGCTACAACCAGGCCTCTGCCGGCGAGTCCAATCCGGAGTACACGGATTTCCAAGAGACCAAACTGATTGAAGGGTTGCGCCTGGCGCGGCAGCAGTTGCAACCGGCGCGTCTGGGCTTTGGAACCGGCTTCGCAACTGCGAATATCGATCGGCGCGCCATCGACGAAGACGGAAAAGTGACCATCGGACTGAATCCGGACGGTCCGACCGACCGGCAAATTGGCTTGATCCGTCTGGAAACGCTGGATGGTAAGTTGATCGCCCTGCTGGCGAACTACGCTATTCACGGGACCGACCTTGGACAAGAGAATCTCAAGATCACGGGCGATGTGCCAGGCGTGGTGGCGCAATATGTGGAACAGAAATTAGGAGCGCCGGTGCTGTTCATTAACGGGGCCGAGGGGAACCTTGCCCCGATCTATAGCGTTTATCCGGATCCAGAATCCGGCCATCTGGACCAGTTTCGCGTGTTGCTCGGCGACCGCATTCTCCGGGCAAACCAGCGCATTGGGGCTCTCACTTCCGACGTCGTATTGGCTGAGAGCGAGACGACCATCGAATCGCCGCTGCGGGCGGGCTTGAAATGGCCTGAGGCGCTCAAGGCATATATTCGGAACACCCCTGAGGGCGCGACGCTCGTTCGGGTGCCAGTGCACTTTCTTGAGATCAACCACGAGGCCGTGCTGTGGGGCGCGCCGGTCGAACTCTTCTGCAAAATCGCGGTGGACGTGCGGAATCAGTCCCGGTTCCCCTTTACCTTTTATTTCGGGCTGCTGAACGGCTGGCTCGGATACCTGCCCACAAGCGAAGCGGTACACCAGGGAGGGTATGAGCCGGCAACGTCACCCTTAACCGATCGAGGTGAAGATGACTTCCGCCAGGGCGTTATTTCTCACCTGTCTGGAATGGTGCGCTAGAGCAAATTGCTCGAAATGGAATGACCCCGTGCCCGATTGGCGCGGGCGGATTCGGAACCTGCGGCGGGGAGGTCGGTCCGAGCCGTGGAGCCGGCGCCGCGCTTCGATGCCTTGCGTCCACGCCGGCTTCTGCCGGGGTCAAGATGCCGGTAACAGTCCAACTGGGACTTTGGCAGGAACCTCGCAACTCGGAGGCGCGGCTGCCACAGATCGCGTGATGCAAATCACGCATTTCGCTTAGCGATGAGAGATATTCCTCGAGCTCAAGGTCGATTCAGGGTTTGAAGATGGCGCACCTGATTCCAGGGCCGAAATCGGTCAATTAATTCAATTTATGCAATAGTGACACCCAATCTCCAAATATTTCCCAACATTTATGTTGACAATGCATTATCTGTCTGCTAGAAACTGTCATTAAGGCAGGCTTTATTGAATTTTTGAAGAAGCTTGGACTATTTTCTCTCGCCTCGAAGATAGGCGGGGCGTTTGCATATGAATGTTGCAGCCTGCGCTTGTGTATACCGTCGCCGCAACATGTGGGATGAAAGCGCACCGCATGAAGGCCCTTCTCGACGCGAGACCGGTGGGCAGATTAGGTTTGCCGCCGCCGCGCGTTATCCGCAAGAAACCCTCAAACCAAGTCGAAGAAGGGCGTTTCCCTCATTGTCGAGCTTGGTGAAGCTGAAAAGGAGAAGCCAGTGAATGCTGTACATCGCACATCATTGCAGCCATTACGCAATCTGTTGTTGGGCGTGACGAGCTCGATCAAAGGAGAGGCGCGAGCGGGCCTGTCTCGGGGACAATTCAATTCCTGGGCAAGGCTGGCCATGCTAGTGATCTTTCTGGGAATCACCGCTAAGTTCGCGCTTGCCGCCGATACCGGGACGATCTCCGGGACGGTATCGGATCCTCAGGGATCCGTGGTACCGGGAGTCACTGTTCAGCTCACCGCCGTGGAAACTGGAGTCATTCAGAACGTCGAGACGGATGGGGCAGGGTTTTACCGGTTCCCGGCGCTGCCTCTGGGGCACTACGACATCACTTTTAGCAAAGCAGGTTTCGAGAAGTTCGAGACAAAGGGTCTGCTGATCGATGTCGATTCGGCGCTCCACGCCGATGCGACGTTGAAGGTTGGCTCGACCAGCGAGCAGGTGACGGTCACCACCACAGAAGCGCAAGTGGAAACAGAATCGGCTCAGATCGGTCAGGTCATCGGCGGGAAAGAGATGGAGGACATACCCCTTGACGGCCGGGCCTACACCGATCTGCTGGCCCTGCAGCCGGGCGTTGTTCCCTTCAATGCGTCGTTGTTCGGCGTCATCGGTCCGCAAAATGGCACCCTCAACGCCGGGGCGCTTGACATTTCCGGTGGCCAAGAAACGCACAACGGCTACATGGTCAACGGCGCCAACGTGGTGGAGGGATACGAGGGCGGGACATTCCTGATTCCCGTGCTCGACTCCATTGCCGAGTTCCGCATTATCACCGCCGACGCCAACGCCGAATACGGCAATTATTCAGGCGGGCTGGTCAACGTGGTCACTAAGTCGGGCACCAACCAGTTCCACGGCGACGCCTTCGAGTTCAACCGCAATACCGATTACGACGCAGACGATTATTTTGCGAAGAGCAAGGGCGTCTACCACCAGAACCAGTTTGGTGGCACGCTGGGCGGACCGATCTGGCGAAACCATCTGTTTGCCTTCGGCGACTGGCAAAAGACGCACAACACCCAGGGTGCAAGCTCGGGCAACCAGTATGTTCCTGACACAGCCGAGCTCGGGGGCAACTTCTCCGACGAAGCCACACGGATGGCTTCGAGCGTAACTCTGGGGAGTGGAACCAGCGCTGTCACAGAGGCTGTTCCGTCACAGGTGAGCGGCCCAAACTTCGCCAGCTCGCTTACAAGCGGGTTGGGTTACACGGTCACGAACGGGGAGCCCTACTATTTCTATGCCGGAGAGTATCTTCCGGGTGGGACGAGCGGCCAATACGAGAGCAGTTGCACCTCTACCGACCAGTGCGTCTTTCCCAACGCCACAATTCCGTCGGGGGCAATTGCGACATTGTCACCGCCGGCGCCTAACTACATCAAGCTGATTCCAGGGCAGACGGTGCTGACGACCCCGGGCAACCCAGGATACTTCGTTTCCAACGCATATCCGTCGACACTGGACGACGATAAAGGCGGCGTCCGCATCGACGCCGACACAAAGATCGGAACTGTTTCAGGGTATTACCATGTCGATCCGTGGAAGCAGCTCAGCCCCTACGCTGGATGGGGAGGGAGCACGGTTCCCGGTTTCCCATCCGAGGCGAAGGGGAAGGCCCAGCTTTACGTCGTCGGCCTGACCTCTCGATTTGGAAGTTCGGCGGTAAACGTTCTGAGCGTCAACTGGACGAAGAATACCAATTCCTCATTGAACTCGCCGACCGACGCCGGCACCACGCCGCAATCGTTCGGTTTTGCCGCCCCGACGTCTGACGGCATTTTCACCACCGCGCCGGGGTTTGTGAACATCCCAGGAGTCAGCTTCAATAGTTTCGGGTTGGGTCCGCCAAATACCGTGCTTTCGCAGAACGATAACCTGTACGGGATTCAGGACGACTTCTCCAAGGTGATCGGAGTGCACACATTCAAGTTCGGCGGCGCCTACCACACCGACAAGTACGACGTCGGCCATGTGGACAACGCCAGCGACGGGGACTTTGTGTTCAACGGTGAAGAGACGGGCATCGATTTTGCCGACTTTCTGATCGGGGCACCATCCACGTTTTACGAAGGAACTCCGTCGGTCCTCAACCTGCGCAATTACTACGTGGGCATCTATGGGCAAGATACCTGGCGCATCAACAGCCACCTTACGGCGAATCTAGGATTGCGCTGGGATGTCGACCCGTTCTGGGAAGACACGCACAACGCAAGCCCTGTCGTGCGCTATGGCGTGCAGTCGACGCAGTACCCGACGGCTCCCGCCGGTTATGTCTTTCCCGGCCACGACGGCATAGCCAGGCGCAGCGGAGCTCTGACCCGTTTCAACAATCTTGGGCCCCGCATTTCGCTCGCCTATACGCCGCATGTCGCAGATGGGTTCCTGCATTCGATCTTTGGCGACGAAAGCAAGAGCAGTATTCGCGCAGGATATGGGATGTATTACACCAACGTCGAGGGAGCTAATACGTTCAACTTCTCAGCTCCGCCGACCCACCTGTTCTACTACCAGAGCATCCCCGTGTACTTTGCGCAGCCGTTCCTTAACCGGGACAGCGGGGTCGACCTGGGGCAAAGGTTCCCGGTTCCGGTCGTGGATCCGGCGACCATCAACTGGGCTGAGTATGAGCCGCTCAGCAGCTTTTCCAGCCCGCTTGCTAAATCCAAAACCCCGTACGAAGAACACATCGATGTCTCGTTTGAACGTCAGCTGGCGTCCAATATCGTCATGGACGTGACGTACGTCGGCACCTTCGGGCACCACCTGATTATTGCCGGTGACAACAACCCCGGCGATCCGGCTCTATGCCTGAGCGTAAGCCAACCTGACGAGACGACGGACGGCATTACCTGCGGACCGGGCGGTGAAGGTGGAACCTATCATCCGATCACCGGAGGGACGATTGACACGACCCGTGGGCCGTATGGGCCGAACTTCGGGAACAACCAGGACGAACTCGACATCGGCAACTCGGCTTACAACGCCCTCGAAGCCACCCTTCGCAGAACCGGCACCCGCCTTTCGCTGCTGTTTGCCTACACCTACAGCAAGTCGATCGACAACGGATCTGGTTTCGGCGATCAGGTATTCGAATACGGAAACCACAATGCCTTCAGGAGCCCCTCTTACTACAACCTGCCGCAGAACTTCGCGGCAAGTTATACGTGGGAGATGCCCTGGGATCTTCTCTTCAAGAAGAACAACCAGATCACGCGCGGCTGGAAGCTTTCAGGCCAGACGCACTTTACTGACGGCACGCCAGTGGAGATTCTTGAAACCGACGACAGGTCCCTTGTTGGCAGCAGCGGGCTGACCTTTGCTGGGTCGACGGACGAGCCGGACGTGCAATTTGGCTCTGGCCAGTCGTTCTATGGGGACAAGAATCCCAGGCATGGCAAAGCGTACATCAACGTTTCACTCTATTCCCAGGAGCCGCTGGGAGGGCAGGGCAACGCGCCCCGCCGCTTCCTGCACGGCCCCGGCGAGGATAACTGGGACGCGGCGCTTCTGAAGGACATCAAAATCCACGAGAATATTTCGTTTGAGCTTCGTGGCGAGTTCTTCAACGTCTTCAATCATGTGCAGTTCTACGGCGGCGGAATCGTGAACGGCAACTTCGCCAATGGGTTGCCATCGCAGGGTGGATCGTTCGGCCTGGTCGGCGGCGATGCCGGTGCTCGCGTCGGTCAGGTGGCCGGCAAGTTGTACTTCTAATTCTCCAACCTCGGCTTGAGGGCAGCGTCCTGCTGTCCTCAGGCTGATATCAAGTCAAGAAAACTGAAAGCTTGACGGGCTCATAACCGCGCAAGCGGCGGTTGTGAGCCTTTCATTGCGTTTGCCTGCAGATAACCACCCGCGAGAAAGATAACCAGCATAAGATAAGCCGCAGGGCAACGGCAGAAGACGCGAGTGTTCGACTTATGAATCGACGGGATGTAATGAAAGGGTTGACCGCGGGCCTGGTGGCAGCCAGGATGCCGATAAGCGCACAAGAGCCGGCCCTGTCTGCACCGGCAGAGAAGAACTTCCGCATCTGGGACGTCCACAGCCATCTGGGTGCGATGCCGGGCGACACGCCGGAAGGTCGGCTGGAACTGCTGATCCGGCACATGGACCGGCTGGGCATCGAGCGCGTGATTCTGTCGCAGGGCTTCGAGCAGTACGAGTATCATGCCACTCCGGAGCAGATACGGATCGAGAACGATCGCGTCATGCGGGCAGTGAAGCTCTTTCCCGATCGCGCGTATGGATCCCTATACATCAACCCCGAGAATGTCGAATTCTGTCTCGAGGAGTTCGATCGTTGCGTGCGGGATGGACCGATGGTCAACATCGGAGAAATCGAAACCGACGTCCGTTGCAACTCGCCGAACCTCGATCCAATTGTGGAGAAAGCAATTGAGTTTCATGTGCCGATCTGCCAGCACACATGGATTAACTCGCTGGGTGATGGGCCCGGAGAGTCTTCGCCCTTCGACATGGCGGAATTGGCGCGCCGGCATCCCAAAGGGAAGTTCGTCTGCATGCACACAGGCGGCAACTGGGAAATCGGCATTCGCGCCATCCGTGACTGCGAGAATGTCTGGGCTGAGATCGCCGGCTCCGACCCGACCTCGGGCTTTACAGAGATGGCTGTTCGCGAGCTGGGCGCAGAGAGGGTCGTCTACGGCAGTGATGTTGGAGGCCGCAGCTTTGGCTCGCAAGTGGGCAAGGTGCTCGGCGCGAACATTGCTGACGCCGCCAAGGAATTGATTCTGAGCGGCAATCTGCGCCGCCTGCTGCAGCCGGTTTTGCAGGCGAAGGGACTGGCATCGTGATCGACACCAATGTGCATTTGTTTCAGTGGCCCTTTCGGCGGCTGACCGGTGACACGCCCGCGGAACTCGTTGCGCAGTTGAAGAGCAAGGGAGTGCGGCAGGCGTGGGCGGGAAGCTTTGAAGCGCTGTTCTGCCGCGACGTGGCCGGAGTGAATCTTCGACTCGCCGCAGCCTGCCGCGATCAGGGTGCTGATTTTCTGGTTCCCTTTGGGGTGGTGAATCCGAAATCGCCCGATTGGGAAGAAGACCTGCGGCGTTGCCACGAAGTTCATCGCATGCCGGGGATTCGCCTCTATCCCAGCTATCATCGCTACGAACTTACCGATCTGGATTTCGTGAAGCTGCTCACTCTGGCGACAAGCCGGCGATTGATCGTGCAGATCGCTCTTTCGATGGAAGACCCGCGCACGCAGTATCAATGGATGATGGCGATGCCTGCGGACCCCAAGCCGCTTGGGCCCCTTGTTGCCAAGCTGCCGGCGCTGAAGCTGGTTCTCTTGAATGGCGGATACTGGGCCGGAAATGACGACCCCGACATCGTCGCGCTTCGGAAAGCAGAGAATGTGTATTTCGACATGGCAAAGAACGAAGGCATCGGAGGGTTGGAGTCGCTGATCGCGGCTACCTCACCCGATCGCGTGGTCTTCGGGTCTTTTTATCCGTTTTTCTATTTCGAGTCGGCCTTGCTGAAGGTTCGAGAAGCCGATCTGACCGGCAATCAAAGTGCGGCACTTACTGAAGGAAATGCGCGGCGGCTGTTGGCAAGCGCCTAGGACCAGGCGATGAGGGAAAGCCGATGATTCGTAGGGAATTTCTGGCGCAATCTGTGAAGTCCCTGGCGGCTGCCGGGCTGGCGAGTAGATGCTCCTGGGCCGCGAAAGCAGGAGCGTCGTTGACCGACGCAACTCCGCCGGCTTCGCCCGAGAAAGTCTTGCCCGGAACGGCGCCGTTGACTGACACCGGAGATCTCGTCTTCGAAATGGAAGCTGGGATTGTCGAGTTTCTCAAGAAGCGCACCAGAGAGATCCCGCACGAGCGACGGCAGCTGTGGCAATGGGATTACTATTCGCTCGCAACGTACGAAAAGTCGGTTGCGCCGCACAGGGAACACTTTCGTACGATCACCGGCGCAGTCGACCCGCGTGTATCGCCCACTGCGCTCGAAGTCATTGCTGGTCCGGAGGAGTCTGCAGAAGTCGCTCGCGGACAGAACTACAAGGTGCTGGAAGTACGTTGGCCGGTCTTCGACGCAGCGGACTTTGGCTTGTGCGGTATGCAGGCAGAGGGATTGCTCCTCGAGCCTGCCGGACCTGTGAAGGCGCGTGTCATCGCAATTCCCGACGCCGATTGGACGCCTGAAATGCTGGCCGGACTCGCGGACGGGGTGCCTGCCAAGGCTCAATTCGCGCGCCGCCTCGCGGAAAATGGCTGCCAGGTGCTCGTACCCATGCTCATCAACCGGGAAGACACCTTCTCGGGAAACCCCGAAATACGAATGACCAACGAGCCCCACCGCGAGTTTATCTATCGGATTGCCTACGAACTGGGCCGCCACGTGATTGGCTACGAAGTGCAGAAAGTAATGGCGGGGGTCGATTGGTTTAGCAGTCGCGACCCAAAGGCAGGAATCGGAGTGATGGGCTACGGAGAAGGAGGCCTCATCGCTTTCTACGCAGCCGCTCTCGATTCCCGCATCGGCGCCGCGGTTGTCAGCGGATATTTCGACGAGCGCGAGAATGTGTCTGCCGAGCCGATTTACCGAAACGTCTGGGGATTGCTGCGCGAGTTCGGAGACGCCGAGATTGCGAGCCTGATTGCGCCGAGGACGCTGATCGTGGAAGCGTGCCGCGGGCCGGAGGTGAATGGGCCGCCGGCCGCGGTGGACGGACGCTCGAATATGGCCTGCCCCGTGGGACGCTTGAGTACACCGCCAATTGAATCGGTACGGCGCGAAGCCGCCCGCACGCGGGAGATATTTGGCCCATTCGGCGTCGGAGAGCTCGTGAATGGCGCCTGGAAATACGGCGCGAATCCCCGTTTTCAACTGATCGAGCGTGACGGCGGGACCGGCCTTCCTGGCGGCGAAGAGACAATTACTGCGTTGCTCAGTGCTCTCGTCGTGCAAGGTCCTCTTGCAGCCTCGGGCAATCCCCCGCAAAGAGTGCGGCAGGGATCGGACCCACAATCGCGGTTGCATTCGCAGTTCAACCAGATGGTCGCGTTCACCGAGGGCCTGGCCAAGAGATCGTCCGATCGTCGCGCTGAGTTTTGGTCGCGGGCCGATAGTTCTTCGCCGCAGCGTTGGACGGAAACGACCCGTCCCTTGCGTGACGAGATATGGAACGAGATCTTCGGACGCCTGCCCGACCCGAGCATCCCGCCGAACGTGCGCACTCGGCTGGTTTACGACACGCCGGAATTTGTCGGGTACGAAGTGGTGATGGATGTCTGGCAGGGTGTGAACGCCTATGGAATTCTTCTTCTGCCCAAGGACCTCAAGCCAGGGGAGCGGCGGCCGTGCGTAGTTTGCCAGCACGGCCTCGAAGCCCGAGTCCAAGAGATTGCCGACCCCGGCTTCGACAGCCAGTTCTATCGCCAGTGGGCAGTGAGCCTCACCAAAATGGGGTTCGTCACGTATTCCCCTCAAAATCCATTCGTTGGCGCCGAACGATTTCGTGCTCTCTATCATCTCGGTCATCCCCTGAAGCTGCAGATGTTCTCGTTTGTGCTCGGCCAGCATCAGCAGACGCTGAATTGGCTGGCCCAGGAGCCGTGCGTCGATCCTGAACGCATCGGCTTCTATGGAATGTCCTACGGGGGCAAGACGGCGATGCGGGTTCCACCGCTCCTCGATCGGTATGCCCTCGATATCTGCTCGGGAGACTTCAACGATCTCGTGTGGAGCATGACAGACGTCGATTCAAAGGGAGTCTTTCCGTTCGATGACAGCTACGATCTGTACGAATTCAATGCTGCAAATGTGATCAATTATTCCGAGATGGCGTGCCTGATGGCTCCACGGCCCTATATGGCCGAGCACGGGTGGCTGGATGGGGGCGACCCAGTGAAAACCAATGAGTCTATTGGTGCTCAATTTGCGCTGGTGCAGCATTTCTACGAGCGCATGGGCATAGCTGACCGCCTCGCCATCGAATACTTCGAAGGCCCGCACACCATCAACAGCAAGGGAACATTCGAATTCTTGCGCAAGCATCTTCATCTGTCGTCGACCTAAACTATCCCGCCCGCCGATTACCGCCTTATTGGTCGGCAGAATCTCGAGACCTGGCAAGGGAGGAACGCTGAGAGTTATGCGCAAGTTGAACAGTGAAGAAGCTTCGATAGCTAGGGCAATTCCTCCGGCCATTCCATTGCATTCTTCGTGCCGCGCGGGCCGAAGGTTGCCGCAGAATGTATCCTCGCGCCGGCCGGGCACAATTCGCATCGAGATCGTGTTGGCCATAGCCGCCACGTGCCTGGTTGGCATCGGGTCCAAGGGAACGCCTCTTGCCGCGGCACAAGACGTTCCGCCAACAGCGGCATATCTCGATCCCTCGCAGCCGGTTGAAGCCCGTGTGAACGATCTGCTGAAGCGGATGACGCTGAAAGAAAAGATCGGCCAGCTGAATCTTCCCTGCGCCTACGTGGATGAGTTAGGCAAGACGCCCGCGGAAAAGGTAGCGGCGGGGCGCAAGTTCGTGGCGGGAACATATACCGGCGACATCGGCCCCGGAGCGGGTTTCTTCACGCTGATCAACACCATCCAGCAGAAGGACCTTGCCGAGCAGGTGAACTACCTGAACGACCTGCAGAAAATTGCCACAACCGAAACCCGGCTTCGCATCCCGTTGCTCGAAGACGAAGAGGGAACACACGGAGTGATGCTGCCCGGAGGAACGGTATTTCCGGAGGGGCTTGCGATCGGAAGCACTTTTGACATGCCTCTGGTGAAGCAGATTTACTCCGCGTCAGCGCAGGAAGCCAGGGCGATAGGCATTCATCTTCTTTCCACACTTGTGGCTGAACTGGATCGTGATCCGCGCATGGGGCGGAACATGGAAGCCTATTCGGAGGACCCCTACCTCTACGCCCAGATCGCGAAGAACATCGTAGCCGGCGCCTCCGGAAATAACGTCGCGGCGCCGGACAAAGTCGGCACAGTCTTCACTGACTTTCCCACCCAGAGCGAGCCCGCCAGCGGAATGGAGCGCGGCGCGATCGAGATTTCAGAGCGCGCCTTGCGTGAGAACTTTCTCGCGCCCTGGGTGTCTGCATTCAATGCCGGTGCACTGGGCGTGATGGCCGGATATCCGGAGATCGACGATGAACCAGAGCATTCGTCGCAAAAGTGGAACACCGACATTCTGCGCAATGAACTGGGCTTCAAAGGCATCGTAGAAAGCGAGGGCTACGGTTTCGATTCCCTCGTCTACGAAGAGGTCGCCCGTGATCAGAAACAAGCCGGGCAAATGGCGCTGCAGGCCGGAGTGGATGTGAACATCACTTACGAGCCGGCCTATATGAAGCTTTTGGTCGAGAGCGTCGAGAACGGTGAGATTCCTGAATCGTTGATCGACCGCGCCGTCCGCCGCGTGCTGGAACTGAAATTCCGTTTGGGTCTTTTTGAGCACCCATACGCAGACCTTGCCCGCGCGCAACAGGTGGTGCATTCTCAAGAGCATCGGCAACTGGCGCTGGAGACGGCGCGCGAAGGGATTGTTCTCCTGCGCAACGAAGGCAGCGCTCTTCCGCTGAGCAAGGGCCTGAAGGCGATCGCCGTCATCGGGCCGGATGCCGACAACGGCTGGGCCCAGCTCGGCGACTACTCGCCCTCGGTGGTTCCTTTCAAGGTCACGACCATCCTGGACGGAATCAAGGCGCAAGTCTCGCCACAGACTAAAGTTCTCTATGCAAAAGGATGCGACGTCATTGGCGGCAAGGCAGATTTCACTGACGCGGTCGATGCGGCAAAGCGCGCCGACGTGGCCATCGTCGTGGTCGGCGAAAATCCAGACAACGCCGGCAAGGGTGATGTTCCGGCGACCGATGGCGAAGCGTTCGACGTTGCCAGCCTGAACCTGACGGGTGTGCAGGAGGATCTGGTGCGGGCGATTCAGGCCACGGGAAAGCCTGTGGTCCTTGTGCTCGTGAATGGCCGGCCTCTCTCGATTCCTTGGGAGGCAGAGCATGTGCCCGCAATCGTGGAAGCGTGGGAGCCGGGCGAGCTGGGCGGCGAGGCCGTTGCCGATGTTCTGTTCGGCGATTACAACCCAAGCGGCCGTCTGGCGATCACCGTTCCGCGCAGCTCGGGTCAGTTGCCGGCCTACTACAATTACAAACCGTCGAAGGAGTACTGGATCAAGCAGGGATGGTCCCATGACGGAGGGTACGTCGACATGCCGGGGACTCCGCTTTATGCCTTCGGCTTCGGGTTGAGCTACACGGAGTTTCGTTATAGCAACCTGCGAGTGGATCCAGGAGAGATTTCGGCAGGCGGCGTCGCAAAGGTGACGGTTGATGTCGCCAACGTGGGCCCGTGCGCCGGTACAGAAACCGTGCAGATGTATCTCCACGAGAAGTACGCGCCGGTTTCGCTTCCGGTGCGCCAGCTTAGAGGTTTCGAGCGGGTAACTCTCAATCCCGGAGAGACCAGGACCGTGATGCTGAGCATCCGGCCCGTCGATCTGATGCTGCTCGATCGGGATATGCACTGGAGAGTGGCGCCGGGAACATTCGACGTGATGGTGGGCAGCGCTTCTGATCATTTGCCGCTCAATGGCGCGTTGGTCGTAAAGGCCGGCGAGCCTCTGCCGGATCGTGGTTTTAGCACGCAGCCCGATCTGGCGCGGTGATCGGCGGACTCAGCCCCGAGCCGTAGCCGGGAACTCGCCGCCTTAGGCAGGGTACGAATCCTCGAATTGCGGCGGCGAGACAAACTTTGTTGGGGGAATCATGGACAGACGTGAATTCTTAAAGACTTCGGCAGTCGCCGCCGCGTCGGCGGCTCTTCCCGTTTCACCATCAGGCGCATTCGCAAGTTCCGATCCGAAGGCCCTGCCGGAAGGCCAGCCCGCCCACGATGGATACGTGCCGCCAAGCTGGCTTCACTACTCGCGGCCGATCTACTTTGAGGGCTATACGGCCCCCGTCTTCCC
>Ga0187887_10002429_pt1 | contig 14939 bp, 15 predicted proteins | sample June2016WEW_7_10_FD_132977 | JGI IMG/M metagenome (GOLD analysis project Ga0187887, IMG submission 132977) | Peatland microbial communities from SPRUCE experiment site at the Marcell Experimental Forest, Minnesota, USA - June2016WEW_7_10 | ecosystem: Environmental > Terrestrial > Soil >...
CCGCCAGGCTCGTGGTGGCCGTGACCGGGCGCGGTCACCCAGGCAGGACCAGGCGTGCGTGGGGCGCCGGTGGGTCAGGTAAGGGACTTCAATGGCCGCAGGGCTCGACAGGAATTAGCCAGCTCCGCGGCTCGGATACATCTAGCGATCGTGGGTGAGCGGTCCTGATGATCGGGAAGGTTGTTCGCGGGTCAAACGTCGGGGGACTGCTGCGCTATTTGTACGGGCCTGGCCAGGCGAATGAGCACACAGATCCCCATCTGGTGGCGGGATTCGGGGATCCGCAGGAGCTGGAGCCGGACCGGCGGGCAGATGGGTCGCGGGACCTGCGGCGGCTGACTGGGTTGCTGCTTCAGCCGTTGGCGCTCGATCCGTTCGGAGGGCCTGAGAAGCCGGTGTGGCATTGCTCGGTCCGGGCGGCGCCGGGGGACCGGGTGCTGCCGGATGCGGAGTGGGGTCAGGTGGCTGCCTCGGTCGTAGAGCGGACCGGGTTGTCGCCCGAGGGAGACGACCGCGCAGTGCGGTGGGTGGCGGTCCGGCACGCGCCGGATCACATTCACATCGTGGCGACGCTGGCCCGGCAGGACGGCGGGCGCGTGAAGACCTGGAATGACTTCTTCCAGGTGCGGGAGGCGTGCCGGGCCGCGGAGCGGCGGCTGGGGCTGACGGCGACGGCTCCCGCGGACCGGACCGCCGCGAAGCGGGCAAGCCGCGCTGAGACGGAACAGGCTGCCCGGCGCGGGTGGGCCGAGGCGCCCCGCGTGAGCCTGCGGCGGGAAGTGTGCGCGGCGGCGGCCGGGGCGGGTTCGGAGCGGGAGTTCTTCGCCCGCCTGGAGCAGGCCGGGGTTCTGGTGCGGAAGCGGCTCAGCACGGTCCACCCCGGTGGGGTCACCGGGTATGCGGTCGGCCTGGCGGATCACACCACCAGGGACGGCTCGGTCATCTGGTATGGGGGCGGGAGCTCGCCGCCGACCTCACCTTGCCGAAGTTGCGGGCCCGTTGGGCCGGTCCAGCCACGGACCGGTCCCTCGGCGCACCTGTTCACGGGGTGATGGCCCGGGCCTTGCTCCGGGCCAGGGTCACCGTCGCGGCCGGGCAGGCGCGGGACGACGCCGGGTTTTTCGCGCAGCTCCGCGAGGCCGGCGTCCTGGTCCGGCTGCGCTACAGCGAGACCACCCCCGGCGAAGTCACCGGCTACGCGGTCGCGCTCCCCGGGCAGGCCGGCTCGGACGGCGAACCCCGGTGGTACGGGGGAGCGCGCCTGGCGTCCGGCCTGACGCTGCCCCAGCTGCGCCGCCAGTGGGACCGGCAGCCCGCCGCACCAGGATCACGCCCCGGCCCGTTCCGGTTCACCGCGCCGGAACGGGACGCGTTCTGCCGGCACGCGGCCCGGCAGGCGGAAGCAGCGGCGGATCAGATCCGGCGCAGCGCCGGGGGAGACCCCACCGCGGCCGCCGATACGGCCTGGGCGGCGGCCGCCGCATTCCATGCCACCGCCCGAGCGATCCGTGATCCGGCACTGCGCCGGGCCGCCGACACGTTTGACCGGGCCGCGCGGGCCGCCTACGGGAAGATCCCGTACCGGACCACAGAGGGAGACCGGCTCCGCGCCGCCGCCCGGCTCCTCGCCATGGCAGGCAGCAGCGAGGCGGACACCTTGCCGACCGCGCTTCACCTGGCGGCAAGCCTCGTCAGGCTGGCCGGGGCGGTCAGCGAGCTGCGCCAGGCGCAGCGTCACGCCGCGCAGGCGGCAGCAGCGAGGAAGGCGGCCGAAGGCCTGCACGCCGTGCTCAGCCGGTCGAGGGCGGGCGCCGCTGCGCTGGGCATCCCCACCCAGGCGCGGCCGAACCAGACCATCCGCAAGCCCGGAGACGCAGCACGGCTTGATTTTCCGGTCCCGTTCCAGCCTGGGCCGCTCGCGCCTCAAAGCAGCGGTCACGTCGCCCCGCAACCATCTCCGAGGCCAAGGCCTACGCCGAACGCTCCCACGCGTGCGGGTCCGGGCCAGTGAGCCGTCCCAGAGCAGTCACGACCCGCCTCACAGAGCGACGGCCTCACGGAGCACGCGGTCGCGGATCTGGAGCTTCAGGCCACGGGGGGTCGCCACCTGGGTCATGACGCCAAGCTCATCCTCCACGCCCAGGGCGAACCCGGCCATGTCGAAGTAGCCATGGCCCCGCTCGACATCGACCAGCAGATCCAGGTCGCTGCCCGGAGTCGCCTCGCCGCGCGGCATGCCCGCCACGGTCCGCCCATTTTCTGGTGACGATGCTGGAGCGTGCTGATGACGGCAGTGATGATCGGGATCGATCCGCATAAGGGCTCGCACACGGCGGTGGCGATCAGCGCAGCGGAAGAACCGCTGGGGGATCTGCGGGTCCGCGCGAGTGTGGCCCAGGCGGGCACGCTGGTCGGGTGGGCGGCAGCGTGGCCGGAGCGGACGTGGGCGGTCGAGGGCGCCGGCGGGCTGGGTCACCTGCTGGCCCACCAGCTGGTCGCCGCCGGGGAGCGGGTGCTGGACGTGCCGCCCAAGCTCGCTGCCCGGGTGCGGCTGCTGGAGGCCGGTGACACGAACAAGAACGACCCGAATGACGCGCTGTCGGTGGCGGTCGCGGCGCTGCGCTCCAAGGCCAGGCGCGCGGTGGCGGCTGAGGATCATGCGGCGGTGCTGAAGGTCTGGGCCAGGCGGCACCGGGACCTGGCGCGGGCCCGCAATCAGGTTGCCTGCCGGCTCCACGCGGTGCTGTGCGACCTCCTCGCCGGCGGCGTCAGCAAGGAGATCACCGCAGCTCACGCCGCCCGCATCCTGGAGCAGGTCACGCCGTCCGGGCCGGTCGCGGCGGCGCGCCGCGAGCTGGCCGGCTAGTTACTGGAGGACCTGCGGGGCCTGGATGCCCAGCTCCGCGAGACCAAGAAGAAGCTGGCCGCGGCCGTCAGGGCCTCGGGCACCAGCCTCACCGAGGTCTTCGGTTTCGGCCCGGTCAACACCGGTACCGTGATCGGCGACGTCACTGACGTGACCAGGTTTCCCAGCCGGGATCACTTCGCCTCCTACAACGGCACCGCGCCGGTCGAGGTGTCGTCGGGGAACCGCAAGATCTACCGGCTGTCGCTGCGCGGGAACCGGCGGATCAACCATGCCCTGCACATGGCCGCGATCACCCAGATCCGGCACGCCCACAGCGACGGCCGCGCCTACTACGAGCGCAAGATCGCCGAGGGCAAGACCCACAAAGAAGCGCTCCGCTGCCTCAAACGGCGGATCAGCGACGCCGTCTTCGCCCGCCTCCAAGCCGACGCCCGGAAGGCCACAGCCACGGCAGCGGCGAAGGGCCCGGGAGGGCAACCGGGGAACGACTCTGACTCCAGCGCGGCCGGATTGCACCCCGTAAACCGGCTCTTCGGACAAGCCACTCCCGGGCCCAGCCCCACCCTACGACCCGCCACCCCGGCGGCGGCGAGCCACGCCACCGAAACCAGATCGAAGAAAACCCGACGTGACCCTTGACAACAAAAGCAAAGAGGACTCGATCTGCGTGCGTGTTCCAGTCAGCAGGCCCGGCTGACCACGCGAACAGAACGGTCAGTATGGTGGCGCCGACGGGTTCAGCGCGAGGCTATCGAACGGCGGTTTGGCTTCCGGCTTGTCGTCCGGGTTCGCTGACCGACTAGTACGGCAGCCGCCATTCGCCCGGTGACCTGCGGCGGAGCAGACGCTGTGTGCCTGGTTTCATAGACGCAGCCGTCTCATGATCATGTTTGAGGCGGCCCGGCCCTACCTGTCCGGTGGGCGGATCAAAGCAACCAGCTCAGCCAGCTGGGTGGCAACGTTTCGCAGCGTTTCCTCCAAGCTGAGGATCGCGTACACCTGGGCGGATGCGCTGTCCGGGCGCCCGCTACGGATTGCGCGCATGCACTGCTTGTACGCCTCGCCGGGCGCAAGAGGACTTGATGGGTCCGGGAGTGAGATCGTGGTCATGTGCCGGGATGTTATCGCGCTGCTCGGCAGTTCAGAACAGATGTTCTGAGCGCATGGTGTCACATACGTCTGCGGCTGTTGTGGGCATTCCTAATCGTTCGGGGCAACGTGTCGGTGCGTCGACTAGCGAATACAGTCACGTTCTGTGATGGCCATGGGGTCTTCTTCGTGGCCGCCAGCGGGCAGTTCCGGACGGCCGCCAACAGCCGGGCTAGCCAGCCGTTCGCCGGTGCTTAGGTGTCAAGGGTGCTCAGGTGTCGAGAAAGCGATCCTGACTACGACCACACCATGAGCAGCGATGAACTCAGCTTCGACCAGAGAGGTCTGCCCGTCATGTCACTTGTTCGTGTTCACAACCTGTGCGTCTCGCTCGATGGCTTCGGCGCCGGTGCTGACCAGAGCCTGGAGGCGCCCTTCGGGCATGCCGGCCAGCGGCTGGTGCGATGGTTCATGGGCACCCGTTCATTTCACGTCATGCAGGACCAGCAAGGCGGGAGCACCGGCATCGACGACGCCTTCGCGAGCAACTGGGGGCCGGGCATCGGCGTGGAGATCATGGGGCGCAACAAGTTCGGCCCGCAACGCGGACCGTGGACCGACGAGGAGTGGAAGGGCTGGTGGGGCGAGGAGCCGCCGTTCCATACCCCCGTCTTCGTGCTCACCCATCACGTCAGGCCCTCGATCGAGATGAAGGGCGGCACCACCTTCCACTTCATCGACGCCAGCCCGGCGCAGGCGCTCGCGGCGGCCAAGGAGGCCGCGGGTGGCCTCGACGTCCGCATCGGCGGCGGCCCGGCCACCATCCGCCAGTTCCTCGCCGCCGGCCTGATCGACCACATGCACATTGCGCTCGTGCCGATCCTCCTCGGCTGCGGCGAGTCCCTCTGGGACGGACTGGAGGGCCTGGAGGAGCGCTTCGCCATCGAGTCGGTGAGCTCCCCCAGCGGCGTCACCCACGTCACATTCACCCGTCGTTAGCCGCGCTCAGGCCTGCCTCCTCGAACAAGGGCGAGGTCTGGGGCGCTCCATCTGGCGCGCGGCGCTGCCGGATCCCGGCGGCGCGGGCGTGCCGGGCCGCGGGCGTGAGCGGCGGCCTGTCCGTGTCCGGGGGCCCGGCCGGCCTGCCGGCGGACGCGGTAGGCCTTCGCCATTCCGTGCCGGGCTTGTTCAATTCCTGCCGCAAAACACCGGCGTGTCTTGATGGCAAACTGATGGCAAATGATCTTGAGGCCGGTCCCCGCCCTCGGGGACCGGCCTCTGACCTGCGCAAACTGGTGGGCGATACTGGGATTGAACCAGTGACCTCTTCGGTGTCAACGAAGCGCTCTCCCACTGAGCTAACCGCCCTCGAGGCGGAGACGGGAATCGAACCCGTGTACAGGGCTTTGCAGGCCCTTGCCTAAACCACTCGGCCACTCCGCCAGCGCCAACGTTCCCTGCTGGGGGAAGCATGGCTTTGGACATCCGAAGTACCGTGCGGGCCAGGGGCCTGCGGGACGGAATCCGGCGCCTCCGAGCGGACGACGGGATTCGAACCCGCGACCCTCACCTTGGCAAGGTGATGCTCTACCAACTGAGCCACGTCCGCGTACTGGTGCACTCGCCGACCGGGCGTGTTAGCCCGGGCAGGTGTGCGTTCAGAACTGTAGCCGATCCTGGCCCGCGAGCAAACTCGGAACCCCGGCGCGGCGACGCCTCAGCGCCATCCAGAAGGCCGCCGGGGCGTGGTCCGGTCAGCCAGAAGCGTCGCCACACCGCCACTGCGGCGTTAGCCGACCGCCATAGCCCGGCCATCGTCTACTCTTCACGTATCTGGTGCACCTGAATCGGGCAAATAGGACGCCGAAGTGCACCAGATACGTGAAGAGTCGCCGACCGCCATGATCAATGCGGCTACTGGTGCCGGGGTGCCTGCGCGGCTCGTCACGGCGACGATCTAGGCATTCACCGGCTGAGCCGCCGCGCGGGCCACCCTGGGGCTTCAGAACTCGGTCTTGAGCCGTTCGATCTCCTGGGCCCGCTCGCGCAGTTGCGCGTAGGCCGGGCGCTCCCGGATGCGGGCCAGGGCCCAGCGGACCGCCTCCGCGCGGCTGCCCGCGATTCCTGCGGTGATCAGCGCGTCGAGGGTCTCTAGGTCCACCGGGCCGAGCCGGGTCATCACGGCGGTCAGTTCGCCGCCGCCCTCCATCGCGCGGGCCTCCAGCGAGCCGCGTGGCCTGCCGCCCAGCACCATCCGGGGGCCGTGGCCGGTATCGCTGCTGGTCCGGAACTCCAGTCGTCCCACCTCGGGAAGCTGGGCGGACAGGTCGCGGCGGAATTTCTTGACCGCCGCGCCATGCGCCGCCTCGAACGCCTGAAGAGCCTGCTCCTGGCCCTCGGTTCCGTCCGCCGCCTCGATGGTCAGCCGGACCAGCAGTTCTCCCGGCTCGATCACGGGATCATCCCCGTACTGGAGGACCTCGACCCGCTGGGCGGCGCCCGCGAAGCGCTTCGTGATCTCCTCGTGAATCTGCTGCTCGAGAAGGTTGATCGCTGCCTCGTCCATGCCCGCCTCCGGCGAGTTACGTGTGAAACTTACTGTAACAGCGTCTTTCACGGATAATCAACGCTCGACGCCGGCATCATCGCCAGGAACCACCTGGCGGGCCCGGGCCTGCCCGGGAATGGGAGGCTGTCAGCCATGCGAACTGTGATCGTCACCGGCGACGGCCTCAAAGTCCAGGATGTCATCGACGTAGCCCGCGGCGAGGCCCGCGCCGAACTCGGCCCGGACGTGCCCGCCGTCATGGAGTTCAGCCGGTCGGTCGTGGAAGCCGCGACCGCAGGGGATACCCCCGTCTACGGGGTGAACACCGGCTTCGGCGCACTGGCCGACACGCCGGTCGGGGTGAACGACCTGGCCCGGCTGCAACGTGCCATCGTCCGCTCGCACGCCGCGGGCACCGGGGCGCCCCTCGACGATGCGGCCGTCCGCGCGATCCTCCTGCTGCGCGCCAGGACCCTGGCCGCCGGGTACTCCGGCGTCCGTGCCGACCTGCCACGCCGCCTCCTCGAACTGCTCAGCCTCGGCCTGCTCCCGGTGGTCCCCAGTAAGGGCTCAGTCGGTGCCTCCGGAGACCTGGCCCAGCTCGCCCACCTGGCCCAGCCGCTGATCGGCGAAGGGCGGCTGCGCGGCCCCGGCGACCCGCCCGGGGGCCGGCCCAGCGCCGAGGTGCTCGCCGAGCACGGGCTCGTCCCGCTCGAGCTGGCCCCCAAGGAGGGCCTGTCCCTGGTCAACGGGACCGAGCCGATGCAGGCCCTGCTGGCCTTCTCCGTGCACGACGCCCAGATGCTGGTCCAGGTGGCCGACATCGCCTGCGCCCTGTCCATCGAGGCGCTGCTCGGCACCGACCGGCCCTACGACGAGCGGGTCCAGGCCCTGCGCCCGCATCCTGGCCAGCTGGACAGCGCGGCCAACCTGCGCGCCCTGCTGAACGGATCGCCGCTGCTGGCCAGCCACCGGCACAGCCGGCACGCCGTGCAGGACGCGTACTGCCTGCGCTGCGCGCCGCAGGTGCACGGCGCGGTCCGGGACGTGCTGGCCCACGCCCGCCGGGTGATCGACATCGAGCTGGGCGCGGTGGTGGACAACCCGATCGTCACCCGCGACGGCGAGGTGATGACCTCCGGGAACTTCCACGGCGAGCCGCTGGCCTTCGCCGCGGACATGCTGGCCATGGCCCTGTCCGAGCTGGCCAGCATCAGCGAGCGCCGGGTGGACCGGATGCTGGACCCGGCGTTCTCCCGCGGCCTGCCGCCGTTCCTGGCCCCGGAGGCGGGCACCAACTCCGGCTTCATGCTCGCCCAGTACACCGCCGCGTCGCTGGTCAGCGAGAACAAGGTGCTCTCCCACCCGGCTAGCGTGGACACCATCCCGACGTCGGGCAAGCAGGAAGACCACGTGTCCATGGGCTGGACCTCGGTGCGCAAGCTCCGCGAGGTCGTGGCGAACGTCCGGACCTGCCTGGCCGTCGAGGTCTGCTGCGCGGCCCAGGGCATCGACCTGCGGGCCGAGATCGCCGCCCCCAGCGAGCCGCTGCGCGCCGTGCACGCGGCCATCCGGGCGCGGGTGCCGATGATGCCCGTGGACCGTGAAGTCGCCGGGCAGATCGAAGCAGTCGACGCCTTGCTGCCCTCACTCTCCGCAACGGCTGGCACGCACGCGGGTAACCTGCGCTAGCGTCGTCGTGTGACGGTGTGGATGAACGGCACCCTCGTGCCGGACGACCAGGCCCGGGTACCTGTGACCGATCACGGCCTGACCACGGGGGACGGGGTGTTCGAGGCGCTCAAGGTCACTGGGGGCGTGCCGTTCGCGCTGACCCGGCACCTGGCCCGGCTCTGTGCCTCCGCCAAGGGGCTGAGCCTGCCCGAGCCGGACCTGGACCAGATCCGGGCCGGGGTGACCGCGGTGCTGGACGCGGCCGGGCGCCCGGACCGGGCCCGGATCCGGATCACGGTCACGGCGGGGGAGTCGGCGCTGGGCTCCCAGCGGACTGCCGCGGCTCCGGCCACGATCATCCAGCTCGGCGAGCTGAACGACGCGGCGCCCACCTGCGACGTGATCATGTTTCCCTGGCCCCGGAACGAGCGGGGCGCCCTGGCCGGGGTCAAGACGACCTCCTACGCCGAGAACGTGTTCGCGCTGTCCTATGCGCGGCAGCAGGGCGGCGCCGAGGCGATCTTCGGCAACCTGGCCGGGAACCTGTGCGAGGGGTCGGGGACCAACGTGTTCGTGGTGGCCGGCGGCCGGCTGGTCACGCCGCCGCTGTCGGCGGGCTGCCTGGCCGGGGTGACCCGGGGGCTGGTCATCGACTGGGCTGGCGCGGTGGAGGAAGACCTGCCGCTGAGCGCGCTGGCCGGGGTGGGCGAGGCGTTCCTGACCGGGACGACCCGGGACGTGCAGCCGATCCGCAGCGTGGACGGGGTGCTGCTGCCCGCGGTGCCCGGTCCCGTGACCCGCAAGGCCGCAGACATCTTCAACGCGCGCTCAGCCGAAGATCTCGACCCCTAGATTCTGGGGCATGTCAGCCCTTCGATACGTCCGTTAGCGTGCCTGTTAGCCAGTCAGCCCCGGCCCCGGCGCGGAGCCTGGGTGCCTCAGCTCCGGCGCAGCAGCTGGTTCAGCTCGCCATCGAGGTTGATGTACTCGCCTTCCCGCCCGGCCGGGATCACCTGGAACGTGCGGAGCAGGAAGCCGGCCAGCGCGGTCAGCGGGGCCTCGAAGTGGGCCTGGCCGAACGGCGAGGACAAGGAGATGTTCAGCACCCGCTGCCCGGTCGCCGTGTCCGCAGGCCACACCCGGACGTCACCGTCGCCCGCCGGCTCGGTCATCCCGCCCGCCAGCAGGTCCCGGGCGAAGATCCACTCGACCGGCTCGTCCATGCCGACATGAAACGCCATGCGGATGGCGTATGGATCCTCGCCCCGGTAGTGAAGACTCGCTGTGAGGGGAACGCCATCGTGCTCTGGAACCACGAGTCTGAGGCCGAGCTCGGCTGCGACGGTGTTGATGCTGTTCATTGCCTCGCCAAACCTTTGCCTTGTCTCATCCCGGAACGCCGGGCTTCATCCTTCCAGCGATGCCGTCTCACGGGGCGACGAGGCACGCAGGCACGAAAGTCTTCAGTAGGAGGATTCCGCGAACGCTGCCGCTACTAACCTCGGTCACCATGCACCATATCAGCCGTGACCTGGGCAAACGCTTCTCGCGTCTCAACGCAATCATGACCTAGCACTGTCCCTGTGACCAGGAACAACACGCTGTGATCTAGCTCTCAGTAGCCTTGGGGTCGAATAATTTTCGCTTCGCATCCCGTGCGCACCTCCGGTTTGCGTTCAGATAGCGAACAGTCGTGCTTTGTCCGATGCGGCAGCATACAGCCTTACGGGTTGGGCGCACTACCCGATGCCGCGACTTTCACGCAGCCTCGTCCGCAATCACGACATTCCGCGACTTAATTCCCGCGTAGCGATTATTCGTATTCAACGGGACAAGGGCCTGGTCCCGCCCGGCCAGGGTTTCCGGACGGTGCCCCGGCAAGGGCGTCAGCGCCGTTATGCGCGACCTAACTGATCTTCCTGGGTCCCCCGGAACAGGTACGCCTCCCCGGCGTCTGTCCAGGCCGCTGAGGGCCGTCTGCGCACCCTGGGGGGCAGGCGGCGGCCGTCCGCGGCGGCCCGGGGCACCCGGCCGGTGTCGCACCGGGCACCGCGACGCGGCCGCGGGCTTCCTCGCCGCACTGCCGCCCGGCGAAGAGCCCCGCCTATCGGCGAGTGGGACCCGCGCGGCCGTGCCGCACGGCGGGGAATCGGACACGTCCGGCGGCGCCACGGCGGCCCGGATAGGCTAGTCTGTGTTCGCCCGCGAACGTTCCGGCCGTCAGGAGCCGGGTCGTTTGGGGGCACCAGGGCGATTGGCTCAGTGGAAGAGCGCTGCGTTCACACCGCAGAGGTCGCTGGTTCGAACCCAGCATCGCCCACCAGCACGGAGCCTGGCGTAACGCCAGGTCAGAAGCTCTTTCGGACAGGCATGCTCACTGCCGGGCCCGAGGTGCCGAGCCAGGATTTCAGTGCGCTGATGATCTCGCTGGTGTCGTTGGCGCCCATCTTCCACCGGATGGCGGTGCCGCCGCAGGCGCTGAACGCGGCGCAGTTGCCGGCGCGGTCGTCGGTGAGCACGGCGTCGGGGAAGCCCAGGCCGTGCCGGTCCAGCCACGGCCCGAAGAACGCCTGCGGAGATCGTCCCCCTTCAGCGCGGCCGCGTCGCTGGAGCAGATGATGTCGTCGCAGACGACCGCCCAGCCGGCCAGCGTCTCCCAGGGCTGCAGCCGGCGACGCCGGGGGTGGCGGGCGTTTTGGAAGGCGCGGGCGAAGAGTCCATGTTGCCGGTCGCGATGACCACCACGGCCTGCGCCCGCATGACGCGCAGGACCTCGAACAGTTCGGCGTTGACGCGCATCCGGGCGCAGTCCAGGTCCAGGCGGCGCCCAGGAAGTCATCACGAAATCGCCGGTCGAGATGGATGCCCATCTCCGCGATGACCTGATCGGACGACAGCCGCCCGGTCATCCATTCGCTTGCCAGCCCTCGCTCGCTGGCGAAAACCCCGGCCATTCCAGCTTCCAGTTGGGCGTGCAGTGGGTGGGTGGCGCTGCCGCGGATGGACACCCAGAACGGATCGCGGGACAGCACCCGTGCCAATCGGAGAAGACGACCCGGCCCCACAGCGGCAGCTGCCTCATGTCATACCCCGCTCCCGAGCGCTGGCCGCAGCACGTGCCGCCAGGACAAGGATGGCGGCGCTGCTGCTGCACAACGAACGCGACGGGATTCTGGGTTAATAGCGTGACCATGATGAGCTGCCCGGCTAGAACTGGACCGTGCTGACTTGTCCTCCGGGGCCGATCGCTGGCTCGACTTCGTTGCCTGATGGCTTCGCGCACCCGCATGCCTCGGAAGAGGCCCGCGTCATCGCGGAGCGGGGCATGATCCTGCGGGTGCAGGTCGGCTCCGGGGTGCACGGCACCTCGGTCAGCGGGCAGGACGACCGGGACGAGATGGGTGTGTGCCTGGAACCTCCGCAGTTCGTCACCGGGCTGGCCCGCGTCCCGAGCGGCACTGGCGGCGAGGGCCCGTCGGCGCGGTTCGAGCAGTATGAGCGGCACACGGCCTGGGATAGGCCAGGTGGCCTGGCCAACCGGTCGGGGGCAGGGGATCTGGATGTCATCATCTACTCCGCGCGCAAGTGGGCGCGGCTGGCCCTGGCCGGTAATCCGACTGTGCTGCTGGTGCTGTTCGTGCCTGATGAGGAGGTCGTCTTCCGCAACCAGGCCGGCGCCGAACTGGCGGCTAACGCACAGCGGTTCGTGTCCCGGCTGGCCGCCGGGCGGTTCCTCGGCTACCTGAAGGCGCAGAAGGCCGCCATGACCGGGCAGGCGGGCGCGCACACGAACCGGCCTGAGCTGGTGGCGGTGCACGGGTATGACACCAAGTACGCGATGCATGCTCTGCGGCTCGGGCTGCAAGGGACCGAGTTGCTGACGACCGGGCGGATCACGCTGCCTGTCCCCGAGCCAGATCGTGCCTACCTGCGCTCGGTCCGCCTCGGCCAGCGTCCGCTGGCAGAGGTCCTCGACGCCGTCACCGTGGCCGAGGCACGGCTTGCCCAGCTACGGGATAATCCTGGCCTCCCGGATCAGCCCGACCGCGTCTGGGTCGATGACTGGCTGCACCGCAGCTATCTGGATTTCTGGGCTGGCCAGCGCTAGCCCCTGCGCCCACGTCAGGCTGATCAGCGTGGCCGGGTGGGGCCGGCGCGGTGGGGGAGCGCGATAGGCAGCCGCTCGTCACCGCGTATCTCGTGACCCTGGTGCGCAGCCTCGGAAGACGACGTCGACTCTGGTCGAGCCACGGGCTGGTCACGGTAACGGACCATGACTAGCGCCGCCATGGGGCCTAGGCTTCGGCAATGCAGATCATCGAGGGTGCGGGGCGGTGGGCGGCGCCGGCGGCGGGCGCGGCCAACGACTGGGTCGAGCACTTCAGCGTGCCGGCCCTGTCCGTGGGGACCTACTGCATACCGGCGGGCGGGGTGGACGACCAGACTCCCCATGACGAGGACGAGATCTACGTGGTGACCGCCGGCCGGGCCCGGATCACGACGCCGCACGGTGCGGCCGGGGTGAACCCCGGTTCGGTGATCTTCGTACCTGCGGGCGAGGAGCATCGCTTCATCGACGTCACCGAAGACCTGGCGCTGCTGGTCGTGTTTGGCCCGGCGTTCGGAACCCAATCCGTGATCAAGGACTCCGCCCGGGCTGCTACGGGGGTTCAATAGTCGAGGAGGACCTCCGGGTTCGGTGCAAATCGGCGATCTGTACCGAACCCGGAGGTCCTCGCAGGTAAGGCCCACCCGGTCACCCATGCGGCCGCGGTCCGGGGAGCGGTTCCCCATGTGGCGCGGCTGATCAGGCGGATGCGTTCTCGAAGTAGTGGCCCTTGTCGAGGTCCTCGATCAGCCCGGGATGCGTCGGCTGCCACCCCATCAGCTCGCGGGTCAGCGCGCTGGACGCCGGGGCGTCCAGCCCGATGAAGCCGCCCAGCCAGGTGAAGTGCTCGCCTGCCTGCTCGGCGGGGATCGAGACCACCGGCACGTCCAGGTGGCGGCCGATCACCTCGGCGATGTCGCGGATCGGCACGCCCTCGTCGGCCACCGCGTGCAGCGTCGATCCCGCCGGGGCCTTCTCCACCGCCAGGCGGAAGAGGTGCGCGGAATCGAGCCGGTGCACGGCGGGCCAGCGGTTGGACCCGTCGCCGATGTACGCGGAGGAGCCCTTGTCGCGGGCGATGGCGACCAGGGTCGCCATGAAGCCGTTATCTCCGTCGCCGTGGTTCGTCGGAGGGAGCCGCATGACCGACGATCGGACGCCGCGGGAGGCGAAGGAGAGCGTCAACTCGGCCGTGGCCAGCCGAGTCGCCGGACCGCTGCCGTGCGCGGCGGCCAGCGCCGGGTCGAGACTGTGCCCGTCCCGTTCGGTCGCCACCCGCCCCGGGGCGATCCCGAGGGTCCCGGAGGCGATGACGAACGGCCGGTCAGAACCCGCCAGCACCTCGCCGAAGGCCTCGACGGCGCGGCGGTCCGCATCGGCAGCGCCCTGGAAGTCGCCCGTGAAGGCGAGGTCGTGCTTGAACGCGAGGTGGATCACGCCATCCGAGGCGGCCGCGGCATCCCGCAGGGCGTCGAGGTCATCAAGAGTGCCGGGATGCACCTGCACCCCGGCCGCGGTCAGGGCGGCGGCCGAGGCCTCCGAGCGGGCGAGCCCGGTGACCTGATGGCCAGCACCGATGAGCTCGGGGACGACGGCGGAGCCGATCCAGCCGGACGCGCCGGTGACGAATACGCGCATGAGGAAACCTCCAGGTCGTGGTCTGTCCCACCGCAGGTTGGCGTTGAGGCAGATCGATGTCAGCTACTGTCATCACAGTAGCACGTGATGTCAGCGACTGCTGTCAGATAGGATCGGGCTATGAGCCGGTGGGAGCCAGATGCGCGCGGCCGGCTTGAGCGGGCCGCCCTGGAGCTCTACAGCGAGCGCGGGTTCGAGCAGACCACGGTGGCCGAGATCGCCGCGCGGGCCGGACTGACGGAGCGGACGTTCTTCCGGCACTTCGCCGACAAGCGCGAGGTGCTGTTCAGGGGGGCGGGCTCACTGCAGGATTTCCTCGTGACCACCCTGGCCGGCACCCCTGAGTCCGTCGCCCCGATCGACGCGATAGGCGCGGCCTTCGAGGCTGTCGGCTTCCTGCTGCAGGACCGCGAGTACTCCCGGCTGCGCCAGGCCGCCATTGCCGGGAATGCTGAGCTGCAGGAACGTGAGCTGGTCAAGCTGGCCACGTTGTCCGCGGCGCTCGCCGAGACGTTGCGCCAGCGCGGAGTCGCAGACCCGGCCGCGAGCCTGACGGCCGAGGCCGGGGTCGCTGTCTTCAAGATCGCGTTCGGGCGCTGGATCAGCGACACCGGCCAGCAAGACCTGGCCCAGCACATCCGGGAGTCACTAGACGAGCTCAAAGCCGTGACCGCGGGCAGATCCTGAAGGCCTGAGCCCGTGCGGTTCCGGTCGGGCGGTTCCGGCCCGGGCGGTTCCGGTCGGGTGCTTCCCTGCCTGCTAACGAGGCACGTTCCGGACCGCGATCCGGCTGAGCCACGGGAGCTTGACGCCGAGGCCCTGGACCTGCTGGGTGCTGGCGTTCACGGCGGCCAGCCCGCCGTGGGCGGTGATCACGAAGCGCCACCGGCTGTCGGGTGACCACGCCAGGGTGCCCGTATTGGCCGCCTGCTCGAGCGGGACCGCGATCCGCTCATCGGCCCCGGTCACCAGGCTGAGCAGATGCAGGGTGACCTGGCCGCTGGTGCTGACCC
>Ga0187887_10002430_pt1 | contig 14938 bp, 9 predicted proteins | sample June2016WEW_7_10_FD_132977 | JGI IMG/M metagenome (GOLD analysis project Ga0187887, IMG submission 132977) | Peatland microbial communities from SPRUCE experiment site at the Marcell Experimental Forest, Minnesota, USA - June2016WEW_7_10 | ecosystem: Environmental > Terrestrial > Soil > Wetlands...
AGTGCCGTCGGTGTCGATGTAGCTGGTATCGGTGTTGGGGGCCGGGGCCGCGGTGGTGCCTGCCTGCTGGGCGAAGAGTGCTGGGGAAGAGAGCAGAAGAGCGGCGGCGAGAAACTTCACAGGCGTTTCTCCTAGGTGAGACTGGCCGACGCAGGATATCAGAGGCGAGGGACCAGAAAGCGAAAGGCCCGCTTTCCAGCGGGCCTGCTTCAGAGGCATGGGAGGGGAAGCCGGGGGGTCGATTGTGGGGTCTTGCGGAAACTGCTCCGCAAGATGTTACGAGGAGAGAATCGGTACAACCAGGTAGGTTGGTAACGCCTGAAGTAGCCTCTGTTGTTACAGGTATAGATGCAGATTCGCGGGTGGAGTTGGCTGTTTCTGAAGAATATTTCCGCTGCATCAATAATCTGTTAAATGAGTCGCTTATGGATAAATATTGGAGTTTTGGTTGAAGTCGATCGATGGGTTGCCCACAGGGTCATTCGACCTTGTAGAGCTTTGCGGCGTGCGGCGGGACGGTGGCCTCGATGTGATCGAGGCGTCCGAGGTCTTCACGCTGCCACAGGTCACGCACGGGGTGGTGGCCGAGCTGGAGGCCAAGATCCGGCCAGGAATAGTTGAAGGACAGAGGTGCGTCGGAGAGGTTGAAGATGGCGACATAATCGCCGCCGTGTTCGGGCGCTGAAGCCATCCAGACGACGGTGTCTTCCTTCTGAATGACGGGACGATTGTTCTCGGAATACTGGTCGACAGCGATCACCTCAGGATTGGTGATGGCCGATTCGGTGAACGAATCCATCTTGAGGAGGTTGGTTCCGATGAAGAGCGGTGAGCGGGCGATGGACCAGAGCGTCATCATGGTGCGGACTTCATCGTGGGTGAGGCGCGATTGGCGAGGCTGACCCCAGCCTGGATTGGGTCCGAGCCAGCCGATGGGGAGCATGTCGGCGTCGGGCCAGTGGCCGGGACCGGCGAAGGGCTGCCATTTTGTGATGAGCGCGAACTGGTTCTTTTCCGATTGCGGGAACTGCGGGGCGTCGAGAGGTTTTTGCCAGAGGTCCCACATGTCGTCGGAGATGCGCCAGAGCTGCGCGGTGCGGACAGCGTCGGCGGCGGCTTCGATGGGCGTGGGACCGGGCGAGAGGCTGAGCACGATGGGGCGGCCGCTTTGGCTGAGAGCACTGCGCATCATGTGAATCTCGTCCGCCTTCCAGGGGCGGGAGATGCAGTCGACTTTGAGGTAGTCGACGCCCCATTTTGAGTAGAGATCGGCGACGGAATCGTAGTAAGCCTGTGCAGCCTTGTTGTTCTTCAGGCCGTAGTTGTCGGAGTTCCACTCGCAGGTGTCGGTGGTGTCGGCGGCATCGGCGGCGCTGAAGTGCGAACCAGCGATGCCGAGGTTGCGGCTGACTGCTTCACGCGGGATGCCACGCACGATGTGAATGCCGAACTTGAGGCCGAGAGAATGCACCCAGTCCGACAAAGGGCGGAAGCCTTTGCCGCCGGCGGCGGAAGGGAAGCGGTTGACCGCGGGCAGGTAGAGGCCATCGTCAGAGAGGGTATAGTCCTGATGGCCGGCTGGATTCTCGGGGTGCTGCGCGAACCAGCCCTCGTCGATGACGACATACTGCCAGCTAAAGCGCTGCAGGTTGTTGTGAAACCAGGTGACGCTGTCGCGGAACTGCGATTCATTGATGGTGTAGCCCCAGGCGTCCCAGCTGTTCCAGCCCATGGGCGGGGTTTGGACGATGACGCTCATGTCCTGACGAGCGGGCGAGCCGGTGACGGCAACTACGAGAAAGGCAAGGATCGCCGGCAAAGTGAATTTTGCTGCGCCGCTGCGCATGACCTCTAACCTCGTTCGGAAGTCGACTGCCGAGTTGCTTGCGCGACCTCTTTTACCCTACACCCGGAAGCATGTGCCGCTGGGGTATACTCCTTTTTCTATGCGGGTATCAGTGATTCTGCCGGCGGCCGGTCTGGGCACGCGGATGACGCCGGGCCACACATCGCATACGTCGCCAAAGCAATTCCTGGAACTGGCCGGAACGCCGATTCTGATTCGCACGCTGCGGACCTTTGCCGAGGTGCCGGAGGTGACGGCGATGATTGTTGCGGTGCGCGCCACGGAGATGGAGCGCCTGACGGCGCACATCTCGGAGCACGGGTTTGCGGACCGGGTCCGCGTGGTGGAGGGCGGCGACACACGCCAGGAGAGCGTGTTCAATGCGCTGAAGGCACTGAATTGCGGCGAAGACGACATTGTCCTGGTGCACGATGCGGTGCGTCCGCTGATTGAGCCTGCGGTGATTCGCCGCGTGATCGAAGCGGTGGAAAAACACAACGCGGCCATTGTCGGGCTGCCGGCGCTGGACACGATCAAGCAGGTGGAACGGACGGCGGATGGGGCGATTATCACGGCGACGATTCCGCGGGAGTACATCGTGCAGGCGCAAACTCCGCAGGGCTTCCGGTATGGTTTGCTGCGTAGAGCGTTCGCGGAGGCCGAAGCGGATGGATTTGTGGGGACCGACGAAGCCAGTCTGGTGGAGCGCGCGGGTAGCCAGGTGTTCGTCGTCCTCGGTTCGGCATCCAACCTGAAGATCACTCAGCCCGGCGATCTGGAGCTTGCCGAGTTTTATTTGGCGCATCGCGGGAATTCGCACTAGCCTTTTTCGGCGGCGGCTTGCATTCAGAGCGGGCTGATATACCCTGAAGTTGGACGGGATCGCGCATGGACATCCGCATCGGTTACGGCTGGGATTCGCACGCATTCAAGGCGGGAGTGCCGCTGAAAATCGGCGGTCTCAGCATCGATCATCCGGAGGGGCTGGCCGGCCATTCGGACGGCGATGTGCTGCTGCATGCGCTCACCGACGCGCTGCTGGGTGCGGTTTCGGCGGGGGACATCGGGAGCTTTTTCCCGCCGGGCGATCCGAGGTGGAAGGACGCGAACTCAGCGATCTTCCTCAACCTCGCGATCGAGGAAATTGAGAGCGCGGGTTACCGGATCGTCAATGTGGACACGACGCTGGTGCTGAATGCACCAAAGATCGGACCGATTTCGAGCGAGATGCGGGAGCGCGTGGCGGAACTGCTGGGAATTGCCCCGGCGAACGTCGGCATCAAAGCGAAGACTCCGGAAGGACTGGACGCGAACCACGTGGCGCAGGCCCATGCTGTGGTGCTGCTGGAGCGCATCGAGGAGCCGGGCGATCTGCAGACGATGAGCGCCGTGATGGAAAGCCAGCGGCAGCTCGAGGATGTGGTCCGCGACCTGGTGAGCCAGGTGCACGGTGTCCCCGTGAAGGCTCCGTTCGACACAGAAGACATTACCTAGAGCCGGTCGATTCCGGTGTCGCGCTCCGGCGGAGATTCCTTCGTTGGCAGGACCACTTGCAGCGTCAGCGCGCCTCGATGTGATGAATGTCGCTGACAGTTTCATGCGCGGCAGCGTAGCCTGGGCCGCAATCAGTGAGGTCTGCCCGTGGCGACCATCAGCCCTGCAATTCAGGAAGAAACTCTGCGCACTTTGCCCGGTGACACAGTGCGCCAACTTCAGCGGCGCTTTGCCGAGCGCTATGACCTGCAGATGCTGGTGCAGGCGGCACGGGAGGTTGCGCGCGGGCTGGCGAACAGTCCTGGTCGTTCGCGCCACAGGTTCCAGAGACGATGCGCGCATTGAACGAATCGGTCGAGGGACGCATCTCCGACCGTCCGCCACTGACGGCGGATTTGCCGCTCGATGTGCCTGTCGCCGATCGCCGATAGAGTACAGGAATCGGATCGGCAACACACGTATGATCGCATTAGCGAAATGACGGAGATAGTCCCCCATCGAAAGGTGGAAGACAGTCCATACCGGAGTTGAGTAAGGTGGACGAGGCCTTGCATTCTCACTCAGACCCCAGCGCTTTTGATCCTCCAGAAAACCGGCGACTGCGCGCTATGCGTGTGGCAAGGCGGCGTCTTACGGCTGCGCTGCTGGCATGCTCTTTGGGCGTTCTGTCGGGCTGCCGCTCGGGCCTGCCGAAGGCGCAATCGGCCGAGTACGCCCGGTTCGTTCAGGCATTTTATGTGGGGTTGGCCGCGATGGAAGTTGGAAACGATGTGCGGGCGGAAAGCTCGTTTACGCAGGCGACACAGCTGGCTCCGGGGGAACCAGCAGCCTGGGCGGACTGGGGAATTTTGGCGCTTCGGCAGCGCAACTTCGAGCAAGCGAAGCAAAGACTTGACCGGTCGCACACCCTGCTGCCGCACAACGGGCAGATCGACGCCGATCTGGGCGCTCTGGAAAGCGCACGCGGGAATTCGGCGGCGGCGATTGCCGATTTCCGCGAGGCGGTTCATCTCGACGCTCACAATGTGCGCGCGCTTTATCAGCTGGCGCTGGAAGTGGAGCGCCAGGGCGGCCCGGACAGCGAGGCGCAGTTTCAGCAACTGATCGAGCAGATCCTTGAGGCTCATCCAAGCAATTTGCCCGCACTGCTGGAACTGAGCCGGATTGCGGCGAAGCGCGGCGACGTGGCGACCCTGCATTCGGCTGTCGACCGCATCGCGGCGCAGTCCGCTGACTGGTCCTCTGCGGCTCGGCAGCAACTCAGCGCGCTGGAAAATGCGGCAGAGGCCGCTCCGGGGACTGCGGCGCTGCAGAGCATCTTTCTCCGCAACGTGCTGATGCAGGTCCCCAGCTTTCGGCAGAGCCTGACGGTGATTCGCGCGCAGCCTGGCGAGGAGGCGCAACCCTTCCAGAACTTCCTGCGGTTGCCGGCACCGAGCTCACTCCCTGCGCCGGCCGATGTGGCGATGCGCTTCGTTCCCGAAGCGCTGCCCAACCCGCCGGGGCAGAAGTGGGATTGGATCGGCGCAGTTTCGCTGAACGATCAGCTGGAACCCACCGTGATCACCGCGAACGCCGCGACGGTGAGCCTGATCGGTGGCCCTTCGTTTCCGTTTCCTGGCGGGCCGGGCCGAATACCGCCGGGGCCGGAGTCGATCGTGCCGATGGATTTCAACTACGACTTCCAGACCGATCTCGTCCTGGCCGGGGCGGGTGGCGTGCGTTTCATGCGGCAGGACTCTCCCGCGAAGTTCACGGATGTAACGCCACAGACGAAGTTGCCCCGTTCCATTGTGGATGGCGATTACACAGGAGCATGGGCTTTGGACATTGAGGCGGACGGCGACCTGGATGTGCTGCTGGGTGCGCCGAGCGGAGTACCAACCGTGCTGCGCAACAACGGCGACGGAACCTTCACACCGATTCATCCGTTTTCCGGAATCTCCGGCGTTCGGCAGTTTGTATGGGCCGATCTGGACAACGACGGGAATCCCGACGCGTCGTTTCTCGATGGCGATGGACACCTGATTTTGTTCCACAACGAGCGGTCGGGGAATTTTCAGGAGATCGCGGCGCCGGCAAATCTGGACGTGGTGAAGGCCCTTGCGGCTGCCGATTCGCGCAGCAGCGGCAGGCTCGATTTGCTGGTGGTTCGCGCGGACGGGGCAATTCTGAGGCTGACCCGCGATGGTGAATTCCTGACGCAAGCAGAGATTGCGCGCGTGCCGAACGCCACGACCGTCCTGAACGGTTCGGTTCGTCTCGAAACGGCGGACCTGGATAACAACGGGGCGGTGGATTTGCTGCTCACGACAGACAGGCAAAGCGAAACGCTGATCTGGCTGGGCAATCAGGATGGCAGCTACACGCTGATGGATCATCCCGCGGAGGGAGAGGGCATCTTCGCAGCAGCGGACGTGGATCATACCGGCCGTCTCGATTTGCTGGGGCTCGATGCCGGTCGCCAGCCGGTAAAGGCCGTGAACCATGGGACGAAGAACTATCGCTGGCAGGTGGTCCGGACGCGGGCGGTGACGGCTACCGGCGATCAGAGAATCAACTCCTTCGGCGTTGGGGGCAAGGTGCAGATTCGCTCCGGTCTGCTGCTCCAAGCGCAGCAGATCACGGGCCCTCAGGAACACTTTGGCCTGGGCACGTGGGCTGAGACAGATGTGGCTCGCATTCTCTGGCCGAACGGTGTGGTCAACGCCGAGTTTGCTATCAACGCCGACCAGGAAGTGCTGGCGCAGCAGCGACTGAAGGGATCGTGCCCCTTCCTGTTTGCCTGGGACGGCAAAGGAATGCGCTTTGTGAAGGACACGGTTCCGTGGGGATCGGCGATCGGCCTGCGCATCAACGATCTTGGTTCGGCGCGCATCGCCGCAACCGAGGAGTGGTACAAGATTCCGCGACAGGACCTTGTGCCGCGCGATGGCGCATACGATCTACGCATCACGGGCGAGCTCTGGGAGACGTATTACTACGACTGGCTTGAACTGATGACGGTGGATCATCCGCAGGGGACCGAGGTCTTTGTGGATGAGCGCTTCGTCGTTCCTCCGGTCAAGCTGGCGATCACGGTGACCGGCGAGCCGCACGCCATCGCGCACGCGGTCGACGATCGGGGTAATGATGTGACCGAGATTCTGCGCTCGCTCGACGGACGCTATCTCGACACCTTCGGCCGCGGCCAGTATCAGGGCCTGACGCGGGATCATTTTGTCGAGATCGATCTGGGCAACGAGGTTCCGAAAGATGGGCCGCTCTACCTGATCGCGCGCGGCTGGGTGCACCCGTCGGACTCCTCGATCAACGTGGCGCTCGGCCAGGGACGTCACGAACAACCCGAGCCCTTGACCCTGGAAGTTCTGGACGGGCATGGCGGGTGGGCTGTCGCACGCCGCAATCTGGGATTTCCGGCGGGGCGCAACAAGATTTGCCTTATCGATCTGACGCGTGTGTTCCGGTCGGGCACACCGCGGAAAGTGCGGCTGCGGACGAATCTCGAGGTTTACTGGGATCAAATCCAGTGGGCCCGCGGGTTACCGGAAACGCCTTTGCGAGTCATCCACGCCGAGCCGTCGATGGCCGACCTGCATTATCGCGGCTACTCGACCATTCATCAGGCGAATGCGTCGTCGCCGGAGATTCCGGATTACGACCATCTGGCGTCAACTACGCAGATCTGGCCGGACCTCGAGGGTTATTACACGCGCTACGGCGATGTGCGGGAACTGCTGCGGAAGATTGACGACCGGTACGTGATCATGAACGCCGGCGATGAGATATCGCTGCGTTTCCCTGCACCTGCGGCGCCCAAGGCCGGCTGGGTGCGCGACTATGTGATCGCGGGCGACGGCTGGATCAAGGACGGCGATTACAATTCGACGAATTCAGCGACTGTACTGCCGTTGCCCTGGCACGCGAGGACCGTCTACGACACACCACCGGCGCTGCTCGAAGACGAGTGGGCCTACCGCCATTACCCAGAGGACTGGTTGACCTGGCAAACGCGATATGTCTCGCCGGAGCCGTTCCGTGACGCGCTGAATGCTCGCGGGAACGTTGCGATGGAGGCGGCGCCCCCACGATGAAACGAGTTTCGCTAGCGCGGGTTTTGCTCACGGTCGTGTTTGCGGGCATGCTGGCCACGCCAGCCATCATGCGCCGGTATTCTTCGCAGCGCGGCGAGCCGGCGTCGGTGCATACCGATTGCCAATCGGCTCTGGCGCGGTACGGATTCTGCTTTGAGGAAGTCTCGAAGCAGGCGGGAATCGACTTTGTTCATGAGGCCCCGGTTCTCGATCCCAAGCTGAACGGCATCATGCCGGAAGTCGCGTCGATGGGCGCTTCGGTGTCGATCGTGGATTTCGACCGCGACGGCTGGCCCGACATTTACGTCACCAACAGCCGCGTCGGCAGCATGAATCATCTGTACCGCAACAACCACGATGGCACGTTCACTGATGTTGCGGCGCAACTGGGCATTGCCGACGTCAACCGTCCCGCCACCGGGGTTTCCATGGGCGCGGTGTGGGGCGACTACGACAACGATGGCTATGAGGATCTCTTCCTCATCAAGTGGGGAAAGCCGGAGCTGTTCCACAACGACGGCGGTAAGGGCTTCACGCGGGTGACCGAGACGGCCGGCCTGCCGCCATGGATCAATGCAAACACCGCCGTGTGGCTTGACTACGATAACGACGGCAAGCTGGATCTTTTTGTCGGCGGCTATTATCCGGAAGACGTGAACCTGTGGCGCCTGGCCAACACGCGCATGATGCCGGAGAGCTTTGAGTATGCGAAGAACGGCGGTCGAAAATATCTCTTCCACAATTTGGGAAACGGCCGCTTCGAAGAGGTCAGCGCAAAGGCGGGCATCAGCAGCCGCAGGTGGGCGCTAGCCTGCGCTGCCGCCGATCTGCAGGGGACCGGCTATACGGATTTGTTTGTCGCGAACGATTACGGGGTGTCGGAGCTTTACCTGAACGACCACGGTCATTTTCACGAGGCAGGAGCTGACACAGGTGTCGGCTTCGCGCCCAAGAGCGGAATGAATGCGTCGTTTGGCGACATCTTCAATCAGGGCCGGTATTCCATTTACGTTTCAAATATCTCGGAGGAGGGCGTACTGATTCAGGGAAACAATCTCTGGGTGCCGGAGGACGGCAGCGCCCTCCACTACCGGAACATGGCGCGCGACCTGGGAGTAGAACTCGGGGGATGGAGCTTCGGCGCGCAATTCGGCGATCTGAACAACGACGGCAATCTCGACTTGTTTCTCGAGAATGGATTTATCTCGGCATCGCGCACGCAGAGTTACTGGTACGATTTTTCGAAAGTGGCAGGCGGGAACAGCTCCATCATCAGCGATGCGTTGCACTGGCCGCCTTTCGACGGCCGCAGCCTGTCCGGCTATCAGCAAAAGAAAGTGTGGATCAACGACGGAGCCGGGAAGTTTGAAGATGTGGCGCAGGCGGTTGGCGTAACCGATCGCTATGATGGCCGGGCTGTGGCACTGGTGGATCTCTGGAACACGGGAACGCTGGACGCGGTGGTCGCTAACCAGCGCGGTCCGCTTCTGATCTATAAGGATGTGGTGGCTTCGGGTCGAGACTGGATTGAGTTCGACCTGGAAGGAACGAGCAGCAACCGCAGCGCGATCGGCGCGCAGGTGACGCTCTTCTGGAGTGGGAAAGAGCAGGTGCAGTTGGTCGCCGGGGGCAATGGGTTTGCGTCAGAAAATGACCGGCGGCTTCATTTTGGGCTTGGAGAAAATCCGCAGATCGAGAAGGCCGTGATCCGCTGGCCATCGGGGACCGTACAGACGCTCGATCATCTGACGCCGAACCGGCTGTACCACGTGAAGGAGCCCGCATGAATTCGCCGGCTGTCGCCGCGCCGCAATCCGCTCCGCCTCCGCGGGTACTATGGAAGACCCTGCTCGACAGCCGTTTCACGCCTCCGGTTTTCATTACTTTGATTCTCCTCGTCGGCAATCTTTCGTTCGGGATTCTGGAGAGCTACCAGAAAACGCTGCTGGCCATTGTCACGGCTATTGCGGGTGAGATGGTTCTGGGGCGCATCTTTCTTGGTAAATGGCTGCATCCGGCGAGCGCTTACATCACCGGGATCAGCGTGGGGATTCTGCTCCGTTCACCAGCCTACTGGACCTATGCTTTGTGCGCTGCCCTCTCGATCACATCGAAATACGCGCTGCGCTTTCGCGGCCGGCACATCTGGAATCCGTCGAACTTCGGCATTTGCGCGATGCTGTTTCTGGCTTCCGACGCGGTGGCCGGGCTGAGCATTCAGTGGGGCAACAATTTCGCGTCCCTGGTGGTGATCTGGGTGCTGGGATCGCTGATCTTGTGGCGCGCGCGACGTTTCCACATCACGGCAGTCTATGTCGTGTCATTTATCACGCTTTCGCTGGTGCGCGCGCACATCACCGGAGATCCATGGCAGGCGGAGGTTTCGCCGATTACCGGACCCATGTACCAGCTCTTCATCTTCTTCATGATCACCGACCCGAAGACCACGGTGCGTTCCCGCACCGGACAGTGCGTCGTGGCCTTTGCGATAGCGCTGGTGGAGTTCTTCATGCGGCTCGACAGCAGCATCTACGCGCCGCTGTACGCTTTGTTTTGGGTGGGACCGGCGGCTTTGTTGATCGAAATGTGGCTGGACGCCCGGCGCAAACGCGCGACCGCTCCTGTTACAGCTTGGGATCCGGCCGCAGCTCGTCCTTAGCCGGATTGTGCGGTTGAGCCTTCGGTGAAGCCGCAACGCGCGAGCATCGCCAGCACTTCCTCCCGCGTCGCGTCCAGCTTGTGCGCGCTCTCCAGCAGATCGCTGGCCTCGACGGGATACCAGTTGCGTCGCGCAGGGCGACCGAGACCGGCAACATTGATGGGTTCGATGGCGCTGAGAATCTCGCTGACAAAAGGCGACGACTCCGCGCCCGTCATCGGCTCATGCGCGCGATCGAGCAAGCGCGCGCATGCTGGCCCGAAAACAGGATGTTCGCAAAGAAGAAAGGATGACGCCAGATGCGGCTTGCGCAGTCGGCGCGCCGTTTCGGAATAACTGGCCACTGCAAAGTAAAGCAGCGACAGCGCAGCAAACAGCGGGAAATCGTTCATCGTGGCGTAGAGCGCGGCGATGAGTCGACCGGTGGCCACCAATTCGCGATCCGTGCGCGTGGCATACGATTGCAGTCTCGCCTCGAAATTATCCGTTCCCCAGTCCTGCTCGAGGATCGCTGCCAGGCGCTCGACGCCGAGGAGCGTGAGCGGGAAGCCCGTCGACAGCAAGGGGTCAACAAAGCCCGCGGCCGAGGGCAGCATTACCCATTGCTGTCCGGCAAACGCAGCGGCACGAAAGCTCAGCCGCGGCATGTGCGTGAAGGGTTGCACTGCTCTCGCATCAGCGAACTGCGCCTGCAGCGCAGGGATCCGATGCAGGAGCCTCTGCCACGCATCCTCGCCATCGGCGAACTTCAGTTCCGCAGCGATGCGATCGCTTGCCGCTACTCCAGCACTGGTGACGCCGTTGTTGAATTGGAGAACCCAGATCCATCCGCCATCAAAGACGTGATGGACCGCCGCGTCGTCGATTGGGTACGGTGGCTCATCGTCGGTCCGATGAAAAGGCGTGTCCGCCAGCCGCCGCACGCCGGTGAAATGGCTGTACAGCGCCTGAGTGGCGGGAAATCCTGGCAACGCGCGCTCCTCTTGTTGCAATGCGCGATGCAGGAAGCCGCGCGGGCCCGTGGCATCGACAACAAATTTCGCTCGAAGAGTCAGCTCCTGCCCATCGCGCGTGCATTGCAGAGTGCGTTCTCCCCCGTTTTCGTAGATCCCGCGCAGCGCAACACGATCCAGATAGTCGACGCCCAGCTTTTGCGCCTCCTTCACGAGAAGATGATCGAAATCTGCCCGGTACCAATGCGTGTCGGCAATTTCGTCGCGAGGACTCGCGGCCACCAGCAACTGATCCTGCCGCGCAGGATCTGGCGTAGCCTGCGACCCCAGTCGATGGTAGTGAAACGTAAAGCCGCGCTTCAGTCCACTGGCAACATCGGGGAAAGCACGCTGCCAGCTGCCCCACTTCGCGAGCGGACGCGGCGCCGGCAAATCATAGCGCTCTGTCAGCTCCTCGAGAAGGAGGTTGGAGAGCGGCGTGGAAGACTCGCCGATGACCACGCGCGGATGGGTGCCTCGCTCGATGAGAACAACGGAGCGGCCTAATCGCCTCGCGATCATGGCCAGCAATGAGCCGGCGAATCCGGATCCAACAATCGCAATGTCCCAGGTCCGATTCAGCTTTTTCCTCCGCAGGAATCGCAGGCGATCGCCGGCAGAATGCACTGCTCCAGATTCATCCGGCTCAGCCGCGCGATCCGGTCGTCGCGGCACGACGCACAGGTCGCGATCGGGCCAATGTCCCACAGATCGGCAAAGACGCGACCGCGCGCAAGCCCGACACCATACGCTGCCGCGGCCTCGAGTGTGGCCAGGGTGGGCGGCAAGAAATCTCCCTGAGCCGCCAGCACCTCCATCGCGCCATTGCCCGCCCTGGTCGGGATCACCGTTGCCGCCGTAGCGCCGCAGTCAAAGGCATAATCCAGCGACCGAGCCGCCCATGTCAGCGCCTCCGACGCCGGCATGAACGGAGGCTGGACCAGAATGAAAACCCGCAGATCAATGTCGTTCGCGCGCAGGCGATCGGCCGCGGCGGCAAACTGTGCGGCGGTCATCCGCTTGTTCAGCTTCTCGAGGACCTGCGGATGGATTGTCTCAAGACCCATCGCCACTTCCAGCCTGGAGCCGAGCTGATCGCGAAACCGGAGGCAGTCCTCCCCGACCAGTGCGGGATGGCATTCGACGATCACGCGTTCGAATCCAGACAGAAGGCCGACGATCGCCGCGTGATCTTCCAGCGGGATAGCCTTCCGATCGAAGAAGCTGCCGCTGTTGTAGAGCTTGATTTGCCGGGCCGCCGAAAGCCGGCTCAATGCGTATTCAATTTGCGCGGGAATCGACCCCCGCGGTGTTTCGTCGGGAAGCGTATTGCGCCACAGGTCGCACATCAGGCAGCGCCAGGGGCACTCGCGGTTGGTCAGGAATATCGTCGCGACAGGTACGATCTCGCCCGATGCGTTGCGTTCCTCTTCCAACAGAAATGCCAATGGCAGCAGCGGGTCGAGTTGGTTGCGCGGCGGCCGCTGCGCCAGAATCCATGCATCGCGCTCGGCGGCTAGCTCGGGGTAGTGCATGGAGAAGTCCGTCAATGATAGAGCGCCAGGAATTGCTCGCGATACTCCGCCTCGTGCCCGGGGAGCCTCTGGCGCAGCACACGCTGCGGCAACGCGCCATGCTGGAAACGCCGCTTCGGAAACACCGGCATGTCGAAGCCAGTGAGCACTTTCACGCCGCGGCTGACGATCTCTCCCTTCAGCTCATAGAGCCGCTCGACGCTGTACTTCGTCAAGTCGATAAACGGAATCGCTTCGGCAACCGCGATGACGTCGGGCCGCGTGTAGGGGCTGAAGCCGTCGAAGCCCAGGTGATGTGCGGTTGCATAGGTACGCACATAGGAGCGGCTAAGTCCACCGCTGTAGGTCAGCGAGTGCTTGATGCGGCCAACGCCCCAGCCTTCCTGATACAGCATCGGGTTGTGGATCACGCTCCGGATGGTCAGCTCGGGATTCTCGTCGATGGGATAATCCTTAAGATTCTCGTCGCCGCCGTCGCCATCGATCAGGTAATGCCATTCTGGATAGCGTGCGCGAATGCCGCGGCCCAGGGCCAAAGCCATGGTTGCCGATTCCAGGTCGAGCGGCTTGTAATCCTCCACGATGCGGATCGTCTCTTGCACGTCGAGGGCCGCAGGATCGGCTTCGATGGGTTCAAGAAACAGCGCGAGGTTCAGTTTTTCGAGGAAGGATTGTGCCTGGCGCAGGTCCGGCCCATCTCCAAGATCCAGAACGAAGGCCTTCAGCCGGCTCGGGCTCATGCCGAGCTGGCGCATTACATGGTAAGTCGCGAGGAAGACGCTGCCGCTGTCGATCCCGCCGGAGAAGGAGACGCCAACAGGCTCGTGTGGCGGAAGACTCCTGAGCCAGAGGGCAATTTCTTCGGCGAGCGCTGCGATGTAAGTCTTTCCGATGATGTCGAGATCCGCGGGCAACGTCCCCATGGGCGGCGTAAAGAATCTCGTGTAAACCGGATCCGGATCGGGGCATCCGATCAGCTGCAGATCGACGACATAGTGCGCCGGAACCATGCGGGTGTAGCTGGGATGAAACTGGCCATCCAGCCCTTCGGCCTTGAGCCACGCATAGATCTCGTCAATGCGCGACGCGACAATCAGCGCCGGGCCCTCCTGGCGCTTGGCCAGAAAGTAGCGCATGGGCCGATCCAGCGACCGCGCCATCCGCACCGTCTTGCCAGATTTGGCGAGCAGTGCGAAGGAGCCCCGAATCTGGCGAACGGCTTCGGTCGAATCGCCCAGCAGCAGTTCGCGTGCCTGCTCGACGCTCCTATTGTGCAGCCGATTCGACGCGGGGTCGATCAGGTCGACAACGCGCTCAATGTAACGGTCCATCGCATTTCCTCTAAGCGTTGCGATTAGTGTATCGGGCCGGCCAGACAATAATCACCCGGCGGCCGCTGGCTCCATATCGGACTCGTGGGTCCCTTCCGCAGCAGGTTGCAGGAAGAAACTTAGAACGACGGCGGCGAACGCCACACAGGCAAGGTAGACGATGAATCGCGGGTGATAGGAGCCGGCGCGGTCATACAGATGTCCGATCCACAGGGGTCCGGTGGCGCCGCCGATGGCATAGGCGGTCCAGTTGAGCCCGTACAACACTGAGAAATGCCTGCGGCCGAAGTAACGCGCGAGCAGGTAGGGCCCGACATCGGCTTCGCTGCCGAGACCGACGCCCAAAATCGCCGCGCCCAGCAACGCGATCGGTGCGGAGCCGGCGAAAGCAAGAACGAGCGTGCCCGTCGCCGCAAGGACGAGGACGAACGTCTGGATGCGCTGTGGTGAAACGCGATCGATTGCGAAGCCGATACAGAGTCTGCCGACAATGCCCGCCGCTCCGCGCACGGAGAGAGCTACGGCAGCGCTGGAGGCAACAATCCCGTGTTGAGTGAGGATGGCGGCCAGATTCGTGACCAGGCCGTTTTCGCTGAATGCGGAGAGGATGGTGATGAAAGCGAGAATCCAGTATGCTGCGGTGCGCAGCGCAGCTGCGACTGTCATCCCCGCGGCGCGATTGTCGGCGCGGACAATCACCGCTTCCGGCTTGTTGCGCACCAGCATCGCCGTCAGTGGGAAGCCGAGAAGGGCAATGCCGCCCAACAGGAGGTAGCCATTGCGCCATCCGTGATGCGCGATCATCCATTGAGTGAGCGGCGGTATCACCACGGAGCCGACTCCGCTGCCGGTGAGCAGCAAGGCCAGAGCGAACCCTCTGTTCTTCGAAAACCAGGTAAGCACGGTGCGTGTGTAAGCGAACTGCGCGGTTCCGTTCGCCACCAGTCCAAGCACAAAGAACGTGAAATAAAACTGCCCGATGTGGCC
>Ga0187887_10002432_pt1 | contig 14922 bp, 14 predicted proteins | sample June2016WEW_7_10_FD_132977 | JGI IMG/M metagenome (GOLD analysis project Ga0187887, IMG submission 132977) | Peatland microbial communities from SPRUCE experiment site at the Marcell Experimental Forest, Minnesota, USA - June2016WEW_7_10 | ecosystem: Environmental > Terrestrial > Soil >...
AGGCGTCCCACGGGGCGGACATCGGCCTCTCCCAGAAGGAGCAGGGGGGCGTCCTCGACCGGTTCCGCGCCGGTGGGGTCAACTGCCTCATCGCGACGTCGGTGGCGGAAGAGGGGCTCGACATTCCGGCGACCGACCTGGTCGTCTTCTACGAACCCATACCGGACGTGATCCGGACGATCCAACGGCGCGGCCGGACCGGACGGGCGCGCGCCGGTCGCGCGATCGTCCTGGTCGCGCAGGGGACACGGGACGAGGGAATGCACCGCGGGGCGTTCTCGCGGGAGAAACGGATGCACGAGATGCTCGAGCGCGTGCAGGCCTCGGTCGCCCACGGGGCGAGCCTGCCTCCGCCGGAGCGGAAACTGTTCCAGACCCGCTTGCCCGAGACCGAATAGGCTAGCGCCCGGTGCTCCCGAACCCGCCGGCGCGCGACGGCTGGGGTGCGACGATCCCTTCGACGATCGTGAGCGGATGGTCTTCCACGAGGCGAAGCTGACCGATCCGGTCTCCCACCTCGATACTGTACGACCCCTCGAACAGGTAGGTGAGGGGAACGCGCACCTCCCCTGAGTAGTCGGAATCGATCGTGCCGGGCGCGTTCACCATGAGGACGCCCTTCGCGCTGAGACCGCTGCGGGGCCGCATCTCGAGGAACGTGCCCGGCGGACACCGCATCCGCAGCCCCGTGCGCACGAGGGTCACCTTTCCTCGCTCGAGCACGACCGCCTCCGCCGAGGTGACGTCGAACCCGGCGGACCCTTCCGTCGCGCGGGCGGGAAGCGGGACCGGTGGCACATCGGGCAGGCGCTCAACGACCACCGTAGGCGGCCCGGCGTTCACGGCGGGGGGAGGCGGCCAACGCCTTTACGCTTCACGGCCGGTCCCGGTGGCACCGAGGGTCCCCTCGGGAACCGAACCCTCGACCGAGAGCCATTGCACGACCAGCCGCCCTTCCGCGCGCCGGAGGATCTTGCCGAGCGCCGGGGCGCTCCGGCCCGTCTGGTGCGCCAAGCGGGAGAGCGTGATCCGGCGCGGGACAGCGTAGTAGCCGAGGACCCAGGCCCGTGCCAGCATTTCGGCTTGCAAGGACGTCAGGAGGGCCGTCCCCGCATCGGACGGGTAGGGACGGCCCGAGGCCCGGAGCATCCGGTAGGGGAACTCCTCGCGGTCGAGCCGGCGGAGGACGCGCCGGAGCGCCTTCTCTTCGCCCCGGAACGAGGCGACGACCTTGTCCGGTGTGATGCGGAATGGTGCAGTCGGCGAGATCTCCCCGCCCGCGAGGGACAGGAGTCGTCGGAGTCGTTCGGGGTTCCGCTGGCGGACGAGCACGATGTAGTCGCGCGTCCGGGGGCGCCGTTCGACCAGCTCGAAGCTCTCGAAGCCGTACACGCCCCGGATCCGGCGCGATTCCCGTTCTAGCTCCGCGGCGGACCGGAGCGCACCTTTTCGACGGACCCGAAGCAGCTGGAGGCGCCACCCCTGTTCGAGCCGCAGCGTCTCGAGGAGCTCGACCTCCTCGTACTTGGCGAACAGCCCCGGCGGGATCAGGCCGAGGAGCTCGAGGTCCTCGGTCCGGAACTCGAGCGTGACCGACTGCATCGGGCCGCGGAGCTGAGGTTCCGATATGAACCTTGGGCGCCCGCCGCCTCGGGGTTTAATAAGCGGGAAGGCTCGGCGGCCTTCGTGGCGTTCCGTTCGCTCGGCGAGTTCCTCGACGCCCTGGAAGGCCGGGGCGACCTGGCTCGGGTGAAGCAGCCGGTCTCGCGCGACCTCGAGATCACCGAGGTCACCCAGCGTGCGCTGCGGACGGACGGTCCGGCGCTTCTCTTCGAGAACGTTCCGGGGACGACCGTACCGGTCGTGACGAACCTGCTCGGCTCGCCACGACGCATCGCGTTCGCCCTCGGCGCGAACGACATCGGGGAGGTCGCGGACCGGATCGGCAAGCTGGTCCGGCTGCGTCCCCCGGCCGGCCTGGTGGGCGCGATGAAGGACCTCGGGGGAACGATCGACCTCCTCCAGACGGTCCGCTCGCTGGCCCCGAAGCGGGTGCGTTCGGGACCGTGCCAGGAGGTGGAGGAGGAGCGCGTCAACCTGGACACGATCCCGATCCTGAAGTGCTGGCCGCACGACGGCGGCCGGACCGTCACGTTCCCGATCGTCATCACGAAGGACCCGGACACGGGAGAGTCCCACACGGGGATCTACCGCCTCCAGCAGTACGGCCCGGACACGCTGGGGATGCACGTCCAGATCCACCGGGTCGGGGCGAACAACTACCGCAAGTGGGCGGCCCGGGGCGAGAAGATGCCGGTCGCCGCGGTCCTGGGGGCGGATCCGGCGACCCTCTTCTCCGGGCTCGCCCCCGTCCCCGAGGGGATCTCCAACTTCGTCTTCGCGGGATTCCTCCGGTCCGAGCCGGTCGAACTCGTTCCGGCCCGCTCGGTCGACCTCGAAGTGCCGGCCCAGGCCGAGATCGTTCTCGAGGGCTACGTCGACCCGACCGAGCGCAAGGTCGAAGGGCCGTTCGGCGACCACACCGGCTACTACTCGGCCCCGGAGCCGTTCCCGGTCTTCCACGTCACCCGCGTTACCCGGCGGGAGCGACCGATCTACCTCGCGACCGTGACCGGTAAGCCCCCCACTGAAGACGCGGTACTCGGCAAGGCGGTGGAGCGGGTGTTCCTGCCCGTGATCCGGCTCGTCCTTCCCGAGATCGTCGACATGAACCTCCCGATGGAGGGGCTGTTCATCAACGTCGGGATCGTTTCGGTGCGCAAGCAGTACCCCGACCACCCGCGCAAGGTGATGCACGCCCTGTGGGGGCTCGGCCAGATCATGTTCGTCCGCTACCTCATCGTCGTCGACGACGACGTTGACGTGCACGACCTCCACGAGGTCCTCTACCGGGTGGGACTCCAGGCCGACCCCGAACGCGACCTCGAGCACGCCCACGGACCGGTCGACCAGCTCTCCATCTCGAACCCCGTCCCGAACCTCGGGGCGAAGGTGGGGATCGACGCCACCCGCAAGCGGCCCGAGGAGGGGTTCCCTCGTCCGTGGCCCGAGGAGATCCGATCCGACCCGACAGCGGTCGCCGCCGCGGAGCGCGCGATCCGCGAGGACCCCGTGCTCGCCCGTTTCCTGCGTCCGAAGCCGTGACGGACCCCGGCGCGAGCCACGGGCCGCTCTACGAGCTCGGGCGCTTCCTCGAGATCCAGAACGTCGGGCTCAACCTGCCGTTCGCGCTCGCCTTCCTCTTCCTCGCGTCCGGTGGGCTGCCCTCCCTCTGGGTCGTCTTCCTCGTCGTGGTCGCCTTCGTCAGTGCGCGGAACGCCGGCCACAGTTTCAACCGGTGGGCCGACCGGGACCTCGACGCGGCGAACCCCCGGACCCGGGGGCGCGCGATCCCCTCGGGGCGCCGCTCCCCCGCGTCCGCCCTCGCGATCACGGCCGTGAGCGCCGCGGTCCTGATCGGAGCCGCCTACCTGCTGAACCCGCTCGCCTTCGTGCTCGCGCCGGTCGCCCTCGCGATCGTGCTCGGATACAGCTACACGAAGCGGTACACGGTGCTCACGACGCCCTTCCTCGGGTTCGTGGAGGCGGTGACGCCCGGTGCAGTGTTCATCGCGGTCCAGGGGCACCTCGCCCCGTTCGTCCTGCTCGCGGTCGGTGGCCTCCTCGCGTGGGGCACGGCGTTCGAGACCGTCCACAGTCTCGGCGATCTCGAGAGCGACCGCGAGCTCCATCTCCGGTCCCTCCCGGAGCGGATCGGCGTGCTTGCGTCCGTGCGGCTCGTGCCGATCCTCCACGCGCTGGCCCTCGGCCTCCTCACCCTCTTCGGCCTGGCCCTCGAGCTCCGACTTCCCTACTTTGCCGGGCTCGTCGGGATGGCCCTCGTGGCCGCGGCCACGGACGTCCGGCTCGCGCGGTCCCCGACCGCCTCCCGGCTGCCGTTCCAGCGGCACTTCCTGATGGCGGGGCTGTTCCTGGCCGGCGTGCTGGCCGCGCTCTTCCTCCCCGTGGGACCGCACGCGCCGGGGCTGTAGACCGGACCGCCGGCGAGCTAATGTCCCGCTTCGTCTCGGCCGGTCGGTGGCCATGCCGCAAGTGATGATCGGGCTTTCCGCTCGGGACTACCGGACGACGAACGAGGTCTGGCGACTGGCCAAGCGCCACCTGAACCCCGCGGTCCGCCGACGGATCGGATGGCGCGGCCGCTCGAGCTTCCTGCGTCAGCTCATCCTCTACGGGTTCGAGAAGGCGAGCGCGAACCCCGGCGAGTTCCTCCGGGAGGTCCGGGACACCCACGACCCCCTCTTCGGTCGGCGGGGCCGCTCGGAGGCGGGCGCCGACCGACGTGAAGCGCTGATCCCGGCCTGGGAGACGTACTTTCCGGCACCTGTCCCCTCCACTCGGGGCCGGAAGCGGGTGCCCAAGACCTCGGGAACCGGCTAATCCGGTCCCATCGCGATCGCGGACTAGGAGTCATGGGGCGAACCGTCGAGCGGCTGGAAGGGCTGGCCCTCGTCGGCGGCGCGACCATCGGGGAGATCCCGCTGCTCGTACCGGGGCTGCTCGAGAGCCGGCCCGCCGGCGGGCCGGCCACGGGGCCCGTGCTCCGATCGGTCGACGCTCCGCTCGGTGTGCGGCATCTCCAGATCTCGGACGGTACCCGGGCGCTCGACCTCGAGTACGCGGTGCCGGCCCCGGAGGTCGTCGGCCCGCTCGGGGGCGCGACGCCGGTCGGCCCCCACGCGGTCCTCGTGCGCACCCCCCTGCCGCGCGAACTGCAGGAGTCGGTCCGCACGTCGCACCCGGACCTGTTGATCTGGGGCAACGCCCGCGCGCAATGGTCCGAGGGTCGGCCGTTCATCGAGGCGATCGCCCAACTCCGTGCCGCCTTCGGGGCCGAACCCCTCCTCTGGGCGCCCCGGATCGCCCTGCCGCACCGGGTCCCGCTCCTGGCCTATCTCGGGGTCGACCTGGTCGATTCGACGGCCGGCCTCCTCGACGCGGCCCGCGGGATGTTCCTGGATGGCACCCTGGGCACCACGGACGCCGCCGTCGCGCGGTCCGAGCACCACTGCTCCTGCCCGTCGTGCACCGCCTCAGCGCCTGGGCCGATCGAGGAGCACACCGCCGCAGTGTACCGGCGGGCGATGGCAGAGACCCGGACCGCGGCCCGGACCGGCCGCTTGCGACAGCTCGTGGAATCGCGGCTCCCCTCGGAGCCGGCGCTCGCCGAGATGCTTCGATACGCGGACCACGATCTCGGAACCCTCCTGGAGGAGCGCACCCCCGTCACGGGCGACGATACGCTTCCCTACGTCCTTCTCGAAGCCCACCGTCGGCCGGAGATGGTCCGATTCCGGCAGCGATTGCGGACCCGGTACGCTCCGCCGCCCTCGAAGTCGGTGTTGCTCCTCGTCCCGTGCTCCCGGACCAAACCCTACCGGCTGTCGCGCTCCCACCGTCGGTTCTACGGCGCTCTCGAGGGGTTGTTCCCGGTCGAGCGGGTCCATGTCGTCTCGGTCAGCTCCCCGATCGGACTCGTCCCGCGAGAGCTCGAGGACGTGCCGCCGGCCCGGCACTACGATATCCCGGTCACCGGGGAATGGGAGGAACGGGAGCGCGAAGCCGTGGTCGAGGGGGTGCGCCACCTCCTCGCCGCCGGCCACTACCGATCGGTCGTCATTCACCTCGACCCCGCCGAGTACGGGTTCGTCCGCGCCGCCATCCCGCCGGATTTGCCCTCCGCCTGGACGCTCGGGGACCACCGCACCACGTCGCACGAGGCGCTGGCGTCCCTTCGGGGGGCGGTGGGCGCTGCCCTCGACGGAGAGACCCCGGTGGCCGGGGGACCGCTCGCGGTCGTTCGGGAGGAGCTGCGCGAGGTCGCGGCCGTACAGATGGGCCGTGCGGGCGCGGACCGGCTGTTCAACGCCCCGGTCCGCCTCGCCGGCCGACCCTGGTTCCAGCGACTCACCGACGGACGTACCGACCTTGCGACGCTCCGCGAGGAGCGCGGGCTGTTCCACGTGACCGTCTCGGGGGCCCGCCGCCTCGTACCGGACCCTCCGCTCTGGGTCGACGTCGACCCGACGCTTCCCCTCACCGGCGACCTCTTCGTCCCCGGCGTCCGGGGCGCGGACCTCGCGATCCGCCGGGGCGACTCGGTCCTGCTGCTACGGAGCGGGGCGCTCGCCGCTGTAGGGGAGGCCGTCCTTCCCGGGCGGCTCATGCTCGAGCTGCGTCACGGCCTCGCCGTCCGCGTGCGCCACCGCGCCCACGGACCGACCGACACGTCCAAGACCGACGAAACCCCTGAACGAGACCCTGGGCCGGTCGTCTAGCGGTGAGGACGCCGCGCTTACAACGCGGAGATCGACGGTTCGAATCCGTCCCGGCCCATCCTGCCGTCGGGGTATACCCAATTCGAGGAAAATTGCACTAGCTGGGCCGTTTCTCCGTCAGAGAAGCGGCTCGGAAATGCCCCTTCCGGACTCCGATCCCAACCGCATCGCGCTCGTGGTCTTCGATCTGTTCTTGACCATCGCGGCGGTTGCGCTGCTGGTGACGTTCAACGTGACGCCGTGGCAACCGTCAACTTGGCCGAGACCCTGTTCGGTGAGCTGCGGGAACGTCGGACCCACGGTGGCCCTTAGGTGGGAATATTTATCCGAGGGGTTACGCTCTTGTATAAGGTGCGCCGCCGCTCGCCGACCGCACTCGGATTGTCCCTTACGGCTGCCATTATCGGGGCTCTCCTCGTCCCTTCGGGCCAAGTCCTTGCCGACCCGGATGGTAGGTGCCTGCCTTGCAGTGCGTGCGATCCGTGCAGGCCCACCCATGACCTCATCCAGTTCCAATCCTATTACGCATCTCTGGCCGCCCAGGTCAATGGAACCGTTCTCTCTGCCGGAGAGTTCATCGAGCTCCCCTTGGGCAAGCCAGTGCCCGTCGTGCTTCTGACGAATGTCCCGGCCGACTTCCTGGGGTGGGTTAGCAACATAGGTACTTTTGCGAACAACTTCAGCGCCAGCACTACATTCACTGCCTCCGTTGACCCGGGCACGGGCACTCTGGAGGCCGTCTCGAATGCGAGCAACGTGACGGATTCGAACATCTGGGGAGGTTACGTGAATACCCCCATCACCACGTCTGGCTACCCTGAGGTTTTTTCGTGCACATCCGCGAGCGTCTGGTTTCCCGAAGTTTCCGACCCATCCGGTCAGGGAGCCGGACAGTTGGATGAGATGTCGCTCTGGGTTGGTATTGGCGGGATTGAGGGCAATAGCAGCCTCTGGCAGGCAGGTGTAGAGATCTGGCAAACGACTAGCGCTTCTGGCGGCTCGACTGTTTTTAACTATTTTGCCGAGGGCGCTACACCAGCGCACCCGGAGACGTTTTATGAGACTAGTTCGCAAACTTCGAACCTCCCGACGAAAGTTTCAATGAATGTTTGCGCTCCTAAAACGGGGATTGACACTTGGAGCATTGGTGGTTGGTATTCTTCCACTGGGCAGACGACGTGGTACAACGGCTCCACTCAGAGCTATTCGAAACCTCCATTCTATGCAAACCTATCTGCCTCAGATTGGGTTGCGGAAGATGCCTCGACCGGCACCGGCAACAGCCGCTACGTGATGCCGGCATTCGACGAATTGACTTTCTACGACCTCTCTTGGACCACATATCAGAATGGGACGGCGACCGGCCTGATTGGTGGGACAGGGGTGATGATGCTCATCAGCACCGGTTGTAGTTGCGGTACTGAGTATGGAATACCGACCAGCATATCTCCCCAAGACCCCAGCACTCAGTTCGGGCTCGAGGACCCAGGTGACCCGAACACTTAGTCGGAGGCGCGTAGAATGTTGCAAAGCGCTCGCTCAACAATAGTTGAATGGCTGTCTCGATGCGGACTCGCGGCCGCGGCCGTCCTAACGTGGACTAGCCTGTATGTCACGTGGTTTCTTGTCTCTGGAAACAGCTTCACCCCGGGTGGTACGGGATGTCTGCCGGAAGACCCGAACTGCATTCCGCCATTCGCCGAAGTGTTACCGCTCTGGGGCGCTCTCCTCTTCCTCACGATCGGTGGCTTGATGCTCGCGGTCGCAGTCATCCCCAAGTTGGCTCCCTTGGGCATTTCCGTCGGCATTGTCGAAGTTGTGTATTTTCAACTCCTCGTATTTGACTACCCGTTGCATCCGGTGATTGCATCTAGTGCCCTTGGGGACGCGTTGCTCCTATCGACGTTGGCGGGGGCGCTTGCCATTGGCGCCTCGCTGGGACTCGCGTTGAACTTGCGAGCCTCGAGAAATCGGGCCGCCTGGTGGGTGAGGTCAGGGCCCACTGCTGAGGACGCTAGCTACTGACCGTCCAGAAGTTGCCTCAATACTCCTTGACGGCGGTCTCACCTGAACACCTCCTTCTCAACGTTTCAGTGGGGAAGTTTCGAGGAGCCGCGAGTTTCAAGGGCAGCTTGGGGCGATCTCGCATCCGACCCTGCGCAGTTTCAGGACCTGGCCGCTTTGCGCCTGCTGTAAACCGTCCTCCGGCTCACCCCCAACCTCCGTGCGACCTCCGTCGCACTCCCCTTGAACGGGTCCGAGTCGACGTACCGCTTCGCCCGCCCTCCGACCGCACTCTGACCAAGGACACGGGCTGCCTCAATCCGATTCGCCTCCTTCCCCAGGCGGACCAAGTTCTCTTTACGAACTAGGACGTTCCTTCGGATCGCTGGGCCCGCCGAGTCGAAGTTGTATTTCCAGTCTGAGTGGCGGACAAACTCCTCGACTACCGACCCCCAAGACCGCTGGCGCGGCATGGCCATCAACTCTGCTTGGGCGGTCGAGTCCTTTGGGTCGACGTACGCAACAAGTTCGGACCGCATTTCATCTGGTCCACCGGGTTCTACGAGCCGAGCCGTCAGGAATGTGAATGGTCGAATGTCACCGAGGCGACGAATTCGAGGAAGGAGGTTCGGAGTTGAGAGAAAGAATTCGGTGGTGGCCGGAACTCCGTGATAGTCCTCTGACGCAGCTTCGCCCTTCTCGATGATTCGCTCCCAAAGGTGGACTACCCATTCCTCCCGACCTGTTCCGACCTGATAGGAGCCGAGGCCATGGTCGAACGCAGCCCTTCGGAAGACGTGCGGCCGGCCAAACCGGTCTCGGACAAAGAGGCAGTAGCGCTTGGCCGACAGGCCGTAGAACCGAGGAGAATGATCGGGCGAGCCCTTCGGATACTCCTCCTTCGGAGCCTTGTCCAAGGCCTCGTCCTTTAGGAACGAAGTTTCCTCCTCATGGGGGTTGAGTCCGAAGAATGCCGCCCCGACGTCCGCCGAAAGCCCTGACGGTGTGACGAAGGCGGAGTCGGTGTCGCAATAGAGCACCTTTCCGCCCGCCCTCGACCGCGCTCGACCCCAACCGATTGCCAAGACGTCAGATGGATATCGTGAGGCTCAGAAGATCGATACTTGGTAGCTCCCGCCGTAATCCACCAATTGGGGTCCCTGCACAGTTCCTTGGGCGTCCCAGACATCGAAGGTGTAGTTTCCGCCGATGGACGCGAATGAACAGGCACCGGTAGTGGCATTTCCCCAAGAGCATTGCGAGAGAACCGACCCCGACGCTCCGGGCAGGTGCACGGCGAATCCGACGTATCCCACGCTTGTGTCCGCCCAATGGAGGTCGATATTCGTCCCGGCAGGTAGAAACAGGTGGTTAGGCACTTGTGCCGGGCAATACGTGCAGTGCGTTCCGTACGTGGAGACCTGACCGGAGAACGTTTTCGTGGCCTCGGTCGCCCAAAGAGCGGCGGGCAGTCCGACCAATCCCACGATCAGCGCCGTAACTATCCACAATCGGAGGTGGTCGCTCCGATGTGCTGTCGAACGAAGATCATGAGCCGACACTGTACTCTCCCCAGGAAAGAGGGGCTTGGCCATCTCAACGCAACGGCTCACTGCGAATAAATGTCCCAGTCTGCCTCGTAGCTCCTCCCCCACATTGTCGGGCCCCGCCCTCGACCGCGCGCGCGTCGGCCAAGGGGCTGGGACTGCCTCCGCGCCTCACGTCGGTGCCGAGGGCACGGAGCTGGAAATCGTCCGGTCCCCTTCGGACGGTTCGAAGAACCGCTCGGCGACCTGCAGGTGCCGCAGTCGTGCGCTCTTCTTCGCTTGGTGCGCCTCCATCCTCCGAAGGATGCTATCGAGCGCCCGCACCGCCTCGACCAGATGCGGACCTTTGTTCAGCATGACGCACTCCGCTCGGGCCCCCATGGCCGCGTCGGTCACCTCCGCCCGAGAGGGGAGCCCGATCTTGGTGAGTCCCTCCAAGACCTGGGTCGCCCAGACGACCGGAAGGTGGGCCGCCTCGCAGATCCACAGGATCTCCTCCTGCACCTCGGCGAGCCGCTCGTACCCGACCTCGACGGCGAGGTCGCCGCGCGCGATCATCACACCGGCGACGGGAGCGTGCAGTGCGGCCAGCAGGATCTCGGGGAGCAGATCGAAGGCCCGACCGGTTTCGATCTTGAGCACGACACCCATGTCGGGCGCGGACCGTCGGGCCAGCTCCTTCCGCAGGGCCCGGACGTCCGCGGCCGATTGGACGAAGGAATACCCGACCACGTCCGCGTGGGCGACCACGAAATCGAGGTCGTCGAGGTCCTTGGGAGTGAGCGGCGGGATCGGGAGCGACGTGTCTGGGAAGTTGAGGCCCTTGTCCGCCCCGAGGCGGACCCCTTGGGGTCGGGCGTGGGTGATCCGCAGGAGTACCTCGCCGGCCCGCACCCGGGTCGTGATCCCCCCGGCCCGCCCCCCGTCGAACCAGACGCGCTCCCCGATGCGCAGGGAGTGCAGTGCCTCGGCAGGGAGGACCGGGAACGTCGCCGGCGAGCGGAGGTGCCCGGCCTCGTCCCGGACCTCGCCGTGCCCGACGACCGTGTGCGAGGTGAGGCGCACCGTGTCCCCGCGTCGAAGCATCGCCGTCCCCCCACGGGCCGGCACGGAGACGTTCGCGACGTCCCAACGGGCTCCGGGCGCGGGACGCGAGCGCAGCTCCCCACCGTTCGCCAGGTAGACGGTCTTCTGGGTCGTGACCAGGCGGGCCCCCGGCCGGACGGCGGCGACGCGGAAGGTCCGGGGCGAGCCCCGGGCATCGGTGAGCTCCACCGCTGACCCGAGCCGTCGTCGCATCAGCCAATCGTTCGGGAGACTCACCGAGGGGATCCCGGCCTCGTCAGCACGGTCGGCGTCGCCCTCCCGGATCAGCCACAGCGAGCCGGGTCGGAGCACCCGACCGAACTCGTTCCGCGTCGGGCGGATCCGAATGACCGCCGGCCCGGGGGCGAGGGGCCCTGTGCGCAACCGCGGCCCGCTGAGGTCCATCTCGACGCGGCACCGTCGTCCGGTGCCCCGTTCGGCCCGGCGGAGGTTCGAGATCATCTCGAGCCAGACCAGGGCGGAATCGTGGGCGCAGTTGATCCGCATGCAGTCCATTCCGGCATCCAGCAGCTCGCGTAGCTGTTCGGTGTCGGACGCGAGTTCGCCCGGGACGGTGACCATGATCCGGGTCCGTCGCCCGGGCCGCCCAGGCCCGAGCAGCGCGCGAGCGTGCCGGTCGATGAGCTTTCGCCCGGCCTCGGGGCCGAGCGAACTAGCAAGCGGGTGGGCCGGAGGCGTCCAGCCCGTCAGCAGATACAGCTGGCGGAGCACGCTGTCGAGGTTGCCTCGCACGTGGCTTTCCGCATGGCCGAGCGAGGAGAGGCCCAGCCGCGCAAGCCCCTCCTGGATCCCACGGGCGTCGAACCGTCGAAAGGCGAGGTAGTCGACCAGGTTCCTCGCGCTGGGACGACGGACCCCGAACGACTGCAGCGGCTGGCGGCGTTCAAGCCGGACGACCTCGACGCGCATCCGTTCGAGTTCTCGGATCAGGTTCGCGGCCGTCGCGATGTCGGCGGACCGGTGGGCAGAGCGCACGGGTTCCCGGTGGGCATGGGCGCATGAATAGCCATGGTCAACTCGGCCCGACGGGGGCGGGTTTCCCGTTCGGCCGGGAGCTCAAGGCCGGCGTTTTATCCCGGTCCTTTCGTCATATGGACGGTGAGCGAAATCACACCCGCCGCGTCGGGCCCCGCCATCTTCGGGATCGCCCCGGGAATGGTAGACCCCGTCCTCGCGATCCTGCGTTCGTCCTCGGGACCGGTCCGTCGCCGCAAGCTCCTGGAGGAGCTGGAACACCGAGGACACCGGATATCGCTCGCCGGGTTGAACCGGATATTGCAGCACTGCCTCCAGGCCGGCCTCACGACCGAAGGCTCCGACGGGGTCCGGCTCAAGAGCCGCACCCCCTGAAGGGCGAACCCCCGCAGGATCGATCTCGATGAAGGTTGCACTCGTTACCCATGCAGGCCTCCCAGACCTCGCGGACGACGACCGGCTCTTGCCCCCCGAGCTCGAACGCCTCGGGGTCCACGCTCGGCCCGCCGTTTGGAGCGACCCCCGCGTGGTCTGGAACGAGTTCGACGCCGCCGTCCTGAGATCGACGTGGGATTACCATCTCCGACGCGCGGAGTTCCTGGATTGGGTCGACGAGGTGGCGCGGGCCACACGCCTGTGGAATCCCGCACCCGTCGTACGTTGGAATTCGCACAAATCATATCTCCGTGACCTCCAGCGACGGGGTGTGGCGATTGTTCCTACGGTGTGGAGCGACGGCTCGAAGTCCCTGGCCGAGCTGTTCGAGGAACACCGCTGGAGTCGGGCCGTTTTCAAACCTGCGGTCTCCGCGGCCGCCCACCGCACGCACCTCGCGACCCGGGACTCGCTTGCGGTGAGCGAGCCACTCTACCGGCAACTGTGCGCCGAGCACGAGGTGCTCGTCCAGCCCTACCTTTCGAGCGTCGAGACTCCGGGCGAGCACTCGCTCATCTTCGTGGACCACGAGTTCTCCCACGCGGTCGACCGGCGGGCGGCCCTCTCCCCCGAGCACGGGCCGGCCGGCGGACAGCCGGTCGCGTCGACCGAAGAAGAGCGGGCGTTCGGGTCGAGCGTGCTGCGGGCGCTCGATACTCCCACCCTGTACGCGCGGGCCGACCTCGCACGGACGGAGGAAGGCGCCCTGTGTCTCATGGAGCTCGAATTGGTCGAGCCGTCCCTCTTCCTCGCCAGCTCCGCGGAGGCCCCACGTCGGCTGGCCCGGGCGATCGCCGCACGCCTGGGCTGATCCCAGCGGCCCCCGCCGACCCTACCCGGTGAGCGTAGCCGAGCACTGGGTCGGAAGGGTCAAACCCATATTACCGGGGAGGCGGTTTTTTCCCGACCGGCGCGTCCGACGGGCGTGCAGGGGTGCGGGCCCGTCGCCGCGCCGTGATGATCAAGGCGAGGGCGATCCCTGCGACCGCGGCGAACGCCACGAGCACCAGCAGCAGCTCGAGGAACGTGAGACCGAGGACCGAGATCGCGTTGAGCCCCGAGAGGGGAGGGTTCGACGCAACGTGGGTGAAGTTGGCCTGGATGAGTCCGGCGCCCTGGACGAGCACGGAGCCGGACCACGCGGTCGAATTCCCGTTGGAGAGGACCGCGATGAGCGACGGACCCGTCGTCACGTTCCCAACCAGATAGCCCGAGCACGCCACGATGCGCAGCGGGTACGTCCCGTTGAGGAGGTCCGCGGTTCCGCCCGACCCCAGGCTGACGTACCCGAGCGTGAAGTTAGCGCACGAGCTCCCCTCGGAGGCCACCTGCACGGGGTTCGGCTCGCCGAACCCCCAGAACGTCCGGTTGGAGCACGGGGTGGAGGTGCATGCCCCGACCAGGATCAGTACCCGCGTGGGGGGGTCCTCGACCAGGCCGAGGGCGGGAGGGGGCGCGGCCGTCGTCCCGCCGGTCCATTCCGTCCATGTCCCATTCTGGAACTCCCAGGTGTCGTTGTCCGGGGAACAGTTCGAGGCGCATCCCACGCCTCCGTAGAGGACGTCTGCGTTGAGCGACGGATCCCACGCGAGGGCCGGGTCGAGGCGGGGCGACGGAGCCACGGAGGAGTTCACTTCGCCCCACGCGCCGTGGGAGAAGAGCCAGGTGTCGCCCCGGATCGACCCCGATCCGGTCTCCCCGCCGAAGAGAAGTGCGCCGTTATCGGCATCGTCCTCCGTAAACCCTTCGCTCGAGCGGTTCGGGGGCTGAACGCTCAGCGCGAGTTTGGTCCAGGTGCCCCCCGCGTACACCCAGGTACCGCATCCGACCGCGCAGGGGGTCCCGACGAACAGGACCATCTCGCGGTCGCTCGGGTCGTAGGCCAACCCTCCGTCCAGGGCCGGGGGCGGCGAGGGCCCGCTCGGGATCACCGGGTTCCACGTCCCATTCTTGAAGGCCCACGTGTCGTTCAGAAGTCCGCTCGCGTTCGAACCCCCGAAGAGCAGGACGTACCCGTCCGCGGGGTCCCAGGCCATGAGCGAGGCCGTGCGGGGGCTCGGCGAGAGGGCCGGGTGGATCTCGGTCCAGCTACCGTTCGCATCAACCCAGGTCTGGTTGGTCAGCGTACAGGTCCCGGGGCCGACGCATCCCCCGAACATGACCAAGGAGTGGTCGACGGGGTCGGAAGCGATGCTGGTCTGGTACATTTGAGGGAATCCGGAGGATCCGGCGAGAGGTTGCCACCCGTAGCTGGCAAAAGTGGCGGCCGATCGGGGGGTCGCCCCGGCGGGGTGGACGGAGGTGCCCGACTCCAAGGGAACCCACGGACCGGTCGTTGACGGCAGTCCGGGCGCCACCCCCCCGAAGGCGGCAGCCATCAGGAGGAGGCCGGGGCATGCCAGGGCGAGAACCCACGAGCGCCGGTGCACGTTGTCCCCTCCCCGACGCCATCGACGCACTGGACTTAGAGGTGACCGCCTGCCGATTCCTCCGCC
>Ga0187887_10002433_pt1 | contig 14921 bp, 15 predicted proteins | sample June2016WEW_7_10_FD_132977 | JGI IMG/M metagenome (GOLD analysis project Ga0187887, IMG submission 132977) | Peatland microbial communities from SPRUCE experiment site at the Marcell Experimental Forest, Minnesota, USA - June2016WEW_7_10 | ecosystem: Environmental > Terrestrial > Soil >...
CCGGCTAAACGCGCGCGGGCTATCGTCAAAGCGACAGCATATTTTAATGATCCCCAAAAAGTTCTGGAAGCTTCGATGGATCTCGGAGAAGCTATGCCCGGTCTGGAAATCTCTCAAATACCGGAAAGAGAACTTCTGGCCGCAAGAGGTTGGTAAATGATTGGAATATTAGATTTACAGGGAGATGTAATCGAACATCTTCGTCACTTGCGGCATTTGGGACAAGAAGGGATTCCGGTCAAAAAACCCGAAGATATGGATGGATTGCTTGGACTGATTTTACCGGGCGGTGAAAGCACCTGTTTGTCCAGACTGATACGACAGTTTAAACTGGACGTTGCGATTAAACGGAAATTCAATCAGGGAATGAAGATTTTCGGGACCCGTGCTGGCGCAATTCTTTTGGCTCGTTCCATTGCCGGGGAAAAACCGCACTTATCTCTTGTTGATATGGTGATCGAGCGCAACGGGTTTGGAAGTCAATTGGATAGTTTCAGCCTGCAGGCCATCATTAAGTCTGTATCACCGCATCCTGTACCGTTGACTTTTATCCGGGCGCCAAAAATTATCACAGTAGGCAGCGATGTTGATATTTTGTTGGGTATTGACAATTACATTGCCGCCGTTGAAACAACAGGTGCTCTTGCCACAATATTCCACCCGGAACTGACGTCAGATTTTTCTTTTCACAGGTATTTTTTGAGAAAGTGCGGGTTGGATACAGACGATACCCGATTCCAGAGATCGGTCGGGATGAGACCGGGTTTCAGGGGCACCGCAAATGCCTTACAGGGAGGTTCGACTCCTCCTCCGGCCGCCATTATATTAAGAAGATAGAGATGTGATAATATTAAATTGCAATAACGAAGAAGGGGTTACTCTATTATTACGAGGATTAAGGTGTTGATGAGAACGCTTATTGTTCCCGGATTAAACGGTTCAGGTCCCGGCCATTGGCAGACGCTCTGGGCAGAAAAGTATTGTTTTGAGTGTGTCGAACAAAAGAACTGGGGAAAGCCAGATCTTGATGAGTGGGTCAGTGCATTGAATGCAGTTGTGACTGTCTGCCAGGAACGCACCATACTTGTTGCTCATAGCCTGGGGTGCCTGACCGTAGCGCACTGGGCGCAAGCTTATCCGAAAAACGCAGGCCAAATCTGGTTCGCTCTCTTGGTTGCGCCACCCAATGTGGAAAGGTCTGTCTATGTCCCGGAAGATCTGCGCCGCTTTGCCACGCAGGAATTAATTCCTTTCCCTTCCGTTCTGGTGGGTAGTGAGAACGATCCTTATATGACGTTAGAATCCGCACGAAAACTGGCCATGCATTGGGGAAGCAGTTTTATCAATGCCGGCAAGGCCGGTCATATAAATTTGGATTCCGGACACGGCCATTGGCCGGAAGGCGAAGCACTATTGCGGAATTTGATTAAAATAAAAACGATCCGCAATTGTGCTGGTAATACGGATTTAAATAACTTTCCGTGCGCTTAATCTTTTTCTAAGCTGCGGCTTCGCCAGATCATATAAATCGCTGGATAAATGATGAGCTCCAGTATCGTGGAAGAAATCATACCGCCCACCATCAATGCGGCAATCCGCTTCATGATGTCATGAGCCCATCCCATGACTGAACATTATCGGAATCAAACCGGCACGCATAACGCATTATTCTTTTGAGGTTTTTTATAAGAGCTTCTGTTTTGCTGCCTGTTTCTTATATTGCTTTTCGCCAAAAATTAAATCCTGTTTTCTTATAAATACTTCCGTATCAGGTGGCACGGAATGTGTGAGCCAGACATTACCTCCAATCACAGAACGCGCTCCTACAACCGTATCACCGCCGAGAATTGTGGCATTAGCATAAATGATGACGTCATCTTCAATCGACGGGTGTCGTTTTTTCGATCTCAACCGCTTGCAATCCGCCTTGGATAAAGAAAGAGCACCCAGCGTGACTCCCTGATATATGCGCACGCTATTACCTATAACACATGTCTCGCCGATAACCACACCGGTGCCGTGATCAATAAAGAAACTCTCACCGATATGTGCGCCCGGATGAATGTCGATACCGGTACGGCCGTGAGCATATTCCGTCATAATGCGGGGCATCAGAGGAATACCTTGAATATACAACTTATGCGCAATGCGATTAACCATAATCGCCCAGATGCCCGGATAACTGAAGATGATTTCATCATAGCCTTTGGCTGCCGGATCGCCGTCAAAGGCAGCGCGAATATCTTTAGCAAGCATGGTCCGCAATTTGGGCAGTTCCTTGAGGAATTCCACTGTAAGCTTATGCCCTAATGGTTCACAATGTATACAGGGCTGATTCTGACGAATACAGTCGTGACGAATGGCCAGAATAATCTGTTCGGACAATATTTCGTAAAGAGCCGTCACTTGCTGACCAAGATAATATTCCAAATTGGTTGAATCCAGGCGAGTGCGGATAAAATATCCGGGATAAAGAATCAGCGCCAGACGGCGAAGAATATCGATAATCGCTTCCCGATGCGGAATCGGTTCGGCACTGACATGATCAAAACATCCGCCCCTGTTGCACGAAGCGACAAGCTCATTCACGATTGCCGGTATTTCCTTACGTAAATGTTTTTCCAACTTGATTTCATTTTTACATTTATCACCATTTTTTAAACGCACCATAATTAAAAACCCCTATTGATTTGTACAACTCTGTCCGGTTTTATTCCAAAAAGGCGACATTCCCCGAAGCCGCTCGATGATTGCCGGCATTTTATCAATGACAAAATCAACTTCCTCCTCCGTATTATTAACGCTCAGGCTGAAACGAATCGAGCCGTGCGCCATCGTAAACGGAACGCCCATTGCACGCAAGACGTGCGATGGCTGCAATGACCCGGAAGTGCAGGCGGAACCGGATGAAGCGCAGATGCCCAGTTCATTCATCAGAAGAAGGATCGCTTCACCTTCCACAAATTCAAAGCTGATATTGGTTGTGTTGGGTAAACGATTTAAAATATCACCGTTAACGCGGCTTTGCGAAATCTTTTTTAAAAGCTCGTGCTCCAATTTGTCCCGCAGCCTTCTGACATACGTATTTTCCTTTTCCATATTGGAAGCCGCAAGCTCGCAGGCCTTGCCCAACCCGATAATGCTCGGTGTGTTTTCCGTTCCGCCGCGCCGTCCTTTTTCCTGATGACCGCCGATCAGAAAAGGCGAAAACTTGGTGCCGCGCCGAATGAAAAGAATACCGATACCTTTAGGCGCATGCAGTTTGTGGCCGGATATAGAGAGCATGTCAATGACGTTATTCTTCATATTTATGGGAATTTTCCCGGCTGCCTGCACTGCATCAGTATGAAACAAAATACCTTTTTCATGCGCCAGCCTTGCCGCTTCTTCAACGGGAAAAATCACACCGGTTTCGTTATTACCCCACATCAGGCTGACGATAGCGGTATCAGACGTTAGACTTTTTTCCAGATTTTCCAGATCAAGAATTCCATTTTTATCCACGGGTAGTTCCGTAATTTTATAACCCTGCGAACCTAAATGCGAACAAAGAGCATGGATGGCCGGATGCTCCACACGACTGATTACGACATGCTTTTTATCCGGCTTCGTTAACAGGGCGGAGCGTATCGCGGAGTTGTCGCTTTCTGTCCCGCAACTGGTGAAAACAATTTCTTCCGGTGAGGCGCCCAGAAGCTCCGCCACCTGCTCGCGCGCGACACGAATTTTCTGGCCGACCTGCCCGCCGAATGTATGCATGCTGGAGGGATTGCCGTATAGCTCGCGGAAATAAGGCGTCATGACGTCCAGCACCTCTTCGGCAACCTGAGTTGTAGCATTATTATCCAGATAAATGGTTTTCATTTGGATGCCTCCTCAACGGTTATATCCGGCAAAACAAGTTCCCGGAGCCTGTGTTGCACGAAATCCTTCAGGGTGATATCCGATGCCTTACAGGTAGAACATGCACCGCGCATTGCCACAATTACTCTGTTACCGATAATGTCGAGAATTTCGATATCGCCACCATCGTGTTTTAGAGAAGGCCGGATTTCCCGCTCAATCGTATCCTCGATCAAACGGATCTTTTGAAGATTCGTAAGTTTTGGCTTGCTATCAATTTTCGGCTCACTGCGAACTTTTTCGATGATTTGGGCAATAGCATCATGACACCCCCTACAGCCTCCGCCCGCCTTGGTATAATTGGTTACATCCTCCACAGTGGAAAGATTGTTTTCACGCACCGCCCGTTCAATTTCTTTGTCGGTGACGCCAAAGCATTCACAAATAATTTTTGCGCCTGCCTCCAATGGCGGAGCGCCGCGGTAATTTTCTATTGCTTTTTCCAACGCCTGCTTGCCCATTACCGAGCAGTGCATTTTTTCATCGGGGAGTCCGCCCAGATACTGGGCAATGTCCTGATTGCTGACTTTTAGTGCTTCATCGACAGTCATCCCTTTGATAATCTCGGTCAATGCCGAAGACGACGCAATGGCGCTTGCGCAACCGAATGTTTTAAACTTGGCGTCCTTAATGCGCTTGTTTTCGTCAAGCTTGAATGTCAGCTTCAATGCATCGCCACAGGCCAGCGACCCGACTTCGGCCACACCGTCCGGATTTTCAATCTCGCCCACATTGCGCGGATTAAGAAAATACTCTTTGACCTTATCCGTATATTCCCACATAAATGCTCCTTAAATTTTGTCTGAATCAAGTTGTTTATTATAACATTTTACCCAACAATCTCAATTATATCATCTATCTTGATTTCGTCACCGTGTAAAACTTTTGCAAATATCCCCTCGCGGGGCATGACGCAGTCGCCGACCGTATAAAATATATTGCACCGCTCATGACAAACCTTGCCGATTTGCGTAACCTCCATCAGGACTTTACATCCGATTTTCAAACGTGTACCGATAGAAAGGGAAGGTAGATCAATTCCTTCGATGGTCAGATTTTCCGCGAAATCTCCATATTGCACGTCCAGACCTTTGTTTCTGATTTTTTCGATGCTTTCCTTTGCCAGTAGACTCACCTGCCGGATACCTGGCTCCGCATGGCCGTCATCTTTCAGTCCATGGTTTTCTATGAACAGTCCGCAGTTGATATTCTGCTTCCTTCCCCCTTTTTTCGGAGATATATTTACAGGTAGAATCTTCCCTTTAATTTTTACCATGTAAAAGTACCTGCCACTTTCTTGTTCGATATCAAGATTACAGTAATCTTATTCTTATATCAAACGATTTTCCCCCGAATATACATACCCGGAATGACTTCGCACATATCCCAGAAGAGTAATATTGTATTCTCTGGTAAGATTAACTGCTGCTGCCTTGATATACATCTTCAAAAAGATCTCGCCAATCATGTCTTTTTCGACATCTCTTTTATATGACCTCATCACCAGGACAAAAGATTTCTTTCACTGGAGAGGTGCCGTATAATTTATGGTCCATTCATCACCCATGCATTTCTATTCTTCGATAGTGATGGTTTCGTTCAGACTCCCCATACGATAGCCTTGGATATCGAGAGTAACATATTTAAACCCATATAATTTCAATGTCTTTGTGATTTCCGATGCCAGGGGCTCCGTCACCAGCTTATGCCTATCGGCCGCAGCCACTTCAATGCGGGCCAACTCACCATGGCATCTTACCCTGATCGTCCTGATCCCTCTGTCAATAAAGAATTTTTCCGACTTTTCGACTTTTTCCAAATCTTCGGACCTGATTTCCTGTCCATAAGGAATGCGGGAGAATAAACAGGCATACGCCGGTTTATCCCATGTAGGCAGTTTGAGTTCTTTAGAAAATTCACGGATTTCACTTTTTGTCATATGAACATCAAGCAATGGACTTTGCACCTGCAATTCGGCAGTTGCCTTCATCCCTGGGCGATAATCCTGCAAATCATCAGCATTACTGCCATCTAAAACGTATTTTATGCCCAGTCCTTTCGCTGTCGTCTTAACGGTTTGGAACTCAGTTTTTTTGCAGAAATAGCACCGGTTGGCCGGGTTCCTTTTTACCGCTTCTTCAATTTTGTCAGATTTGACAATAATATGCCTAACTCCGATCATCTGAGCAATTGATATGGCATCATCGAGCTCATAACGGGGCAATGCAGGCGAATCAATAGTAATGCCGACCGCTTTGTCACCCAGAACCAGTTTTGACGCCGCCAGCAGGAAGGCACTGTCTACGCCGCCTGAAAAAGCGATTGCTACATATTCAAGGCGTTTTAAGTAAGCTAACAAGTTATCAAATTTGGGATTTTGTATCATGGATCGTTCTTTCCTTTATAGATCGTAAAATTTGATCGCAGAACCGCTGATGTAGATATTTAAAGATATTTTGCCGATCACATCTTCGATATCCCATAATTTGGCCGTATCACCATCATGAAGGATCTCTCTGACGGTAAAAGCGCCATATAATTTCATATCCATTAAGTTCACCATTCGGTAGTTGAAAAAATCTCATGTTTGAGTTTTGCGTTTCGATACCCGTCATCGCGTGACATCCTGTTTCGTGATAACAAAAACAGCATTCATTGCCAGCAGGTTAGGCCAAAGATGCACAATTTTCTTGTCATCTATGTAATGGTCTTCGATTATACGGATTTTTTTTTCGGCGCAGAAATTCTTGAAATCCGTAATGCTCAAAAAACGAACGTTGGGCGTATCGAACCAGAGGTAGGGCAGTGATCCCGTAATCGGTGACCTGCCCCGAAAAAACAGCATGATGCGGGATTTGAAATAAGCAAAATTGGGAAACCCGATAATGACTTTGCTGCCGATACGCAGAGCATCCTGGATGACGCAATCGACTTTTCGCACTTCCTGCATACTCTGATTTAAAATCACATAATCGAAGGAATTATCCGGATATTCCCGCAAGCTGTTTTCAATATCATCCTGGAAAACACTTAAGCCCTTCTTAACACACTCCTGAATGGCCTTGTCGTTGAGCTCAATTCCCTGGGCTCGGATTTGTTTATCCCGGACAAGCGGATACAGAAGATCGCCTTCGCCGCACCCCAGGTCAAGAACACGGGAGCCCGGTTCTATAATCGAATAAATTATACTGTAATCCAGATGAATATTTTCAGCTGCCATAATTTTTCACCACCATGTAGCCATTGAAGGTTTTATCCAAAAAATGTTTTATCAGAGTTGTCTGCTCTTCTATCTCCACCAGAAAGGCGTCATGGCCATACGTTGAGGAAAGTTCACAGTATGTTGCGTCCACGTGTCTCCTTTTCAGCAGACGAACAATATCCTGTGATTGATAGGCCGGGTAGAGCCAGTCAGATTTGAAGGAAATAATCAGGAAACGCGTATCGATAGATTTCCCTGCCGGAATCAGTCTGCTACCCGACAGATCAAAGTAATCTATAGCTTTTGTGATATAGAGATAGGAATTGGCGTCGAAGCGCTTCACAAAGTTTGCTCCCCGGTAATGCAGGTAACCTTCTACTTCAAAGTCGGTGTCAAACCCAAAACTGAATTGATCTTTCTTCAAGCGCCGGGAAAATTTTTTCTCCATGGATTGATCACTCATGAATGTGATATGGCCGATCATGCGCGCGACAGACAATCCCTTCTCGGGCTGGCCATACTCATAGTAGTTTCCCTCCCGCCATGCCGGATCGGCCATGATGGACTGCCGGATAACTTCATTGAAGGCTATCTGCTGGGGGGAGTGTTTCAACGTCGTAGCAATCGGGATAGCCGCTTTCACACGATTCGGGTAAGAGGCTACCCACTGGAGAACCTGCATACCCCCCATGGATCCACCGGCGACGCATAACAATTTTTCAATTCCTAAATAATCAATCAGATGACGCTGAGCATGAACCATATCGGCAACGGTGATAAAAGGGAAATCAAGGGCATATGGTTTTCCCGTCGCCTGATTTACGGAAGACGGCCCCGTGGAACCTTTGCACCCACCGATAACATTTGAACAAATAACGAAATACCGATTTGTATCAAAGGCCTTGCCCGGACCGATCATGTCATCCCACCAGCCTTTATTATCCTCGCCTTTATGTACTCCTGCCGCGTGTGCATCGCCGGAAAGAGCGTGGAGCGCCAGAATCGCGTTTGATTTATCTTTGTTCAATTTTCCGTATGTCTCATACGCAAGTGTAATAGGTCCCAGCGACTCACCGCTTTCCAGTTTATGTTCTTTGCCATGTTGAGCATAGGTGTAGTAATGTGTTTCCACAACACCGACCGAACTATTCTTTATTGTTACGTTACTCATTTATATTTTAAATCCTCCCAAATCCTCCTTTTTAAAGGGGGAAACATCAAACGGCTATTTCTGAAACAGCCACGTGGATAAATACCTCTCACCGCTGTCCGGTAAAATAGCTACAATTGTTTTTCCTCCGGCTTCTTTTCTTTTGGCAATTTCCAGGGCCGCCCAGAGAGCAGCGCCACTTGATATTCCGACAAGAATTCCTTCTTCTTTAGCGATTCGCCTGGCCATCTCACCGGCATTCTCATGCGCTACCTGAATGATCTCGTCAATAATTTCTCTATTCAATACATCGGGGATAAATCCGGCGCCGATTCCCTGAATCTTGTGGGGACCGGGCTTTCCGCCGGACAGAACCGGTGAATCTATAGGTTCAACGGCAATCATCTTTACCAAGGGATTTCTTTTTTTCAACACCTCACCAATACCGGTAATTGTTCCGCCGGTGCCGATACCCGCTATAATATAATCAACTTTGCCGTCTGTGTCCTGCCAGATTTCCTCGGCGGTTGTCTTACGGTGTATCTCCGGATTAGCGGGATTCTTAAACTGCTGGGGCACAAAACTGTTCTTATGTGTTCTTGCCAGTTCTTCCGCTTTATCTATTGCGCCTTTCATTCCCCTGATTCCTTCTGTTAAAACAAGTTCAGCGCCCAGAATGGAAAGCAGATGCCTTCTCTCCATGCTCATCGTTTCGGGCATTGTGAGAATAAGGCGGTATCCCTTGGCAGCGCAGACAAAAGCAAGAGCAATCCCGGTGTTTCCGCTTGTCGGCTCAATAATAACAGTGTCTTTATTAAGAATTCCAGCTTTTTGGGCTGCCTCAATCATGGCGACGCCGATTCTGTCCTTTACACTGGAAAGTGGATTGAAAGATTCAATTTTAACTAAAATTTCCGCATCCGATTCCTTTCCCATTCTGTTGAGACGAACCAGCGGAGTTCTTCCAACTGTCTTGGTAATATCTGAAAATATGTTTGCCATAATAACCCCCTTAATTTCATGCCTTCAGTAGAGCCTGATCGATATCGGCGATAATGTCGTCAATATGTTCCAGGCCTATAGATAAACGAATAAAATCCGGTGTTACACCGGTTGCCAGCTGTTCTTCCTCGGAAAGCTGTTGATGCGTCGTTGTTGCCGGGTGAATCGCCAGTGTTTTCGCGTCACCCACATTTGCCAGGTGGGAGATGAGTTCAAGGGAGTTGATAAATGTTTTCCCCGCCTTCAGGCCGCCCTTGATTCCAAAACCGATAATCGCACCCGCGCCTTTGGGCAGATATTTCTTCGCCTTTTTCTGTTGGGGAGAAGACGTTAGTCCCGGATAATTGACCCAACTGACTTTAGGGTGTTTCTCCAGATGCTGGGCCACGGCCAGCGCATTGGTACAGTGATACGGCATCCTTAGGTGCAGAGTTTCCAGACCCTGCAGGAGAAGAAAAGCGTTAAACGGCGAGAGCGCCGGTCCAAGGTCACGCAAAAGAACGACACGAGCTTTAATAATGTAGGCGATATTACCCGACGGTTTTAAGGCTTCCACAAAATTGATTCCGTGATAACTTGGATCAGAATCGGCTATCAGCGGGAACTTGCCGCTAGTCCAGTCAAATTTACCAGAATCGACGATAATTCCGCCGAGTGATGTCCCATGACCTCCGATGAATTTTGTCGCCGAATACACAACGATATCAACACCGAAATCAATTGGCCGTAGTAAATAGGGGGACACCGTATTGTCCAAAATAAACGGGATGCCGTTTTTATGCGCGATTTGGGCAATGCCTTCGATGTCGGCAACGTCCAGTTTCGGATTGCCGATGGACTCCGCGTAAATCGCTTTTGTTTTCGGTGTGATCGCTTTCTGAAAAGCATCAAGATCATTCGATTTGACGAACCGGACGTGAATCCCCAGACGGGAGAACGTGTAGTGAAGAAGATTATAAGTTCCCCCATAGAGATTGTCCGCAGATACGATTTCATCTCCCGCCCGGGCGATGTTGAGTAGCGCAAGAGTTATGGCCGACTGGCCGCTTGCCACCGCAAGGGCTCCCACGCCGCCGTCCAATAGTGCAACCCGCCTCTCCAGAACATCGGTCGTCGGATTCATTAGCCGGGTATAGATATTGCCGAACTCACTTAATCCAAAAAGATTGGCGGCATGTTCAGTATCTTTAAATTGATAGGACGTTGTCTGATAAATGGGAACAGCCCGCGCGCCGGTCGTCGGGTCCGCTTCCTGGCCTCCATGCAATGCCAGCGTCTCAGTTTTTAATCTTTCATCAATTTTACTCATTGTATCTCTCCTGGTAACTCACAACGTTGTTTATTGTTTGTAATCAATCATTCTTTGCAGACTTTTTCTTGCCTTGTGCATGATATCGGGGGGCACAGTGACTTCTTGCTCCATTTCCTCAAGAGACCATAAAATTTTCTCCAGGGTCGTCAATTTCATATTCGGACAACTGGCCCGTTCCGACGCGGGATAAAAAGTTTTTTCCGGATTCTCTTTCTTCAACCGGTGGAGAATACCGATTTCCGTTCCGATGATAAATTCTTTTGCCACGGATGCCTGAACATAACGGCAGATTCCTTCAGTAGAGAGAACCCTGTCTGCAAGGGAAGTAACGCTTGCCGTACATTCCGGATGCACAAGAACCTCTGCGCCATTATAAAGAATTTTTTTCGCGGCAATATCCTCCGGCAGTATCTTTACGTGCGTGGGACAATATCCTTTCCATGTAATGAAATTCCTCCCGGTCTGGGTTGATATGTAATGAGCCAGATACTGATCTGGAGCAAATATTATTTCGTCCCCGGGTCCAAAGGCTTCGCGGACTACAGTTTGGGCGTTTCCTGATGTGCAGCAGACATCGCATTCGGCTTTCACCGCTGCCGTCGTGTTCACGTAACAAAGAACCTTTGCCGTTGGATGCTCCGCTTTGAGTTTACGGAGTTGATCGGCCGTGATCATATCCGCCATGGGACAGCCCGCCTTCCTGTCGGGGATGAGGACGATCTTTTCCGGCGATAGGATTTTTGCCGTTTCTGCCATGAAATAGACACCGCAAAACACGATAACATCCGCCGTGGTCTTCGATGCCTGAATGCTTAGTCCCAGTGAATCTCCAACATAGTCGGCTATATCCTGAACCTCGGGGATCTGATAATTATGCGCCAGAATGACTGCATTTCTCTCTTTTTTTAATTTATTGATCTTTTCAATAAGTTCCATATAAAACCTCTTTTATTCTCGGCCTTCCGTAACAGGAAGCAACTCCTAATATTTATTCCTTAAGATTTTTCGCTGCGTTTTTATAGGCAGGAGAAATTGAACGTAATTTACTAATTATGCCTGGTAATACCTCAAGTATGTAACGGATGTTGTCCTCCGTCGTCTGTCTTCCCAGAGAAAATCTCAATGAACCATGGGCAAGCTCAAGAGGAAGTCCAATGGCTGACAAAACATGGGATGGTTCCAGATTCGAGGAGGTACAGGCGGAGCCGGTTGAACAGGCAATGCCCTCCATATCGAGCTTCAGAAGCATGGATTCACCATCCACATATGAAAATGAAATATTGACGTTATTCGGGAGCCTCTGTGAAGGATGACCGTTTAAACGGGAATGTTCAATCTTTGTAAGAATGCCATCGATCAACATATTCCGCAGGACAGTCAGTTTTTCTATTTCATTTACAATTTCTTCTTTGGCCAGTTCCACGGCTTTTCCCAAACCGACAATTCCCGGCACATTATGAGTAGATGCGCGGCGTCTTTTTTCCTGATCGCCTCCACGTAATATGGGCTCGATGCGCGTTCCTTTTCGCACGTAAAGAATGCCGATGCCTTTCGGTCCGTATAACTTATGAGCGGATGCGCTCAGGAGATCAATCTGAAGTTCATTGACGCTTATCGGAAAATGACCGAATGTCTGTACCGCGTCAGTATGAAAATAAATTCCGTTTTCCCTGGCGATTTTACTGATCTCGGTCAGGGGTTGAATCGTGCCTATTTCATTATTTGCATGCATAATGGAAATCAAGATGGTCTTTCCCGTAATTGCTTTTCGTATATCATCCGGATCGACAAGGCCGTATTCATTCACCGGTATGAGGGTAACTTCAAATCCCTCTTTTTCGAGAAAATGGCAAGCCTCCAGAATGGAATGATGCTCTGTCTTCGAGGTAATGATGTGGTTGCCTTTTTCCCGTCTGGCATGCGCGATGCCTTCAATCACTGTATTGTTGCCTTCTGTTCCGCCGCTTGTAAAAATAATTTCCTCAGGTGATGCCTCGATAAAAGACGCAACGGTTTTTCTTGCCTCCTCCACCAGATGTTTGGCTGTCTGGCCGAAGGCATGCAGACTCGATGGATTTCCGTAAACCTCAGTAAAGCAGGGAAGCATGGCCTGTAAAACCCGGGGATCCGTCGGAGTTGTGGCGGCGTTATCCAAGTAAAGTTTTTTCATTGTAAATTTCCCGCCAAGTTCAAATATTATGCATCATTGTTTTCTGAGCTTTTTCCTGATTCATCTTTACCAGCATATCCAGGGTAACCGAATTCAGGGTCTCGGAAATTTTCCCCCCGATAATTTCCCAGATGTCGTGACTGGCACAGATGGGCACTCTAGGACATGTGGATGGATTCCTGACACAATCAACAAGGGAACAATCCCCTTCTAAAACGTCGATAATCTCTTTCATGGTGATCTGTGATGGATCTTTCGCCAGAAGGTATCCTCCATGGGCTCCCCGAATAGAATTAACAAGACCTATTCTCCGAAGAGGTATGATAATCAGGCTCAAATATTTCTCAGAGATATTTTCTCCTTTGGCAACGTCTTTTAAAAATACCGGCCCTTTGTCATAATTAAAGGCCAGCGCCACCATCAGCCTGACACCATATCTTGCTCTTGTTGAAAGTTTCATATTACTCCTCTGTAAATACTACTTATACTATCTTTTTAGTAGTAATTAATGTATTGAAGAGGGATTGTCAAGAGAAAAACAGAGGTTTATACTACCTACATAAATGCTGCTGTATTTGTTTCCATCCGGATAATCATTTTAAGTTATATACAATAAATGTAAAATGGGGATTTAGCTGATCGCTAAACCCCCATTATTACTCATGAATGAATAAAATTATGGTGCCGAAGACTGGACTTGAACCAGCACGGATTTTGTCCACTACCCCCTCAAGATAAAAACGGTGGTTCCCAGAGCTTTTTAGGGGAACGGTGGGAACACCCTTTTGTGTGTGATTATAAATATTTCCGCATAAAAGTCAACAAAATGATTTTCAAGGAAACGGCGGGTTATTTTCTGCAAAGTGTTGACCAAATGTTGACCAAAAAATGAGTAGAGGGGAGGGGTAAACCGGAACCACTCCCCTTTATTTCAGTAAGCCGGAATCTCTTCCCAGTCAATACTGGCAGCTTTAATTTTACAAAGGCAGAAGAAGAAAAGAATGCCGAGAATTTATTAATTCTCAAATCAAAAGAACTAGCCAGCCAGTATTTGATGAATTGGACTAAACATAAGAACCTGTTTAAATGCAAATTGATTAATATTTATAATTTCCCTTGACATTATAAAACAAGGTGTTAAACTAACACCATCTACTCCCCGTTCGATTTCCGCTCCGCAGTAATGCGGGGGTCAAGGCTTGAGCGGGGTTATTTTTTTATGAACTTAAAACATCCTCAAAAAGAAAATATTCGAGCAATGGCCTTCTTTGACGGCCAAAATTTATTTCACACTGCTAAAAGTACATTTAATCATGAGCACCCCAACTATGATCCCGTGAAATTAGCAGAATCGGTTTGCCAAGCCCAAAGCTGGCGGTTGCAAGAAACCCGGTTTTATACTGGTGTACCTGATTCAAAAGATAATGCCTTTTGGAATCATTTTTGGACGATTAAATTAGGTGTTTTAAAGAGGCAAAAAAACGTCTTTGTTTTTTCCCGTCCGCTACGCTATCGTCCGCGGACCATTACCTTGCCAACCGGCAAAACTGAAACTCTGTTGATCGGTGAAGAAAAAGGGATTGATGTCCGGATTGCCATTGATGTTATCCGCCTGGCTCATAAACAAGTTTATGACGTGGCTTTAATTTTTAGCCAAGACCAAGACCTGTCTGAAGCGGCTGAAGAAGTAAGGGCGATAGCCAAAGAACAAAACCGTTGGATTAAGGTTGCTTGCGCTTTTCCCTTTGGCCAAGGCAATAAAAATGATAGAGGAATTGATAAAACCGACTGGATTAAGATTGATCGGGAACTATATGACCGTTGTCTTGATCTGAGAGATTATAGGCCGAAGAAATAATACTGAACCGCATATTAAGCCCAACGACAAACATCAATACCAAATCTCACGTTTTGTGGTCAGTCGGATACAGAGAAAGATTATTTGGGGGAGCAAATTGAATGGATTGGAAAACGTTCACCGTTGAAGTCGTGAAGGCCTTTGCGTGGCCAGGCACTGTGCTCGTACTCCTATTTGCCTTACGCAAGACTATTGCCCAAAAATTGGGAGATCTAATCGAGATCATTCGCGAGGGTAAGTCTTGGACGGCTCGCTTTGCACAGCCCCAGCAATCTGGCGCAGCACTACCTTCCCCAGGGCAGACCATTCTTTCACAGGAAGAAG
>Ga0187887_10002435_pt1 | contig 14912 bp, 11 predicted proteins | sample June2016WEW_7_10_FD_132977 | JGI IMG/M metagenome (GOLD analysis project Ga0187887, IMG submission 132977) | Peatland microbial communities from SPRUCE experiment site at the Marcell Experimental Forest, Minnesota, USA - June2016WEW_7_10 | ecosystem: Environmental > Terrestrial > Soil >...
CCGTGCAAAACCAAGAGTTAATGCATTCTCGTCGAAGATATTGTTCGCATCCGATGGGTCACCACCTTCCGCAGCTTGCTGGCGGGCATACCGTTTACGCAACCGCTCAATCAGCGTCTTTCGTTCCGTGGTCCGCATCTGCCAGATTTGCTCGTCGGCGAGGTGACGGATGTCATCTTCGACAGCTCGATCTCCGCGCCAGCGCTTTTTACCGCAGGCAGTGGTCCACAGCGTATCGGCCTCTAGCGAATCCCAGGTCGGCACATGAATGCCGTTGGTCACTGAGCCAATCGGGACCTCTACCTGAGGCCAAGCTGGAAAGAGCGGCTGAAATATCTGCCGGCTCACTTCTCCGTGCAGTTTGCTTACGCCGTTTACACGACCACTTCCACGCAGAGCGAGATAAGCCATGTTGAATGGTTCTGCATTGTCACTGGGTTTGTGCCTGCCAATCTTCAGCAGTTCGTCAAGCGAGATGTGGAGTTCATCCTTCGCATAGTGGCCAAAATACTGCCGAATGAGTTGCGGATCAAATCGGTCGAATCCTGCGGCAACAGCAGTATGTGTCGTAAAGATATTTCCGGCACGCGTAACAGCGAGAGCAAGATCAAAAGGCTTCTTGTGATCTTCCATATAGCAATGCGCCCTTTCGAGCACTGCAAACGCCGCATGGCCTTCATTGAGATGGCAGACTTCGGGCTGCAAACCAAGCGCGCACAGCAAACGCCATCCACCAATACCAAGAATGATCTCCTGTTTTAGCCGCATCTCCGCATCGCCACCATAGAGTTCACTGGTGATTCCACGATGTGCGGCTGTGTTTGCGAAATCATTTGTATCGAGCAGGTATAGCTTTGTTCTGCCAACGGAGACCTCCCAACAGCGAAGCCAAATCTGTGCTCCCGATAGGTGGATCTGCAGCCGCAGCCATTCTCCGTTATTCTGTCGCAGCGGTCGTATGGGCAACTGGCCTGGATCATTGACCGGATAGAGTGCTTGCTGATGACCTTCCGAATCGAAGTCCTGACGGAAGTATCCTTGACCATAGAGCAGCCCAATGCCAACGACTGGAACGCCCAGGTCGCTGGCCGCCTTCATCTGATCGCCGGCCACATTGCCGAGCCCGCCAGAATAGATGGGCAACGCCTCGCTCAGCATAAACTCCATGCTGAAGTAGGCGACTGTCGTGAGAGCCTTGTCTGGATGTTTGTGTTGATACCATGCGTCAGCATGATAGGATTTCCGATTGCGTTGAAGCAAGCTGACTAGACGGCCGCGGTACTCCGCATCGCTCAATGCAGCGCTGATCTTCTCTTTTGAAACAGTCTGCAAGATAACCCAGGGATTCTGCGTAGTTTCCCAAAGTTCAGCATCGAGTTCTTTCCACAACTCATCCGCGGCATGGTTCCATGACCAGTGTAGATTGAGCGCCAACTCATTCAGTGCATCAACACACTCTTCTTTGGGCATTGTCTTTGCTGTCTCTGATTCGCTCAACCCATCCTCCTTGCACCAAACAAAGAAGCAGAGGTTCCTGTTTTCCGAATGGCCTCTGCTTCTTCGTGCGTTGCTGCTTAACTGTCGGTGAACATTGCTTTCTCAGGATGCCCCTTGGCCATCGGAGCCGGCGCGGCGGAATCGCTGAAGTCCTTCGTCCACCGCCAGTTCCTGATCTCCGGCATATCTTCGAGGTGCTCTCGAATATAGTCGTGATGACGTTGCAATTGCTGATTGAAGAAGTTGATAGCATTTTCAGCTTGCAGACGAAGACGGGGAATATGCTTCAACGCATCCAGAGCAAGGTGGAACCGGCTCATCTCATTCAGAACCACCATATCGAAGGGCGTCGTGGTTGTTCCTTGATCCATATAGCCATGAACGTGGAAACGGGCTTCATTGGCGCGCCCGTGAACCAATGTGTGTATCAGCCATCGATTGTTGTGGAAGGCGAAGATCACTGGCGCAGTCTCGGTAAAGAGTGCGTTGAACGACATTTCGTCCATGCCGTGAGAATGCTTATCGGGAAACATCAGAGTCATCAAGTCCACGACGTTGACCACGCGCACCTTGACGCCCGGCACATATTTCTGCAGCAGCCACGAAGCCGCACAGATCTCGATGGTTGGCACATCGCCAGCGCAGGCCAACACAACATCCGGCTCAAAGCCTTCATCATTGGTTGCGAACTTCCATGTGGACGCACCGCGTGAGCAGTGTTCGAGAGCCTCGTCCATGTTCAACCATTGAAGTTGCGGCTGCTTTCCGCAAGTGACAACATTCACGTAATCGCGGCTGCGAAGGCAATGGTCGAAGACACTCAGAAGGCAGTTGGAATCTGGTGGATAATACACGCGAATCACTTCACTCCTGCGCGCCAGTGCGTTGTCTACGTATCCTGTTGCCTGATGGCTGAAGCCATTGTGATCGTTGCGCCATGCATGACTTGTAAGCAGAACATTGAGCGACGCGAGCGGCCTGCGCCAGGGATACTCGCGGCATTGTTCGAGCCACTTGGCATGTTGGGTGGTCATCGAATCGACCACCTGCGCGAAGGCTTCATAGGAGGACCACATGCCATGGCGGCCCGTGAGCAGATAGCCCTCAAGCCATCCCTGACAGAGGTGTTCGCTCAGCACTTCCATGACGCGGCCATCCGGACCCAATTCATCGTCGATGGAAACAATCTCGGCCATTGAACAGCGCTTCGTGGCTTCAAAGATGGAGTTCAAGCGATTGGAATTCGATTCATCGGGACAGAACATCCGGAAGTTAGTCAGATTCATTTTGAAGATGTCGCGGAAGAAATCTCCCAGCTTGCGCGGAGCTTCGGCCAGAACCTGACCCGGCCCTGGGATCTCGAGCGCATAATCCGTAAAGTCGGGCAGCGCCAAGGTGATCAACTCGCGTCCGCCGTTCACATGGGGATTGCCACCCATACGGCGGTTTCCAACAGGCGAGAGAGTTGCGAGCTCGTCGATAAATTTGCCGTTTTCGTCGAACAGTTCTTCGGCCTTGTAACTCTTCATCCAGGCTTAAAGAATCTTGAGATGCTCAGGGTTCTCACGGACCGTTGCCAGCGGGACCTGGTGCGCGCGGAATGTGCCTTCAATGGGGATCCCATCCACTTCCTTCGGGCAAGTCCACCCCTTAGGCGTGCGAAAAATGATCATGGGCCAGACGGGCTGCTTCTTGAAACCGTTCTTGCGAGCCTCCTGCTGAATTCCCCGAATCTCCGCGTAACAGTCCTCAAGCGTTTGAGCAAGGAGTTGATGTACGACCTCCGGATCGTCGCCTTCGACAAAGTAGGGCTTGTATCCTCGACCCACATAGAGAGCTTTCAAGTCGGCGTCGCTTGTTCGCCCCTGTGCGGTTGGACCGGAGATTTTGTATCCATTGAGATGGAGGATAGGCAGGACCGCGCCGTCGCGCACCGGATTGACGAAGTTGACCGACTTCCAGCTTCCCTCGAGCGGACAGGTCTCGGACTCGCCATCCCCGACGACGCAGGCCACAATCAGATCCGGATTGTCGAAGGCCGCGCCGAATGCATGAACCAGCGAATAGCCAAGCTCGCCGCCTTCGTGCATGGAATTCGGGACGTGGGGCCCGCAGTGGCTGGGGACGCCGCCCGGCGTCGAGAATTTTCGGAACATAAGCCGCAGGCCGTCTTCATTGCGCGTGATCTCTGGATGCACCTCGGTATAAGAGCCTTCAAGATAGGAGCAGGCATTCAAAGATGGGCCTCCGTGTCCTGGGCCTGAAATGTAAATGATGTCTGCATCATGCTCTTTGATCAGCCGGTTCAAATGAATGTAGATAAAGTTCTGTCCGGGTGAAGTTCCCCAGTGACCGAGCAATCTGGGCTTGATCTGCTCTGCTGTAAGCGGCAAACGAAGCAGGGGATTATCAAATAAATAGATCTGGCCGATGCAAAGATAGTTTGCCGCGCGCCAGTAGCGATTCATCTTGTCCAGCATCTCAATCGAGAGTGGTCCCTTGGGCATTGGGACTCTTTCTTCGTTTTTGCCGTTGGCCGCAACCGCGGTCGACAGACTCACATCGAAGATGAATCCGGATGAATTGCCAAACTGGTCGAAGTTCTTGCTGAAGGGTTGAGAAGTATCGTTTTTCTCAACGTTGACGGGGAGTTCGGTGGTAGCCATATTGACCTTTCCTTTCGATTTCTCCGCAACTTACATCAGCGCGGTGGGGTTAAGTTCGGTTATCTTGGGTCTGCAAGCGATGGGCCTCCGGAGTCATTTCGCCAGCAGCTTTTTGATCGAATGCAATTCGAGGCGGCGTTTTTCAGTGGTTTTTGGATAGGCCATCTTGAGATCACCAAGTGCATCCAAAACGATTTGCGAGACGATGAGCCGAGCGTTCTCCTTATCGTCAGCGGGCACAACGAACCACGGCGCATGATGCGCGCTTGTTGCATGAAAGCAGTCTTCATAGGCTTTCATGTAGTGTTTCCAGTATTTGCGCTCGTGAATGTCGGATGTGCTGAACTTCCAGTTCTTATCTGGTTCATCGATGCGCGCGAGAAATCGCTTCCGTTGTTCCTCATGCGACAGGTGCAGGAATATCTTGACGATTTGCGTGCCGTTTCGATGAAGGTGCTTCTCCAGGTCCACGATGGACCCATACCGCTGCTCCCAAATGTTCTTCTCGTCGCGCAATTCTTCAGGAAGTCCCTGACTGCGAAGAATCTCCGGATGCACTCGAGCAACTAGCACTTCCTCGTAATAGGAACGGTTGAAGATGCCGATGCGGCCGCGCTCTGGAAGTCGGCACGTCGTGCGCCAGAGGAAATCATGCTCCAACTCTTCAGCGCTGGGTTGCTTGAAACTGAAGACCTCGCAACCTTCTGGATTGACGCCGGACATGACGTGACGAATGGCGCCGTCTTTGCCTGCGCCGTCCATGCCTTGAAAGATCAGCAGCAACGCATTGCGGTGGGACGCGTAGTGAAGCTGCTGTAGAGAACTCAGCTTCTCCATGTGCAGGTGCAGAAACTCTTCATACTTCTGCTTCGACTTGCAAAAGGGATCGACAACTGTCGGCCACTTGCCGAGGTCGATCTTTTTGTCAGACGGCACTTTGTATTCTTTTGAATCGATGGTCATCCGGCTCCTTCGGTGTTGCCTATGCTGCGGTCTTTTTCTTTGCCGCCTCTTCGATGTGAGTTTCTCGCTCCGCTTCAAGCCAGTCCTGATCTTGCTGGCTTTCGCCGTGAACGCGCTGCTGATAGATTTCATAAGCCCGTGTAGAGATTGCCTGCATTTCATCCGCGGAAGTGCTGGCTTCGACGGATGGCTTTTTGATCGGATCGAAGATGCGATAAGCAAGCAGCTTCACACGATCATTGATGAGTGCCCAGACCAGAGCATAAGCCCAAACGAATCCCGCCCACTTCCATCCGAGCGGTGCCATGAATATTCCGTACACAGCGATGAATGTCGCAATCGCCTGTGTACCCACTACTGCAATCAGCAGAATCTTCGCTGGGCGTATCGACCAGAATGGCCCGCGTGTGCGCGTCAAGAAGATGGTCAAATGGCCGGCTACGGAGAGTTTGAGGTACATCAGTGTCTGGACGGTCAAGCGGTCCATGTGGAAGACGCGTTCGCCCAGATAGAACAAGAAAAACGCGGAGACAACGCCAATCACTCCCAGCACGGTGGAAATCGACAACACAAGCCGCATATTCCACGATTCCGGCTTGTTTCTATATAGGACGTTGTCATAAGCAATCGACAGAATTGCTCCATCGTTGAGCAGCGCAATCATCACAATCATGACTGCCGTCACTGGATAGAAATTGAAGACCAGGATGGATAGCGTCATGAAGAACAGTACGCGCAGCGTCTCCGCGATGCGATAGATGGCGTAGCTGTTCATGCGCTGAAAGATGCGGCGGCTCTCTTTGATTGCATCGATGATCACGGAGAGTCCGGAAGTGAGCAGGACGATTGAGGCTGCCGCTCTGGCTGCGTCTGTGGCACCTGAGACAGCAATGCCGCAATCGGCTTTCTTCAGCGCAGGCGCGTCGTTCACGCCATCGCCGGTCATGCCGACGATGTGGCCGCAGTTCTGCAACACGTCCACAATATGAAACTTGTGCTCGGGGAAGACCTGAGCGAAGCCGTCTGCTTTTTCGATTTGCTCAACGACCTCTGGAGACTCTTTCTTCTTTGTGTCGCCAAGCGCGTTGGCGTCCAGGATATTCGAGCCCAGGCCCAGTTCTTTCGATGTTTCCCGTGCAATGGCAATTTGATCGCCCGTCACCATCTTGATCTTCACGCCCATTTGCACGGCGTTGGCAATGGTCTCTTTGGCATCCGCGCGTGGCGGGTCGGACAAGGGCAGAATGCCGACAAACTCCCATTTACCTTCTTCATCGGCCTTGGCCACGCCCAGAGAACGGAAGCCACGGTCGGCAAAGTCAAGGATGGCTTTCTCCGCCGCTGTCTTGACGTCGCCAACATTGATCGCCATCTGCAAAATGACCTGCGGCGCTCCCTTGGCCACAAAGAACTGTTTCCCGTCCGCCCCTTTGACGGTTGCTTCGGTGCGCTTGTGCACCGGATCGAAGGGCATGAAGTGAAGCACCTGGCAACTCTTCAGTTCCTTGTCATCCTTTACACCGCCGATTACCGCCAGGTCGATGGTGTCCTTGTCTTCCGCGCGCGAGGCCAGAGCGGCCCAGAGAACGATGTTCGCAGCAGCAATTCCGTCAATGCAGAAGGGATCGCCCAGTGTGAGTTTGTTTTGCGTAAGTGTGCCGGTTTTGTCCGAGCAGAGAACGTCTACGCCGGCAAGTTCCTCAATAGCCGAGAGACGGGTTACGATCGCTTCCTTCTTGGCGAGCAGGCGTGCTCCGACGGCCATAGTTACCGACAGAACAGTCGGCATGGCGACGGGGATGGCGGCTACCAGAAGCACCAAGCAGAATTCCAGCGTGGTGAGAACCTTGTCTCCGCGGAAGAGGGCGAAGACAAGAATCAAAGCGACCAGCGCTACCGCCAAAACGATCAGGTAGTCGCCGATCTTCATCACAGCCTTCTGGAAGTGACTGACTGTATGAGCCTCCTGCACCAGTTGCGCGGTCTTGCCAAAATAGGTGTTGGTACCAGTGGCATAGACGATTGCGTCAATCTCACCCTGACGTATGATGGAGCCGGAGTAAACAGCGCCGCCGGGCTTGGCGCTGATGGGAAGCGACTCGCCGGTCAGGGCAGATTGATCGACCTCGATGGAGTCGCCGTCGAGCAGTCGCGCATCTGCGGGAACGATGTCTCCCAACCGCAGACGAATGACATCGCCTGGAACCAACTCGCTCGCCTTGGGATCTTCCCACCTGCCATCTCGCTTGACCTTGGCCTTGATTGCCAATCGCGCCTTCAGAGCGGCAATGGCATTCCCTGCCTGGTGTTCTTCCCAGAATCCGACTAGAGCGTTGGAGCACAACAGAATAAGAATCACGATGAAATCGAGCCAGTGTTGGACGACCCCGGAGAGAATCACGGCGACTTCAATCATCCACGGAATCGGACCCCAGAAATAGGAAAGAAATTTCAGGTATTCGTTGGTCTTTTTTTCCTCAATCTGGTTCGGCCCGTACTGCGCCTGACGCTTCACTGCCTCGGCCTGCGTCAGTCCGTCAGCAGATGTGCCGAGCTTTTTCATCAGCTCAGGCATGGCGAGTGTCTTCAGCGAATCTTTGTCATCCTTGGGATCGGCATTCTCTGTTTTCGATTCCATTTGAATTCATTCTCCTGCTCCTGCTCTATTGACCAGGGGTTAATCCCGCAATCCGAGCAAGACAACACCGGAACCTGCGATCCGACCTGATCTTCAGCTTCCAAATCGTGCAGGCCGGTTAGCACATCATCGCTTCCATGAAAGGGATATTCTGTCAAGCGAAGATAGCCAGCAACGAATGACGGACAGGGTGGACAGAGCTGAGCATGGTTGCTCCGACTCGCGCTGTCGCCAGAGATCAAAAGATGTTGTGTCATTTGACTTTGAAAAGATCGTTTGATTCATGGTCGTAACTCTGCTCCGCGTGCGAGGCCTTTTCCGCAGCCTTTTCAGCTACGCGCTCAATCCGCTTTTCCGCAGATGTCTCCGAGATGGATTCTTCAAGTTTGGATGCTTCGGGATTCTCAAATTGTTCCGACATAGTTGTTCTCTCCTCTCATCAAGATGAACGGTCTTCCCCTCAAGTTCTGGTCAGTTTTGCTCGCCCTTCCACGTCGCGGAATCGTTCGAGGCTCGTTTCTGCTGAAGTGGCTCCTTTTGCACAGATTTTCGCCGGACAACAATAGAAAACTTATGTCGGAGCAATGCGCGGTTCCGACGGCAGCCGCGCCAGCTTGCGATGATCCGAGAACCCAAAGCCCCATCAAAGTGTGGATCTCGATGTTCACCAAGCGTTCTTTTCCAAAGGAATGGCCCATGAACGCGCTACTGATCTACCCGGAATTCCCGGATACATTTTGGAGCTTCAAACACGCGCTTAAGTTCCTGGGCAAGCTGGCAGCACAGCCTCCTTTGGGTCTGATGACAGTTGCCGCGTTATTACCCGGAGCCTGGAAGAGACGACTCGTGGACACGAATGTTGAGCGATTGCGAGATCGCGATCTGGCTTGGGCCGATGTGGCTCTTGTAAGCGGCATGCACATCCAGCGAAATTCGCTGGTAGCTATCGTTGAACGATGCCGCGCCCATGGTCTGCGAACAGTTGTAGGAGGACCAATCACGAGCAGCCTTTCGGCCAAAGACCTCAAAGCGGATCATGTGGTCATCGGAGAGGCAGAGGGCATCATTGCCGGTCTTGCGCGAGACCTGGAGCAAGGGACAGCCAAGCCTGCTTATCAGGCTGTGGAAAGACCGGAAATGAGTTCCAGCCCGACGCCGGATTTGAGCCTGATCAAAATGCACAGCTACTCGACGATGGCCGTGCAATATTCACGTGGCTGTCCATTCAACTGTGAATTCTGCGACATCATTGAAATATACGGCAGGCGCCCACGCACAAAGGCAGTAGCGCAGGTGCTGGCCGAACTGGACCAGCTGCGCACGGCGGGCTGGCGAGAAGCAGTGTTCATTGTTGACGACAACTTCATTGGCAATAAGGCGCGCGCCAAAGAGCTATGCGTGGCCCTAGCCGAATGGCGCAGCCATTTCAAAACCAGCTTCGACTTCAATACCGAAGCGTCACTTAACCTTGCTGACGACCCTGAGTTGATGCAGTTGATGAGAGATGCCGGTTTTGTCTCGGTCTTTCTGGGCATCGAGACTCCCGATGAATCCGGTTTGATCGCGGCCAACAAGTTGCAGAATACGCAACGCAGCCTGCTCGACAGCGTTGCCACGATCCAGAGCTATGGCCTGCAGGTAATGGGAGGATTCATCCTGGGATTCGATACCGATCGTGAGGATATTTTTGACCGCATGGTGGAATTCATTCAAAAGAGCGGTATCCCCGTTGCAATGGTGGGGCTTTTACAAGCCATGCCCGGAACTCAACTCTTTCGGCGTTTGCGCAAGGAGGGAAGGATACTGGATGCGGGTCACGGGGACAACACAGATGACAAACTCAACTTTCTTCCCGCGATGGACGCGACGCAACTGGTGGAGGGATACCGCTCAGTGTTGAAAAGGATCTATTCTTGCGAGGCCTACTACGAGCGAGTCAAGCTCTACCTAAATCGCACCCAGCCGCGGCCCGGTAAAGACAATCATGGGGCGCGAAGCACCAGGCAAAAATGGTTGACCAAGAGCAATACCCGCGCCTTCGCCATGTCGATTCTTCGCCAGGGGGTCTTTAGCAAGCAACGTCGGAGCTACTGGAAATTCCTTTTGGCAGTGGCGACCCGCTATCGCCATTGCGTCGGTGCAGCGATGACGCTGGCTGTAATGGGGTATCACTTCCAAGTGATGACGAACAAATTGTCAGAGGCTGGGGACGTCACCATCTGAGTGAACACATCTACACCTGATGTGCATGTACAACAAACCTTTGCGGAGCCGCACCTATGAAGTGAAATGGGTAGCAGGTGACAAGCGTAATGGCCGATGCAGCCGAGTAAGCCAGCACGCTAACGTCCTCAGGAGCTACGACCTGTAACTTGTTGACCATATATCTTGACAAGCCTGTTGAGGTTTGAATTCGAATCTCGTCTCCAGGATGAATGTTCTTCAAGGCGCGGAAGTATGTATCCCGGTGCCCGGCGATTCCAATATTTCCCTGCTCTCCTGGAAGAGCTGTACCTTTGATATGTCCAACCCCGACCGCCAACGTTTGCGAGGTGGTTCCTTCAAGAATTGCAACCTTCATTCCCAGTTGTGGAATCTCAAGACGGCCGAGAAGATCGCCTTCCTTTGCGGCAGACCCGGGCAGGCTTTCCTTGCGCTGTTCTTCCTCTTGCATTCTCTGTTCAAGGGTACTATTTGCGACTTCTTGAAATTGTCTTGCATGGAGCAGCATGAGACCTACATAAGAGATCGCCAGTGCGCCCAGCAAGAACAGAAGGTTCCGCGTCCAGCGAAGCAATAGGAGGCTATGCACTTCAAAAAATCGTCGCTCAGTTCCTGGAATCATTGACGATCACCTTTGCTGCACCCACCGGCTTTGCTTGCGGTACCGAGTAGCCGGCCCGAGTTCGAACGGAGAGGCGTCCGCGGCCATGCGCGCTTGCACGTACCTCTACGGTCCGGTAACTTCCGTCTTCCTCAGCAATCGTAGGGACATATGCCAGCGTGTACTGACTCCGAATATCGCGGGCGATCCCCTCGCAGATGGATACAACTTCTTTTGATGACTCTGGAAAGAAGGCTTCGCCGCCTGTCTCCCTAGCCAACCGCCTGAGCACAGATGGGTTCTGATCATCGTCCTGCTCATCGAAAATGCCGATTGCGTATATGATTGCCGTGTTCTGTTTGGCCATGCCAAGCACCTGGATTAGATTTTGCTTGCTGGCATTGTCGCCACCATCGCTGATCAGGATCAGCACCTTCTTGTCGCTCTTTCCCTGTTTAAGATGGTCGAGGGCGGCGGCGATCCCATCATAGAGAGAGGTCTGGCCAATCGTCCTGATTCTTGAGAGCGCAAGCTGAAGTTCTTCCTGCCGATTTGTAAACGGCATACCCGGCGGAAGTCCGAAAGACACATGGTCGTTGAAGTTGACCACAAACATTTGATCCTGGGAATTGCTGGACCTCGCAAAGGCCAGCGCGGCCGCAATGACATCGTCGCGCTTTGGTCCCATGCTCCCGCTATTATCGACGAGAATACCGACCGTTATGGGAATATCGTCGTGGCTGAATTGCTTGATTTGTTGGAGTTGTTTATCTTCATATACCTGAAAATCGCCTTTATCAAGGCCGGAAACAGGTGTATTGTGGCGATCCAAAACCGTTGCGCTGAGAATTACCAAGTTGACTTTCATCTTAAGCGTGAACTCCTCGCCTGAGCCGATCTGGGATGGCTGGGAGTCCTGGGCTCCAGAGACAAATGGGACAGATATCAGGCCGATCAGAGCAATCAGGCAGTGATATACCAAGATTCTGATTTTGGTTTGGTGCTTGCGTGTGCTGGAGAAATCTGGACAGCTTCTGCTTGTTTTACTATCGAGTCTTTTCGGCAATACGCTCATCTCTGCCACTTGAACGCGTCCTCGATGTCTTGGGAAACCGGCGCCTTGTATGTGAATAACTGTGACCTAACGGACAATGGAAGCGATACTCGCATACCGCTTCCTTCAACCGATGGTTTCGGGACAGCATGAAAGGTGATTTGTCCACCTCTCCGTTGATCTATGCGCTCAACTTCGAAATGCCAAACAGGCTAAAGCCAGCACCCAATGCAAGAAGACCAATCAGACCAATCAACGGGAGATGACTGGCCGTCTTCGGCAATGAAGCGACAAGCACGGGCTTCGACGAGACCGCAGCCGCCGCGACTGGCGGTGCTTGAACAACCTGAGCAGTCTCGACAGTGTCTCCACTTGGGCTAACAGCCTCAACTGGTGCGGACTTCAACACCTCGACTGGTGCGCCAGTCAGAACGACAGGCGTTGACAGCACAGCTTCATTGTTTTGCTTGGCTAGTTCGATAGCCCTGGGCCTTTCATAGACAAAATGTTCGCCCCATTCGCGGCCCGGATAGAACCATGCCTTTAGCGATTGCGGCTGGCCAGCGGGAGCTTCACGAAAAGTCATTACCGTCTTATCGGTAGCCTTTAACCGATAATTCGGGATAGCAAGAATGGTGGTGAACACATGCGTTTCATCCTGGTTGAAGATCTGGACGATATGGCGGTCCGACATGGAATCCATGAGCTTGAAAACGTAGGTTCCCGCAGGCAGAAGATGTTGGCCCACTCCCGGGACTTCAAAGGGTTCGCTGAAGGTAACCGTGGTCTTCTGGTTCCACTCGTCGGCCTTTGCCTTCGGCGCCACGAGAAAGCAGAGCACGGTGAGGCACAGTGCTGTTCCTAGTCCTTTTACAAGTTTCATTTCTCTCCTTTGGTTGATCCGACTCACTTCCACGGCGGTTGTCATAGGGACTCTTTATGCTGTCGGCATCACTAGAGAGCGCACGCCGGAAAATCCGGCAGCCTGGGCCGTAGTGTGTTATTCTTGCGCCAGTGTTACGCACCCATGTCCTGATAGATGGCCAGAATTGACCACAACGATCACTCTTCTTGTTTCAGCAAAAGGGCGGTTTGTGGGGATTTCCTGTTGACGTCATCCAAAGACGGAAAGAAGGAGCCTCAAGCAGGGGAAGGATGGTCATTAGAGACCATATCTTTTACGTGTCGTATCGCACCATCAGGCAGACCTAGAAACATATTTGACCTGCCGATTTTAGCTTTACCTTTTCCACGCCCTGCCAGCAACCGCAGCACTCTTCAGTCATCAAAAGCGCCTCGGGTCGCCTTTTACATCGCGTTTTCTAACATTCCTGTGATCCGCAATCAGAGTCACGCAGCCACCTATCTTTGTCTCATGTGGCCGTATTGGTCGATGCGGCCGCCGCGAAAGAAGCGGTGCTGTACCATACTTTGGCCGAGCAGGAAAAGAGCGATTACCAATGCGGCCAGCGACAGAAGTCGAAGAATCTGAAACCACGGCGACCTTGGTCCTTGTGGAGCAGCGTCATTCGAATGCATTGCCATCTAAACTGCCCTTCCCGCCTCATGTTATTGGTCTGATCCTTCTGCGCAGTTCGCTACCACCATTCCATAGAACGATTCGTCGGAGTTGCAATGCCGGATTCTGGCTTGGCTGAGCGAAGAAGCAAAAGCGGACACTGCATGAGCTTGATAACTTTCTCTGCAATGGAACCAAACACAAGTGGATGCCAGCCGGATATACCATGCGTAGAGATCACTACGAAGTCGACATGCTCACGATCCGCCACATCCATGATGGACCCTACTATGTCATTCGCAACTTCAACACTGGAAGAGGCCTTCACGCCCCTAGAAGTGAGAACAGCTTTTGCCTTCGCCAGATGCTGCTCTGCATGAGTTTTCTCTTCCTGTTGAAACTGCAACTGGGGGGCAGCATATTCGGAAGTGAAAGTGGAGAATAGGGGAATAATATTTACAAGGAATAGTTCTGCATGGAAGTGCAAAGCAAGGTCAGTTGCAACTTCGAGAGCTGTTTTTGATGACGAGCTGAAGTCTATAGGCAACAGGATCTTGGTTGGGATCGACTTCAAAGCATGAATTTCGGACATGACACTCTCCTTGCCGGAACATAGTCGCAGCTAAACCCCATTGTTCTGCTCAGGGAAAGCAAATACTGTGCTCTCTTGCACAGCTACGGTCCAGTGGCCAGACGTTCTTCTGATAGCCTGGCGATTCTCTCTGATGAGCAATAGTGACCTGCACTGTTGAGTTGGGCTGTTCGATACTCACAACGCAACGCGAGAACATATTGCCGGTTTCGAAAAGCGTCATGTCAACAATACCGCAAGATCTGCTTTCGTCTGCTTCCACCGGCGTCTGTTCGCGCAGCCTTTTAGGAGTGAAAGAAGAGGAGTCATGAGAGTCCTAATCGCAGTCGACACTTCAGCGTCTTCTGAAAACCTGATCCACGCTGTCAAAGCTTGGATTCGGCACGAGAATACAGAAGTTCTGGTTTTGCATGTTCTGCAGCCAGTTGAGCCATCGCCTCCGCCTGAGATGGCTCAGGACTACGCTCCCGAGTTGGAAGATGAGAAGCAGCCAGCTCGTGAATTGGTCGTGGAGATTGCGGGCAAACTGCAAAGATCCGGGTTTACGGCACAATCCGAAGTTCGGATTGGTGACGTAACGCAGACCATTCTCCACACAGCAGCAGAATGGCATGCAGACCTAATCGCGATCGGGCCACATGGGCACAAGAGCATCCAAGACTTCCTTCTGGGCAGCGTGGCCGAGTTGGTCGCGCGTCGATCCTGTTGCTCCGTCGCAATCGTTCGTCCTCCTGCATCCAACTGAAGTTCTTTCTGGCGCAGACACAGTATGTATGAGCAAAACGAGGCAGATACGGAAGCGTTCGGCTGCAATGCTTGTCTCGTTGGTGATCCAAGACCTCTGAACAGCGATCGAGCAAAGGTGAAGTGAAGATGACAAAAGGCATTGCATCACTCATTGAAAGCGGGGCATGGAAGGCACTTAACGCCCATGCCGCTAAGAACCGCACTCTCCAGCTTAGAGATCTCTTCGCTCAGGACCCAACACGAGGAGAACGCCTCAAGGTTGAGGATGCGGGCATTTACTTTGATTATTCGAAAAACCGCATCACCGATGAAACTGTAAAACTGCTCTTGCAACTTGCAGAGGAATCTGGACTGCGCCAACGGACTGACGCCATGTTTCGAGGCGAAAAGATTAATGTCACCGAGAAGCGAG
>Ga0187887_10002440_pt1 | contig 14897 bp, 19 predicted proteins | sample June2016WEW_7_10_FD_132977 | JGI IMG/M metagenome (GOLD analysis project Ga0187887, IMG submission 132977) | Peatland microbial communities from SPRUCE experiment site at the Marcell Experimental Forest, Minnesota, USA - June2016WEW_7_10 | ecosystem: Environmental > Terrestrial > Soil >...
AGACGCGACAACCCCACCCAGAAACACCTGTCCGCGCTGGGCGCCTTCTTCGGCGTCTCCCCCATGTACTTCTTCCAGCAAGCTGAAGCCGATCGCGATGCCATCCCGCCGGAACTGACCGCAGCGCTGAGGAACGACGAGGTCCGTGACATGGCGTTGCGGACCGTTGGTTTGTCGGACCGGGCGCTACGGGCCATCAAGGACATGATCGAAAACGCCAGGGCTGTCGAAGGCCTGGCCGCGCAGGATCCTCGAAGCTAACGCGCCGTGTCCCCTCGTCAGCTCATGGCGAAGCGTGACGCACGCCGGGGCCCAGCAGGTGGGCCGTTGACAAGCGTCATTAACTTGAGTTTAGATCGCAAGCAACGAATTAACTCTGGCTAATCTCCTGGGTGCCGCTCCCCTGCCCCTGAGCAAGGGAGCTTTCCCATGCCTGACGACACGACCTTGTCTGATGCTGCTCGGCTGCTCTCGCCGCAGCTATTGCAGGACGCCAGGTCGGACACGGCCCGCGGATGGGCTGCCCGGGCGCTGTGCGTGGGTTTCGATCCCGAGGCGTTCTTCCCGCCCGGCGACGCACCTGCCACCGAAGCTCGGGCCATCTGCGCGGCATGTCCCGTACGCGGCCAGTGCCTGGCCTATGCGGTCACAGCTGATGAACGGTTCGGCATCTGGGGCGGCCTTGATCCCCGGCAGCGGCACGCCGTGCGCAGGCGGCTGGAACGGCGTGGATCGTCCGCATCGTCTGGAAGCGCGCAGGTCAGCGACGCGAAAGCGTCAGCCGTTGCCGTAGTGGTAGCGCGCCTTGAGTATCTTCACCTCCTTGTCATCGGCCCGATACACCAGCCGGTGCTCGTCGTCGATCCGGCGTGACCAGTATCCAGAGAGGCCACCCTTCAGGGGCTCTGGCTTACCGATGCCGCTAAAGGGATCCCGCTGAATCTCACGGATCAAACGAGTGATCCGGGTGGCCATCTTGCGATCCGAGCTGAGCCAGAACAGGAAGTCTTCCCACGCGTCCGGATCGAAGTGAATACTCCTCATGCCTCACCCGCGAGGGATTCCATCTCCTCTATCGTCTTAGCGACGGAGGACGTACCCGCCTTGTCCCGAGCGACCGCCTCCATGAGCCGCCGCGCGTTAGCCGGGGACCGCAGCAGGTAAATGGTCTCCTGCCAGGAGTCGTAGTCGGCGGCAGACATCAGCACGGCGTCGCCGGCCTTGGAGGAGATGCGCACTGGGGCATGATCGTCGATGACCTGCTGAATGAGAGGAAACAGGTGCGCGCGGGCGTCGCTAGCAGTGATGGCCATCTTGTCATCTACCTTCCTATCGGTACCATTAATCGTACCAGATCGGTACGACTTTTCGTACCGGATAGCCTGGCGGAGGTCGTGGCCACCCAAAGCCGTCTTGACGCATGGCAACCAGCTAATGTCCTGTCCCGTGCCAAAACTCATTCATAACCGCTGACCTGGCATTTCGCGCTCGTTACGCTGCTCTGCGATATTCGCTGATCAGCCCGCCGACGACGCTCCTGCGCTCGATCCGGGCGGTGATATCGACGGCGTGGCCGGGCAACCTCAGCGAGGGTTCCTGCTGCCGGCCTTGGTGCGGACGGTGGCCGTTATAGTGCCGCGCGTACTCGGCGAGCACCTTCCGCAGATGCTGCTCGCCGAGGATCAGCACGTGGTCCAGGCACTCGCGGCGCAGTGTTCCCACGAATCGCTCGGCGAATGAGTTCGCCCGCGGGGTCGCGGAGCGGCTGGCGGGCCGGCCCGAGGAGCGCTTTGCCGGCCGGGGTGAGCCGCACGCTGCGGCCTGCCCGGTAGAACAGCTCGGCGCCGAGTTCTTCCTCCAGCTCCCTGACGGACAGCGACAACGCTGGCTGGGAGACGAACACGGCCTTCGACGCGCGGGAGAATCCGCCGTGATCGGCCACCGCGAGGAAGTGACCCAGGCGCCGCAGATCCATAAGAAGATCGTATAGCGATCAGCAAGAACAAGTATTCGACATCTACCAGCGGGAGCCCCGACGATGGCAGGGGAGCCGGATTCGCCGGCCCGGGCGGAGGCAGAGGACGAGTGCCGGCCAGCGAAGCAGCCCAGCCAGCCCGTACTGCCGCCCGCCGCGAATTTCAGCGGTTCCTCACCGAACCGCCCCGCCCCCGGGCCATCGCCCGGGCGCCGGGCGCCCCGTGGCTGGCCGTGGGGACCGTATGCGTGGGCGCGTTCATGGGCCAGCTTGACGCCAGCATCGTCACCCTCGCCCTGCCCACCCTGCAGCGCACGTTCCACGCCAGCCTCGGCGCCGTGACCTGGGTCGGCCTCAGCTACCTCCTCGTCCTGGTGGCGACGGTCACCGCGGTGGGGCGGGTGGCGGACATGGCCGGCCGCAAGCTCCTGTACGCCTACGGCTTCGGTGTCTTCATCCTCGGCTCGGCCCTGTGCGGGCTGGCCCCGAGCCTGGCTGCCCTTGCCGGGTTCCGCGTCCTGCAGGCCGTGGGCGCGGCCCGCGATCATGATGCTCGCCCTGGCCGCGTGCACCGCCACGACCGCGGGCAGCACCAGTACCTCCTCACCGGCACCGCCCACGGCCAGCAGCGGCGGTCCCGCCGCTACTCTTACCGGCTCCGGCTCAACATTCGACGCGCCGTTCTTCGACGCGGCGTTCGCCAGATACCACCAGGAAAACCCCGCAGTGGCGATCGGCCGTCGGCGACCTTCTTCGTTCCCTTGGCTTCCAGCAGCTCATTCATGATCGGGACGACCCGCTCCCAGCGATCCAGCTCCTCCTGAGACGGCATTTTGCCGGTCTTCGGGTCTGGCTTCGGGGCGCCCTGGGTGGTCAGGATCGTGTACTTCGTCCCTGCCTCCAGGCTGACCTCGCCCAGGAACCTGCGGGCGTTTCCTTTCGGTTTCCCGAAGCGGCCTGGTGAGCTGAACACGTACAGGTCAGCCTCGGGAAGGTCTTTCGGGTTGGCATCCCGGATGTGCTGGACGCTGACCGTTACTCCCCTGGCCGCCATGATCTTCTTGAACTCCTCCGCGACCATGGCGCCGTTACCGAATTTCGAAGCGTGGTAGTAAGCAATGTTCAATACCGGCCTCCAGACCCCTCGTCAACGGGCATTCACTTCCATCCGTGCGCGCGGTCCTTCAGCCGGCCCATGCGGGCGGAGCCGGGGCCGGCGCGGCCGATGCTGGTGCGAGGTCATCGGGTGCGGGGGCGGGCACGTCCGTACCCCCCTGGTCCAGACGGAACGGCGGGTAGGCGTCGGTCATCAAGGCGGCGTAGGCGATGACCCGCAGCACCCAGCGGTTCATGCCGACGACGAAGTCGTACAGCCCTCGCGGGTAGCGGCCTGCGAACAGCAGCGTGATGGCCGCGAAGAACACGAGCAGCCCGATCAGGCCGCCGGAGAGGGCATCGACCTGCCACGTTTCCCCCGAGGCCCCGGTCAGCGTGTAGGTGGCGCCGCCGGCGAACACGGCGACGATGGCGTACTGCGGGATCGCCAGCAGCCACCACTTGACCAGGACCAGGCCGCGGGAGAGCCGCTCGGGGTAGGCGACGTCCAGCGTCGCGGGATAGTCCGGCTCCTCAGCCAGGCTGAACGGCGGGTAACGGTCAGTCCCCAGGGCACTGTAGGTGTAGTAGGCGACCCGCCACGACCAGCGCAGCACCCCCAGATTGAAGCTGAACAGCCGACGGCGTGTGGCCGGCGCCGCCAGAGCCAGCCCGCCGCGACGGCCAGCAGCGGCAGCCACAGCGCCAGATCCTGAATGTAGACGACGTTCGTGGCCAGGCCGGTGCCACGTAGATACGCCGGCGCCCCGGCAGCCGGCAGGGCCGGGATGATCCGGGTCAGCCAGGCGGCCGCGTTCAGCCCGGTCACGGCCCACATGTAGACGGCGATGCCACGCACCGGCGTCCGCGGCGAGAACAGGGCGCCCAGTGCGTTCACATCCGCCTGTCGCAGGAGGGCCCCGGCCGACCAGGCCGCCAGCGCCAGCATCGCCAGGTACAGCGGGAACAGCCGGTTCGCGGGCGTCGCGAACAAGAACATCAGCGCGTTGTAACCAAGGAATGCCACCGCCCCCAGCCACGTCAGCACCGCTGCCGCCGATCCCTTCGCCGCCAGCAGCATCGAGCCGGCCAGCACGGGCACCCCGGCCACCAGGACCACCAGTGCCGTCCCCCGGGCGGAACCGTTCATCACGGCGGTGCCCCGCAGCACCGAAGGAACCAGGAACGTCAGCACCGCCGCCGCGGCAGTGGCCACCGCCAGCGCCGCGGACAGCCAGTACGCTGGCCCGCGCGGCTCCATGACCCGGGCCGGGGACGCGCCCGGCGCGGGATGGACAGCCCGCGGCTGGGCGATCGTCGTCATCCCCCTCACTCCCCTCCACGCCACGGCATGCCGCCGCTCCTTTTCAGGCCGATTCGAGGTAACGCTTGAGTCCGGCCCAGATTGTCTGCTCCTGCCGCCGCCCTTGCCGGAGCCGGGGGACTCAGCTGGGCTGACCCCACCCTGACCCGATGACGCCTGCCCGCACCCGGGCCGATCGGCCCGCAACACTAGGGACCATCCGCCCCGTAACGTGCCCGCCGCGGCCCGGCTGCCCCGGACGGCCCGTGGCCGTTTTTCCTTCAGTAATGGCATGCGGGCGGGGAGGCCCGGTGTGCGGTTGTTGAAGCCCAGATGGAGACCGTCTCCATCGGATCTCCACGCGGCACCGACTGCCCCTGCATATCCGCCGGCGAGCCCGGACTCCGTGAACGACAGAGAAGCGAAGGGAAACTGCCATGCGAGGAAGCGGGATGCCGCTGCTAGATCCGGTCAGCGCTGCGTGGAACAACGCCGCGCGGTTCGACGACTACGAAAGCGCCCAGCGAGCGGTCGACCGGCTCTCCGACGACGGCTTCCCGGTCGAGAAGCTCGACATCGTCGGATCCGGGCTGCGGCTCGTCGAGCGGGTGACGGGCCGGCTCACCAGGGGACGCGCCGCCGGCGCGGGGGCCCTGACCGGCCTGTGGGCGGGCCTGCTGTTCGGTGTGCTGCTCGGGCTATTCACGTCGGGGCACTCCTTCCTCGCCGTCGCCTTGACCGGCGCCGCTCTCGGCGTGCTCTGGGGAGCCGTCTTCGGGTACGTGGCTCACGCCAGTACCCGCGGACGGCGCGACTTCAGCTCCGTCCGCCAGCTAGTCGCGGCCCGCTACGACCTGATCGCGCGCGAGGGCACCGTCGACCGCGCCCGCACCATGCTCAGCGAGGCAGGACTGCTGCCGCAGAAGGAACCGGCCCGCTGACCACCCGGGCCCTGCTGCCGGGTGGAGGCCAGCGTTGACCGTACCGGTGTGGGCGTGGGCCGCATTCCTCTCCTTCGTGATCGCGATGCTGGCCCTGGACGTGCTCGTCCTGCACCGCCGGGCCCACGAAGTATCTCTGCGGGACGCCGGCGCCTGGAGCGCCGTCTGGATCATCATCGGCCTGGGCTTCGGCGGCGTGGTATGGGCCTGGGCGGGTGGCGGTACCGCCCAGGCCTACCTGGCGGGGTACCTGATCGAAAAGAGCCTGTCGGTCGACAACATCGTCTTGTTCGCCGCAATCTTCTCCGCGTTCGCCATCCCGGCGCGCTACCAGCACCGGGTGCTCATGACCGGCATCATCGGCGCACTCGTGATGCGAGCCGCGTTCATCGCCGCCGGCATCACGCTGCTGGAGGCCATTCACCCGGTCATCTACGTTTTCGGCGCCGTGCTGCTCCTCGCCGCGGTCAAAATGCTGCGCAGCGGCACCCAGGCCGCGCCGGAGCACCCGCGCGTGCTGGGTACTCCGGCGGCGGCTCCCGGTCACCGACCAGCTGCACGGCCAGCGGTTCGTCCTCCGCGACAGCGGTCACCTGCTGGCCACGCCGCTGCTGCTTGCTCTGGTAGTGATCGAGACCACCGACGTCATCTTCGCCGTCGACTCGATCCCGGCGGTCCTCGCGGTGACCACCGACCCCTTCGTGGTGTACACGTCCAACGTGTTGGCGCTACTCGGCATGCGCGCGCTGTACTTCCTGCTCGCCGGGGCGGCCGCCAGGCTCCGCTACCTGCAGCCAGGGCTCGCCGTCATCCTGGCGGCCGTCGCGGTCAAGCTGCTGCTCGCCGACGTCTGGGAATTTCCCTCCTGGTCGGCGCCGGCGTTCATCACCGCCGTCCTCGCCGTCGTCGCCGCCGCGTCCATCCGCGATGACCGCCGCGCGCGGCTCAGTGATCGCCATGCGGCGCAGCAGCACCAGGGCGGCAGCCAGGCTGACCACCGCAGCCACGCTGACGGTGGCCAGCAAGTCGTCCTGCATACCGCGCACCACCGGCATGATCTACTGACCGAGGAGCAGGAAGACGAGCCCTCGCAGGGGGAAGCCGGACAGCCGCCACACGGCGCTGGCCTGGAGGCGGCCGGCACCGGAGATGGAGCGGGGTGTGCCGCGGCCGATCATCAGCCTCGGCACCGCGATGGCGAGCACCCCGGGCACGTGCGCCGCCGCGCCCGCACTGGCTAGTGCAGTGTCCACCAACGTCTGTCTTGTTCAGGCTGCCTGACCGGTGGCAAGCATGGATGCAAAGGCAGGGCATCTCGCGCAGGTCGTATGCCACGGTAGGGGCATGCACGAAACTCCCGCCGATCTGGTGGCTCTGCAAGATCTTCTCGACCGGAGCGCGGCCGGGGCAGGTGGCCACCTGAGGAGCATCATCACGCCAGAGCGGCGTCTGACCGCGCAGGAGGTTTGCTCACGGCTGACCGGGATGTCACTGCTGGCGCTGGCGACCGTCACATCGGACTGCCGGCCGCTGGTAGGGCCGGTTGATGGCATCTTCTACCGGGGCGACTTTTACTTCGGGTCCTCGCCGGACTCGGTGAGGTTCAGCCACATCAGCCGTCGTCCTCATGTCAGCGCCACCCATCTTCCGGGAGAAGATCTTGCGGTGACGGTTCATGGCCGCGCTGCCCCGGTCGATGTCCGAAGTGCCGACCACGCTGGCTTCCGCCAGACCCTCCTCGACGTGTACGTGCCGCGCTACGGATCAGAGTGGGAAGCGTTTCTCGATTCGGGGCCGGTTTATGCGCGCATCGACGCCGACCGGATGTTCACCTTCCACATGAGCCAGGACACAACCAGTGCGCCCGGCATCAGCTGATGGGGCGCTAGTGCGGTGACCGCCAGCTCGCCAAAAGCCGGGCAATCCCGTACTCCTCGACGTCAGCCAGGGTGAGCTTGTCGCTGCCCGGCGCGCCATTGTTACGGCGCACCGCATACCACGCCCGCTGCAAGACTTCTTCGCGGAAGACCGCTCAGTTGCTTCCACCACCGTGGCTTTCGACGCTCTGCTCCGCCCCAGCCCGGTACCAGGCCAGAGCGCGAGCCTGGTACCGGGCTCCCTGGCGATTAGGCCGCCACCGGTGCCCCCGCGACCAGCGCCCCCGCCGCGGCCAGCAGTGACGCGCGCGCCAGCTACGCGGCGGTGTCGGGGCCGTGGCGGCCGCGCCGACGGCGGCACCGCTCCCGCCGATCGCTGCCGCCGCCACTAGGGCGATGGCTGTACGGCGGGCACGCTGCGTTATTTTCATCGTTGCTTGGCTCCTTCCCAAGGCTGGCTGAGGCCCAGTGAAGCCGTCGGCGGTGCACGCGCTGTGCCGTCGCCATGGCAGCGACATGGAGGCGCTTAGGCGCGGGGCAGGGTGAGGGTGAGGCGTGTCCCCTCACCGGGCCGGCTGGCGGCGGTGAGCGTGCCGCCATGCGCCTGCGCCAGCTCGGCCGCGATGGCGAGGCCGATTCCGCTGCCGGAAGTCTCGGCGGCCGCCCGGCCGCGCCAGAACCTGCCGAAGATGCGCGGTAGCTCGCCGGCTGGGATGCCGATGCCGGTGTCCGCGACCTCGAGTACCGCGCTGGGGCCGTCCTGGCCGGTGCGGATCGTGACGGCGCCGCCGGCGGGCGTGAACTTGAGCGCGTTGCCAAGGAGGTTGGTGACCACCTGGTGCATCCACCGCTCGTCGGCGAGGACTGGCGCCGGGGCGAGCTGGCGGTCCAGCGTGACCTCCGCCGTCGCGAAGCTGCGGGCCAGGCTGCCAGCCGCGGACCCGGCGATATCGGCGAGGTCGTGCCGCTCGCGCGTGAGCTGGAGGACAGCGGCGTCGGCAGCGGCCATTGCCTGCAGGTCGTTTACCATGCGGGCTAGCCGGAGCACCTCGTCGCGCAGCGACCCGAGCTCTTCTGGACCCGGTTCGGTGATGCCGTCCAGCAGGGCCTCGTGCCCGGCCTGGAGCACGGCGAGGGGAGTGCGCAGCTCATGGGCGACGCTCGCGACCAGGTCCCGGCGGATCTTGTCCTCGTGGTCGAGCGTGTCCGCCATGTGGTCGAACGCGGCGGCGAGCTCGCGAAGCTCACCGGGCGCCTTGATTTCGCCGGCGCGCGAGGAGCGGTCGCCGCTGGCCATCGCGCGGGTCACCGCGATCAGCCGGGCGACAGGACGGGTGATCCGCCGGGAGACCCCGAGGCCGGTCGCGAGCGCGAGCAGGGCGGCGAGCCCGGCGGTCCCGGCGATGGCCCGCAGCAGCGCGGTCCGCAAGATCGCGTCGGCGGCGCCGAGGCCGGAGGCGGTCAGGCCGGCCCGCACCGAGCCCACCTGGCGCCCCTTGACCAGCACGGGCGCGCGGGCCTGCGGACCCGTCGCCGACGCGAAGCCGCTGGTGGCCGCCACGGCATGGCCGGCCTCGTCACGCACCTGAAGCTGCACGCCGCTGTGCGCGGCCAGGTCGAGGGTGGGTGCGAGGTCGGCACTGACCCAGCGCTGGCCGTGCTGCCACGAGCTGGCCGCCGCGACCGCGAACGCGCTAGCAAGCTCGCTGCGCTGCCGGCTTGCCAGCGACGACACGTCAACAGCGGAGAAGACTGCCGTGAGGACGGCGATCAGTGCGACCGCCGCCAGCGCCACGCCGAGGAACGCGAGTGCCAGCCGCAGCCCCAACGTGCTGGCCCGGTGACCGCCATCCGCCGGGTGCGGCGGATCAGCCGGGCCCGGACGGGCGCGCTGTGGCGACTGCGGGGCGTCAGTCATCGCGGGCCAGGCCGAGCCGGTAGCCACCGCCGAGCACGGTCACGATGATGCCCGGGCTCCCCGGGTCGTCCTCGATCTTGCGGCGAAGGTTCTTCACATGCGAGTCGACCGTGCGCTCATAGCCCTCGAACTCGTATCCCCGCACCTTGTTGATCAGCTCGAAGCGGGTGCAGACCCGTCCCGGGACCGTAGCCAGCGTAACGAGGATCCCCCACTCCGTGGGGGTGAGCTGGGCGGGTGTGCCGCGCACGGTCACGGTCCGCCGCGGCTCGTCGATGACGAGGGCTTCTCCCCCGTAGCTGGCGACATCCCGCGGCGCGGCGGCCGGACCGCCGCGGCGCAAGATTGCCTGCACCCGAAGGACCAGCTCCCGCGGGCTGAACGGCTTGGTCACGTAGTCGTCCGCGCCGAGCTCCAGCCCGCGCACCCGGTCCTCCTCGGCCGCCTTGGCCGTCAGCATCACGATGGGGATCGCTGACATCGCCCGCAGTTCCCTGGCCACCGTCTCACCAGGCACGTCGGGCAGGCCGAGGTCCAGGACCACCAGGTCCGGCGCTGCCTCCGCCGCCATGATGACCGCTTCGGCGCCCGAGCCGGTGGACAGCACCGTGAAGCCGGCTCGCTCCAGGTATGACCTGATGAAATCCCGCAGCTTGCGCTCGTCCTCGACCACCAGCACCGTGACTGCCATGGCGCCTCCCGTCGCCGCCGCGTGGCGCGCCTCCACACCATCACCATGACAACTGCACCGGGCAGGCACGCCCGCCGGGTGCACTGGTACCGCACAGCGATACCGCTCGCACCGCAGCATAAGGCAGGGCTGATGACCGGAAGCGACCTGATCGTGGCGGCTCCATGGATCATCTTTGCCGTCTGCCTGGCCAGGACGCGCTTTCGCCAGGCCGCGTGGCGCGCATGTCCAGCAGGTCCGCAGCGATCGGCGGAGTGAGCGGCAGTGGGTAATGGACGGGCCAGTCCCCGCCGCGGCGCACGCCCAGATGGGGGGACCCGCACCCGTCGCGCCTGGGCCTGGCCGCCGGGTCAGCGGCCGTGGTGCGGCCTAAGCGACCTCAGGCCCGCGGCCGGTAAGCGCGGAACATGGCTGCGTAGATTTCGTTCACGATGCCATCAAGGAGACGGCTGGCTTCATCGAGTCTCCTCCGGAGGTCGCCGGGAGGCGCGTCAGATGACGCGTTCAGCTTGAGGCCAACCTCAAAGATGCTGCCCGTGATGCTACCCAGAGTCTCTTCGAGATAGGTGCCGGGGCAGGAACGGGTACGGCAGCAGCATCGCCGACGGCGACGGCGACGGCGAGCAGGGTCGCCCACGCGGCGCCGGAGAACGCGCGGAGCCGGGCGACGAATCCCTGCCTGCGGCGCTCATGCTGGTCACGCAGGGCGAACGCTACGGGAACGATGCCGCTCCTAGCTTGGTACTCCCTGAATATGCGCCAGGCATCCAGAGAGGAGCGACATGAGCGCTACATCAGCGACGGCGGCACGCTGGCAGGCGACCGGGGCAAGCAGGATGTCACCGCCCGTATTGTTCGTGATCGACGACGACACCGGGGTGATGCGCGCGCTCCGGGATGATCTGAGCCGCCAGTTCGGCGGGGACTTCCGTGTCATCGGTGAGTCGTGGCCCGCCGCAGGGCTGGCGGCGCTGCGCCGGCTGGCCGATGGGCACGAACCGGTGGCGCTGCTCATCGTCGACCACGACATGACCGGGATGTCCGGCGTTGATTTCCTCGCCCGGGCCCACGAGATGCACCCGCTGGCCAAGCGGGTGCTGCTGGTGGAGCGGGACTACTCGGCGCGCAGCCCCATCGTCCAGGCCATGACGCTCGGCCAGGCCGACTACCACCTCACTAAGCCCTGGACACTCGAGCATGATCTCTACCGCGAGATCAGCGGGTTCCTGGCCGACTGGGCCACTGATCAGCAGGCCGGCTTCGAGCTGTCCATGTCGGACTACTTGATCCGGGAGAGGCGACCTCGAACATCACGGTTCGCTTGCACACCGAGGTCACCGAAGGTCACGGATCCGCCCAGCTCGAGCCGCTCACCCTGTGCGACAAGGCGGCGGGCCGGGCCGAGCAGGTCCCGGCGGTCGCGCTGTTCGTGCTGATCAGCGGCGAGCCGCGCACGCGATGGCTGCCGGGAACGGTCCAGCTCGAGTGGGGCTACATCCGGACCGGACGCGACGTCGTACTGGGCGGATCACATCCGTCCGGCTGGCCCTTGTACCGTGCGCCTCTCCCGCTCGAGACGTCGGTCCCTGCTGTTTTCGCGGTCGGGGACACCCGCCACCGGTCGATCAAACGGGTTGCCTCCGCCGTCGGTGACGGCGCGACCGCGGTGCGGCTGGTGCACGAGTACCTGTCCGCCGAAGGCGAACCCGAACTCCTGTGTCGGTAAGGGGATGACCAGGGCGGCCGAACGCGCTTCCGGCTGGACGGGCAACCGGGCTGGATCTCCATACTGGCTGTCGCTGCTCGCCGATCTCTCCACCCGGGACAGCCGGACCGGTGCCGCGCGGGCGACCCTTGACGCCGCCCTCGCCACCGGGCGCGTCCACGACGACGTGTGGTGACTGCCCGAGGTGATGCGGATGCGGGCCGCCTATGACGACGAGCAGGCCGCCATCGCGCGCCTGCTCTCCGCCGCGCGGACGGCGTCGGAGCACGGCAGTGTGGTGCTGCTCCAGCGCTGCGAGCGTGACCTCGGCAGGCGGAACGTTCGCCTCCCCGCTCTCAGCGTTCCCCGGACGGCGTAGGGCGAGCAAGCGATCCGAACGCTGCGCGAACGCCGGAGTTCGTACTTTCGGCGTGCACCGGATATCAGCGACGCACCCGGAGGGGACGACATGACCACATCGGCCACCACCACGGCTCCGTACGCGGAACTGGCCGCCGCCATGCGCGGTGACCTCATCACGTCCGGCGATCCCGGATACGACCAGGCACGCGCCGTGTACAACGCCATGATCGACAAGCACCCGGCCGCCATCGCCCGCTGCCGGGACACCGCCGACGTCATCACCTGCGTGCGGTTCGCCCGCGAGCGCGGCACCGAGATTGCGGTCCGCGGGGGCGGCCACAACGCCGCCGGCCTCGGGGTGTGGGACGGCGCCCTGGTCATCGACCTGTCGCTGCTGCGCAGCACCACCGTCAGCCCGCAGGACCACACCGTCCGCGTCGACGCCGGGGCTACCTGGGGCGACGTCGACCACGCGACGGTGGCCTTCGGCATGGCCACCCCGTCCGGGTTCATCGCGTCGACCGGCGTGGCCGGGCTGACGCTGGGCGGCGGCACCGGCTACCTGACCCGCCGGTTCGGCCTCACCGTCGACAACCTGCTGTCCGCCGACGTGGTGCTGGCAGACGGGAGCCTCGTGACCGCCAGCGAAAGCTCCAACAGCGACCTGTTCTGGGCGCTGCGCGGCGGCGGCGGGAACTTCGGCGTGGTCACCTCATTCACGTTCCGCTGCCACGACATAGGCGAGGCCGGCACGATCATCGGCGGCCCGGTGCTGTACGACCTAGCCGACACCGCCGAGGTGATGCGCTGGTACCGGGAGCTGCTCCCGTCGCTGCCCGAGGAGCTGAACGGCTGGATCGCGCTGCTCACCATCCCGCCCGCCCCGCCGTTCCCCGAGGGGCTGTGGGGCCGTAAGGCGTGCGCCATCGTGTGGTGCTACACCGGGCCGCACGACCGGGCCGACGAGGTGCTCGAGCCGGTCAGGTCGTTCGGCTCACCGCTGCTGGCCGGGCTGCAGCCGATGCCGTTCACCGTGCTGCAGAGCGTGTTCGACCCGCTCTACCCGGCCGGGCTGCAGTGGTACTGGCGGGCGGACTTCTTCAACGAGATCTCCGATGCGGCGATCGACGTGCACGTCAAGTACGGCGCGCAGCTGCCGACCGGTCATTCGACCATGCACCTGTACCCGATCGACGGCGCCGCCAGCCGGATGCCCGCCGATGCGACCGCGTTCGCGTACCGGGACGGCGGCTATAACGGCATCATCGTGGGGGTCGATCCCGACCCGGCCAACGCCGGCCTCATCTCGCAATGGGCCAAGGACTACTGGGAGGAGCTGCACCCGACCTCGGCCGGCGGCGCCTACGTCAACTTCTTGATGGACGAGGGCCAGGACCGGGTCAAGGCCTCCTACCGCGGCAACTACGACCGGCTCGCCCAGATCAAGCGCCGGTACGACCCGGACAACATGTTCCACATCAACCAGAACATCCAGCCTGCCAGCGCGCCCACCCCGTAGGCCGGACTGGGCGTGCCCGGCCGGCGCTTCGCGGCCGAGCACCCCTCGCAGTCGACCTGCCGATGTAAAGGACCCATCATGACGCTCGAGGTTGCTGGCTGCCGCGACTACTTAAACGATATTGGCTGCATCCCCAGTCCCCACCACCACGCCGGCTGTATCGACGATGCGACGTGCCCGCCCGCGGCGTCTCACCTGCCTGCGCTGCGACGCCACGCCACCGCAGGTGATCTGGGCGGCGCCGCTCCGGTAACTGAAACGGCGGTAGCTCCGGGGATGCGGGTTTGCTCCGGGCAGGTATGCCCCCGGTGCCGCCGGCTCGCATACGTGAGCGGGGTGTCGTGGCTAGGCAGATCTTGGACGGAATGTCTGGCGTGCGGAGACGCATGGACCGGTGATGCGCCGACATCGGAGTAAGAAGGTGGCGCGAATCCAGGCACTGGCCCGGCCGCTGATCCCGGTCAGGGGACCGCTACGACGCAGGCAATCTATTCCGGCTCAATCACAACGTCCGTGCCCGCGGCTCAATGGACCGCGGCCCGACAAGGAGGCACCAGAAATGGGAACAATCAACCGCGACAACGCCCGGGTGGCAATCAAGGACGACAATGTCGAGGTGCGGCTGTCGGAGGCCGGTGACATGACCGTCTCCTTCATCCGGTTCCGGAAGGGAACCGACCTCGGCCCGGCGCTCGCGGGCCTGCCCGACGACCTGTGCCCCTGCCCGCACTGGGGCTACATGCTCAAGGGCCGGCTCAACATGAAGACCCGCGACGGCGACGAGGTGTACGAGGCGGGGCAAGCGTTCTACTGGCCTCCTGGTCACGCACCCAGCGCCCTCGAGGACTGCGAGTACGTGGACTTCTCGCCAACACAGCAGTTCGCGGCTGTGATCCGCCACCTCACCGGTTGAGGTGAGGCCGGCCTCCGGTCGAGGTGGCCGGTCGATCGCGCACCTCTCCCGCTGGAGACCTCCAGCCCCGGCGTCTTCGCCGCCGGAGACAACCGCTTCCGTTCGATCAAGCGGGTCGCTTCCGCCGTCGGCGACGGCGCGACGGCGGTGCGACTCGTGCAGGGGTACCTCGCGGCCGAGGATGCGAACGACTTCGCTGACCGCCGGCAGCTGGCCAGGTAACCGCCTCGTGCTGCCGGCACAAAAGGATTCATCTACGCCTCAGCGTCGGATTCCGGCGGCGGCCAGCCGGAGACCTCCTCGGCCAGCCGCGAGGTTCCGGCAGCGTCCAGCGGGCTGAGGAAAAGCTCGGTCAGCAGGGCCAGCTCCGGGCCGGTGCCCGGCCCGGAGCTGGCCCTGCTCATCGGCCGCGGATCGCCAGAGCAGGACAAAGACAATCAGGCCCGCAATCTCCACATGATCTCCACAATGAGCCTTTTTCATCCAGCGTTTGCTTCGGCCAGCGGGACCGCGATGGCCGCGAGGGAGACATCGGCCGGCAGCACCAGAAGGATCCTGTCGCCGCGGTCTTCGTGGTAACAGGCCTCCCACGGAATG
>Ga0187887_10002441_pt1 | contig 14893 bp, 17 predicted proteins | sample June2016WEW_7_10_FD_132977 | JGI IMG/M metagenome (GOLD analysis project Ga0187887, IMG submission 132977) | Peatland microbial communities from SPRUCE experiment site at the Marcell Experimental Forest, Minnesota, USA - June2016WEW_7_10 | ecosystem: Environmental > Terrestrial > Soil >...
CCACCCACTGCCCGGAGTGCAACAGCGAAATCGTTCGCACCGAAGGCGAAGTCGACTACCGCTGCGTCAACGTCGACTGCCCTGCCCGTCTCACCGGCAGCCTCCTCCACTTTGCTTCCCGTGGCGTCATGAACATCGAAGGCCTCGGCGACGCTGTCGTTGCCGAACTCCTAAAGCGCAAGCTGGTCCGCAGCATTGCCGATCTCTATGTTCTCTCTGATGGGGATCTCGCCCAGCTCCAGCACGAGGTCACCACCAAAGACAAAAAAACCGGTGAAACTAAGACCCGCATCCAGGCCCTCGTCGGCCCCAAGGAGCGCAAAGATCTGCTCGAAGAAATCGAAGCTTCGAAGAAAGCCCCGCTCAATCGCGTCCTCTTTGGATTAGGCATCCGCTTCGTCGGCGAGCGCACGGCGCAGTCGTTGGCTGAAGAATTCGGCTCCATGGAAGCCCTTATGTCTACGACAACCGAAGACCTCGAGCACATCAACGACGTCGGTCCCCGCGTCTCCCAGGCCATCCGCGAGTTCTTCGACGAATCCCGCAACCGCGATCTCGTCCACCGCCTCGAACGCGCCGGCCTCACGATGACGGCCCAGAAGCGCAGGAAAACGTCTCAGCTCGAAGGCCTCACCTTCGTCCTCACCGGAACCCTGCCCAGCCTCTCTCGTGAAGACGCCAAGGCAAGAATCGAATCCGCTGGAGGCCGCGTCTCCGGCTCCGTCAGCAAAAAGACCAACTACGTCGTCGCCGGCCAAGACGCGGGTTCCAAGCTCGACAAAGCTCGTGAGCTGGCTGTGAAGGTCATCGATGAAGCCGCGCTGGAAAAACTGTTAAGAGAAAGCTAGATGCGGCCAGGCCAGCGCCGCGCACCGTGCAGAACCCGCAGAATCACGAGCCGATTCTTTGTCAGCCGGTATGCAACGACGTAGGATGTGCCGGCGATCACCAATTCTCGAGTCCCCCGTCGTCGACCAGGACGCCCCATTTCGGGCATCCCCACAAGGAGGTCTATTTGTCGCTCAATTTCATCCTGCAATCGATGAGCAGCGTCTCGGTTGTCCTGAGCGATGTAGCCGACAATTTCGAGCAGATCGAACCGTGCGAGCGGATGCCACTCGACCTTCACGCCGATCGTTTCCGGGCCGCAACCCGATCGATTCTGGCTCGGGCTTCCTTCATCACTTGCTCATGGGGAATTCCCGGGCGCGGATCGTCGATCGCCTTCTCGACTTCCGCCCGGAACCACTCGTCATGTTCGCGCTCTTCGTGCCTGCTCCTGATGAATGCGCGCATAAACTCGCGTACCAGCTGCGAGGCTGGCTGGTGCACAGCGGCTGCCTCGGCAACAAATGCATCCCTCAGTTCGGACTCAAGCTTAACGGTGAAAACAGCTTCCTTGGCCACGGGGTTCAGCTCCAATGGTAATGACAATGACTATACCACGTCATTACTGGGTAGAGACGGACTAATTCCCCTTCGCAATGTCCTTCGTCATTCCAGCCCCCAGCACCTTCCCCAGATCCGACCCCTGCACAAACGCCACCACCCGCAGATTCGCCGGATCCGCTCCCGGCCAGAGCTTCACCGTGAACGGTGCCTCGAAACTTTTTCCCTTCTCCAGCTTGCCCACCTTCACCAGATTCCGTACCACAGCCACATTCGTCAGCTTCTTGCCGTCGTTCTCGCCGGCCAGCACATCCGTCTGCGTTCGATCGAGCGTGACCGCCACGAAGACATCGCCACCATGCTTCTCCGACGTCGCGTCCACCGCCACCCGCCCGGTCAGCGCACCATCGTCCACCGCCGCCGACTCGATCTTCACCGCCAGCATCGGCGCCGTCGCCGCCTTCTCAAATGTCTGCCGAATCTGCGCCGCCGAGTTCGCGACTCTCACTTCTTCGGCCCCGTTCAGGATCACCTGCGGCGTATACGCATCGCCAATGCCCAAAATCTGCTCGTACCCTCGCTGCCGCGCCGTCAGCTGATCCGACGAGAACGGATCCTTCCACCCATCATGATCCCAGTAGTTCACGTGCTCGCTCAGCACAATGATCTCGGCGCCCGCAATCGGTTGAGCCGCGTCCAGCCGCTCCGCCCACACATCCACCGGGGGACAGCTCGAGCACCCTTCCGACGTAAACAGCTCCAGCAGGATCGGCGTCTTCGCTGCATCCGGTGGCGTCGCCGCGCGGACCACACCGCAGGCCGCTGCGCCGGCCAACAGCACCGCCAGCGCCGTCTCAGGAAATCTGCCTCTGCGTCTCCGGTTCTCGGCCATGGTTCACCCCCCATTTATTCTCGCGCCATCCGGCCTTCACCGTACACAACGGCAAACGCCCCAGCACGAGCGTACCCATTAGAAGTGGCCTGATGCCATAGCCACATCCGCGACCCTTCCCATAGCCAATTTGAGGTTCAGAACCTGCCCGACCGATCGGCCCACTGCGATGGCGGCCTACCCCTTCGGTGCGTAATACCCCTCACGCACCCTGACCGTATACCGCCGATCCAGACAGAACAAATAGATGGTGCGGAAGGCGCCGTCCGTCTTGAAGTCCGCAGGCTTGTACACCAGCGCATACTGGCTGCGCAGCTCGTCCTGAATCTCCTGGAAGCTGTTCGGCATGTCCTCAATCCGGGTCGGGAAGAACGCCTTGCCTCCCGTCGCCGACGCCATCTTCTCCAGGACATCGTCGCCGCGATCCCGGCTGGGGCTCACGTTCGTGCTGATCGCGTAGATATTCGTCTCCGCCCGCTGGCACTCTTTGATCGCGTCCTCGATATAAGCGTGGCTCTGGTTGTCGTCGCCGTCGCTCACCAGCACAATCGCCTTCCGCACCGGCTCCTGACCGCGCGCCGTCAGCAGCTTGTCGCGGCAGGCGCTGTAAACCGCGTCGTAGAGCGCCGTTCCTCCGCCCGGACGCAGCCCCTGGATTCCCGCCGTCAGCAGGTCCAGATTATTCGTCCAGTCCTGCTTGTAATCCGGCGTCACGTCGAAGCCTTCCACAAACGCCTTGTCCGACTGCGGCCGCACGATCTGCAGCAGAAACGCCGTCGCCGCCTGCTGCTCAAACAAGAACCGCTGCCGGATCGACGTACTGGTGTCGATCAGCACCCCCACCCGCAGCGGCAGATTCGTCTGCTGGGTAAAGCTGTACACCTGAGCCGGAGCCTTGTGGTCGTCGAGCAGGGCGAACTGGTTTTGCTGCAGGTCGCGGATGAAATGCCCGTGCTTGTCCGTGACCACGAACTCCAGGTACACCTCGTTCACGCTCACGGGAATCGTGAACTGGCCGTTATCGCCGCTCTGTTGCGGGTTCTGGCCCGTCCCGGCCTGCGCGGGCTGCGGCGCTGCCGGCTGATTCTGCGCCGGAGCGGCCTGAGCCGGCGGTGCGGTTTGTGCCGGTAAGCTGGCCGTCGCGCACAGAGCGTACGCCAGAACAAGAGGGGACAAGATCACTGCTTTTTTCATCGAAGCGTACTTTTAATTTTACCCTGTCGCGATTGCAGGGCGCATTCATCCAAAGTGCTATCCTCGCGCCCCTGTCCGCCCTGACGTACCATCCTTGCCACCCGCCTCTGCTCCCCGGCACAATCGTTGCATGACCGATTCGCAGAAGACCGCCATCTCCACTCCGCATGCCACCGCCGCCATCGGGCCCTACTCCCAGGCCGTTCGCCTCGGCAACCTCGTCTACACCTCCGGCCAAATCCCTCTCGACCCGGCCTCTGGCCAAATCGTCCCTGGCGCGATCGCCGAGCAAACCACCCGCGTCCTTGAAAACATCAAGGCCCTTCTCGCCGCCGCCGGCACTGACCTCGCCCACGTCGTCAAAACCGTTGTGTTTCTGAAAAACATGGCCGACTTCGCCGCCATGAATGCCGTCTATGCGAAATATCTCGCGCCCGACGGAGTCACACCGCCAGCCCGCTCCACCGTCGCCGTCGCCGGCATTCCCCGAGACGCTCTCATCGAAATCGAGGTCATCGCCACCATCTGACTGTGCTGTACGCTGAACGCTGAACGCTGTTATCCCAGGAGTTTCCCAATGCCCGACACAAAGACCGGCAAAATCGAAAAGACCGACGCCGAGTGGCGCGCCCAGCTCACTCCCGAGCAGTACCACATCACCCGCCAGAAAGGCACCGAACCTGCCTTCACCGGCAAGCTCACCTATAACCACGACACCGGCATGTATCGCTGCGTCGCCTGCGGCGCCGACCTCTTTCCCTCCGACACCAAGTTCGACTCCGGCAGCGGCTGGCCCAGCTTCTATCTCCCCGTCAACTCCGCTGCCATCGAAACTCACGAAGACAACACCCTCGGCATGCGCCGCGTCGAAGTCGACTGCGCCCGCTGCGGCGCTCACCTCGGCCACGTCTTCCCCGACGGCCCTCGTCCTACCGGCCTGCGCTACTGCATCAACTCCACGGCCCTGGACTTCGAGAAGGCGAAATAGCCAAGCTGTGCCCCAGCCACTCATGATCCAGCGCCGCACGTTGCTCTCTCTGTCGGTTGCCATTCTCGTCGCGTGCGGCATCATGCTCATCGCTCAGGGATCGCAGAATCCGGACGGGGAACATCGCGGCCCACCGTGGCGCTCGCCCGTCGCGTCCTCGCAGACCTTCACCATCGCGGGCTCGACTCTCCAGGTTGATTTCGCTCCGGGCACTCTCGATCTGCCCACACCGCAAATCATGCAGTGGGTCGAAAACGCAGCCAGCTCCGTCGCCACCTACTATGGCCGCTTCCCCGTTCCCCGCGACCGCATCCTCATCATGCCCACCGAAGATCGCCGCGGCGTCATGCAGGGCACCACCTGGGGCGACGTCGGCGGATTTCCCGCCTTCACCCGCATCCGCCTGGGCCAGCACACCATCGTCCAGGGACTGACCGACGACTGGATGATGACCCACGAACTCGTCCACGGCGCCTTCCCTTCGCAGGAAGACGAACACCACTGGATCGAAGAAGGAATCGCGGTTTACGTCGAGCCGGTCGCCCGCGTGCAAGCCGGATTCCTGCATCCAGAGAAGATCTGGTCTGACATGGTGCGCGACATGCCCAAGGGAGATCCGCAGCCCGGCGATCAGGGCCTCGACCAAACCCACTCCTGGGGACGCACCTACTGGGGTGGCGCGCAGTTCTGCCTGCTTGCCGACGTCACCATACGCGAGCAAACCCACAACCGCAAAGGTCTGCAGGATGCTCTCCGTGCCGTCGTCGCCGCCGGCGGCACCATCGATCAGAACTGGCCGATTAAGAAAGCCTTCGAAGCAGGCGATGCCGGAACCGGAACCCACGTCCTCGAGCAACAATACGACCGCATGGCCAACGCGCCCGTCCCCGTCGATCTCGAGGGACTCTGGAAGAAGTTAGGAATTGTAAGAACCGCAACCGGTATCCGCTTCGACGACTCCGCGCCCGAAGCCGCCATTCGCATCGCCATCACGAAGACGCCCGCCACCGGCCGCATCGCTCCGCAGCCCTGAACTCCGCAACTTGCAATTCATTGCGACCAGGCAACCTCGCAGAGCCGCCGCCTTGCTGACCGCTGACCGCTGACCGCTGGCTCCTTACGCCTTAACGACCTTCCCCGCCTTCAAACAGCTGCTGCACACCCGCAGCCGCCTCGCCCCGCCGCCCACCTTCGCCTTCACCGGGTGCAGATTCACATTCCAGCGCCGCTTGGTGATGTTGTGCGCGTGCGAAATGTTGTTCCCAAACTGCGGACCCTTGCCGCAAATATCGCAAACCTGTGCCATGTCTTCTCCGAAAAGACGATTCCCTCAAGGATGTCGTCAAAAATGTCGTCAAAATCTGCGGCCCTCAAGCCTGGTCCGAACCCGTAGGTCCCGCCACCCGGCCCAATCCCGCCATCCAGCGCCGGCGACTCGCGCCCACACGCCGAAACCCCAGTTTACCGGGAATCCAGGCGGCGAAGCAATCCGGTCCTCGCGCGGCAGCAATCGGTCGGCTCCCCGCACCGTTGCTCCATAACTCCATGGTGGAGCCGTCGCCCCAGTTCCCGCAGGTCCTCGTTGATTCGGTCCTTGAAAGGCCGGTCTTCGCATGGCGAAACCCGGCCCTGTCGAAGGAACTTCGAACCCAACGTCGCTCCCACCTTTTCGCCATTGGAGGGCGCCCGTAACCGGCTTATCCTTCAACAAAGTCCCATCGAAAGCGACCCCGCGGAGACATACCTCTCCGCCCGCTGCTTACCGGAGTCGCTGCGCGCCGCAAAGGAGTCAAACCGTGCCCCCCCTCCTCGTCGAAGTTCCCCTCCCGGTCGCCAACGAAGGCGAAAGCCAGGCGGATATCGTGGGCACTGGCGATTTTGGGGCGGTCGCGTCCCGGAAAATGATGCACCGGCGTAGGCAACTTGCTTTGGCGGTCGTGATCGTGATCGGGTTGAATCTCGCCTTCCTGCTCACCTTCTGGAACCGATTTCTGGGGCCCAGTGTGTCCGGCATGTTCCTGGAGTTTGCATGCCGGTTGTTATCCGGCAAGGTTCCTTACAGAGATTTCTACGTTGTAGTCACTCCGTTCTATATTTTCAGAACCGCGGCCGTCGTAAAGCTATTTGGGCCGAGCCTCGCGGTTCTGCGGCTGGTTGACATCGGGTATCGATGCGCACTGGCGGCAATCCTGGTGATCTGGCTCTCTAAAGTGGTGCGAATTCCATATGCGGCGCTCGGAGCACTCGCCGCGGTCGCTGTTTTTTCGACAGATCCTGCCGACTCTCTCACTTCTTATCATCTGGAAGCGACGTTTTGGGCGCTCGTCGGCGCCTTCCTGCTCTCGTATGTCAAGTGGGAACGAAGAGAGATCCTGAGAAACATCTCCCTGATTTGCGGCTCGGGTGTGTGCTGCTCGGTCTGCTTCTTCACCAAGCAGACCGAGGGAGGAGGTATCACCCTCGCTCTGTTGATCGTAATTGCCGGCTTGTCGATACGCGATTTGGGCCTGCGGCCGGCGATTTTACGCCTCCTGGCCTTTTGCACGGGATGGATCCTGCCTGCGGGGATAGTGCTTGGATGGCTGGCAAGCAAAGGCGCATTGAGGGCGTTTGCAATTGCAATTTTCGTAGACGGGCCGTCGGCAAAGGGATCCCCTGGCCATATACTCACGCGCGTGTTCCTCGATGGCTACGGTTCCTGGCCAGGAAACGCTGTTTATCTGGTCTTCGCGATTTGCACCATGCTGCTGGTGGTTCGCGTGGTGCAAAAAGGGCGCGCCGCACCGCCTTCCGCGGCCCCTGCAATGCTGCACCTCGCCCTGATCGCAGCGGCAGGTGCAGCCGCACTCCTCGCTGGATACGCCGGAGGAGCCTTTGTTCTGCGTAGCCCTGTTCCGGCCTATTCGCTGGAAACAGGCTCCATTTTCTTTGCCTTCTTTGGTGTCTTCGCGCTCGCAGCCTACTACACGCTGATCCTGACTCAGCGTCCCATGACCGAAGCGGAAAGACAGCGCTGGCTGCTGGTAATGGCCTCCTTTTGGATCTGTTACACGATGTCCTGGTCATGGGTCGCATGGGGACCAATGGCGTTTCCGAGCCTGGGAGTCGTAATAGCTCTCATGCTGGAAGACCTTCTTTCGAGACCTCGCACGTCTGTTCTCCGCTATTCGTTCGCGGCAACCGCCGTGTTGCTTCTCTCAGTGTGTGAAGCAGGCAGAGTGTACTGTCCATTCAGCTGGAACAGTTGGACTGAAGACCCGATACGGAGTGCTACCGCTTCCTCCAGGCAGCCAGTGCTAAACGGGATATACATGTCTCCCGAAATGGCAGCTTTTGCTGACCGTCTTACCAGTCTTATTGACGACCACTCTCGAGTGAACGACTCGGTCTTCATCTACTCTTATCAGCCTTTATGGTATGTATTGGCCGATCGCTGGCCTGCTACCTATGCTCAGGTTCACTTCTTCGATGTTGCCCCGGACGATCTGTGCCGCAGAGACGCCGAACGAATTGTGAAAGAGCACCCTGCGGTAATAGTGGACTTCGTCGGCGACAGCGAGCTCTGGAACGAGAAATTATTCCGGGCAGGCCACAAAAGTGGTCAACGGGACTTACAAGACCAGATGTATCGGCTCATTCGTACCAATTATCGTCTGGAAGCGGCTATTCCACTCAAAGAGAACCTGGTGCCGGTAAGGGTATTCGTGTTGAGGAGTGAACAATGATCGCGAGCGTTGTGGAACTGTGGGGGAATGGGCAGTTGACGGAGGTGGAAGCCGACGCTGTCAGCTCAACAGCCTGCTCGGCAAGGCCGGGGATGCCTGCTCGTGCACCAGCCAGCACCCCAACCAGGAGCGAGAAGAGCATTACGGTGATATTTCCGGCTTACAATGAGGAACAGAACATCCGCTCCGCAATTGCACGCGCTGTGGATGCAATGCGTCCACGGTTTCATGTCTTTGAGCTGCTGATAATTGACGATGGCAGTACGGATCGTACAGGTGAGATCGCCGAGGATCTGGCGAAAGCATACCCTGAGATTACCGTTATCCACAACCGGCAAAATCTGGGATTGGGCGAGACTCTCTACCGCGGATTTCAATGCGCCCGCGGAGAATTGGTTATCCAAAATGCGATGGACTACCCGCTTGACCTCCGTGAACTCGACAAGATGATTCCTCTTCTGGAGGATGCGGATGTAATAGTTGCAGTTCGAAAGGGGTATGCCGGCTACACTCCGTACCGAAAGCTGGCTTCCAGAGTGAATCGATTCATTCTTCGCCAGCTGTTTAATCCAAAGCTGCGCGACTATAACTACACCCAGCTCTTTAAAAGGGAGGTGCTGAGCGCAGCGCGGCCCAACTCGCGAAGCACGGTTTTCATGGTCCCGGAAATCCTCATTCGCGCCCACGAGTTAGGTTTTAGGTTCGCAGAACTCGATATAGGCTATCATCCGCGGGTGTTTGGCGAAGCCACTTCGGGTAGGCCGAGAATCATACTTCGGTCTCTGCGCGATATGTTCAGGTTTTGGATCGCACGCAGTCCTCATATCGTCGAAGCAACGGCTGTTAAACAAGAGGTTTGAGATTTTCCTTCCGGACTTCCTCTCCATGTATCCGCGATTTCTGAGGAAGCTTTGCTGGATCGAGCCTCACCTCTCACCCGGGCCTGTCGGTGGCCGGTATCAGCTGTCGGCTCGGAAACCCCTCTCTTAGGACGCGAAGCACGATCTGCTCTCCTGTCACCCTCCCAATTTGTTATCCTCTCCCCTGTGCGGTTTCTGTACGGTGTTCTCGTTTTGTCGACGGCGGCGCTCGTCTGGGCCGCTCTCGCTGTAGTCCGGCACATCCGCCATCAACGTGAAGCCGACCGCACGAAGGCAGAACAGCACGACGAACCTCTCTGATTCTGATTCCGCATTCGATACACAGGAGCCGCGATGAATTCCGCTTCCGCCGCATCTCCCGCTCTTCCGCTCGTCCGGCCTGCCATCATTCGCCGGCCCCTGGCCATCGTCCTCGGCTCGCTCCTCGTCGCCGTTTGCGCCCACATCTCCATCCCGCTGGGTTTCACGCCCGTGCCCGTCACTCTGCAAACCTTCGCCGTGCTCCTCCTCGGCCTGCTCCTCTCGCCCTCCTTATCCGCCGCGGCCCTTCTTCTCTATCTCGTCGAAGGCGCAATCGGTCTCCCCGTTTTCAGTCCGTACGCCCCGGCCGGATTCCTGCATCTCCTCGGGCCCACCGGCGGCTACCTTATTTCCTGGCCCTTCGCCGCCGCCCTCACCGGCCTCTTGCGCCGCCGTTTCGTCAGCCGCGGATTCGCGCCCTCCCTGCTTGCCGCTGCCGCCGGCAGCCTGTTCATCCTGCTTTGCGGGGCCATCTGGTTCGGGATCCTCACCCACCAGTCCGCCGCCGCTGTCCTCGCGCTGTCCGTTTTGCCGTTTCTGCCCGGCGATATCCTCAAGGTCGCCGCCGCCGCCGGAGCCGCGTCCGGATTACGCCGCTTCCGGCGCTCCTGACCCGCACGCGTCTCAGATCCCCGGCCGTCCCCGGCTCCCTGCAAAATTCAAAGCCCGCGTCAGCATCGAGCTGATACGCGGGCTTCTGTTGGTTGTTGTCGGCTCGCCTTGCGCTCGCTTTTTGCTCGTTCCTGGCTCGCCTTTAACTCGCTTTCCGCTCGATTCTCACTCGCTCTTCGCTGAGGAGTTCCTACGATGCGATCGCTGACCGGACCAGCGGTATCTCCTCGACCCGGCCTCGCCGCCGCGCTACGATGCGCACCCCATCCGCTGACTGCTCCATCGCCATCGTCTGGGCGCACACTCCGCAGAGCCAGTAGTGTTCCATCCGTCGCGAGCGTTTGCCGTTCTCATCTGCTTCGCCTGCCGGCACATCGAAAACAAAAATTCGCCCCTCGCGTAAATAGTGCAGGGGCTTGGCGCATTTCGGATTTGCACAATGACTCACCATGAAAACATCTCCACATCCGCGCTTCCTGATTCCGTCGGCTCCGTCTCTCTGCCGAGACGTTCCTGAGCGCTGCTCACTAAAGGAAGGGACCCGCGGGACGACCCGGCCTCGGGTCCGTTCCGCAATACAGTGCGACTCTCTGATTCCTGGGAATAGGATGCGTGAAGACCAGCGTCCAGTTTTCCACGCGTGTTAGCCGGGGGATCACCACCGTCACGATGGCATGGTTTTCGGACGGTTAACAGTTCTATTTTGACATACGCCTCTCTCCGATCGCGGAAAATTCGCATGAATTCGACGCCTTCCTCCGACCCTTGTGCAAAAATCAAAGTTTGTCCTGATCCCGAACGAAATGTCCCTGCTGCGATCCACATTCATCGGCCTCTCTCATAACTCCCGCCTGCGCCGCTTCGCCGAAAAATCCCGCCTCGGCCGCCGCATGTCTTCTCGCTTTGTCGCCGGGTTCCGCATCGAAGACGCCCTCGGTGCCGCGATCACCCTCGGCTCCCAGGGCCTCGCCGTTACCCTCGACAGCCTGGGCGAAAACGTCACCACTCCCGACCACGCCCGCCAGTCGGCGCAGATCTACCACTGGCTGCTCGACTCCATCTCGCAGTCGAAACTCGATGCCAACGTCAGCCTCAAGCTCACCCAGATGGGCATGGACCTCAGCCCCGATCTGGCTTTTGAAATCGTTTCCGGCCTCGTCGACCACGCCGTCAAGGCCGACTCCTTCGTACGCGTCGACATGGAAGGCTCCGCATATACCCAGGCCACCATCGACCTCGTCCGCAAACTTCATTCGGTTCCCGCGAACCGGGATCACGTCGGCATCGTCATCCAGAGCTATCTGCGCCGCAGCGCGGACGACGTCGCTGGCCTGCTCAGCGACCGCATCCGCATTCGCCTGTGCAAAGGCGCCTATCAGGAGCCCCCGGATGTCGCCTTCCCTGATAAGAAGGACGTCGACCGCAGCTTCGTCGCTCTCACTGAGACCCTGTTGAAAAGCGGCGTCTTCCACGGCATCGCAACCCACGACCCGGCCATGATTGCCGCTGCAAAGAACTTCGCCCGCAGCCAGCGCATCGATCCGGCCAGCTTCGAATTTCAAATGCTCTATGGAGTCCGCCGCGACCTGCAGCGATCGTTAGTCCAGGAGGGGTACAAAGTCCGCGTCTACGTGCCCTTTGGCGAGGAGTGGTACCCCTACTTCATGCGCCGCCTCGCCGAACGCCCCGCCAACGTCCTCTTCATCGCCCGCAACATGCTGCGCAAGTAACGACGACCACGTGCGCACTATGCGGTCTTCACAACCCGAATCTGCCCGGCCAGGGAGTCCAGCGCATTCCGCATTTGCTTCGACTCCTCGACTGTGAACCCCATGCGAGTGTGAAACTCCAGGGGATCCAGTTCCGCTAAAACCATGGTCAGAGCATTCCGGACTGCAAGGACTTCGTCCAGAAGGAAGACCTCCGGTTGTCCCAGGGGGATGGAGCGCACCTTCTCAAGCAGAGCTGTGGCGGATTGTTCGGAGATTCCAATGGCGGCCTGAAAATTTGCAACCGCAAATCCGTTGCACACCTCATTCAGGGCATTGTTCCAGTGGTCAATCTCGTCATCCCCGAGCCGCAGAGTCAGCCGGTCGGACTGTTGCGCGTCGATCACCATGCCGATTCCTATCTTAGCCCCCGAAAATAAGCCTTGCCCAGCGCTGGCCGGAGCGCCGTTCCGCAATCCTCGCCCAGTAAATTAAGAATGGACAAGCACCCGGCCGCGGTCGTTCCAGATTGCCTGTCTCCCATCCCGGAGCCCTCTTTCCAGGGAAGCCGGATCGGTCAGTACTTCAAATATCACCTCGGCCAACTCCTCACGGCTCTTGATCTCAGGAAAATCGTCCCCCCGCACCACATGCTTTCTGTAGGCGTGGCCTTCAGAGATCCGTCGTTCGATCGCGCGCGCCTGTTCTTCTTCCATGGAGCCTGGTCGCTATGCTAACGGGAATGTCGCCATTCAAGCCCCGAGCAACCGGCCCTCACGATCACTTTAGGCACTGTCGGAGCAAGTGTTCCCATCTGCGACCAGCCACCAGCTGCTTCACCGCGGCTCGTAGGGCTCTATCGACAACAAGCTGCCCAGCACATGCCGCTCGTCGGGCGTGAAGGTCTGCGAGAATCGCGCCGAGTTCAGAATCTGCGCACGCTGGTCGGGCGGAATCTGCCGCAGGTCGTTGAACGCCCGTCGCACCATCGCCTGCCGGTCCCCCGGCATCGTGCCCAGGGTCCCAGCCGAGCCCCGCACGTCGGCCTTTTGCTCCGGGGTCAGCCGCTCGAACATCTCGTTCCGTCCCAGGATCCGCTGTTGCTGCTCCAGCGGACGCGACTCCAGAGACCGCAGCCGGTTCAGCACCCGCTGCTGCTGATCCGGCGACAGCCGATTGAACCCCGGCTCATGGCGCAGCAAATCCTCCTGTTGCTGGGGCGACAAATTCTGATGCTGGTTCAACCATTCCGGCAGATGCTGTTGACCCGGCCGCCCAGCCCCATTCACACCCGGCCTCATCGCCGCGGGATTCCCGCCCGGCTGTCCGGCGCCGTTCCCTTTTCCGTTTCCATTCTGATTACCCGCCGGCTTGCCTGCCTGCGGTCGTACCGGAGCCGGCCGCACCGGAGCGGTCCGCGCCGCCTGCGCGCGTTGCCATCCCCACGCCCTCGGCCCCGCAAATGACGAAGCCGGCCACAGAACCAGCAGGCACAGAACCACCGCTGACGCCAATCCGGACGCAATCCCGCGTCCGGGCGCCGCACTGCCCTGCGTCTTGTTCCGAGTTCCCGAGATCATCGCCTTACTTCCCCAATGGCAGAACTGCAAGTTAGGCCGCAAATCCACTCGGGCCGGCTCTTCTTTTCTGCTCATAGCCTTCGCCCATCTCTCTTCCTTCGTGCTCCCAGCTCCAGGCTCCCAGCTCCCAGCTGCCTCTACAGGCTCCCAGCTCCCGGCTGCTTTACAGGCTCCCTCCGCCCTTATCCCCGGCGTCCTGCTGATCCATCGAGTTCAGTTGCTGGAACACCTGCGCATTCTCATCCAGCGACTGCAGGTCCTTAATCACCGGCGACGCCGTCGTCTGTACCGGTGCCGGCTTCGAGAATCCGCCAAAACCCGCGTACGTTCCGCCGCCCACCGCCACAATCAGCGCCAGCGCTGCCGCGGCCAGCGGCCGCATGTGCATCTGATTCCCAAACAGCATCCGTGCCCGAATCCGCTCCAGCCACCCGGCGGGCGCGGCCTGCTGCTCTTCCCGCATCAGGCCCGCCATCCGCGTATCGAAGTACGGCGAAACCTCCGGAGCCGTCCACGTGTCCAGCAACGCCATCGTGGCTTCCAGCTCCTTCAGTTCCTTCCCGCACTCGGCGCAGCTGTCCACATGCGCTCGCACCTCGGCCGGTACCGACTTCGGGGCTAGAAGCAGGTCCGGCAAATTCGCTTTCACTTTACGGCAGCTCATAAAATCCCCCAATTTCCCATTCTCTCTAATCCTGATCGACAAATTCCTTCAGCCGTTCCCGCAGCGTCTGATACGCCCGGAACAGCAGCGACTTCGTCGCCGATTCGCTCAACCGCAGGACCTGGCCAATTTCCTTGTAGTCCAGCCCCTGATACTTGTGCATCAGCACCGCGGTCCGCTGCCGCTCCGGCAGCGCCATCACATGCTTGCGGATCGCCCGCATCCGCTCGTCCTTCACCATCTCTTCTTCGGCGCCCGGATGCATATCCGCCACGTCCGGCGTCGTCCCGGTCTCCGGATCGGGCTGATCCAGATAGATCGTCTGCGCCGCCCGCTCCTGCTTCGTATCCCGCGCGTGGTTCACGCCCAGATTCGTCGCAATCCGGTACAGCCACGTCGTGAACTTCGCCTCGGCCCGATACGTCTGCCGCGAACGGTATACCCGCAGGAAAACCTCCTGCGCCAGCTCCTCCGCCACGGCCTGATTATGCACCATGCGGTACATGAAGTTGACGATCGGCTTCCTGTACTTCTCGATCAGGAAGTTGAACCCCCCATCATCGCCTTCCCGTACCCGGAGCATGATCTCCGCGTCGGACATCGCCCGCCAGTCGCCAGGACTCGACAACGTCCCGCCCGAACCTACCGCCAACCCGCCCGGCAGCATCCCTCGGTCTAGAGCCGCAGTCGCCATATCCCTGCTAACCCCATCCGGGTCGTCAGGTTGCGCGGAATCTTCCCCGTTTTCCGCCTCTTCCCACCCCTCCGGAAGCTGGGTCACCGGCAGGGGGCCTTCCGCCTCTTCCCACCCCTCCGTTACTTCAGGAACCGGACCCAGGACTTCCTCGTCCTCATCCACCGGCGGATCCAGCGGATCATGGGGGTCGTCCGGCATCGGCGACGGGTTACGAAAGGCCATGTGCCTGATCATTCTACCGTTGAAAGCCCTGCCCTTACCC
>Ga0187887_10002442_pt1 | contig 14889 bp, 16 predicted proteins | sample June2016WEW_7_10_FD_132977 | JGI IMG/M metagenome (GOLD analysis project Ga0187887, IMG submission 132977) | Peatland microbial communities from SPRUCE experiment site at the Marcell Experimental Forest, Minnesota, USA - June2016WEW_7_10 | ecosystem: Environmental > Terrestrial > Soil >...
CCATTCTGCGGCCAGGCAAGGGGCAACACGAGAGGCAAGGCGACCGCACAAAAGATCATGAACTACAGGCGCGCCGCTACTCCGGAAGCGCCGCGGCGTGCCGCCGAATAAGCCAGCAGGGTCTGGCAGACCGCCAAAACCGCCCCGGACGGGGTCTGGGAACGTTACTCCACCGTCAGCAGCGGCACCGGGCAGAAGCTGTCGAACCAGCGGGCCCTGCGCGCCGACCCCTACATCGAAGATGCTGACGCGACCGGCGTCATCGGCATCGATGAGAGCGATATCCGCGCCGAGGTGCTGTGGAAGGCCCTGGCCTGGGCCGGTGTCCACGTCGGTATCGGCGCCGCCCGCAAGATGGGCAAAGGCCGCTTCACCCTGACCCCCCTGTAATCACCTCAGCCTTCCGACGCCGGCGCCCTCGCTTACGTCATCGCCGACGCCGGCGCCTTCGCCACCGTGACTCCAAGCCCCAGCCCCGCGCCACCACGCCCACAGGCATCGCGACGCCATCGCTGTCGCCGGCGTCTTCGCCACCGCCAACGCCCCCGCCGCATAGCATCCAGACTGCCAATCCCGCCGACGCTCATATTTCCGACGCCGACGTCCTCGTCATCGCCAGCGCTTTCGCCTGCGCCGCCGCCGACGCCGGCGCCCACGCGCCCAGGGGGCTGGCCCCGGCTGGTGGGCCAGCCCCGGCTGCTCGTGCGGGCAGATGGTGGGTCAGGCGGCGCGTGAGGCTCCGGGCGGGTCCCCGCGCTCGCCGGCACGTAGCTGGCGCAGCAGGCCGGAGGCGGCCTGGTGGGAGACGCCGAGCTGGGCGCGGAGCGCGTCCCGGGTGATCGGCTGCCCGTGCCGTTGCTGGTGGTCGGCTGCGGCGCGGCGGGCCGCCGCGAGCAGGGCCTCGTCCTCGGCGTCCTGCGCCGGGGACGGCCGTCCCGGCGCGGAAAGGGCACTGGCGTCGCCGTCCTGGCCGGGGATGCCGGCGGCGGGCTGGGCGCGGCGGGCGGCGCGGCGCTCGATCATGGAGACCGCGACCAGGAAGGCACCTTACGGGACGGCGGCCACGATGCGGCCCCACGCGGTTGGCTGCGCCTGGGCCAGGTTCGCCGCCAGGCTGAGCCCTACCCGCCCGCCAGCACCACGGTGGGCCACGACAGCTGCCGGGTGGTGATACCAAGCTGCTTGTCGCGCTGGCGCTCGCGGGCGGCCATCACGCAGGTCAGGTCGATGCAGACCGCCACGGCCCAGGACATCGGGCCGTGCTGGCCGTGCTGGGCGGCGGTGTCGCGGATGTGGGTGAACGACCCTGCCCCGGCCAGGTGCCGCCGGGTGCTGTTGCTGCCGTACCGGGGCGCGGCCGCCCCGGTACCTGTGGCGTGCTTCACGCTGGTCAACCTCCTGCCCGCACGGCCGGTCCCCGGCACCCCGGCTGACGGCTCCTTCCGCCGCCAGGGGACGGAGGCTGCGCGCCCGGGTCCAGGCCGGGCGCGTAACTCCCGTCATCTACATAAATCGGGTTTCGGGGGCCTTTTTTCATGCGCGCCCGCGAGATAGGTGCTGGCGGGGCAGGGCCGCACGCCTGTTGCGGGAGTTGCGATGTACCCCGGGCGGTCCTTGTACCTGGTGTGTACCTGCTATGTACCTGGGCTCTTTCGCCGGTTCTGTCGCGTGCTCCCAGGGGGTCCGGCGAAGATGGCGGAGCTGCCGCTTGGCTGAGGCCGTTCACAGAGAAACCCGCAGCTATCGCGGTCCGCGCCCAGCGGAGAGGGGGCCGTCAGGCCCGGCAAGCATGCCGGGCCTGGGCGCCATGTCCGGTGAATCCCTGTAGCCGTTGCGCGGGGCGTCGGCGAGGATGCCCGCCGGGCCGGCGGGCACGGCTCGACAGGGACCGGGAAGATGTGGCAATGTGCCCGGGACGGGTTCGCTGGCCGTGCGCCGGACGGTGCCTGGCTGCCGGGGACGGCCTCGGCTGCGTTCCCGGAGCGGGCACCGGGGGACGGTCCGCGGAGCGGGCAGACCGTTTGGCCGGGTTCGCGAACCTGCGGCCATTCCGCTCTGCTTGCTAATACGGGTACCAATACGTATTCCGCCTGAGGGCGGAATCCCGTCGCGGCGGCGAATGCGCAGGACATGGCGATAATAAACCTTCGAGTGGACTCCCCGACCTATATACGCGCATAGCTCGTAAAACAATCATCCATGGCGCGCCGGACATGCATGCCGTCCGTTAATTCGTCATCTCCTGTCCGTGGCCCGGTATCCGTACAGTGACAGGTACTCACCCCGCCCCGTGCCCGCAGCCCCGTGCCCGCCCGGTGCCCGTGAGGGTGTGCGGCCAGGTGAGGGCAGGCGCGCGAGGCGGCTGGCGGGCGGCGCGGGAAGGCGCGGGAAAGGCGGCCGCCGGCGGCGGGAAAGGCGCGAGGGCGGACAGTAATCAATTCGGCGGCGGTGAGTGACGAATTGCGCAGAAATTGGCACGGGAATGCGTGAATTTCGAGGCGGAAATGCGTTGACTGCCCCGGAAAAGGCGAGATAGCGTCGTTGTGTACCCGGAAATTCCGAGGGAAATTCCCCGGCAATTAAATTCCCGGGTTATGACGAAGCGCGCGCACGTCTGGTCAATTCCCGCCTTTGCGTTTCACGGAGGTATTCCCGATGACCGCCCCCGCTATCCCGGCCGCCCCGAAGGGCCGGCTCGGCAACGGCCAGCTTCGCCCGCGAGTTATCCCCTGACCGCCAGGACGACGGTCAGGGCCACCAGTGCGGCCGTCATGGCGGCCATTAGGTAGTTGACCCAGAGCAGCCGGAGGGCCAGCCGGTCAGCGGACCTGCGGGATGCAACGACCTCGCCGGTCAACTCGATGACGGCAGCCTTGAGCCGCCGGTTCATCTCCATCGGGTGAGCCGCGCCCGGGATGCCCGGCTCCCGGGCTATCAGTTCCTCGTCGCTGATCTCCTCGCGCTGGCGGACGGTCGCCAGGTGGTACGCATCCACATCGCGATGCCACTGTTCCTGCTTTCGCCGCCGCTGGGTGTACCAGGACCGCAACGGATTATCAGCCACCGCACCAGTGTGGCGGGCCAGCATCAGGCCGCGTGGTTCTCTGGTTTAACCAGCGCATTTAGCGCAACCCTTCACCTGGAGGGAACGAGGGCGGCTCGCGGTCAACCGGCTGGCCGACGCCGCCGAGGCCAGCGCGGTCACGCAAGGGTAATTTCCCGCGCCCGGTGAGTTTGTTCCCCGGCGGCTTTCCTGAAGCTGTTCGTGCCGTTGCCGGCGGCGGTGTTCCTGGTGCGTCGCTCATGCGCGTGATCCTCCTGCTCGGTGGCGATCCCGGCGAAGGCACCTTCTTACAGCCGGACGCCATCGGTCCCGCGCTGCGACATCCTTACGATCGTGGAGATCCTGGAGATCCTTGTCGTTCACGTTGAGGAAGCCGTTCGCCTCGGCACCATGGATGACGGCCCGCACCTGCGGCTCGGCCTGATAATGCTCGACAGTGCGGCCGAGCTGCTGCTGCACCGTGAGTGCGACTCGCGCCTCAAGTGGGCCGGGGAATACCGTCGCCTGGTCCGCGATGCCGAGCGATGGCGCGAGAGGATGGGCAGGGAGACAGGCACGCTCGCGGAGCTGCGCGAGAAGGCCGTCCCGGCCGCTCAGTACAGGCGGATCGACCGGGACTTCGGTGCCAAGTGCGATTATCTGCTCGGGCTCGGGGTGCTCGCGGAGCCGCACGCCCGCGTGCTGAAGAAGCTCCACAAGTACAGGAACGAGGCATACCACCGCGACCACCTCCGCCGGGGCACGCTGGCGAGTGCGACGAGGATCTACGCCTACCTCGTCTGCTCGCTGATGCGGGACTTTCCCATGCACTCGATCTCCTACCAGTCAACGGACCCGCCCGCCGGGCTGTTGAAGTACCTCGCGGCCGGCGAGCGCGGGATGGAGCTGTGGGACGCGCTGCCAGGACTCCAGGCCCGGATAGCCTCACGGCTGCTGGGCGAGGTCGGCCTCGCCCGGCCACCCGGCGTGGGCGAGGTGCTCTCACGGCACTTCTGCGGCCGGCTGGACGCAGTCAGGGAGGCAGCCGAGGAGTCAGCTGCCTTCTTCCGCCGGCCGGGCCGAGATGAAGGCTGGGACTGGCAGGCGGCCCTCGGCCTTGCGCAACTCGACATCCGAAACCTCCCGCGCATCGCCTCCCCGGATGAGGCCCGGTCTGCAGGCGTCCCAGTACGCCCGGAGCACATCCGGCAATGGCTGGCGGCAGGCGAGGCGCTCGCTTCACAAGCTGACGACCTGGCCGCGTTCGCGGCCTTCGCGGACCTGGAAGACGCCTTCGAGCCGCTGGAGGCGCTCGTCATGCAACTCCTCACCGAGGTCGAGATCCAGCGCGACCTTGCGAGCGGGAGGTGAAGGCCCATGCCGAAGCAGCACGTTGCCGTCCCCCTGCTCGAAGACGTGCACAGCTCCGTTGAGGCCCTCACGCTCAGGCACCCGACCACGATCGGCGGCATCGAGTGCGACGTGCTCCTGCCAGTCGCGGATCCTGCCTGGCTGACAGCAGGTGACATGCACTTGAAGCCCCCAGACGACGAGCACCAGGAGCGCGATCCTTACTGGACACCCGCAACAGGCTGGCCTGCGGAGGCTAAGTGGGGGTACGTCCACGACGCTGACTCTGTGACCATCAGTGCGGTCGGTCTCATCCCCGTCAGCGAGCCTGTCCCGTGGGATGGCAGGCTGTTCGACTTCGACCACGCGGTCGGGCAGTGGAGGCACCTCCTGCGCGACTGGCTGTCAGTGATCGCCGAGGGGCCAACCGACTTCCTTGACCTCCCGGTCAGAGGCGAGACCCAGTGGGCAGACGCGGGATACACCGATGAGGTCTGGACGTACTACTACGACAACCTCCAGCGGCCCCAGCGCGTATCACGATGGCAGTGGGAGCATGTCCTTGCGCACACCCACGCAGGCGACCAGCCACCCCTGGCACGAGTACTGCTCACAACCGCCAACCGGGCCGTAGCTACCGGCAACCCCCGCCTCGCGGTCATCGACGCGGCAACAGCTGCGGAAGTCGCGCTGACGACCGGCCTCACCAACCGCCTCTCGGCTGAAGCCGCCTCCCACGTGGTCCAAGTCCTGATAGACCGCACCAGAATGCTTGGCCCCCGCCTGGACCTTGCCAGAGACCTCGGCATGACGCTGCCCGACCGCATCCGCCCCGACCTAGTGGAACGCCGGAACGCGGTCGTCCACCGGGGCACCAGGGTTACCGGCACCGATGCGCAAGCTGCAATCATGGCGGCCGCGGAGCTAGTCGATGAGTACGAGCCCCTGGCTGCCCACTGCCACGAACCCTCCGGCCCATCCGAGTAAGACCCGCGCACCACGCCTGCTGCGCAACAAGCCGCCACCGCCCCTCACCAGGCCCCCTGCAAGGCCGTTGCAGGGAGTCATCGAGGTTGTCGGTCCAGGCCCGGTATATCTGTCGGCTGGCCGACTATCCCCCTATGGGCATGGACCGCGGCAGGTGTCGGTTTTTCCTAATGGATGGTTATCAGAGTCTGCCCAGCGCCAGGTCATGAGGCTGGCACCGTGACCCTCCGACGCAGTGATCGTTATTGGTGGCCGCTGTGTCATGCGTCCGCGCGAACGTCGGCTTTTGCGTTAGTGTACGTACACGTATAACTTGTAAGTAGTACGCAAACAGCCAACGTGAAAGTATGGGAGGCGATAGTGCCGAGCAATTACTCAGACGCGATGCTGCGTCACCTGCTGGACGAAGTGCAGCGGGCGCTCAGGATGCAGGACCCGGCAGGCCGGGCAGACGTGCTAGCAAGCGTCATCCAGCCGTACGCGGGCTGGGCGCTTCGGTGGGCCATCGAGGACTGCCGCGCGAGGGGCATGTCCTGGGCCAGCATCTCGGCGATCGTAGGCAGGCCGCACCCGACGATCGTCCGCCAGCTTCAAGCCGGCGGCCCAATCTACGTGCATCAGGCCGCGCACTCCGCGGGAACGCGGAACTTCGACGCGCAGACCCCGCTGCGCCGTGCGGCGACCGACCTGGCGCAGCGGATGGCGGGCCTCGCGATGCGCGACCCGGACTCGGTGACCAACATCTACCTTCGCGAGCCCGTGCTCAAACTGAGCGACGCGCAGGCCAAGGTGAAGGACCCCGCGCTGCTTCTGGACGCCACAGAGGTGGTCGTTGACGCGAAGAACGCGATCGCGGGCCAGGTTCCCGTGCGTGACGCGATGTCCGAGTGGGAGCGAAGTGTGTGGGAAGTGCTCGATGAGCTGGAAGCCTGCTGCCGCCGCGATAGGCGCGAGATTGAGATCGCGCACGATGTCATGAGCAGTGCCGGCATGATCCCCGACGTGGGCGACTAGCCGACCCGGCCCAGGATCGCTCCTGAGATTGCGGCGCTAGCTCGAGTTCAAGCCGCCTGGCAGGACGCGCCTGCCGGGCGTGCATCGATATGCGGTCGATATCCCGAGTGGGAACGCTGTTCAGCCGGTTGATCCTGCCGCCGAGCGTCCAGTGGGACGAGCGCGACCAGGCGCACGTAACGCTTGCCTGCGGGGGCGAGAATGCCTCCTTGGCGGCGGAGCGCGCCAAGGAGATCATCGAACGCAACGCAGCGAACGTGGCGCACATGCTCCAGACCGAGCCTCTCGACGAGTAGACCGCCGACTACTAGCCGGCTGAACATGTCCGGCGGGTCGGCTTCTTGTACGCTGCTTCCTGCCGTAATGGATGGTTACGGCCGTCCTCAGCGTGCTCCGCCTAGTGCTCCAGACGCAGTCGCGTGCGGCTGCGTGGCGATCCGCGCCGGTTTCTCGCTACTAGTTCAACATGGTGCTACTTTGCGGCTACCATCCGGCTTGTGGGCAAGTGGGTACGGATCGACCGCCGCTCCAACTACCCCTACCGGCTGACGCGGTACGCCAAGCGCGTGATCACCACCTGGGTCATCGTCGCGATCGTGGCGTTCGCACTGGTGAACGCGACGCACGGCTGGTTCGCCATCCCGGCTGGCGTCTCCCTTGTCGGCTTTACCGGGTACCGGGTGCGTTCCAGTAGGCGAGGCCTGCTGGCAGGCCATCCTGCGGTGCAGCCCGCGGCCCGGTTAAGCGCGCACGCGGTTCGCTTCAACCCGGCCCCCAAGTGGCCCGTGTCCGTGCCCGGCTGGACACCGCCGCCTGGTTGGCAGCCCGACCCATCGTGGCCCGAGGCCACTCCGGGCTGGCAGTTCTGGGTCCCGGACTGCCAGGCGCCAGTTGGCGAGCGGAACACCAGGTCCATCCCCCAGGACGTCAAGATCGCCGTCGCGGCCAGGGACGGCGGCCGGTGCCGCCAGTGCGGCTCGACTACGGACCTGCACTTCGACCACGTCATCCCGTGGAGCAAGGGCGGTGCCAATACGGTGGCGAACATCCAGTTGCTGTGCGGTCCGTGCAACCGGCGCAAGGGCGCCGATGACATCCCGGCCTGCATCTAGCGTCCCGGCAGCGGCACTCCAGAAACCCCGGCCAGCGGACTCGCCGCATGCTCATCGCGGTCTGCTGGCCACCACGAGACGAGCAGCAGGCCGCCGCTGGTCACGATGGCGGCACCGCCACCCGGAGCGCGCCCGCCACCACCACTGCCAGCGGCAACGCCAGGAAGGTCACCAAGTGCGGCCGGAGGGGACTCCCTGTAATCGCCGCATCGATTCCGCGAGCTTGCCCCTGGGGCGCCTTCTTGCCCGCCGTTTCCTGCGGCGATGACAGCGCTGCCGACCGCGTCAAGGTGGGGCCGGGCAAGGTAGTTGTCCCCTTTCTTCGATCGCGGCGACAACCCCGTTGGACGTTCACGCTGGAAGCGGCCACAAGCGGACAACATAGTGGCCGCCGCGGACACGCGGCTAACAAGTAGGCGGACCTGTAGGGATTCGCCGAAGATGTCGGTTCAGGGGCAAGGTACTTGTCGGTCGAATGGCCGTCTTCCCTCGATAAGGGTCACGAAAGTTGTCGGTTTCTCATCGAGGGCGGCTGCGCCTGGGAGGGGAACCAGCGGTAACAGACGGCGGCACCTCACCGATTGACAGCGCATGTGAGCCGCCCGAAGATGGCCGTCCTGGTTACGAGGCGTCGCTGATGGAGTTGCTCTGATGGCTTCGATCTCGGCGCGTATTCGACAAGGACCCCGCGTGGTAGACATGATTCGCTCCGGTCGTGGCCGACTCCCCCAAGGCGCAGCGCTCAGCGAGCCGGTCGGCGATCTGCGCTGTGGAGCTGGCAGAGGGCGCACTCGATGACGGTTAACGCGCGTGCTCGATCCGGTCTCGCCCACTACCGTTGAACTGTGCTGCCACCTACATCTTGCCCGGTTCCAAGCGCCCACCGTCGCCTCATGGACTCTCATATACGCTGGCATGCCGCCGCGGACGCGTATATGGACCCCGAGTCATTTCGCATTAATTTGAATTCGTTGCTTGAGAGCCTTCGGAGTGTGACGTTCCTGCTTCAGAGCCAGAAGAACGAACTTCCCGATTTCGACAGTTGGTATCTCCCTGCACGAGACTCAATGAAAACAGATCCCATCATGCAGTGGAGTCTCGAAGCCAGAAATCGGATAGTGCATCAAGCGGACCTAGAAATATACAGTAAGGCTGTGGTCCGGTTGTCACGTGATTGGTTGAACGAAACAGAGAGTGTTCTAGACGTTCCACCGCACTACACGACGCATCAAACTATTTCCGCGCTTCTGGCCTCTGCCCCGCAACCACTTGAAGGCATCATATCGATCGAACGGCGCTGGGTGGACGTTGAATTGCCCGATCGGGAACTACTTGAAGCGACGCGGCATTCTTATAATCGCATCGCCGAAGTGATTCAGGTCGCGCACAAGGTGGCGGGCGTAGAGACTTGCAACCTAACCACCCGAAAGCCCGACTGCGTTGACTCCCAGTTGAGGATACCCTTTCAGTGCATGCACCAGATTGACGACAATCGGCGCCTGGTTGTGGACCTCAGCACCATGACCAAGTACACGGAAGAGATGGAAATTCTACGTGATGGAGACATTCCCAAGGAAGTTACAGACGCAAAGTACGGCCGGACGCCGATCTCAGGAAATGCGATTGAGCGGGTACCGCAAGTAACTGAGCTGGCAAAGCGGATGCTGTCTGTCGACAAAGAGTTGGCTCCCGTAGCGTGGCTACTGCACGGAGAACAGACTGTCCGGATCTTTGCGGTGCCGATGCCGGATCAGCGGTCCAAGTTGGTCCAAATGAACCGGGTTGCCGACCTGGTAGAGCAGTCGAACGCCGATGGCGTGGTCTTTATTTCCGAGAGCTGGTTTTCTCCCGCACCGGCTGAGCCAACCGGAAGACGCAAGGCGGAGCCGCCCGCAGCACCGCAAAATCGCGGTGAATGCATCTCGGTCTGCGCCGTCACGCGAGATGGAAAGTCCGCCGAGATGGTAACCATTTTCACCCGGGGAAAGAAAGATGAAATAGTTTTTGAACCATCTATCTCCGTAGAGGAGGGTCAGATTAACAACCTTCAGCCGATTGTGCGTAGGTGGCAACAGATCTCGGCGCGCCCCTTCATGGCAAAGAAACCGCCGAAAGGGAAAAGCACTTCATGAGCGAGATTGAGCCGTTTGACTGGATACCTCCCACCTACCTCACATCTACTGACCACATCAAAAGATTGGACGAAAGGCGCGATGATGATGCCGTTTACCCGACTGCACCATCATGGCTTTGCCAAGCGAAATGAATGTCTCCGATGATATAGCGGATGCCCTGCCCGGCATGTTGGAGCGTCAAGCGCTCATCATTATCAATACTCCGGCATCTTGCGCCTGGACAATCACCGAGTACGGTCATCGCATCCTCAGTCACCTACGGACCGTTGACCTGATACTTACTCACCAGTCGCAATAGTTGCCACTTCGATCCGCAAAGGAATTCTTGCAGCTAACGCTTACAACTGAAGTTCGCGGCGGGTAATTGCCGGAACCCCCGGAAGTCCCTGATGGAATGCGACGGCCCAAGATGAACTGTCATCCCCTCCCAAAAGATGACCGAATACCCATCGGTCAATCAGCTCTGGATAGGTAGATCTGATGTGAGGCACAGGTTCTCTCGGTTCCTCTATGTAATAAATCCATGTCGAGACAATGTTGTCTCCGGCAGCCAAGTCTGCTAGCGCCAGACGTAGCCTCTGCAAAACTTCAAGGATATATCTCGGCTTAACGCTATACAGTGGACCAATATCGACGCCTTCATGTGCGATCAAGTTGCGCGCATCTTTAGCTTTTACTAGCGCCTCAAGTTGGTCCTCTGTGACGCCGAACGCTTCCGCCTTAGCTTTGATTTTGTCAAGGGTTCCGCCAAGCATTTTCCGGGCTCAATGGCAGATTGTTGAATGTTTCTGCGAGTGACGCGACTGGATCGGATGCAATCCGGTCAATAACCTGCATGCTCCTCAGAACGATACGGCATTTTTCTTCGAACTGATTGCATACATAAAGAGCCCTACCCGCAGCCAACATTGCGGCATCAGTCATCTCTGACTCAGGCAACCTAGCACCGAGAGACCAGCCCATTTTCACGCCTCCATCTTCACCCTACGCGTTAGGGGATTGAAGGCCGCCGAACTGTAATGACCACCGAGTCATCCTCGGCCTGCGGTTAACAGATTCCATAGCCTTTTGGCAACCCCAAAGACTGCAGGGAGTACAAGAAACACACCGGCGAACACGGCGTATCCCTCTAGGTGGTGGTTCATGAGCAGGACCGCACCCAACAGTCCGAGGCCGCCACTAAAACAGAACAGCTTGAATCTAACGCCCCACGTGTCACGGCCCCGATAGGAGCGGGCGGCAGTGAACTCGGTAGCTTCCTCATGCTCGTAATGGCTGCTGCCGACTCCCTCTCGCAGGTGTCTTAGCTCGCCGACGGTTTCACGCAATGAGCTGATTGACTGATTGAGTTCACCTTTCGTGCTGCTCAGTTCTTGCTGTACTTCAGAGAACTGGCGTGCAACCTCTCCATTGATGCCTTGCGACGCGGACAGGAGTATCTCGGCGAGGTCCCAATTAATGCGGTCGCCCACATTACTAAGGATCGTGGCGACATCCCAATTGATGTGGTCGGCTACCCTGTCAAGCGCGGCGACGGCTTCCGGGGGCATTATGCCGTCACGGGCGGTCTTCTCGATGGCTTTGGCCAGCCTCGGAGCGGTCGCAGCAAACTTTTCTACTAGCGCCTTGATCCTTTCGTCAAGCAGTACATTATGCGTGATAGGGGCAGCGGATCAATCAGTGGGCCAGCACCCAGATACGGGAGCTGCTGCCCGCAGTCACCGGCGAAGACCGGCGGACGCTCGCTGACTGCGGCGCCGCGCTCCGTTCCGCCGGGCACCAGCGCTGGCGCAAGCTCCTGCGCCAGAAACTCGCATACAGCACGCTCTCGGACACAGAGCGAGAAGCGCTGATCTGGAGCCAGCTCGTCACGATCTGGCAAGTCATCGGCCGCCTGGTCCGCGGCGGGAAGCCAGCTGCCGTCTACTTCTGCGACGCGGCGTTCGCCCCCGTCACCGCCAGCGCGGACGAGGACGGCCAGGACACCGCTGAGACCAGCCTCGTGCTAGGTCTGCGGTCAGTGCTCGAACCGTACTTCCGCGCGGGATACCACGGAACCGACCGGCACCTGGCAGAAGCCCTGTACGGGCCGCTCCACCAGGCGCTGAGCAGGGTTGGAGGAATGTTATGCCATCAGCGAAGGTGAAATACCCGGGACTGCAGACGGCGGTGTTCGAGCCGGGAGACCTGGCCCTCCTGAACGGCACCTACTGGCTCATGCGTTTCCCGGCCCGGTGGAAGCCCCGCCTTCTCACGCTGGCAGGAGGACCGGGAACGGGCCGGGTCAGCATCCCGATCCGGTCCCTGAACAGGGTCCTGACCGCCCTGGTCCCCGACCTCGTGCACGTCGCGCGGTACGCGACGCGGGGCGAGGACCCGGTCTGGCTGCTCAGCAGCGCTCCGATTGTCAGGGAGGCCATCTTCGCGATCACCGCCGCCTGGGTCCGTGCCTTCGGCTGGCGCACCCCCGCCTCACTGGAGCAGGCACTGGCCGTAATGTCGCCGTCCGACCTGCAATGGGAGGAGTTCCCCGTCGACTACGCCCGCCAGCTGCGGCTGACAGGCTCCGGTGAGCAGGAGGAACGCGGGCCGGCCAACCTGGCGATATTCCGGCTGCTACCGCACCAGATCGCCGCCCGCCTGACCATGCCGGGCCTAGCGTGCGACCACGCCGGCTACGAGACCTCTGCCTTCCGCCGCTGCCCGGCGGAAGAAGGCGCCGCGATCATGTCCTGGCCACCGCACCGCTCAGCTGACAAGCCCTTCTCGTTCACCATCGCCCTGTCCGCGCAGACGCTCCCGCTCGGCCAGGGCATGCGGATGTACGCGCATTTCGGCGTGCGGCGCTGGGTGCACCGGACGCCCGTGCTCGACACCAGGTCCCACCACAGCGTCTACATCAACCCGTCAGTCCCGTGGGTCACCGGCCTCACCTACTCGCCCAGCCTCCAGCAGGCCAGCATCCGCCTTCGCATCGAGGGCGACAGCGAGCAGGCATCCCGCCGCGCGGTCTGGTCCGACCTGCTGGCGAAGGTCCTGCGCGAGCTCGGCGTGGCAGGCTACCTCGACCTCCCGGAATCCGTCAGGACCAGCCCCAAAGCGCTCCTGGACCGGGAATCGGGCGGCGCGGCCCTCGTCTACCGGGAGGGCATGTACACCTTCCCGGGAAAGACCCCGGGACGGCATCCGGCCAGCCCGGGCCTAGCCCTCATCGACCGGCCCCGCCTCCTCGAATGGGCAGCCAGTGAGATCACCCCGGCGCTCCGGCTCGCCAGCCCGCTTCCCCGGTCGGACGTCCAGGTGTTTCCCTCACTCCACAAAACCCCGGACAAGGACGATGCCCAGGACGCGAGTAGGCTCCGCGCCGCGATCAGGGACGCCACCAGATCGCAGAAGCTGGAAGTGGAGATCTACTACGACACCCGGCAGATACTCGACCAGGGCGTCAGCGAACTTGAGGACCAGCTCGGAGTCAAGTTCCGTCTCCCTGACAGCATCTCGGCGACACGGGAATCCGCAGACGCCCGCACCCCCGAGCTCGACATCACCCTGGCCGTCCAGCCGGTGGGCGCACTCGGCACGGACCTCGAGCCGAACCAGCGCCTGCGCAGTACCATCGAGCGGCTCCACCAGGCAGTCCAGTACCGCAGCGACCAGATACAGCGTGCGCTTTCGGCTCTCGACCCGGCAGTCCCGGCCATCGCTCTTGTAGAGATCGCCGGGAAGGGTAAGTACAAGGGCGCCCGCCGCGAGAAGGACCCCAAATTCGCCATCAGGCACGGATTCAACCTGGCAGGGCGCCTGACACAGTTCATCGAGCCGCCTGCGGCGAGCGCCCCCGACCCCGATACCGACGATGACACGACTGCGGCTCCGGACGCCGAGCGCCTCCGCAGCTCATGGGGCGACCTGTGGCGGCAGCTGGGTGCCCGCCCAGATCCGCTCCCTCCTGCGGAAGCCGGGCTGCCGCCCGCGCGGCTGCTGGCCTTCTACATCATCAGGCAGAACAAGACCTGGACCTGGGGCGCCACCCGGCAGGTCCCCATCGCCGTCCTGATGGACCCTGACGGCACGAACATCCGGGTCAAGGCCCCCGGAACCGGGGACTGGCAGCTTCTGTGGAAGGCGCAGCTGACTGTCGGCCGTGCTCACGTCATGGGCGGGCAGGTCAGGAAGCCCGAAGAGATCACCGCGTTCTTCCACGAGATCCTCACCCAGGACCTTGACACCAGCCAGCCGATGCTCCTGCTGACCGCCGCCCAGAACTGCCGGCCCGGCTGGAAATTCCTCAACAACGGGGAGCTCATCGCCGACAGCCTCCGATTCGGCAGCAGGGCCGCTCAGCCCGCCGCCGAATTCCCCGGACTTCGCCACGTCCGCACCGAGGACGGCAACGAGACTCCGGAAGGGTACGCCGTCAACGAAACCGAGAAAGGGCACGCCGGCGCACTGTGGAAGATAGCGCCCCGGATCTGGTTCAGCACCGCCGACAAGCCCCCCACCGCCAGCAATGCTGTTCGCTACACGTCCATGGTGGAGACCACCCAGAAGCGAGACGGCAGCCCCGTGCCCGCCCGGCCCGGAGCCCGCGTCTGGAACCACCAGCTCATGGAGGTAGCAGCCGTCAGCCTGCAAGGCGATGAAGACGATGAACCCTGGGCGGCGCTAGCCCACGATCTCCGGTGGGCCGCGCCTCACTATAAGAACGTCACCACCCTGCCCTGGCCCCTCCACCTGGCAGAGTTGATAGGCGAGTACATCGTCCCCGTGCAGATGATCGAAGAGATCGAAGCAGCAGGAGGCGGGGAAGCGGCTGAGTGAGTGCAGGATGCCCGTTCCGCCGTAAATTCTACGACCTGCGGAGCCAGCGAGCCGGCAGCCTGAATCGGCAGGTCAGCGGGCAGTCGGTGACGCAGGACGGTCGGCATACCGCTCCTGCATGCGGTCCGGGCACCGCTCCTGCCCTCGCCGTCCGTGCCCGTCCGTGCGTTCCACCGCCCCCGGCCCCGGCACGCACGGACGCATAGCGGACGGCGGCGGCCCGAAATCCCACCTCGAACGGAGTACGCGCTGGTCAGGGGCGTACGCCTCGGCTAGGAGCGACGGGCTGTAAAACCGTCGGCTACGCCTTCGGTGGTTCGAATCCACCACCTGCCACCACCTGCGAAAACGGCCCGTTAGCTGGGAATTGTCGGCTACGCGGGCCGTTTTTCTTTGTCCCGACATGTGTCACCTTGGGTCGCTGTAG
>Ga0187887_10002444_pt1 | contig 14880 bp, 7 predicted proteins | sample June2016WEW_7_10_FD_132977 | JGI IMG/M metagenome (GOLD analysis project Ga0187887, IMG submission 132977) | Peatland microbial communities from SPRUCE experiment site at the Marcell Experimental Forest, Minnesota, USA - June2016WEW_7_10 | ecosystem: Environmental > Terrestrial > Soil > Wetlands...
GCTAAGCTGTTGCGCATTCCAATCATGGAAGAGGCCTCCGTCGCCGCCGGTCGCAATCAGGCGGGCACCGGAGTCAACTTTGCGAACGGCGTCACTGGTTGCCAGGGTCGTAGCTGCGGCAAGTTGCGGCGCAGGATAGCCGATTTGATAGCTTCCCCAAAGTTCGTTTCCTAGTTCCCATGTGAGGCCGCCGTGATGATCGGCCCAGCGTGCGTTGACGTAGCGGACCCACTCGGCGGCTTGGTGCGGCGTGCCAGTACCCAGGTTCAAAGCAATCTGTGGCTTTGCATCGATGAGCTCACAGAAGCGAAGGAACTCGTCGGTACCGAAGGTGTTGTACTCAGGTATGCCCCAAGCAAGGTTTAATTTGCTGACACGAGTATCCCGAGGGCCGACACCGTCTTGCCAGTCATACCCGGAGGTAAAGTTCCCCCCAAAGCGAACCACCGGGGAATGGAGTTCCCTTGCCAACGTAAGGATTTCAGGGTCCATGGCATCGACCGCGTCGTCGGGGTCCAGGTCGATGTTGTCTACGAGGACTCGAGAAGCACCTTCGAGAGAGATCACTAGGTCTACAGGTTCGAGCGGCGCCACCTGGCCAGGGTGCAACACAAGATGAAAGATTGACTTGGCCCAAACGTCTGACGACGCCTGTACGACACTCGCTGCTAGCACCTCTGCAGGATGCGCGTGGCGTCGCAAGGAGAGTTTTACTGTGGGATTCCCCTCAACATGCTTCAGCCAAACGCTGCCTGTGTACTTCAGTTCGCGATGAACGGGAAGGTAAACCTGTTCCAGGATGCCTGTCTCCTTGTCCGGTAGGGACATCAGGAGAATGGATTGCGCCGAATTTGCCGCGTTTCCGCGCACGGGAGCGTAACGACTGCCTTGAGCTGGGTAGAGAGGTTCCCATGGCATTGGTAAGCCGAGAGACGAGGCGGCTCTAAGTCCCGCATTGGAGTTCCACTTTGCCTCGAGATTCTCTGCCGACCACAGGCCTTCTTCAAAGGAGGGGTTCTGCACAACGTTGGCCCAGAGGCCGCCGTAGGTGGATTGACCAATGGGTTCCAGGAAACTTCCAAAAAGAGTGGCCGGGATTTCTTGCTGCTTGTCGGGGCGACTGACCCGAATCATGATGGGCTCGCCCTGTGGCCTGGGCGAAGACTCCGACATCTGAGGCCGAGCGATGGGCGCCGCCGATCCGGCCAACAAAAGGAGGCTCATCAACCTGATGAGCGCTGGTGGCAATCTTTCGAGGCCCTGGATGTTCAATTGTTTCTTCTTCCCTGCAGATTGAAATCGAGAAAACAATGACGATAACAGAATCAGGACAACACTGACCTATTCGGCTCTCAGCTCCCGGAAGCGCGCGTGCCAGGCGGATCCAACCGCCTGACACGCCCCTAGCGGAATTAGAAACTGATGCGACCGGTGAATTGGATGTTCCTTGGGTTTGAAACTGTTGAGGTTGGTATACCGAAGGAGGAATCTGTTGGATTCGTATCCGGTACTGCGAACTGATGCCGATTGAAGGCGTTGAGCAACTCCGCCTTGAAGATGAACAGCACACCTCGGTGGATGGGCGTAGTCTTCCAGATGCTTATGTCTTCGTTGTAGAAATTCTGGGACCTGACCTCTCCTGTAACTCGAGGTATATTGCCGAAGGTATAGGGTCCAGTACCGCGAACGGCGGTGCTGTTGGGATCAATGAAGGCAGCAGGGTTGAAGTAGCTATCCTGGCTCGCGATAAAGGGGTTCAGCTGGCCGGCGCGATAGGCCGCGCTCGCCAAGGACTGGGTTGGATTGCGCGAGTAGCGAATGCTGTTATCCCAACCTGGGATCGACGTGGCGCAGCAAAATGAAATCGGCTGTCCGGACTCGTAACGCAGAATCCCTCCAACCTCCCATCCCCCGGCGAAATAGCTCGTGGATCCATGCGTAAGGTATTTCTGTCCCGGTCCGAAGGGAAGCTGATACAGAGGAGCCACCACGAACGTCTGTGGGAGATCTTCCGCGCTCAGAGCCTTTTCCTGATGGAGATTGGCAGGATTTTGCACGGGCTGGCCGGTGACGTTGCCTGGTATTGCGCTGTCCGCATCCGTCAGATTCTTCTCCCAGGTATAGGACGCCTGCAGCGATAGTCCATTCCGAAAGCGCCTGGTCAGCGAAACAAGTAGTGCGTTGTACGTTGACATGCCTACGTTCTGGATGCAGCAACCCGTGTCGATCGCGGAATACTGAGGAAAGGGCCGGAGAGCACGTTGGATCGGCGCTCCAGTACCCCACAGCGAGTAGAACCCCTGGAAGGGGGCAGTGACTCCGACATCGTTCCCTGCTACTGCAGCATTCAGATCGTTGCCAAGGTTGAACGCACTGAGAGGAATATTGTTGATGTTCTGGACACTCGATCGCAGATTCTGTGCCTTATTCCCCAGGTAGCCGACTTCAAGGATCAAGTCCTTGGCCAACTGCTGTTGCACCCCGAAACTCCATTCGTAAAGAACTGGTGGTTTTCCGGAGGTTGCGATGTAATTATCGCTTACCGGCTGACCGTTGAAGATGCCGGGGTCAAGATTGGGTGGGTGAGCATATGTGGGGAACCCTGCGTCAGTAATGAACGACGGCGAAAATCCGTCGGCGCTTGTGAACTGGGGCTTGACTGCGTAACCGGCATTCATACCATTGCCGTCGTCGGCATATTGCAATGGGCCGTAGATGATGGCCGCACCACCCCGGAACACGGTGGTTCCATTGGTATAGGGAGAAAACGCGAAGCCCACTCTTGGTGCAATGTCTTTGTAGTAGGTGTTAGCCCAACGCGTGTTCCCTTTCGTTTGGGTCCCGAAAACGAGAGCGCCCGGGATATCGTACTCAGGATCTGTTGCGGAAAGGCTGAAGTTCGATGTTGCATTGTGTGCAGCCGTGCGGGGAACATCGACATCCCACCGGATACCCAAATTGAGAGTTAGCTTATCGCTTACCTTCAGGTCGTCTTGCGCAAACAAGGCATAGTAGAAGGACGTCCATCGCGATTGCGTTGAGAGAACGCCATCTCCAAAGTTGCCGCTGGAGACCTGGCCCAGGAAGAGGCTGGCAAGACTATTGCCGTCCAGCTCCGAATTCGAAGGATCCGACGAGGTTTGCGCGCGGTCGAAAATAAGAGACGGGGTGGGATAGCTCAACGGCGAGAATTGCTGAATGCGGAAATCCATTCCGAACTTAAAGCTGTTGCGTCCTTTTGTAAGACTTAGGCTGTCGTTGAAGCGGAACCCGTTATCGATCCAATCGTTGTTCAGTTGATACTGATTGCCCAGGTTGCGGTACTGGTCCCGACTGTCAAAATTGATTTGGGGAAAGACTTTCGATGCTGGGGAGTTAGGGATTCCAAGCTGTTGGGTGTAATCAATATTGTTTAGAACTGCAAATGGGAAATTTGCGCTATTGGAGCGGTTGTAGCCGAAGTTGAAATGATTCAACAGGTTTGGGGTGATAACGAAGTCCCACCCTGCGCGACCGAAATGGGTTGTGAAGTTTTGCTGCCAGGTTCCCGAGTCCTGGGGATACGGAAGTAGGGCCGTTGCGCAGCAGGTTCGAAGGTTGTCGCGTGTCGAGTACGAGGCAAAAAATTTCTGCCGGGGCGAAGGATTGACATCAATCCGGACAGTGTAGGTGGTGTTGAAGACGGGAAATGAGCTCGGATAAAAGTAGTTGTTGAAGAGTGCGGACGTGGTAGGCGGAGGAATGTAACTAAGGATGTTTTTCGCAGCTGCGCTGAACTCCTGCTGCGGAATCACGTTGCCGGCAAACGCAGACCGACAGGGTGTGCCGTTTACGACCCGCTGGGTACTGGGGTCGAAGATCTCACCAGGATACACAGGCAGGCCATCACAGGGATTCGTTGCAGTGCTGCCACCGGCTGGTGGCGCCGCTGGATTGTAAAGATCGGTGAAATCTCCTCCACGTTCGGCAAGAGTAGGCACCGTACTTACCTGCGTCCCTCCGATGGTTCGGCGAAGCTGTTCCCACGAGAAGAAAAAGAACAGCTTGTTCTTTGCATCGAACAAGTGCGGGATGCTCAGTGGACCACCCAGGCTGACACCGTAGTCGTTCTGCTTGTCGTCGGGCCTACTATAGGCGCTGGTGCACTGCGGCGTATCGTTTGCACCCGAGCAATTGAGAGCTAGGTTGCCGTTGTTGAACCAAGTATTTGCATCCAGTGCTTCGTTGCGGAAAATGTCGAAGACGGAGCCGTGGTATTGGTTCGTCCCGCTCTTGGTGACGAACGACTCAATTCCACCACTGGTGCGTCCGTACTCCGCGGCAAAGATGCCGGTAATGAGCTTGAACTCTTGCAGTGCCTCAACGGAAGGGGATTCTTCGTCAAATGAAGAGCCGTTTTCACTTCTTGTCTGGCTCGCTCCGTCAAGGAGATCATCATTGCCGAAAGCCTGGCCACCCGCGATCTTCAACGTGTAAATGCCGTTGAAGCTATTGGCCGACCCGGGCCCGGTGGTTCCCGGCAGCACGAATATGAAGGACTCAGGAGAACGGAGCGCCCCGACGCCGCCCAACGCGAGGGGCAATTGGATGATCTGCCGGGCCTGAATCGTTCCACCAACGTCAGATGACTGTGTTTCTACGCTGGGTGCGGAGGCGTCGACATTAATGGTTTCCGAGGCGCTGCCAGCGGTGAGTGTGACGTCCAGTGCGGAGACATTGCCGATCGTGATCTGGACGCCATGCTGGACGGTCGTAGAAAAGCCATTCGCTGACACTGTTACGTCATAGGAGCCAAGGTTCAATTCTGGAAGGCGATACGAGCCTTCCGCGTTCGATACCGCGGCCCGTGTTACTCCTGTGGAGGGATCGATGACGATGATCTTCGCTCCCGGGATAGCTGCTCCGGATGGGTCCAGGACGCTTCCTGCCAAAGAACCACGCACCGATTGGGCTTCGGCCACGTTGGAGGGGTAGAGGGTTCCCTCCAGAGCCAGGATCGCGCAGAGCCCAACCAGCATCGTGATCGTCATGTTTATTTTCTTCATTGTGTTGCCTCCTGGAGTGTGTACACGTGAACCGTCGCTCGGCCCCGGGCATAGCTATGGATGGCTTGCCGATCGGTCGAGCCCTGGGGTTCGACGATTTCATGACGGGCATTGACAAGAGAACGAGAAGGGACGGCACAAAGAAGCGACCCCCTTGTTGTTGAGTTATTACTCACACGCCTCCAATCCATCTTTCAGCAGTCGCGACAGTTTATAAATAATAGATCATAGAAAAGTCAAGCGGAAATTCGATCAAGGAAAAGTCGTCAGGAACCAAGTGTCGTGTGGAATGTGCCGCAGCTAGCGTGACGATGGAGCAGCAAATGTCGTTGATTTGCGAATTACCAGCGACGTTGTGATGTGATCCGAGAGATCGCTTTGCCTGCCCGAAGGATCGAATTGCCATAGCAGTGAATCGAAAGCGCTTTCAACCAATTGCCGTCGGGGCAGCACCACTGTCGTCAGAGGGGGCGAGGTCAGTTGGGCGAGCTTAATGTCATCGAGACCGATGACAGATATGTCACTGGGCACGTTCAATCCACTTTGCTGCAAGGTTCCCATCACGCCGATGGCGATGAGATCATTGGAGCAAACAAGTGCGGTTGGACGATCTTTGAGATCGATGATTCGCCGTGCTGTTTCGCTACCACCCTCGAAGGTGTGGTGTTGCTCAAACAGGCATTCCGTCCTGACCACCAGCCCGAGTTCGCGCATGGCAGTGATGAAGGCATTTCGGCGAAGCATGGCCGTGTAGTTTCCGGTGTCTGCACCTGCAAAGCCAATTTCACGGTGCCGTAACGCAGCTAGATGCTGCACAGCCTGCCGAATGCCTGCAAGAAAGTCGATCTGGATGCTGGTATGTGGCTCTCTTGGAATGCTTGATTGAATGCTCACGATGGGAACGCCGCGAGCGATGCGGTATATATCGTCGGGCTCGGTCGCGAACGTCATCATGGCAATCCCGTGAACGCCATGCTGCAACATACGTTGGAGCCATGAGAGAGCACGCTCCGGATTACTATAAGTCGATCCCAACATCATCTCGTAGCCATGCTCAAGGGCGATATCTTCGAATCCCTGAATAAGTTCACAAAAAAATGGATTATTGATTTCGGGAACAATCAATCCAATGAGTCTTGTCCTTCCCGACCCAAGTGCCTGCGCGGCACGACTGGGCGAGTATCCGAGTTCCTCGATCACCTTCCATACACGTCGAGCAAGCTTTCGATCGACATTCGTGACCCCGCTTGTGACTCGAGAGACTGTTGCGATAGACACGCAAGCCAGACGTGCTACGTCGTGTATGTCAGAACGACCGCCATGCCCTTCGATTTTCGTGGGCGCCTCGGGCTGCATTTGCGATTTCTGGGCTGAATCCTTCAATCGAGTTACCGACCTATGCATATGCGCCTGACCTCGATCGGGCGTTCCCCATGCCGTTCGAATTCAGACTCTAGAGGGAGCGCGGAACCGTCGCTCTGGTTGGCAAAGTGGATATTGAAGACATCCACTATTTCACCGTCAGTTGAAGTTTTATGACGGACCCTGGCGGGACAGTAAGAGTAACTTCACCTCCGCGCAGATCCGTGCGCAGCGAGCTCGGCTGAACGTTCGTGGGCTCTTCAAACGTATTATGGGCATGCATATCGGCCGCAAAAAGTGCGGTTCCCGATGCTTGCTGGATATTCGCTCCTCTCAGCTTTACGCGGGTCAACTTGGGAGAATGCACATCGGGGTTTACAGCCGTGACCGTGATTACATTTTCTTTGCGCGAGGCCGAGCCATTCATTCCCCATAGGCTGGCGCTCTCGCCTTCGTACACGTAGTGAATGTTGGGGGTGGAAAAGTTGGCGCGCAGTGTTTTTCCTCCCTGGTGGCCGGCATACATCCCGAAGACGTAATAGTTCGGCGTAGCGAGAAACTTCTCTTCATGGCAGAGGAACAACGCGTTGATATTGTTGACCAACTGCGCGTTGGTTCCCATGCACACTTTTTCGGGATGCCGATTAAAGATGTCTAGCGTCAATGCCGTAGCCAAGGCATCCCGGACCGTTACCTGCTGACCGAAAATATGGGTTGGGTCTACTTCGGTCCCTTCCACATACCAGGGGCCATACTCATCCACCACCAAGCGGACGCTGTGCTCCTTATCGTATCGGCCCATCGCAGCCCATTGGTCTTCTATGATTTGTTCTATTTGGTCGCACTCTTTCAAGACCTGGTACCAGCTGGCGTCGTCGAAGCGCAGGGCCTGTTCATGGCGCGCGGAATAATGATGGACGGACCAGCCTCTGAAATGTGGATTGCTATATGGATGAGGCGACGCGAAGATCTGTTCGAAGAACCGATTCGTCCAGTCCAAATCGTTGTCGTTCGGGCCGGACCCGACCAACTGAAGATCTAACCCAAAACTTGGGATCCACGTCGCGTATCGTCGAAACTCTGACGCATAATCCTCAGGCAGGAAGTTTCCTCCGCATCCCCAGCTTTCGTTCCCCACACCCCACCAACGCACGTTAAACGGGTCGCGGGAGCCGCCTTCTGCTCTGAGCTCTGCCAGAGACGTTGAACCGGCAGGCGAATTGCAATATTCGACCCAGTTATCAAACTCCAGCGCAGGCAGGCTGCGGACATTTGCAGCGAGGTACGGTTCTGCTCCTGTCAATTTGCAGAAGCGCGCAAACTCATCGGTACCGAACTCATTCGTCTCAAAGATTTGTGCGCCTTGCTCGTGGAGACGTTGAGCATCCGGATCCACCTCCCAAAAGTTTGTATGTCGCGGTCGTTTTGCTGCCGGGCCGACGCCGTCACGCCAGTTATAGCTATCAGCGAAGCAGCCGCCGGGCCACCGAATGATCGGAACCTGGATCTCCTTAAGGCGATCGACAAGTTCGGCGCGGATGCCGTGATAATTTCTTATCTTCGAGCGTTCGCCGACCCATACGCCGTCATAGATCACGCCGCCGATGTGTTCGGTAAATTGCCCATAAAGGAGCGGCGAGATGACGCCAGGACTCTCTTCCGCCAGGAGCTCGATCAATGCGTCAGCCTGCGGTGCGGCTTTGCCGCGCGAAACGAATGTGGACGCGAAGCTTGCCATTGCGGCGTTCCGCAGGAACTGACGACGATGCATGAAATGGCCTTTCGAATGAGCCCCTTTGGTGAGTCGAACTTCGGGACTTGACACATTTGTAGATTATAGATAAAAGATTTGTCAATCTCGCGAGACCTTGTTTGGTGTTTTGAAGGGCTCTTACCGGCGAGTTGTAGAGCGACGATTGCACTGTTCCGCTTGATCTTCGGGCAAACAAGATCCCAGGCGTTTCACAATCCCAAACGCATGAGGCTAAGGAGCCACGGACAATCCAATGAAAACCCAAGCTAATCTTCACTCGCGATTTACCTCTAAAAAGTTGCTGACGGCAGTTGCGATTGCCGCCGCCATCGGTCTAACCGGCGCACCCGCCGCGTACGCTCAGTCGACTCGACCCTGCGATATCTATGCGGCCGCTTCACCGGCGACTCCGTGCGTAGCTGCCTACAGTACAACGAGAGCACTCTACGCCTCTTATACCGGATCGCTCTACCAAGTTACCCGACAATCCGACGGAACCACATCCAATATCGGAGTTCTATCGGACGGGTACGCCAATGCTGCTATACAGGACGCGTTCTGTGCAAACACGACTTGTACGATTACTGAGATCTACGATCAGACTTCCGACCATAACAATTTAACCCCTGCTCCTCCTGGGGGCGAATCCAGCGGTCCTGGCCCAAACGGCTACGATCTTCCGGCGTCGGCCAGCGCTTTGCCTGTAATTGCCGGCGGTCATAAGGTGTACGGTATCTACATTTTTTCGGGAACCGGTTACCGCAACGACACCACGACCGGCATCGCAAAGAACGGGGAGCCCGAAGGAGTTTATATGGTGAGTTCCGCCAATAATCTCAATACCCTTTGTTGTCTGGACTTTGGAAATGCCGAAACGAGCAACGATGACACGGGAGCCAGTGATATGGACGCCATAAACATCATCTGTCCCTCCATGCCATGTACGAATCCGGATGTTGGGTTAGATATGGAAAATGGCATTTACCCCTTCAACACCAGCACGCCTTTTACGGTATCCGGTACTCAATTTGTCACGGCGATGGCGTGGAACGATGGTCAACATTACTACCAGGTCTATGGGGGAAATTCACAATCGGGAACTCTCTCGTCATCAGGTACGTTAACTCTTCCCAATGGATATTCCCCAATGAACCAGCAGGGGGCGATCATTTTGGGGATGGGAGGAGACAATACCCATATCGATTCGGGATACTTCTTCGAAGGAGTGATGACGACCGGAACTCCAAGCACTACCTCGATGAGCAATGTACAAGCGAACATTGTATCGGTTGGATATCAGGGTGCACCAACGCTCACTAACGGCTTGACCTACACCTTTGAAAACCAGGCGAGCCAAATGCAGTTAGACAACTACTGCGATGGATGTTCTGGCGGAGCCACGAATGGAGTTCAAGTCATTCAATATCCGGCGAATGGCCTGGAGACCCAGCAGTGGACACTTCACTCGCAGGGTAATGGATACTTCACCATGGTGAGCGTGCAGAGTGGCATGTGTCTGGACGACCCGTGGGGCAATGGAATTCCCTCGCGCACACTTCCTCAAACGCAGGGGACTAGCACGATGCTTTGGCAACAACCCTGTAACGGGAATCCCGCTCAGAATTGGGAATTCGTTCCGCAGAGCAACAGCTACTTTCTCATTTTGAACGAAGCAGCAACGGCTGATAATCCAGCAGCTGGAACTCCCATGGTGGTTGACGACTACTACGGCGAGGCAACGCAGGGACTTCAAATGTGGCTTGATACCGCAAATGGCGAGGCGCCGCAGAACTGGCTCGCTTCGTTGCCTCCGGGGGCGTCAGGCAGCCCCTCCGGAACGATCAGTGACGGCGCGACCTATACCCTGGAAAACCAGGCTAGCTCGATGCTCCTGGATAACTACTGCGATGGCTGTTCGGGCGGAGCCACTAATGGCGTACAGGTCATCCAGTATCCGGCGAACGGTCTGTCGACGCAGAAGTGGACGCTCCACTTGCAGGGCAATGGTTACTTCACGATGGTGAGCGTGCAAAGTGGCATGTGTCTCGACGACCCGTGGGGCAATGGAACTCCCTCCCGCATGCTTCCTCAAACTCAAGGGACCAGCACGATGCTCTGGCAGCAGCCCTGCAACGGGAATGCCGCCCAGAATTGGGAGTTCATTCCGCAGAGCAACGGCTACTTCGTTGTGCAGAACCAGGCGGCCACGACGAACAACGGTTCTGCGATGGTCATCGATGACTACTACGGCGAAGCGACACAAGGACTTCAAATGTGGCTGGATACCGCGAATGGGCAAGCACCGCAGAATTGGCGACTGAATATTCAGTGAACGTATTTCATCGTCTTGCTTCCGCGCCAAAGTCGTCGTCGTGGCGCGGAAGCATCCCTGAGATCCTTCGACCGCGCAGATTCCGAAAAAGTGCTGTGATTGGGGGAAATATCTCAACCCACAATCAATTAATTGAAGATCGGGTCGGCTCATGGCCTTCTAGACTTAGGGCCATCGGCAGCTTCACGCGGTGGCGCATCCGCGCGAGCTTGCGTCCCCAAGGTTTTCGTCACGTGATTTTGAGTCCCCAGCGAGTCTCCAGAAACAGTCGATCACGCTGAACCCAGCATAAACACTTGGTATGGACGTAATATCACGTTCTGCATCGGCAAGTGATAGTAAGTGTTTTATAATCAATAACCTAGTCCCATATATGTGTTGATCCCTTCGAGCAACTCTGAGCGAGATTCCGAGACATCTGAGCGACCTGCCATCACTCGCTACGCGACTGCACCAATGGCGGAAACCTGCGACAAATGGACAACAAGTTGTTGCAATGTGAATTGGCACGTTGGGCCTGTGGGTGTGCTTTCCAGGAGACGCGCAGGGCGGCCGAAGGTGGAGAAAATTCATGGTGGAATGATTTAGGGGGGAGCGCGATGTCTTACGAGGTGTCTGAGCTGAGGATTCCGACGCTGGCGAGAGGCAGGATGAACTTCGCGGCTGCCACGCCAAGTGATCCGCCGATTAAGGTTTCCCAAGCTCTTGCTGCCAAAACGGATATGGAAGCTTCTCCGCTGACGGCAAGTGTCACCATAAGCGTAAATGCGTATGCCCCGCACGCGACATCATAGCGGTCGGGCAATGCGATGGCGTAAGTGATCATTGCCACAGCGGCGAGCATCCAGGCTAATGGGGACAGGTGCAAAGAAATCGGCAGACAGAGAATTCCGAGTGGCACGCCGATCAAGGTTCCAACGATACGCTGACGAACGCGTTGTGAGGTTCCTGAGGCGGACCCAACAATGACGTAGGTGCTTGCGGTGATTGCCCAGCCTGACTGTTGCAGGTGGATGACGCTGTTAAGTAGGACGATGACAAGAGCCGCGACCGCGGACTGCATGGCCATGCGCATTTCTCGCGAGACTCGACCGTCGGGAAACGACGAGTACACGGTGGAGGGGACGCGATGCTCGGCCTGTTCACGGAGCACCTGAGGAACGATACAAGCTACGCCTGCGATCACTCCGGCAAGCAACACGATGGGCAAATGCTGGCGAGTGATGTTTGCGCTGAGCGCAAGGAGCTGACCGATATAAATTTGGGAACCGATACCCGCGCCGAGGATTCCAAATCGTTTGAGATATCCAACGAGGAAAGCGCCTGTGATCAGAATCCACTCCGGACCGGCCAGGCGAAGACGGATCGGAATCGAAGAGAGGGCAACGAAGATCAGTGCGCCAAAGACTGCGGCGGCATTCAGAATCGCAAGGTCGCGCGTTGACAACCAGCGAGTCGTCTGACCTTCGGAAACGCTTGCCCAAAGTGCGAAGCCTGCGGCAAGGTAGCTAAGGGAATGGCCGCCCGGAAATTCGTAAGAGCGATCGAGCACTGTGCCCAGCATCGCTGCAAGGCCATAAGCTGCAACCAGGCGCAGACCCTTAATGCGCCGATGGCCGCCAGGGTCTATTTGTTCAAGCCACGATGTCATGCCAGGCTTCCTTCTATGATTTCGCTCGCGACTGCATTGCCATGGCGACGAGTGCGCCTATCAGAATTGCAGGAAAGAGTTGGCCGACGGCCGCCTCCGCTACCGTGAGAGAACGCGCAATGGGAGATACCGGGGTCACATCACCGCCAATGGTCGTGAGCGTGGAAAGGCTAAAGTACGTCAATTTCGATATCAGCTGATCAAAATCTCTGGGCGCTGCGACGAAATGAATCGAGCCAGGTCGGGATTGCTCGATGACTTGAAAAGCGGAAGCCCACGTCATCCCGAGCAACAGGTACGCGCTGACTCCACCCTGGATACGGCTCCAAGTAATCGGCCCCGCGCGAAACATGACGACCAACACGATGCGAACGTAAAGGAGCAGGGTGATGGTGGAAAGAACACTCCCAAGTTGATGCAAGAGCGGCGTTGGTTGCAGGCGGGCCGCTCCCAGAACGACAGCTGTCGCAACAATGAATGTGATTGCGAGGATGGTTTCAAAGCGACTTTGCTTACTGGCAATGGCTCCGAACGCCATGAGCGCCATGATGATTAATTCGAGCACTAGCCGGCCTGAGACACCCGCTTCTCTCATCGGACTAACCACGAAGACAAGAGTGGACAGGGAAATCGTGATCAACGTGAGGCCGATATCGCCGGACCAGAATTCTCCTCGCCTTATGCCAAATAGCGCCACGCGGGGGAATGCAGCATTGATTGCCATGCAAAGTTGCCTCCATTTCGTGAACTCTAACTGCCTCTTTGGATCTTCATTTTGCAGTAGGTGGAATTGCACTTTTACTCGCATCAACCTCAGCCGCCCTTTCGACTCACGATCGTCAGCTAATCGATTGGAGACCAGTTGTGGTCCGGGTTGTACTCCTGGAGCGGTGCAGCGATCCTGGTTGTGTCTGGACCCATATTCCGTTCGTACACGAAACCGTCCCGACCGAGCATGAAGCTCATGATTCCGGTTTCGCCATACTTCACGGGAGTGGCCAGGATGGCAAAGCCGCCAGTCATTTTGCTGCCCACGATATAACTCTGCGCGCCACCCGTCGCAGCAACGCCTTGAGCAGTAAGGATGCGCAGCGTGTATCCGTCGATGACGAAGGGCTGGCCTGGAGAGAGCGAGATGAGGGAAAGCATCTGAAACTCCTCGAGTTGCGCCAGCGGACTGCTCGCCGTCGAATCCGAAACGGGCCAATACAGGCCGTCTTGTCTGCCTGGAGTGCTGATGATGTGTTGTGCATATTCGCCGGAGTCGCTGTTGGCGGAGTAAAGCTGCTCTGCGTTCGCTAGTGCGACGACCGCGTCAATGGTGAGCAGTTCGTTCTTGCCTATTTCGCGCGCGCGAATTTCCTGAGCGCCCGCGACACCGTCGAAGTACCAGCTACCCGAAGAGTTCTTCGCTAGCGGCACGGGGAATGCAAAGTTATCCGCGCCGATATAGAGCACGCGGCTGCCATCCGACATGTCCACCCAGCGGTTCATTTGCTTGTATTTGGAGAAGAATTGCTGCATGGCGGCTTTGTCGGATTCGCTGTCCCCTGAGGTGATGAGAGCTTTCGCTTCGCCCCCCAGGACCTTGGTCAGTGTCTTCTCATCCGTATCCTTCGCCGCCTGAGCCAACGCGGTGGCTGCCTCCGCGGGCGACTGGAACGTCATCCGAGGCGTTGCGTCGGTGGCGAAGGCCAGCCTGGCGGCGTCCACTGCTGGAGCCGTGAAGCCCAATCCAGAGAGAGCTAGAATTCCGGCGATTGCCCATCCAATCCACTTCCTATTCGCTTTGTTCCGAGGCGTGCTCATTTCAATCTCCTTGAAGTTTTCTGATATGCGTTTCGTTTGATTTCCGTTGCTCGATTGGGATTTTTAGCGACGACGGCCGCCGCCAGAAGCGTGCTGTTGAACATGCGCATGTTGCATCGCTTGAACTCGTTGGGGACGCCCGGCCATGCTGCTGCGGCCGCGATTGCTTTCCGTGCGGTTGGTTCTGCCGTCGCCGCTCATGCGCGAGGTGCCCAGATTCGAGCGATTGTCGTTTCTGGCTTGCAGGCTACTGTTGCCGCCGTCGAGATTGGAGTCGCGGCTGTCATTGTGATAACCCCCAGGAGGCGCAACGCCAGGGCCGTTCATTCCTGCGTTGGGATTCTGGACTCCGTTGTTTCCACCAATCAGGCCATGGTTCCCGTTGTTGCCACCGTTAGGCACCTGTTGACCGGCATTTTTGTCCTCATGCCAGCCGCCGTCAGGGCCGTAATATCCATTCGGGTGATAGCCGCCATTCGGACCATAGTGCGAGTCTTCGCCAGGCTTGTAGTTACCGGCGGGGTGAAAGGTGCCATTGTTGCCATACCAAGCATGATTTTGTGATCCGACCGCTCCGCCGTTGGGGCTGAGACCGGCATGTTCCACGCCGCCGTTGCCGCCGATCAGGCCGTGATTGCCGTTGTTGCCGCCATTGGGCATGTTCGCCGGACCCGTTCCGGGCACATCGTGGTGATAGGCTCCGTTGGGGCCGTAGTAGCCATCGGGGTGATAGGCGCCATTCGGTCCGTAGTGTGTAGTCTCACCTGGACGGTAGCCATTCGGGTCGGTCGTCGGGTTATAGGGCCGGCTGTTCGAGCCTGGACCCCAAGGGTGATAGCCGTTGTAGTTGGCGGTGTGCCAGGTGTTGTTCGAGATGTAGGTGTTGTGGTCGAAGATGATCGTGTTGCCACCTCCGCCCCAGCCTCCC
>Ga0187887_10002446_pt1 | contig 14871 bp, 14 predicted proteins | sample June2016WEW_7_10_FD_132977 | JGI IMG/M metagenome (GOLD analysis project Ga0187887, IMG submission 132977) | Peatland microbial communities from SPRUCE experiment site at the Marcell Experimental Forest, Minnesota, USA - June2016WEW_7_10 | ecosystem: Environmental > Terrestrial > Soil >...
CAGCAACTGCAGGCGCGAGAACTTCCTCCGTACCACTGCCTCGCCAGCCACGTTGAGGCCAACAAGGTGAAAGACTGTCTTCCCCAGATCGATGCCGATTGTGTCGATTTCCATGGACCGCCTGTGCTCACTTCTTATAGCCCCGAAGGGCAAGAAGCGGCGGACCATACCAATTAGTTTCGCTTCAGGCGGAGACCCCATCTTTGCTTTCATCGCTGCTCCGGCCAGCACGTGCGGATTCAATCAGAAGCCGTATCCTTCTCTTCGCCTCGACAGACCCCTGACCGTATTTTGCGGTCCAAGCAAGAAAATCCTCGAATGATGCGCCGAATGGATGCCCATCGAGTGACGCTCCGGCCTTGAGGAGCACCTCAACGAAGCTAGGATGTCCCGTATGAGCGGCGGTTGACAGAGCGGTCCACCGGTGATCGTCGCGTGCATCCAACGACGCCCCATGGCGAATCAGTTCAGTGGCGACCGTCGTGTTGCCTCCCATCGCTGCCGCCATCAGGAGATTACATCCAAACTGATTCGACAGATTAGGGTCCAGCCCGGCTTCGAGACGGCTGCGGACTCGGATAACGTCGCCTCTCTTGATCGCGTTGTACGCGTCGTGAAAGTTCATCGTGGAATGATACCCGGTGCTCAGACGCGTTCTGGCTGTATTACCGGCAATACGGAAATAACGCTTCGGTAAACACAGAGGGCCACCGTTGTCACGTTCGTAATCTCCGGGTAGCCGACAATCCGGCCCACTGTCCGGGCCGCATCTGAAGGGTTCAACCGTTGTCCTCAACAAGCCTCGCAGCACTGCTCAGAAACAGCAGACGGTAGCGGAGCACCGTCAAGGGCGTACTTCGCGGGAGAGCAGCACGCCTTTGCGAGATGTGCCCGGTCTGCGCGCATTGCCGTGTCTTCTTTTAACCAGCCGAGCGTCTGCTGGAGAATCCGGAACGCCCCGGTGTGCGGCGGCATGACGATGCGGTAGTGTATCCATTTTCCCTCGCGCCGTGCTGACACAATGCCCGCGTTCCGCAGGTACGCGAGGTGACGCGAAATCTTGGGCTGCGGTTCACCCAGAATCTCCACAAAGTAGCAGACGCAGACCTCCTGCTCCCCCATCAGATTGAGCAGCCGGAGGCGCGTGTTGTCGCCGAGCGCCTGAAAGAACTGCTGCATGTCGAACTGAGCCTTGCGGACCATACATAAGATATACGCCTTGACGAATGTGATGACAACAACATATATTCACCTTAACGAATATGTCAGAGGTGAACCATGGCAGACGTTCTCGATTCGGTCCGGTCGAAGTACGGCGCGGCGGCAGAGAGCACACTTTCCAGCAACGATCCCGGCGTAAAGGCGGTGGCCGAAGCCTTCGGCTATTCCGCAGAGGAACTAACGTCGATCCCGGCAGAGGCCAACATGGGGTTATCGTGCGGCAATCCCACTGCGACCGCTCACCTTCGGCCCGGCGAAGTCGTGGTTGACCTCGGCTCGGGCGGCGGCCTGGATGTGTTCCTGGCCGCAAAGATGGTGGGGCCGCAGGGCCGCGCCATTGGAATCGACATGACCCCGGCCATGATCGAACGAGCGCGAGCGAATGCCTCCTCTGGCGGATACACCAACGTGGAGTTCTACCAGTCCACCATCGACAGCATTCCGCTGTCCGACTCGTCGGTCGATTGCGTCATCTCGAACTGCGTCCTGAACCTCGCCCCGGATAAGGCAGCCGTCTTCCGTGAGATGGCCCGTGTGCTCAAGCCGGGCGGTCGCCTGGCTGTGAGTGACATTGCGCTCAAGGGTGATTTACCGGAAGCGATTGCCAAAAGCATGGCCGCGTACGTGGGCTGCGTGGCTGGCGCTATCAGGATTGAGGACTATCGCGCTGGGCTGCTCGCTGCTGGCTTCGAGCACGTCGAAATCGTGGACAGTGGGGCAGACCTGAACGCATACTCCAAGGTCGAGAATCAGTCCGGTTGCTGCTCCCCGGCGATGGCGAATGGTTCGTGCTGCTCTCCCGCATCGGATGGAAGCACTTTTCACGCAGAGCTATCAGACCTGTTGGCCCAGTTCGATGTGAACTCGGCAGCGGCAAGTGTGAAGGTATTCGCTATCAAGCCCAGGGACATAGTCACCAATCCGACAGCCGCCCCTTGCTGTGAGCCGGGCTGCTGCGCGTGAGGAGATTCCATGTCGCAATATAACGTCCTGTTTCTCTGCACCGGCAACTCTGCCCGCTCGATCATGGCGGAAGCCATTTTGAACCGAAAGGGAGCGCCCAACTTCACCGCATTCAGCGCGGGGAGCCACCCTTCCGGTACGGTGCGTCCAGAAGCTCTGCGGCAGATTGAGTCCGCTGGCTTGCCCGCGGACGGTCTCTATAGCAAGTCATGGGATGAGTTCGCCAAACCGGGTGCGCCCGCGATGAACTTCGTTTTCACCGTCTGCGACAACGCGGCCAACGAGCAATGCCCGTTCTGGCCCGGCCAGCCGATGACGGCCCATTGGGGTGTTCCCGATCCTGCGCCAGTTAAAGGGACACCGGAGGAAATCGTCCGGGCATTTCGAGATGCTTTCGTATTGCTGGATCGCCGAATTGGACTATTCCTGTCATTGCCCCTTGCGAGCCTTCAACGGATGGCCATTCAGACAGAGATCGAAAAGATCGGCAACTCATGAAGCCTACTCTTTTGCGTCGGACGGCAGCCGAGTTTCTTGGAACCCTGTTCCTGCTTGCAGCAGTTGTCGGCTCGGGCATCATGGGCGAGCATCTTGCGGCGGGGAATGTCGCGTTGGCGCTTCTTGCCAACACGCTTGCAACGGGCGCGGCGCTGACCGCAATCATTCTGACGTTCGGCGCGATTTCCGGGGCGCATCTAAATCCCCCTGTGACGATTGCAAGTGCCTGGATGGGCGATTTTCGCTGGAGCGAGACTTTCGCCTATGTCGCCGCACAGGCATCCGGCGCGTTTGCCGGGGTGGCCGTAGCTCACCTGATGTTCGGCATGCCCGTGTTCTCGGTATCGGTTCACACCAGGAGCGGTCCAGCTCAGACGTTCAGCGAGTTCGTCGCCACTTTTGGCCTCCTGGCGGTCATTTGGGGATGCGTACGTTCACGTCCTGCCATCTTGCCGTTCGCCGTGGGAGCGTACATTTCCGGGGCCTATTGGTTTACGGCGTCAACTTCGTTCGCCAACCCTGCAGTCACTCTTGCGCGATCTTTCTCGAACACGTTCGCCGGAATACGACTCGTCGATGCACCGGCGTTCATTGCGGCGGAAGTGGCAGGCGCTTTCTGTGCAACGCTCCTGTTCCAATGGTTCTTGCCATCTCCCGTCATGTCCCACTCAAAGGCCCACCAAGAGGGGCTCGCCTCCACGCTCGAATCCGTAGTGAACGAGTGACCGGCAATACGTCCATATCGATTTTTTATAGGGGTATAAAAGTTTGAAATGTCCGTATTGCCGACGACACGCCCAGAACCCGTCAATGAGCGCATTGGCCTGTTCCCGCCAAATGACTGGGCGGGTCACCGTCCGAATTGTCGACAAATCACGCAGTGTGATTCTCCGATCGCAGAGGCCGAAACTGACACGCAAGATCGGGTGAGTATTGGTACAGCGTTTCGGGACTGGCACTAAGGCAGTCTCCGAGCGTCCATTGGTACGCTTCCGGGCAACGTTGTGGGACAGGCTTTCGGGCCACGCGAGCCCGAGTCTCTAGCGGGTCTTCGATTTGTCCCAGAACTTATCCTTTGCAGGACGGTACGGGGATCATGAATTACTCATGGACTATAGTTGTCCATGCCCAACAATACATGTGAACACTGCGGCGGTTCCCAACTCATCAGCGGTCTCACTGTTTCTGCTTCTGGTGGTGGTGGTGACGTACGTCCCGGCCTCCTCTGCAAAGAGAAAGAGAAAGGCTTTTTCAAATGGTCCGAAAGGGAGAAACGGGAGACCCTTTTTGCTGACCTGTGCACCTCTTGCGGCACTGTAAAACGTTTATACGTGAAAGACCCGAAACGTGATTGGGTCGTATAACTTTCACGGTTTCAACCGGGACCGTCCCGGCCCGGTCCGGCAGACTCGCTCGCCCGGGTACAGCGAGAGACGGAGAGGCTTTATGCTGAGTCTCCGAGTGGGCTAACTCCGCTGGAGTGAACTCGTCACAGCGCCGATGCAGAAGGTAGGACACAGCCCTCTCAAAACTTACTCTTTTGGGGACAGAGCGAAAGGCACATTCCGGCACAACGCAGTCGTCGTAAGAGCGGAGCCTCGCCAACGTTCGATGAGCGCAAAATCGCTTATGCGCTCACCGAGCCGGATTATTGCCGAGTGACCGGCAATACGGAAATAACGTATCAGTAAACATCGTGGCGCACTGTTGCCATGATCGTCGTTTCAATGTTGCTGACAACCGCGTCGAGAAGATCTGTTGCCGGACGCCGGTTGGCTGACCATCGCGCGGAGCTCTGATATTCTCCCTATCGCCCGACCGCCGCCCGGTCCCTCAATATCTCCTCCACGGCACCAATCGCTACCTCCAGCTCGCGGTCGGTGTTGTAGAAGTGCGGCGACACGCGTACGCCAGCTTTGGGCCGCCAATCCACCAGAATCTCGCGCTTCAGCAACTCCCGGCAGACTTCCTGCGAATTCGGCATATCGAGGGAAACCGTCCCACCGCGCTCCTCCGGATCACGAGGCGAGTTCACCGTCCAGCCGTGTTGGTCGGCCAGTTCAATCAGCCGCGCCGTCTGCTTTTGTGACTTCTCGCGAATCCGCTGGATGCCGACCCCTGCGATGATCTTGAGCCCCGGCCGCGCCGCCTCCAGCGCTGGAATATTGGAAGTGCCGTTCATGAAGCGGAAGGGTGGATCGGTGTACCGGATCGGCCCAATCTCGAAAGCCATCGAATTCTGATGGGCAAACCAGCCGGTAAATTTCGGTTCCAGCTTTCTGCCGAGGTCGGGACGCACATACAAATAACCCACGCCGGGACCGCCGCAAAGCCATTTCAGAACTCCACCGCAGGCAAAATCGACATTGAGGGCCTGCACGTCCACGGGAACACTTCCCAAAGACTGGAAGGTATCCAGCACGACATGCGCGCCGACGCGATGCGCCTTTTCAATGATGGCCTTCGAGTCCTGGATGTACGAGCTCCGGAAAATTACATGCGAAATCGGGACCAATAAGGTTGTCTCGTCAATCGCGTCGACCAGTCGTTCGGTCGGAACCGTGACTCCGTCCTCAGTCCTGACCATGTGGACCCGTGCACCGTAAGCACGGTGTGCCTTCCAGAAGCACATGACCGAGGGAAAGTTCATGGACCCGCCCACGCCCAACATCGCCATCTGAGGGGCGCTCAGCTGGTGGAGGAGCCCCTTCTCCTCATCGGCGTGCTGTTGGACGGGCATCGGGCACTTATACCAGACCGCCGCTCATTCCCCAAGGGTGTTCCATCCTAGTCCGCCTCGCGTCGTTCGAGGCGACAGGGTGGGAGGCCCGAATCTCGATTCGATTAACATCTCCCCAGAGGAACCTGGAGCGATGAATGATGCAGAGATGATCGCCAAGTGGGACGAGCACATCAGCTATGAGTTTTCGACTCGCGACGTCTCTTCGACCATTGCGACCATGGTGGAGGACGCGTATGTCAACCACGTGCCGGTGATGACCGGCGGATACGGCCATGAGGCTCTGCGCAAGTTCTATGCGGAAGATTTCATCTCGTTGATGCCGGCGGACACATCAATCCATTTGATCTCTCGCACTCTCGGCCACAGCCAACAGGGCGAAGCCCAATTGGTCGACGAGATGATCTTTTCCTTCACCCACACGGAAGAGATGCCCTGGATGCTCCCTGGAATTTCTCCGACTCATCGCCATGTCGACATTCCGTTGGTAGTAGTGGTGGGCTTTCGCGACGGCAAGCTGGCGCACGAGCGCATCTACTGGGACCAGGCGTCAGTGCTCAAACAGATCGGCCTGCTCACGGATCCATCGCTTCTTCCCCAACGATCCGCACGGCGGACTGATTCACTCCTCGGTCGGGGGGGGCGGCGCGCGCCTGAATCCGCGTGCTATTATTGGGCCGTCTTTCAGTCCCCAAACCGTTGCGATCCCGGCTGCAGAACTCAGAAACGATGGAATCGGGCCGTTTGACCATCGCTGGATCTGTGCTTGGCATAGAACGGGGACGGTCTGCGGCTCATCACCGGATCAACACCGTAGCGACCGGAGTCTTCCATGATCGTCTCTCGCCTCTCGTCCCACCCTTCCCGTGGAGTTTCCTTCGCGATCCTGGCGTCCATCCTTATGGCTTTCAGCGGCAGTTCGGCTGTCGCGCAGCGGGCCGCCCCGGCCCCGCACATCAGTATCATGCGCCCGTCGAGTGCTCCGCCAGATTCAAGCGAGGCACAGGGGCCGTTCCCATGGCGGACGATGGCGCAGCCTAATGGGACGCCGGTGAACACGGGCTCCGGAATGGTATACACGTGCGCCCCCAATGTGGCGGCTGCCACATGCAACTATCTGAATACGACGGTGGCCGGCTATTACAACGACACGTTCACCAATGCGAACGCCAACGTCTACATTCAGTACGGCACGACGAGTCTCGGCGAGAGTGTGCAATACCTGAATTTTCTTACCTACGACCAATACGTGACCGCTTACGGGAGCATCCCCAACAAGAGCGCCATCCAGATCTCGGCCCAGTCCGCGCTTTCTACCTACGACGCTACGCCTTACGGCGGGGACTACGTTATGGTCACCAGCGCCCTGGGCACAGCTCTCGGCTTCACAGGAGCGACCGGCATTACGACGAGCGAGGCCGCCTGCAGCATCGGCACCTCTGGTTGCTACAACGTTCTCATCACGGTTACCAACGATCCGGAGACGCCACTCTACTACGACAATCTGGGCGGAACAGAGCCGGCAGACGCGTACGATTTCTATGCGGTAGTGGAACACGAGACGGACGAAGCGCTCGGGACTACGTCGTGCGTCACCACACAAACTGATCCGCTCAGCGATCCTTGCGGTACCGACACCGATGAAACCGGCACCCCCTCGGCGGTCGACCTGTTCCGTTATTCCAGTGCGGGAAATCTTGTCCTCGATAGCTCCCTGAGCACCACTCCCGGCGCGTATTTCTCTTACAACGGAGGCTCCACAGACGGGTCAGTCGGGACCGGGGCAGCTCCGAAGTACTACAACACGCTGGACAATGGCGACGACTACGCCGACTATGTCGCCAGTTCTCCAAATTGCGCGACGAACGAGGCGATTCAGGATGCGACAGGCTGTCCAGGCGCGGATGGGGGCCTGACCATTCTGAATGACGGCGGTTCAGAGATCAACATTCTCACCGCAGTCGGATATCAGGTACCTCCCCCGCCAGGCGGTCTCCAGTTTGTCAGCGTGACTCCGTGCCGAGTGGCTGACACGAGGAACGCGACCGGATCGTTTGGCGGACCGGAACTCGCGGCAGAATCAACTCGCACCTTCAATATTCCAGAGAGCGCGTGCGGGATTCCTTCGACGGCGGTGGCTTATTCGCTGAATGTGACGGTGGTGCCGATCCAAACGTTGGGCTACCTGACGATATGGCCTGCCGGTCAGACACAGCCTCTTGTGTCGACGCTGAATTCCTACGATGGACGAGTCAAGGCTAACGCCGCCATCACGCCCGCCGGAACCGACGGCGGAGTCAGCGTCTACGTCACCAACGCAACCCAGTTCATCCTCGATATCGACGGCTATTTTGTACCGGACGGAACGGACTCTTCGGGCCTCGCGTTCTTCCCGCTTACCCCCTGCCGCGTCGCCGATACGCGCAATGCTGCCGGGCCGCTGGGAGGGCCTTCGCTGATCGGCGGTGCGGCCCGCAGCTTCCCCGTTCAGTCAAGTTCCTGCGGCATTCCCGCGACAGCCCAGGCATACTCGCTCAACATCACCGCGGTGCCACAGGGCACACTGGGCTATCTGACTGCGTGGCCCTCGGGGCAGACGCAGCCGTTGGTTTCCACCCTTAATTCTTACACCGGCACGGTCACCGCCAACGCGGCCATCGTGCCTGCGGGTGGCAGCGGAGATGTCTCGATCTATGTCACGAACTCGACCGATGTGGTCCTCGATGTGAACGGCTACTTCGCGCCCCCGGAGACCGGGGGATTGTTGCTTTACACGGTGCCTCCATGCCGGGTTCTCGATACCCGCAACGGGGCAGGGGCTTTCGAGGGAACGCTGGTCGTACCGGTGGAGGGCAGCACCTGCGCGCCACCGGCTACCGCTCGGGCTTACGTCCTGAACGCGACGGTTGTGCCCCCCGGCATTCTGGGTTATCTGACGCTGTGGCCGGATGGAGGAACACAACCCCTCGTCTCAACGCTGAACTCCTACGACGGCGCGATCGCGTCCAACATGGCCATTGTGCCCACCACCAACGGATCCATCGAAGCCTATTCCACCAACTTGACCCAGCTGATCTTTGACCTCTCGAGTTACTTCGCACCCTAGGGCAGATCGAATCGTCACGGGTATTCCATAGAGCAAACAGGGGACGTACCGGGGTATTCTCTGAATCGCGACAATAGGGTGTCAACGAGCTTCTGACGGCCGTGTACCGCCGGGAGGGACGGCCTGGGAGATTAACTGCAGGATCAGGGTGTCATGAGGTTTGCAGACGCTCTGCTGAGCGCCCTGTTTCACCCACACAAAATGCCGGCATCGCCTCGTTGCGAAATCTATCGAATCGACCCGGTCAGTACGCTGCTGGCTAACGCGGAAGGAGGAGCGGAATCGTGTTGGGAGACAATGTGTGGGACTGCCCCGCGGGGAGCGGCAAAGGGAATTTCGATCTCGATTAACGTTCCGCAGTCATTTGTCTCACCGAGACGGATCTCTCCCGCGTGTTCCTCAACAATCTTCCTGGCTATCGCAAGGCCCAGGCCGCTGCCTTTCGGCTTTCCGTAACTCACGAATGGTTGAAAAACAGAGTCCCGTAACTGCGTGGGGATACCAGGGCCGTTATCCCAAATGCGAATCTGCAGATGGGTGTGATTTCCGCTCGTAGTTATGACGATCAGTCCGGTATCGGCAGAAACGGCCTCGCAGGCGTTGAGGACGATGTTGGCAATCACACGTTCGAGACGACCGGAATCGAACCAGCCCACGGCCCGCCCCTTATGATGATGCCTGATCGTGATGTACCGGAACTCCGGTCTCGCGGCCGTCATGCGGATGGCGCGATCAACGGTGTCAACGACGCTTCGGGCGGCGGGCCGAAGCACGTCACGATCCCTGGAGCACTCATACAAGGACGAGACCAGTTCGTTCATCCGGTCCACGGCCCCACGAATCTCCTGGTATAACTCATTCCTGTCGCTCTCGCTGATGTCTGGACGGGTAAGAAACTCCGCATTTGCCAGGATCGCGCTCAGGGGAAGGCGAAGATCGTGACAAATGAGGGTGACCGTCGCGTTTATGGGGTAAAGCGCTTCCGCGGTCGGGAAATTGACTTGCATGCTCTGCGAGGACGCGGCCGGCAATGATTGCCTCATACACCCAGCTTGCTCCAGCATTGACCCAGTCCCGTCTACGATCGGTCGAAGATTATAGAGAAAAGGCTCTTTCCGGCTTCGGCACGCACGTCTTTGCGGCTCTGGAATTCGAGTGATGCTGCCCGGTCATTACGCTGGTTGCCAGATAACCGCCTCGAGCACTGCGAACTGACTTGCTAACTTCCGTTCGGGCTCTGGCCAGACGCGACATTACGGTACCGATCGGAATAGATAATTTCTCCGCAATCTCTCCGTATGAGGCATCTTCAACTTCCCGCAGCAAAATGACTTCGCGAAAGTTGACCGGCAGTTGCTCGATCGCACACTGAACTGCAGCGATTCTGGTGTTCTCGATCAGCAGGGACTCGGGAGTATCGAGAGTTACGGCCCACGAACCGAAATCCTCCTCCGGGTCCATCGCGACGGTCATGCGCCGTTCGAGTTTCGAGCAGGAATTCAGAAAGGTGTTCTTCAGGATCCGAAATATCCAGGCTCGAAAATTAGTGCCGTGCTGAAACGACCCGAAACTTCGAAAAGCCTTTAGGTACGTTTCCTGAACCAGATCCTCCGCATCGTCGCCATTCTGAACCAGCCAGCTCGCGAATCTGGAAACGGAATCGAACAGGGGCATAGCCAGTTCCTCGAATCCGGCCGGCGATTTGTCATCCACTGAGGACGGGGTTCGGAAGCAGATCATCCCTCGTGGGCTAAATCCACGACACGTCATTTGGCTCCCTCCCGAATGGCTGCGCAGTTCTCGAAGTGCCAGTAGCGCATTTCGTGGGACAATTTGACGCCATTAGCGGCTAAGGTCAATTGACGCATGCTTTCCTTCGCATAAACACTTCATATCCTCTCAACATATTGAGCACATGACGTTTATGACCGCATCTATCTTTTGGTCTCGGGTTCCGGGGAGTAGTGCTAGACTTCGGCCGAGGCCTCAAGTGATGGCACCATTGCCGCTGTCGTCCGTCGTGCGATTCGGTACTTTCGAGGTATCTCTGCAGTCGGGTGAGCTGCGCAAGGCGGGCATAAAGGTCAGGGTGCAGCAGCAACCGATGAAACTGCTTGAGATCCTTTTGGAGCGTCCCGGAGACGTAGTCACGAGGGAGGAATTGCGCAGCCGGCTCTGGGCCAACGAAAGCTTTGGCGATTTCGATCAGGCAGTCAACATTGCGATCGCGAAGCTCAGGAGCGCGCTGGGGGACGCAGCCGAAAGCCCGCGTTATATCGAGACTCTTCCGAAACGTGGCTATCGCTTCATTGCGGACGTCGTGGTTGTTGATACGAGCGACCCGGCAAAGAGGGCAGAATCTACAGCTGGGGGGCCGGACGGAACCGAACTGCGGCATCAACTCCAGGATGCCCAACTGATCGTGGTCTCTAAAGGCCATCGGTGGCCGAGGAATCGGATCATCGTCGTTTCGGCGCTGCTCCTGAGTTTGTCAATTCTCGCCGTCTGGCTACTTCGTCCTGTCGCCCCTCCGCGCACTGCCATCCGATCCCTGGCGGTGCTTCCACTGGATAACCTGTCCGGCGACTCTTCCCAGGAATATTTCGCCGACGGCATGACAGACGAGCTGATTACGGATCTGGCACAGATCCATGCTCTAAGAGTGATCTCCCGCACCTCCGTGATGGTGTACAAAGGAGCGCGCGAGCCCCTTCCGGAGATTGCGCGGGAATTGAACGTCGACGCGGTGGTGGAAGGTACGGTGTTGCTGTCCGGGAAGCAGGTTCGAATCACGGCCCAGTTGATCCAGGCTTCAGCCGATAAGCACTTGTGGGCGGATAGCTATGAGGGCGAACTGAGCGACACGTTGGCCCTTCAGAAGAAAGTCGCCAGAGATATTGCCGAACAAGTCCGGGTCGAAGTGACACCGCAGGAACGTGCGGGATTGAAAAGCGTGAAGGCGGTGGACCCCGACGCTTATGAGGCGTATCTCATGGGGCGCTACTTTTGGAACAAACGAACCGCGGATGGTTTAGAGAAAGCTGTCGACTACTTCGATCAGGCCATCGCCCGGGATCCGGAGTACGCCGCGGCCTATAGCGGACTGGCCGATACCTATGCGCTGCTGGGGGACTGGCAATATGCGGTGATGACCACTAAGGAGGCGCTTCCCAAAGCAAAAGCCGCGGCTATGAAGGCTCTTGAACTGGACGACCGGCTCAGCGAAGCGCACACCTCGCTCGCATTCTGCCTGGATGGTTTCGATTGGGATTTGGAAGCCGGGGGCCGGGAATTTCAGCGAGGGATCGATCTGAACCCGGGCTATGCAACCGCGCACCACTGGTATTCCTGGCACTTGAGCTTGCTGCGAAGAAATAGTGAGGCCGTTGACGAAATGAAGAAGGCGCAGAACCTTGACCCGCTTTCACTCATCATCAATTCCGATTTGGCGGAGCTTCTAGTCATTGTGCACTTGCCCGATGAAGCAATAGAGCAGAGCCGCAAGACCATCGAGATGGACCCTGGTTTTGCGCCCGCGCACAATCAGTTGGGTCAGGCGTACCTTGAAAAGCACATGTTTGGTGAAGCCATCGCAGAACTACAAAAGGCGACCCGCCTTTCCGGTGGCAGTCCGATATGCATCGCCAGCCTGGCTCGGGCCTACGCCGCTTCGGGAAAAAGAGGGGAAGCAATTGTGCTGCTGAACGATCTCAGGAAGCGCTCGGGGCATGGCTATTCATCCGCCTCGGAAATCGCCATGATTTATGCTGCGCTCGGCGATAACGATCAAGCCATGACATGGCTCAACCAGGCGTATGAAGAACGGTTTAACCCGGGCGTTCTCCTCCGTACCGGCTTTGATCCTTTACGATCCGACCCGCGTTTTCAGGACCTGACACATCGCGTCGGTCTTCCCCAGTAATAATTCCGCGCCATCTAACTCACACATCGCTTCGCAGCGAGCTAGGTGCGTGAGGTCAGATACGAGTTCCTGAGAATGCGAAAGATACACGCCTTGAAGTTGCTTCCCGGTTCGAATGAGGCAAAGCCGCGCAGAACCTTCAGTATCGTTTCCTGCACAAGGTCCTCCGCATCGACAGGGTTGCGGGAGAGCCAGAAGGCGACGTTGTAGAGCGCGGGGAGAAACGGGAGCACCAGCTCCTCAAACACCGAATTTTGGGGAACACTCCCACGCGCCGCACGCTTCCAGGACAACAGCGTCATCGGGTGATGGGATTCTTTTCCTCTCCCGCGGATGAGAACTGCCGGTGCACAGATTTATTCCCGTTGTTCCGGAATAAACTGTGCGGCCCCCGGTTTGCATGCCTGGAGGATTTGACCCATGAAAGATACGGATAGCCCTGCAGGCGTGCAGCAGCAGCTTCAATCGGACGATTCGGCTGATGCGACGCAGCCCGGCGGGGCCGGGAGCGATGGAATCGATCGGCGCAATTTTCTTAGCTGCATGGCCTGGGCCGGCACCGGTCTTCTCTGGACCATGGCCGGCGGCGTGCCCACCTCGAAGCTGTTGGCGGCTACCCCAGGGGGCGGCGCAGCAGCGCCTGGCGAACGTGGCGCAGACTTCAGCTTCGCCCAGATCAGCGACAGCCACATCGGTTTTAACAAGGCGGCGAACCAGGATGTAGCGGGGACGCTGAAGATCGCCATCGACAAGATCAATGCGATGCCGGGCCCGATCGACCTGATGCTGCACACCGGGGACATCAGCCAGTCATCGAAACCGGCGGAGTTCGATACGGCCCAGCAGATCATCCGCAGCGTCCGCGCGGACCAGACTTTCTATGTGCCCGGTGAGCACGATACCGCCATCGACGACGGTGTTCTTTATCGCGAACGGTTCGGCAAGGGTACGCTGGGCAGCGGCTGGTACAGCTTCACCCACAAGGGCGTGCACTTCGTCGCGCTCAATAATTCTTTACAGATCGACGCCCTGGGCAAACTGGGTCCTGAGCAGTTGGCATGGCTGAAGGCAGACCTGGCGCCGCTTTCGGCATCGACGCCCATTGTGGTCTTCGCTCACATCCCGCTCTGGATGGTTTATCAAAACTGGGGCTGGGGCACGCAGGACGGAGCAGAGGCGCTCTCCTATCTGAAGCGTTTTGGCTCGGTCACGGTGCTGAACGGACATATTCACCAGGTGGTGCAAAAGGTGGAAGGGAACGTCGCATTCCATACAGCGATGTCGACGGCTTTTCCTCAACCCGCGCCAGGCGCGGCCGCGAGCGCCGGGCCGATGGTCGTTCCCGCCGACAGGCTGCAGAGCGTTCTGGGCGTAACGAAGATCCACTACATCGGGAGGCACAGCCACTTGGCCGTTGTCGATTCCTCGCTGGCAGATAAGGTATGAGACATTTTCGCAGCGCATTGGTGGGATGCGCGATTGCCCTGACGGCCTCGCTGCTGCTGGCTCGCGTTCATCCTTATGGCGACGCGGGCCTCGATGCGGCGAGGCCCACGCAAACCATTTTGGAAAACGCCTCCGTGCCGGCGGACGTGCGGGCAACACTGACCGCGAAATGCGCGGATTGTCATTCTACGGCGACGCGGCTGCCAGTCTACGATCGCATTGCGGTTCGGTTTGCGCCGGTTTCGTGGCTGATCGAGCGCGACATCGTGGAGGGCCGGAAGAACATGAATCTGTCGGCCTGGGACAAATACTCCGCCGATCAGCAGCAGGTTCTATTGTCGAAGATCGTCGAGGAAACGAAGGAGCGGAAAATGCCGCTGCCGCAATATCGGATGATTCACTGGAACGCGCGCGTGAGCGATGCCGATGTGCTGGCTTTCACCCGATGGATGCGTGGAACGGAAGCTTTGCAGGTGGATACTGCGGAACATGCGGCCGCCGGAGGCGATCCGGTTCGCGGCAGGGAGGTTTTTGAGAAACGTTGCACCGGCTGCCATGCGCTGGATCAGAATCGAGAAGGGCCGCGACTGCAGGATGTCTTTGGCCGCACCTCGGGGCAGATCGCCGGCTTCTCCTACTCGCCGGCTCTGGTGAAGGCGCACATGGTGTGGAACGATGTGACGCTGGACCAGTGGCTGGCCGATCCTGACACGCTGGTCCCCGGCAACAACATGGATTTCCATGTCCCCAAGGTGCAGGAGCGCCAGGATCTGATCCGATTTCTGGAAGAGGAAGCAGGCAATTAGGTTGAGCATTTTGCAAGTGGAAGTGGTAACACGTCAGTACCGAGGAACGCGCTCCGATTCAACGATTGCCCGCATCCTGTGCTGACGTAATTTTCACTCAGTGCATAATCGCCGTGTGACTCTTTGAGGCAGCCAAGGATTCCGGTCGGATCACCAGCAATACGGAATG
>Ga0187887_10002448_pt1 | contig 14858 bp, 8 predicted proteins | sample June2016WEW_7_10_FD_132977 | JGI IMG/M metagenome (GOLD analysis project Ga0187887, IMG submission 132977) | Peatland microbial communities from SPRUCE experiment site at the Marcell Experimental Forest, Minnesota, USA - June2016WEW_7_10 | ecosystem: Environmental > Terrestrial > Soil > Wetlands...
ACCGATATCCTGCGCCGCCACAATCGCCGGAGCCCCCATCACCGCCAGCACGCTCGCATTCAACCCCAGGTACAGAAGAGCCACAACCCCAATCGAGATCAGCACCGCCCGAGGAATCGTCCTCCCCGGATCCCGCGCCTCACCCCCCAGGAACGTCACGTTGTAGTACCCCCAGTAGTCGTACGTAGCAATCAACATCGCCGACCCCAGCCCCACAAAAAATCCCCGATCCAGCCTCCCGGCCCCCGCAGGAAACGCCACCACCCGCGCCCACTGCCCATGCAGCAACCCTGTCACCATCGCCCACGCAATCGTCCCCAGCACCACCACCAGCATCCCCGCCGACAACCCCCTCACCGCCGCCAGCCGCCGATACAGTAGCACCACCGCCAACCCCACCACCGCAATCGCCAGCCACGTAGCCCGCCCCGCCGAAACCCCAAAGCTATACCCCGCAACCCGCAGCGCATGCACCGTCCCTTGCGTCACCCAACCCGCCCGCAAAAATCCCGCATACGACGCCAGCCCAATACACCCGCTAGCCACGCTCAGCGGCGCCGACACGCACAGCTGAAACACAAACAGAAAGCTAAGCCACCGCCCCCACTGCCCCGGAAACATCTTCCCCAGATACGCATACGTCCCGCCGGCCTCAGGCATCGCCGCGCCCAACTCCGCCCACACCAGCCCATCGCACGCGGCCAGCAGCGCGCCGAGCACCCACCCCACCATCGCCTGCGGCCCACCCATCGCAGCCAGCAGCAGCGGCAGCGTAATAAACGGCCCCACCCCAATCATGTCGAGCAGGTTCAGCGTCACCGCCCCGCGCAACGTCAGCGACCGCTCCAGCCCCTCGTCCTCAACCGTCATCTCGCCAGTCTATGCCCGTGCTCCGTTCACACCGCAGCCAGCCCGCGCCGCGCGGCCAGCGACAGAAACAGCCGCGACGTCCCGCTAAACAACATGCTGATCCCAACAAGCGTTCCAATCACCCATTCGCTACTTGAGGGCCAGCTTCTCCAAATCAGAATCGCCAGAAACAAGGTCACCACGCCATCCAACATCACCCACGCCGCCCCCGCCCTCGGGCGCAGCCGGAATCCAAAAATCAACTCCAGCACCCCTTCCACAAACAGGTAGAGCGCGAGGATCAGCGTCAGGGCTGCCAGGCCCGCAGCCGGGTGCACCAACACATCCACGCCAATCGCAAGATAGAGAAAGCCCAGCAGCAGCTCCCATATCATCCCGCCCGTGGTTCGAGTGCTCCACGCGAAGACCAGGTGCACCGCGCCACTCAAGAGAATCAGCCACGCAACAACCAGCAGCACCCCAACGCCCACCAGCGGCGGAACGGCGATAGCGAAAAGCCCGGCAAGAATCAACACAACACTCAGCGCGATCGACCACCCCACTGCGCCGTTCGCAATGCTTCCTACACTTCCTACAGACGATGTGCTCATAGCAACCTCCTGTCTCAGTTAGATTAAATTCGCGGCCGGGGAAAGTTCTTTGCTTAGGATAGTACTCCCGACAGGTGCTCGCGATACAGCTACAAATCGCCTGAAAACTGCGCTCGAAAATCGCTTGCCGCCCCCCAGCGCCGGGTGCCACCTATCTCGATTCTGAGATGGGTGTATCGCGCGCATACCGCGACCGCTCCCGCCCGTCTTCCGTGTTGTGAGAACCTAGACCCATGAAGCCAACCGCGCCGCCGTCCCCAGCGCCAGGTGCCACCTATCTCGATTCTGAGATGGGTGTATCGCGCGGATAGCGCGACCGCTCCCGCCCATTTTCACCTCTGCCATGAGAATCTAAAACAATGAAGCCAACCGCGCCGCTAGCCCTAGCGCTCTGCCTCACGCTGCCGTTCTCCGCCTTCTCCCAGCAAGCCGCGCCCGCCGGCACCCAGCCCTTCACCGACCCGGCCAACCTCCGCGGCGAGCGCGTCTCCCCGACCAACGGCCACGAGCTCCCCGTCGACCAGGGCGCCCTCGGCCTCGCCCAGCTCCTTCGCCGTCTCAACACCCGCGCCTCCATCCTCAACATCGTCGCCCACCCCGACGACGAAGACGGTGGCATGCTCACCCTCTACTCCCGCGGCCTTGGAGCCCGTGTCGCCGACCTCTCCCTCACCCGCGGCGAAGGCGGCCAGAACTACGTCACCGCCGACTTCGAAGACGCGCTAGGCCTCATCCGCACCCAGGAACTCCTCGCCAACGACCGCTACACCGGCGTCACCCAGATGTTCGGCACCGAGGTCGACTTCGGCTTCTCCAAGACCAAGGAAGAAGCCTTCGCCAAGTGGACCCACGAGCGCGTCCTCTACGACGCCGTCCGCGCCATCCGCCTCTACCGCCCTCTCGTTATCACCGCCACCTTCATCGGCAACGTCACCGACGGCCACGGCCAGCACCAGGTCTCCGGCGAGATCGCCCAGGAAGCCTTCAAAGCCGCCGCCGACCCGTCTGTCTTCCCCGACCAGATCGCCGAAGGCCTCCTACCCTGGCAGGCCCTCAAGATCTACGCCCGCGTTCCCTTCGCCGACATCAACAGCAAAGGCGTCTTCGACTACGCCACCGGCCAGTACGTCCCCGCCCGTTTCACCAACTACGTCACCGGCAAAGTCACCACCACCAAGCCCGCCACCGACGTTGAGGTTCCCGAAGGCACCGCCGACCCCCTCCTCACCGCAGCCGCAGCCAACTCCTCAGACATCCCCTCCACCTTCGCCGCCAATCCCAATGCCCCGCTAAGCTACATCCAGTTCGGCCGCATCGGCCTGAGCCTGCAGCGCACCCAGATCAGCAAGAACATGACGCTGCCCGTCTCCGGCGCCTTCAACTCCGGCTACACCCTCTACGGCTCCGTCCTCTGCAACGCCCCCGCCAACGCCCGAGTTCCCTCCATCACCCCCAAGACCTGCCATCCCGACCAACCGCAGCGCGCCGCAGGAGAACAGGTACCCCGAGCCTTCAGCCTCGTCGCATCCAACCAAGGCAACGAACAGGTACCCCGAGCCTTCAGCCTCGTCGCATCCAACCCAGGCAATGAACAGGTACCCCGAGGCTTCAGCCTCGGGTCTCATGGCCCCTCCCCGGAATCGGGCTTTAGCCCCCAGGGTATGCCTTCGCCTTCCGCACACGAACCAGCGCCAACGGCGCGCCCCATCACAGCCCAGGGCAACGCCCTGGGTAAACAAGCGGCAGCATCGCAAGCGCCAACGGCGCGCTCCATACCAGCCCACGGCAACGCCGTGGGTAATCGCGAAGAAGAATCCCCGAGGGCTGAAGGCCCGATCCAAAATCCCAACCTAACCACCCAACCCAACTTCTTCACCGGCATCGACACCTCCATCGAAGGCATCGCCACCCTCGCTCCCAACCCGCCTCCCGCCCTCCGCACCCAGCTGGCCGGAATCGAAACCAACATCGCCAAGGCCACGCACGACTTCAACGCCTCGAACCCCTCCGCCATCGCGCCTTCACTTGCGCATGCCCTCAAGAGCGTGCACGAACTCATCGACAACCTTGACCTCATTGCCCCAGGCCGAGCCGCGAGCTACGAAAATGTGCGCCATGAACTTCTCATCAAGCAGGTTCAACTACAACAGGCGCTGGCGCTCGCGCTCGATATCCAGCTCGATGCCACAGCAACATCCGTTGATCTCACAGCCGCCACACCGCTGCGTATCAACGTGCGAATCGAAGCCCCGAGCCCAAGCAGTCTCACGTTACCACTCCAGATCACGAGCGGCTTCATGCGAGGAACTCTCTGCATGGCTCCCGGCAAGGCCGAACCCCGCGGCTCCATCCTTGGAGATTCCTACGCAGAATCTTTCGTTTCGCCCTTGAGCCGCGATTGTGTTCTTCCTGCCAGATACACACAGAACATCACTCGACCCTACTTTTACCGCGACAACATTGAACAACCGGTTTACAAACTTCGAGACCCCGCCTCGCGTAACTCTCCTCAGCCATCGGAACACCTGATTGCGTCGGCTGTGATCACTTACGAAGGTACAGACATCGAACTTGGCCGCGTCGTTCACTCCGGCGACCAACCCGTCTCCATCATCCCGCCCGTCTCCATCGACAGCCTCCCCACCGCCACCGTCCTCCCCAACGGCCAAACCACCGCCCAACTCACCGCAACCCTCCGCACCGACGCCACCACCTCCGCCAACATCAACGTCCAGTCCCCCCACAACTGGTCCATCGAAGCCAAAGCCATCCCAGCCCCCGCCACCGATCCCACCCACTCCATCCACTTCTTCCTCCACCCCACCGCCCTCCTCACCGGCCCGCAGGTCTTCCACGTCACCGCCGAAACCCCCGACCACCACACCTACTCGGAAGGCTTCCGCCCCGTAGGCTACCCCGGCCTCATCCTCACCAACTACTACACCCCCGCCACCACGCGCGTAGTTCCCGTAGACCTCAAGCTACCCGCCCACGTCCGCATCGCCTACCTCCCCGGCACCGGCGACGCCGTCCCCGAAGCCCTCGCCTCCATCGGCCTCGCCCCAACCATGATCACCGTGGCCGACCTCACCCCCGCCAAGCTCGCCAACTTCGACACTGTCATCCTCGGCGTCCGCGCCTACACCGCCAACCCCAACCTCCACGGTGCCCCCACCCAATCCCTCCTCGACTTCGCCCGCAACGGCGGCAATGTACTAGTCCAGTACGAAACCTCCGGCCTGACCTCCGCCGACGCCCCCTACCCCCTCTCCCTGGGCAGCGCCGAGAAAGTAGTCGACGAGACCGCCCCCGTAACCCTGCTGGCTTCGGGCAAGAACGGGTACCCCGAGCCTTCAGGCTCGGGTCTCATAGCCACAGAGAAGGAGGGGGTTTTAACCCCCGGGTATGCCCTCCTCAACATCCCCAATAAAATCACCGCCGCCGACTTCAACAACTGGATTGCAGAGCGCGGCCACGGCTTCCTCGACACCTGGGACACCCACTACACCGCCCTCACCGACACCCACGACCCCGGCGGCCCCGAAACCGCCGCCCAGCTCCCCCAGCGCGGCGGCTTGATCACCACGACAGTCGGCAAGGGCCGCTGGACCTACTGCGCCTTCGCCCTCTACCGCCAGCTCCCCGAAGCCGTCCCCGGAGCCTTCCGCCTCTTCGTCAACCTCCTCACCCCCACCCCTTGAGTCAATTGGGTCATATGACCCACCCCTCTTCACCCCGCTTAACCCACCTGTGCGTCCCGAAACTAGGCTAAACACGTCGCTGAGTAACCCGAAACCAGGCTAAGCATGTCTTAAAACTCCCGTAAAACAAGAAAAACGGCCTCCGAGGAGGCCGTTTCGCTTAATTGCATTTTCCTTACATCCCGGAATGATGCACCGGCGTGTGATGCACGGGTGCAGCCTTCTTCGGCGCAATAAGGTAACCATCCGACATCGTAAGCATCAGCGGCGAAGCCGTATAAGAATCATACGTTCCACCCACGCCGATTTTGTCCCCGGGCTGCGGGATCGTCTTCAGCGGTTCCTTCATATTGACCGTAAAATCAGGGGTTTTGCTGGCAACCGCGTCGTCCGAGACCTCCAGAACCAACTGGCTGGCCGTCGCCGAAACCACCGTCACGCCCGGAAATTCAACCGCCTTGCCCTTCACCGAATCGAACACCTTCTGAGCATCAGCCGGCTTGCCATACTGCAGAGCCGTCTCCTTATCGCCCAGCGCCAAAGTAGCCAAATCAGGCGTAGAAGCCACCAGCTGCGCCACCAGATCCTCAGGCTTAGGAGCCGGCGCAACCGTGAACCCAGCGGGCGGATCCAGGTTGGTCTGCACCGCGGTCTGCATGGCCGCATAGCCATCCGCACTGCCGTGATACTTCTTGTAGCAATAGGTCGCCAACGGCTCAATGCTGGTCTTATAAGCCGCAGGAGCAAAGGCTGCTGCACGCGTTGCATACCAGGCGCAGTTCAAATAATCAGGAGGCGTAGAGCTGTAGTAAGCCTGCGCCAGAACATACACATCTTGAAGAGTCTGGCTAGGTTTCGTCGTATCGTCCTTGTCAGCGGCAATCTCCTTCTTTAAGACCGTAATTGCGCCCGCGTTGTCCTTCTTTGCGAGGTCGTCATCCGCAATTGCGCTCTCAAAAATCGGCGCCGCAGATGCCTGCTGCTTGGCAAAATCGGCATCGGACATGTCTTTCGGCTTGGTTGCATTCAGCCCCTGCTGCGCGTATGCGGCGACCTTATCCAGCGCTGCCTGTTTTGCAGCGGGATCGGTCAATTTATCGGCTTCTGGACGGTGGTAATAAACCTCGAACACAAGCGCGCGCATGTTATTTGGATCGACAGCCAAAAGCCTGTCGGCAGCGCTGAGTGTAGCCGCCTGGTCACCAGTCTGGCTGTCGGCGAACAGAATCTGATTCAAAACATCCGCCTTCACGGCAGAGTTCGGATATTGCTTCAGATATGCTTCGAAGGCTGCAGCTTTGTCTGCTGCCGTTGTCGCAGTGTTGGCCTTGTTGTAAGCCGCGTACTCTTCTTGCGACATCTGAATACCACCAGCTGCCGGCTGCTGGGAGAACGCGAGAGACGCTAATGGTACCGCGCCGGCCACAGCCAGCAGCGAAGCAAGTACGACCTTCTTCATAAAGAGAACTCCTCGGGGAGATGCGTCAGTTTCTAAAACTAAATCAAGATTAGCGCAAATTGCGCGTTCCGGATGAAAACCCTCCCCCTACGAGAGAGATAAGGGGATGATGCGCATTATAGAAACCGTGTTGCCCATGTGCAACCGTGAACCTGGCACAGGCCAATAAATTTGATTCCTCCTCCCTTATCCACAACATCCTGCGAACGAGGCCCGATTACGCGTTGATTCCACCTCGTCCGCCGCTTACGATTCGACCTAGTGGCGTGTCGAACGATGCGGACCGATCGTGAATTCGCGCCGAATGCCTAACCGTGGAAGAGGTTTTGCCCCTTGCTCAAGCTTAAGAAAGTTCAGATTCTCGGCTTCAAATCCTTCTGCGACCGCACCGAGGTGCAGCTGACCGGTCATGGAATCGCTGCGATTGTAGGTCCGAACGGCTGTGGCAAATCGAACATCTCTGACGCGATCAACTGGGTTCTCGGGGAACAGTCGGCCAAGAGTCTCCGCGGGATCAAGATGGAAGACGTCATCTTCGCTGGGACTCGCGAGCGCAAACCTACAGGCATGGCCGAGGTTTCCCTGACGCTGGTTGATCCGGAAGTCTACGACGGCAACACGCTGGCCGACGGCGAGGCGGAGGTGTTGGGCGCCGACCTGCCAGCAGCATTGGATGCCGACCAGCATGTCACGGCGATCAATACGCTGAGTGACTGGGACGAGTCTGCGGTTCGCGCCGAAGCTGCCATGGAGACCGAAGAGGCTGTCGCGGATGCCCAGCCAGGCACAACCTATGAAGCAGAGCTTCCCGCCAAGAAGGCCACGGAAAATTCAGCTGGTGATTTGGCAGAAGCTGGAGCCGAACTTACAACGGGAAACAATGTTGTTCTCAAGATCCGCCGCCGCAAGTTCGGACGCGCACCCATTCGTGCCGGCGAAATCACCGTTACTCGGCGTCTCTTCCGCTCAGGAGACTCCGAGTACCTACTGAATGGCAAGATCTGCCGCCTGCGCGATATCCAGGACATCTTCATGGGTACGGGCCTTGGCGGCGAAAGTTACGCGATGATCAGCCAGGAGCGCATCGGAAGCATTCTTTCGGCTAAACCTCTGGATCGCCGCGCCATCATTGAAGAGGCAGCCGGCATCACCCGCTTCAAGACGAAGAAGCGCCTTGCTGAGTTACGACTTGAATCCGCGAAACAAAATCTGTCCCGAGTGAACGACATCTTCGAGGAGGTTACTCGCCAGATGGGCGTCCTCAAGCGCCAGGCTTCCAAGGCTGAACGTTACGGTGCACTCCGTGACGAACTCCGCAGCAAGCTTCGCGTAGTGCTCGCAAGCCGCCTGTCACAGATGGACGCTGAGCAGGACGCGACGTCTAAAGAGATCGCACGTCTTGGCGAACTTATCGATAGCCAGGCGGCGCAGCTCGAAAGCATGGACGCTGAACACTCTGTCGGCGTCAGTAAAGGTTACGCGCTGGATGACCAGATTCGTGAAGCTGGGGCCCAGACAAACGCGAGTGCGGTAGAACTCGAGCGCATAGCCGCGCGCACAGCCTCGAACGCCGATAGAATCTCCGACCTCACCCAGCGCATTCTTAGCGGGAACGATGATCTTGCCCAGGCTCGAAATCAGGTCGAATCGCTGGCCGGTGATCTCGAGCAACACCGCAGCTTTCTCGAAAATGCGACTGCCGAAGCGACGGATTCGCGTGAGGCGGCGGCATCGCAGCAAGCGCAGGCCCATGAGGCCACACGCAGCGTACTTGCAGCCGAAGCCCTGACCGAAAGCCAACGTCGCAATGCCATGCAGTCCATGCAACGAGCTGCGCAGGCGAATAACGAGATCGCACAAGCGGAAGCTGCTCTCGAAGGACTGGACCGCGAGAATGAGCGCTTTGAGTCCGAGTCTCAGGCCGCACGCGGAGAATTGGAATCTTTAGACTTGCAACGCGGGACTGCCAGGCTGTCTTTCGAAAGTGTGACCGATCGGCTGAAGCGGTTGGAGGCCGAAATCCTCGAACTCCGGCACACGCTCGAAACCAGGCGAATGGAGGAGACGCAATCGCGCCGTCGCGGGGACGAATTGCGCGCCCAGGCCGCCACTCTCAATGGGCGCCGCAGTTCACTTGAAGCTCTTATCCGCGAGCACAGCTATTCCACGGATACGGTCCGCAATATCTTCCGCGCCCAGGCAAAACACCAGGACGGATCCGCGCCACTGGGCACGCTTGCTGACTTCCTTGAAGTCGATGGCCGTTATGAGAATGTCGTTGACGAGTTTCTGCGGGACGAGCTCAATTTCATTGTGGTCCGCAACTGGGACGCCGCTGATGCGGGCGTGCGCTTGCTTCAGGCCGATGTAGCAGGTCGCGCCACCTTCCTGGTGCATCCCGATGGTCTTGATACCACGTTACCGACCGAGAGTATCTCGAACCCGGGCAATGGTGTCGTGGCGCTGAAAGACTGCATTCATGTTCTGAATGGGTTTGGGCATTCGCTTGAGGCAATTCTGCCGAAACTCCGCGACGGCTTTGTAGCGCCTGATACGGATACCGCGCGCAGACTGGCGCTCGAATTCCCCCAGGCCTTCTTCCTCTCGCCCACCGGCGAGACTTTCCATAACGTCACAGTAACGGGAGGAAAGCCGCGTGAGCAGGGCCCGTTGGCGCTCAAGCGTGAACTGGCGGAACTGCAGAGCAAGCTGGCGGGCGTCGAGACTGAACTCGCCCAAAATGAGCTCGCCACTGCAACCCTTGGGCGAGAGATCTCGGACCATACCACGTCCCTCGACGCCAAGAACCACGAACGTCGCGAGGCCGAGCGGGAGAGCGCGAACTCCGGCGCCGCCTTGCGGCAGATGGAGCAGGAGGCAGCGCGCCTCGAAAATCGACTGCAGCAATGGCAGATTGCGGCAAACAGAAACAAGGACCAACGCCAGCAGCGGCAGGATCTCATCGCCCGAAAACGCGAAGAAGCTTCGACGTTTGAGGCGGAACGGGCCAATATTGAGCAGCAGGTTGCTGAACTGACAGAGAAGATTCTTTCTCTGCGGGTCAACCGAGAGGAGCTCCAGGCAGCGGCTTCTGCCGCGGCTGCGGCTTTGGCAGGTCTGGAAGAACGCCGGCGCAACGCGAGTGCAAACTTCGAGCAGACAGACCGTCTCTATCGGAGTCAATCCCAGAGAATAACGCAACTGGAGTCGCAGCTTGCTAGCGCCGCGACAGAGCGGCAACGGCGTGAAGAGGAGACGGCCGAGCTCTCTCTAAAGCATGCAGAACTCACCGAAACGAGGGCTAAATCCATTGCTCACACGGAGGCGCTGTCGGCTGAAGCGGCTGCATTACGTGCGGCCATGTCCGAGCTAGATGGCCGCCTTCGGGCCTTACGCCACGATACAGAGGTCCTGCGCGAGCAACGCGCCACCTTCAGCGCTCGGGCTGCGAAGCTCACATCTGATCTCGAGCACATAGAGGGCACCTGCCTGAATGATCTGTCCGTTGAAGCGACGACGCTTCGCGAAGACGCATCGATCGAGCGAATTGAAGCTGAGGCTCTCACCGCAGAAGATGAGGCAGCGCGCTCTCTGAAGCAGCGCCTCGAAGCCATGGGCCCCGTAAACATGATGGCTTTGGAGGAGTTTCACGAGACCTCCGAGCGCCATGCGTTTCTGGAGACGCAGCGAAAAGATCTCCTCGATTCGATCGAGAATACTCAGGCTTCGATTAAAGAGATTGATGATGTTTCCCGCATCAAGTTCGATGAGGCTTACAAGATCATCAATGAAAACTTCTCCGCTACGTTTACCAAACTCTTCGGCGGCGGCCAGGCGTTCATGCGCTTAACCGACCCTGAAGCCAATGGCGGAAAGAGTTCCGATCTCAGCGGCATTGACATCATCGCGTCGCCTCCCGGAAAGAAATTGCAAAACGTTCTTTTGCTTTCGGGCGGCGAAAAGGCCCTGACGGCTCTCTCTCTGCTCGTGGGAATCTTTCAGTTTCAGCCTGCGCCTTTCTGCATGCTTGATGAGGTCGACGCTCCGCTTGATGAGACCAACGTAGGACGGTTCGCCAACTTGCTTTCAGAGGTGGCATTGAATACCCAGGTGATTATCATCACGCATACCAAGCGGACGATGGAACAGGCCGACGTGATGTATGGCGTAACGATGCAGGAGCCAGGTGTGTCGAAGATCGTCAGCGTGTCTCTGAGCGGCCGGAGCAGGGGCCGCGAAGCTCGAAATGCGGCATGACCGATGAACCAATCAAGTTTATGAACGCTCTTGATTGGCTGCTCGTGATCCTGTTGGCCTATTCGGTCGTGCGGGCGTTCCTGCGTGGCTTTTTTCAGGAAGCTTTCGCTCTGGGCGGCCTGATTTTGGGGTTTCTTTTTGCTTGCTGGTTTTACCGACCCCTGGCAGCCGACCTCAAGGGGCTGATACCACCGACACAGATCGCGGAACTTGCGGCATTTCTGCTTATTTTGGCAGGAACAATGATCCTCGCGAGTTTGCTGGGGAGGCTTTTCCGCCATACCGCCTCGGCCATTGGACTGGGTTTTGTCGACCGATTTCTGGGAGGAGCCTTTGGGCTCGTTCGCGGCGCACTTTTGGGGGTCGCGCTGCTGGTCGCCACGACAGCTTTTTTACCCAGTGCCCCTTGGATTGAAAATTCTCATCTCGCCCCGTATTTTCTTCGGGCCGCTCATGCTGTATCCTTCGTCATGCCCTCCGATCTCAAACGGCGTCTGCTTGACGAGTTCAACCATCTCAAGCACATGCCACCGGATTGGATCAAGGGCAGTCTTTAGCGTCAAACGTGTCATCATGTAATCGGATCCCAACCAGGGCCCATGTCCACTCCACAAAAGGAAGACCCGCGATTGAAACGCGAACTCGACAACCTCGTCCTCCAAATGCACGCCGCTGGAATCGGTTACACCGACGCGGTGCGCGAGTTCAAGAAACAGTACATTCTCGAGGTTCTTTCGCGTCACCGCGGCAATCAGTGTAAAGCGGCAGAAGAGCTCGGCATGCACCGCAACACGCTAAGCCGTACGCTTTCCGAATTAGGCATGGATTCAACCCAAATACGGCAGGGGATGCGCCGTCCGCCAACATCGGTGCGACCCGCGCGAGCGACTCGTCCAAACCTGCAAATTATCTCTGGCGGACGTTAGCCACGTTGGGGCGTCTAAGACAGCAGAGAATGTTTCCTTTACCCCAAGACCGCTGGTGGCGCAGACGCAGAAGTCTTGCCCAGGCTGCGTTATGGGGGTCTCCGCTACTAGCTATTTCTGGCTTTGTCGTTCTGACGGCCAACGCACAAACGAATGGCCCTGCAGACCATCCTGCGAGTGTCCCTGCGAACGCGATTCCACCGCTTACCGCAAAGCACCCACCAAGCACAAATTCGACCGCACCATCTCCCAAACAAATTCGCGCAGCAGACGATGCCTACCTTGAGGGAGCAAAGCATGTGCAGCGTAAGGAGATAGCTGCTGCCTTACACAGCTTCGAACAAGCGGTCCGTCTTAGCCCGAACAACTCGGACTACTCCTTAGCTCTGATCGTCACACGCGAAGACTATGTAACCGAACTAGTTCAGCGTGCGGCTCAGGCACGATCCGTTGGCGACACATCGCTTTCCGAGTCTTTGCTTACTCAGGCACGCGAGCTGGATCCCAATAATAAAGTTGTCCTCCAGCACTTCGAAACTACAGCGGGTGCGGGGAATAAGATGGCGAGTGACGCCAAAAAACCCGACCCATTTTATTCAAGTATCGACCCATCCAAGTTCCCTGCCCAAAACATAGCCTCGACACTCCAGGGCCCGGTTGAGTTGACCCCAACCCCGGGAAACCGAGATGTACATCTTCATGGAGATGTACAGAGTGTCGTTCGAAACCTGTACAGCCTTTTCGGAATCAAGGTCGCATTCGATCCCTCTGTTAAGAGTGGCGCGCCAATCAATCTCGATATGAATAATGTGACATTTGCCGGCGCTTCGAGAGCTATCGGGATCGCGGCGAAAATCTTCGCTGTCCCTGTCCAGCCGACCTCTGTGCTCATTGCACAAGATACGCAGGAGAACCGCGATGCGCTCATGCCGCTGGTAGAGGAGACAGTCTATCTTCCTGGACGAACCAACGACGAGATGCAAGAGCTCGCCAACGTGGCTCGCAACATCTTCGACCTGAAAGAGGTAACCGCGAGTTCTACCGGGGGATTCTTGCTTCTGCGTGGAAATGAGCAGGTTCTTCGCGAGGTCAATGCCGTTTACGACGACATGCTGGATGGCAATCCGGAAGTGCTCTTTGACGTCTCGCTCTATGAGCTCGACAAAACCCTCGACAATAATGTCGGTGCGATTCTTCCGAACTCTGCGGGTGTTTTCAGCATTGCAGCTCAAGCTCAATCCCTCGTATCTGCAAACCAGGCATTGATTAATCAAGCCGTCGCCGCCGGCCTTCTTACATTGAACGGAACGCCACTGGAGAACCTCATCACAGAGGTAGGCTTTCTTGTGGCGTCAGGAGCTGTTACCGCGGTTCAGTACACCAACCTTCTCGGGGTATTTGGTGGCGGTCTTACGTTTGCCGGACTCTACCTAGGCTCCAGTTCCAGCTTCAACCTGGCTTTAAACTCAACCGATGTGAGCATACTTGACTCCGCACAGATACGTGGGATCAACAAGCAGCTTGCAACTTTTCGCGTGGGCTCTCGGTATCCAGTGGTCACAGGAACATATAGTTCCGGGGTCAGCAGTTCGCTTGCGTCCTCGCTGACCGGTCTGAACATCAATGGAACCAGTGTTAGCTCACTCCTCTCACAATATCTTGGGGCCAATTCAGTATCGGTTCCTCAATTTCAGTATGAGGATCTAGGCATCACCTTGAAGTTAACGCCGCAGATACTGCACAACAATGCGGTTTCTCTCGCCTTGGACATGAAGGTGGAGGCGCTGGCCGGCAGCAGCATCAACAACATTCCGATATTGAACAATCACGCACTGACTTCGACGATCACCGTCCCGGCAGGTCAAACGGCGATGTTGGCCACACTTGTTAGCTCGTCTGAGATGAAAGCTCTTACTGGCTTGCCTGGTCTCAACGATATCCCCGGATTTCAGGGTACTAATCAGGATCGCCAGAAAAGTTCAACGGCACTCCTGATTACGATCACTCCACATATCGTGCGAAGCGGCCGCATGGAGGTATCGAGCCGCCGCATCGATACACCCCATGGTGGTAGTGGGGTGGGAGTTGAATAGTTGCGTTGCAAAAGGGGTGATGGGTGGCTATACTTATGCTTGGCAGGGCGGGAGTAGCTCAGTGGTAGAGTGCTTCCTTGCCAAGGAAGATGTCGCCGGTTCGACCCCGGTCTCCCGCTCCAACAACCTCAATCTCAACCACTTACGGCTCGGAAATTTTAGACTGAACACAACGGTTCGGTGTGTTCAGGAGTGTGGTTTTGGGGCTGTTTTAGTGCCCAGGGCGCGGTACCCAAGTGGTAAGGGAGAGGTCTGCAAAACCTTTATGCGTCGGTTCGATCCCGACCCGCGCCTCCAACATTCCAAGCTAGTTAGCCCCCGGTGAGGGGGCTTTTCCTTTGCTGGGATGTTGGGGGCGTTTTTGTGCTACTTAGGTGGGTTTCGGGATGCAAATCGACTTACTTAGCCCGGTTTCGGAACGCGCATTTCTGAGTTTTTGACAGGGAACGTAACGCACGCTATCCAGGGCGCGAAGGCTAGGTGTCGGAGGTTTGAGCTGACTTCCCTGCCCCGCAGACGAAGGCCAGGAACATGCCCATGCCTCGGCGGCCATCGGCACTGGCTGCTTGACGGAACAAGCGCCAGAGCGAAGGAGGATCCTTTCGTCGATCGAGGACCTCATTCTTTGTGTCGGCGAGGACGGTGGGGTCGAAGCTTCCCAGAAGTTCGCCGAGGATGAGGAGGTTGCGAATGGCCTGTGTGCTCGTTGGCTGCTTGGCGTAGTAGGCGAGCTTGGCGGCGATTGCGTTCTTGCTGCCCACGGCCCCGTGAAGGAGATCGAGGAGGCCCTGATCGTGTGCCTCTTCGATCACGTCGAAGAGCACAAGGAGAGCCTCTGCATGTTGCATGGGAGCAGCCTCGAGGCGACGCTCCAGCTCCTTGCGCGGGTCTACTCGTTTCGGGGTGAAGTGAATCGGGTTTGCCATGCGGCTATCTCCTTGCCAGGCGGTGCTGGGATTACA
>Ga0187887_10002451_pt1 | contig 14847 bp, 10 predicted proteins | sample June2016WEW_7_10_FD_132977 | JGI IMG/M metagenome (GOLD analysis project Ga0187887, IMG submission 132977) | Peatland microbial communities from SPRUCE experiment site at the Marcell Experimental Forest, Minnesota, USA - June2016WEW_7_10 | ecosystem: Environmental > Terrestrial > Soil >...
ACCTGTGCGGCGGGTCGCCATAGGTGACGCGGTCCTGAAACACTTCGCGGATCATCTCGCCGCCACCGTTGAAGGGCGGCATCGCGGCAAGAAGATCGTATTTGCCGTACAACACGCCGATCCCGGTCGGGCCGTACAGCTTATGCCCGGTAAAGGCGTAGAAATCGCAATCGATGTCCTGCACGTCGACGTCGAGATGGACCGCGGCTTGAGCGCCGTCGAACAGCACCGGAATGCCGTGGGCATGCGCGATGCGCGCCACTTCCTTCACCGGCACCGGCGTGCCCAGCATGTTCGACATGTGGGTCATGGCGACAAGCTTAGTGCGCGGCGTGATGAGCTTTTCGAATTCGTCGATGAGGAAATTCCCCTCGTCGTCGACTGGCGCCCATTTGATCACGGCGCCCTGGCGCTCGCGCAAGAAATGCCACGGCACGATGTTGGAGTGGTGCTCCATGATCGAGAGCACAATTTCGTCGCCCGGCTTGATGCGCTCGCGGCCGAACGTATAAGCGACAAGATTGATGGCTTCCGTCGCGTTGCGCGTGAAGATGATCTCTTCCTTGCGCTTGGCATTGAGAAAGCCCGCGACCTTTTCGCGGGCGCCCTCATAGGCTTCGGTTGCCTCATTGGCGAGATAATGCAGCCCGCGATGCACGTTGGCGTATTTGGTCGTGTAGGCCTCGTTCAAGCGATCGAGCACGGCTTGCGGCTTCTGCGCCGACGCCGCATTGTCGAGATAAACGAGTGGCTTACCGTAGACCTGCATCGCGAGAATCGGAAAATCCGCGCGGATGCGCTCAACGTCGTAGGCGCCGTTGGTCACCGCGTCATGCATTGAGAACCTGTCCACGTGCTAAAAGCCAGGCTGCAACGGAGTCCATCAGCGCCTCGCGCAGGCCGGCGTGCTCAATGCCCTCGATCGCCTCGCCGAGGAAGGCCTGGATCATCAGCGCCTCGGCTTCGGCTTCCGGAATGCCGCGCGCCATCAAATAGAACTTCGATTCCTCGTCGAGTGCGCCCGCAGTCGCGCCGTGACCGCACTGCACGTCGTCAGCGAAGATTTCGAGCTCCGGCTTGTTGTCCGCCTCGGCGCGGTCGGACAATAACAGCGCCCGCGTCATCATCTTGGCGTCGGTCTTTTGCGCATGCGGACGCACGATAATGCGGCCCTGGAACACGCCATGAGCTTCGTCATCGAGCACCGTCTTGAACACCTCGCGGCTCTGGCAATCGCGTGCGATATGGTTGGCGACGAGCGTGGTGTCGGCGTGCTGGTGGCCCTTGATGAGGGTGGCGCCGCGGATGCCAGCGACGGTACCCTCGCCGTCGAAATTCAAAAACAGCTGATTGCGCACGACGGCGCCGCCCGCCGTATAGGTGAAGGCGTTAAAGCGCGCGCGCGCGCCGATCGCGGCGGCAAGCGTCGACACATGCAGGGCTTCGGCGCCTTCATTGATAATTTTCACATGATCGACATGGGCCTCGTCGCCGACGAACAATTCGAGCGCGGCGTTGACCTGATAGTCGCTGCCGGCCGGGCCCTCATGGCTCTCGATCAGCATGGCCCGGGCGCGCTCTTCCACCACGACCAGCGAGCGGACGAAGGTCGCAGCCGTCTTGGCCGAGGCCACGAACACCAGATGCAGCGGCCGCTCGATGGTCGAACCGGCGGCGATGCGGATCACCGCGCCGTCGCCCATCAACGCCGTATTGAGCGCGACCGCGACGTCTTTTGCCGGCGCGAGCTTGCCGAGATGCGCGGTCAAGAGTGGATCGTTGTCGGCGAGCGCCTGAGCCAGCGGACGCACAGTCAGCCCGCTCTCCAATATTGCCAGATCGGACAATTCGGCAACGAATACGCCGTCGACGAAGACCAGGCGGCGGGCGTCGATATCGCGCAGCATCGCGCCGGCGGTCTTGGCGCTGGTCTTTGCCGCGGCATCGGGCGGGCTCGCGAGCGGCTTTGCCTCCCGCATCAAGACGCGCAGGTCGGTATATTTCCAATCCTCGACGCGTCGATGCGGCAGGCCTTCCCTGGCGAACACGTCGAATGCCGCTTCGCGCTGCGCGGTGACCGCATCATCGCCGGGCAGCCGGGCGCGCGCCTGGGTAAAGGCCTGCGCCAGCGCGGTCTCGGCTGCGGTTTTGATGATGGTGACTTCCCGGTTCACGCCGCAGCCTCTTCCTGATACTCGGCGTAGCCACGGGCTTCGAGTTCGAGCGCGAGTTCCTTGCCCCCGGTCTTGACGATACGGCCGGCGGACAGAACGTGCACGATATCGGGCACGATGTAGGACAAGAGCCGTTGATAATGCGTGATGACGACGAAGGAGCGGCTCGGTGCGCGCAGCCGATTGACGCCCTCGGCGACGATCTTCAGCGCGTCAATATCGAGGCCGGAATCGGTCTCGTCGAGCACGGCGAGCCGCGGCTCCAGCAGCGCCATCTGTAGGATCTCGTTACGCTTCTTCTCGCCGCCGGAGAAGCCGACATTGACCGCGCGGCGCAGCATTTCCGGTTCGATGCCGAGCGTGCCGGAAAGCTCGCGCACTTTCTTGAGAAATTCAGGGGTCGAGAGTTCGGCCTCGCCGCGCTTTTTGCGCTGCGCATTGAGCGCGGTGCGCAAGAAAGTCATGGTGGCGACGCCTGGGATTTCCAGGGGATATTGGAAGGCGAGAAACATGCCCGCGGCGGCGCGCTCGTCCGGCGTCATGTCGAACAGGTTCTTGCCGTTAAATCGTACCTCGCCTGCGGTCGGCTGATAGGCGTCCTTGCCGGCGAGCACGTAAGCGAGCGTCGATTTGCCGGAGCCGTTCGGTCCCATAATGGCGTGAACCTCGCCCGCATTCACGATGAGGTCGAGGCCTTTGAGAATTTCTTTGCCGTCGATTTCGACATGCAAATTTTCGATTTCAAGCAACGCCATCAATAGCTCCGGATTTCTTCGGTTTGCGCTCAGCTTTTCCGCCGGCGCCATTCGCCATCGGTTTTGAGCCGGCTGATCATAAGAAAAGCAGCGATCGCAACCACGTCGATGATGATGGCGCTATAATCCCAAGCGGTTCCACGGGAGAAAACCGGCGCCAGCATCGAGGTCATGACCACGATCACCATGGTGACGACCGTCACCGCCCAGCCTTCCCAGGTCACCGGCGTCGCACCCCAGCCGCGTTGTCTCGGTTTGAACCAATAGGTATTCATCATTGCGATCCGTACTCAGCCGACGCTGCCTTCGAGCGAGACCGAGATCAGCTTCTGCGCTTCGACTGCGAACTCCATCGGCAATTGCTGCAACACGTCTTTGACGAAGCCGTTGACGACAAGCGCGGTGGCCTCCTCCGCCGAAAGCCCGCGCTGACGGCAATAAAACAGCATCTCGTCGGATATCTTCGAGGTGGTCGCCTCGTGTTCGAACATGGCGGAAGAATTCTTCGCCTCGATATAGGGCACGGTGTGCGCGCCGCACTGGTTGCCGATCAGGAGCGAATCGCAATTGGTGAAATTGCGCGCGCCGGTGGCGCGGCGGTGCGCGGTGACGAGCCCGCGATATGTATTGTTGGAATTGCCGGCGGCGATGCCCTTAGAGATGATGCGGCTCGAGGTGTTCTTGCCGAGATGCAGCATCTTGGTGCCGGAATCGACCTGTTGGTAGCCATTGGAAATCGCGATCGAATAAAACTCGCCGCGCGAATTATCGCCGCGCAAAATGCAGCTCGGATATTTCCAGGTAATAGCCGAGCCGGTCTCCACCTGGGTCCAGGAAATCTTGGCGTTCTTGCCGCGGCAATCGCCGCGCTTGGTGACGAAATTATAAATGCCGCCGCGCCCCTTTGCGTCGCCCGGATACCAGTTCTGGATGGTCGAATATTTGATTTCGGCGTCATCGAGCGCAACCAGTTCGACCACCGCGGCGTGAAGCTGGTTTTCATCGCGCATCGGCGCGGTGCAGCCTTCCAGATAGCTGACATAGGAGCCGCGGTCGGCGATGATCAGCGTGCGTTCGAATTGCCCGGTATTCTTCTCGTTGATGCGGAAATAGGTCGACAATTCCATCGGGCAGCGCACGCCCGGCGGCACATAGACGAACGAGCCGTCGGAAAATACCGCCGAGTTGAGCGTGGCGAAGAAATTGTCGCTGACCGGCACCACCGAACCTAGATATTTCTTCACCAGATCGGGATGCTCGTGCACGGCTTCCGAGATCGGCATGAACAACACGCCGGCCTTGGCGAGCTCAGCCTTGAAAGTGGTCGCGACCGAAACCGAATCGAACACCGCGTCGACCGCGACGCGGCGCGAACTGCCCTCGCCGTCCGCGGCGTCACCTTCGGCGCCAGCCGGCTTCTGGATGCCCAAAAGCGCCTCGCGCTCGCGCAGCGGAATACCGAGCTTTTCGTAGGTGCGCAGGATTTCCGGATCGATGTCGTCGAGCGACTTCGGTCCGTCTTTCTGCTTCGGTGCGGAGTAATAATAGAGGTCCTGATAGTCGATCGGGCCGTATTCGATCTTGGCCCATTTCGGCTCGCGCATGGTCAGCCAGCGCTTATAGGCGTCGAGCCGCCATGCGAGCATCCAGTCCGGCTCGTTCTTCTTCGCCGAAATGAATCGCACGGTGTCTTCGGACAGGCCCTTGGGAGCCTTGTCCGATTCGATCAGCGTCTCGAATCCGTACTTGTATTGGTCAACGTCGATGCGCCGGACCTGATCGACGGTCTCTTGGATTGCCGGCATTCGTCCCTCCGCTCACGGTTTCAAGGACCGCGGGTTGGATCAAGTCGGTTATGGTGATGTGCTCTTTCGGAACCTGCGTTTCGAATTATGCCTGTTCGGATCACCCCATTTGTAGCGCCCTGCCCGTCAAAGGCGGACAAAACGCTGGCGAATTCGGTTATCGGATAGCCGTTTAAGCGGCTATACCGCGATTGTCCCTAGATAATGCAGTCGCGAGCTTTCTCCAAGCGCCGAGAAACATTTCGACATCGGCCATAGTCGTCGCCCAACCCAGACTGACGCGCACCGCGCCGCGCGTGAGAGAGGGTGAAACTCCCATGGCTGCAAGGACATGGGAGGGTTGCACCCGGCCCGACGAGCAGGCGGCGCCCGACGAAACCGCGACCCCTGCGAGATCGAAGGCGATGACTGCGGTCTCGGCTTTCATGCCCTCGACCGCAAAAAGGGTCGTATTGGGCAGCCGCTCGGTGCCGGCGCCGAAAATCACCACTCCAGGCGAGATCGCCGCCAGGCCGGTTTCGAGCGTATTGCGCAACGCCAGCATGTGAGCTGCTTCCGCCTCGCGCTCCCGGCGAGCGACCGCGGCAGCGGCTCCGAAGGCAGCGATGCCTGCGACATTCTCGGTGCCCGCGCGCATGCCGCGCTCCTGGCCGCCACCGCGAATGAGCGGATCGGGGATATGAATAGCTTCGCTGCCTCGCACCAGGGCGCCAACGCCCTTCGGGCCGCCAATCTTATGCGCCGACAGGGTCAGGAGGTCAGCGCCAAGCTCGGTGATGTCGCAAGGCACGCGGCCCGCCGCCTGCACCGCATCGACATGGAGCACGCCGCCGACGGCGTGCACAATGGCGGCGACGGCCGCCACCGGCTGCAGGACACCGGTTTCGTTATTGGTCTGCATCAGCGAAACCAGCGGCCGGGGCGATTTGGCCATGGCCTCCTCAAGCGCGCCGAGATCGAGCCGGCCGTCCGCGCCGACCGGGATTTCCTCGATCGACTCGCGCGGAAATCTGCCGCCTGAACGCACCGAGGCATGCTCAATAGCCGAAAACAACAGCCGAGACCGCGGCCGCTTGTCGGCCGGGGTTTCGATCGTGGGCGTCAGCGCCAACATATTGGCTTCGGTACCGCTCGAGGTGAAGAACACGTCGCCCGGCCGCGCCCCGACCAGGGCTGCAACCTGTTCGCGTGCATTCTCGATCAGCCGTCTCGCCGCGCGGCCTTCCGCATGCACCGAGGACGGATTGCCGGACAGCGACAGTGCCTCCTCAAAGACCACGCGCGCCTCGGCCCGCAACGGCGCGGTGGCGTTCCAGTCGAAATAGCTACGGTGCGGCCTCTGATCTGGCATCGGTCTGATGTGCGCTCTGGATTGGACAATGGCCAATCAATGTACCGGCATTGGCATATTCGAGCCGGTCCCCGGGTGCGATCGTGGACCAATCGCGACATGATGCTTGCTTTTTGGCCCCTGGCCTGTGCTAGAAGTCGCGACCCAATGCCCGCGCCGCCCTCATGCCCGTCGGTGGTTCCAAAAACTAAAGTGCTATTAGGTACTTACGTGCGCGGGCGGGCATCGTCAAGCCGCCGCCCTGAACGAGGTTTAGCCCTATGCCTGAAGTTATTTTCACGGGCCCCGCCGGCCGCATCGAAGGCCGCTACCACCCGGCCCGGCAAAAGAACGCGCCGATCGGCATCGTGCTGCACCCGCATCCACAGTTCGGCGGCACGATGAACCACCAGATCGTGTACCAGCTCTATTACGCCTTCGTGCACCGCAACTTCTCGGCGCTGCGCTTCAATTTCCGCGGCGTCGGCCGCAGCCAAGGCGGCTTTGACCACGGCATCGGCGAACTGTCGGATGCCGCAGCAGCACTCGACTGGGCGCAAACCGTCAATACCGAAGCGCGCAGCTGTTGGATCGCTGGTTTTTCGTTCGGCGCCTGGATCGGCATGCAGCTTCTGATGCGAAGGCCCGAGATCGAAGGTTTCATCTCGATCGCCCCGCCGGCCAACCTTTACGACTTTTCCTTCCTCGCGCCCTGCCCGTCGTCGGGCCTCATCATCCACGGCGACAAGGACGCCGTGGTGCCGCCGCGCGACGTCACGACGCTGGTCGAGAAGCTGAAGACGCAAAAAGGGATTATCATCGAGCAAAAAGTCATTCCCGGCGCCAACCACTTCTTCGACGGCAAGGTCGAGCCGCTGATGACCTCGATCAGTCAGTATCTCGACAAGCGGTTGGGCAAAAGCGGGCGCGCCACCACCGCGGCGTGAGTCGAGCATTTCGCCGCCCTTGCAATCCGCCCGCCGCGGACGTTCAATGGATCAAAATAACAATCCAACAATGAACGACCGAGGGGGAACGCTATGCGCTCGACGCGAATTGTTGCCATTTGTCTGCCGATCGGCATCGCAGGGCTGAGCTTGGGCTCAGGCCACGCGCTCGCCCAAAACGCAACCGGCCCAAACACCACAGCCCAGGACACGATCAAAATCGGCATCGTCATTCCGATGACCGGGACATCGGGCGCGGTCGGGCGCGAGATTTCCGACGCCACCAAGCTCTACGTGGCGCAGCACGGCGACACCGTTGACGGCAGGAAGATCGAGCTTCTGATCAGGGACGATCAAAGCGTGCCCGACAACGCCAAGCGGTTGGCGCAGGAATTGATCGTCAACGACAAAGTCAGCTTCCTTGGCGCAGGCCTGACGCCTAGCGCGATGTCGATGGCACCGATGGCGACGGAAGCCAAGGTGCCGACGGTGGTGATGGTGTCTGGCACCTCGGTTGTAGTCGACCGCTCGCCCTATTACGTGCGCACCAGTTTCACGCTCGGCCAGCAGTCCGGCATCATCGCCGACTGGGCGATCAAGAACGGCAGCAAAAAAGCGGTCGCGATCCTGTCCGACTGGGCGCCCGGCGCCGAGGCCGGAAAAGTGTTCGAGCGGAATTTCACCAAGGGCGGCGGCCAGGTCCTCGAGACATTAAAAGTGCCTCTCGCCAATCCGGACTTTTCGCCGTTCCTGCAACGCGCGCGCGATCTCGCCCCCGACACGCTGTTTGTGTTCGTGCCGGCCGGGCAGGCGGGAACCTTCGCGCGGCAGTTCTCCGAGCGCGGGCTCGACAAATCGGGCATCAAACTCGTCGGTCCCGGCGACATCGTTGACGACGACGATCTGCCGACGACGGGTGACGCTCTGGTGGGTGTCGTCACCGCCGGCATCTATTCGGCGGCACATCCATCGCAAATGAACAAGGATTATGCCGCGGCCTATAAGAAGGCGACCGGCCACCGTGCCAATTTCATTTCGGTCGGCGGTTATGACGGCATGAACCTCATCTACCAGGCGCTGAAAATAACCGGCGGCAACACCGATGCCGACACGGTTATGGGCACCATGAAGGGGATGAAGTGGGAAAGCCCGCGCGGGCCGATTTCGATCGATCCGCGTACCCGCGACATCGTGCAGAACGTCTACATTCGCAAGGTCGAGAAAGTCGGCGGCGAACCCTGGGCAATCGAGTTCGAGACTTTCCCGGCGGTCAAGGATCCGCTGAAGGAAGCGGCGGCGAATTAGCCGCTTCGCGGAGCGCGGCCGTGGCGGATTGAGCCATCGAGAAATTAGAGGACATCATGATCCGCTTCGCGAGCCCGGTTCGCAACATTATCTTGGTCGGCGCATTGCTTGCGTCAGGCTTGGTCATGTCTAGCTTGGCGCATGCCGAGGATTGGCCGAACAGGCCCGTCACTCTCATCGTGCCCTTCGCGCCCGGCGGCACCACCGATATCGTCGGTCGTATCATCGCCCAGCAATTGTCGATCCGACTCGGTCAGAACGTCATTGTCGAGAATATCGGCGGCGCCGGCGGCACGCTCGGCGCCACCAATGCATCGCGCGCGACCCCCGACGGTTACACAGTCTTCATGGCCACCGTCGCCCACACTATGGCGCCCGGCATCTACAAGAAACTCGCTTACAATTTCGAACAGGATTTCGACCCGATCACCGTCGTCGCCACGGTGCCGAATATTCTGATCGTCAATCCGTCGGTGCCGGCAAAAACCGTCGCCGAGTTCATCGCCTATCTGAAGGCCAATCCCGGTAAGGTGAGCTATGGCTCCGCCGGCGTCGGCTCAACCGAGCACATGTCGGCCGAGTTGTTCCGGTCGCTGTCGGGCACCGACATCGTCCACATCCCTTATCGCGGCGGCGCGCCGATGCTGGCCGACTTGGTTGCAGGCAACATTCAGATGTCGATCGAAACCAGCGGGGCTGCGACCCCTTTGGTCCAGGCCGGCAGCGTTCGCGCGCTCGCGGTCAGCCCCGCCAAGCGCTCGGCGCTGTTTCCCGATCTGCCGACACTCGCCGAGTCGGGGCTGAAGGGTTACGACGTTTCCACTTGGTACGGATTTCTGGTGCCGAAAGGCACGCCGGAACCCATTCGCAACAGGCTCTACAGCGAGACCGCCGCGATCCTGAAGTCTCCCGACATCATCAAGAAGCTTGGCGATTTCGGCGCCGAACCGGGCGGCGAACCGCCCGCCGCGTTCGCCGTCTTCATTCATTCCGAAACCGAGAAATGGGTCGATCTGGCGAAGAAGGCAGGAATTTCCGCCGAATAAGTTGCTCACGAATCCACTGTCGTCGAACGGTTTACGGCTTCGCCAAAACCCCCCCGGTCAGCGGGCCCGGCGCGCCGGTGGTGCCGGGAAACGTGATCGGCAGACCGCGCAGGCTGCGCACCGCGAGATATGCGAAGGCCTGCGCCTCCAGTGAATCGATCGACCAGCCGACCTCATGCCCCGATTCGATGCGCGCCGGCGTGACACGCTCCGCCAACATGCGCATCAGCGTCGGGTTGCGCGCGCCGCCGCCGGCGACGATCCATGTTTTTGGCGCGCGGGGCAGATGCGGCACGATGCGCGCCACCGCGGCCGCCGTGAGCGCGGTCAGCGTCGCCGCGCCGTCTTCTGTAGAAACTCCGTCGAACACATCGCCGACGAAACCGCGGAAATCATTGCGGTCGAGCGATTTCGGCGGCGGCAGAGCGAAAAACGGATGCGCCAGCAGCTGCGCGATCACGGCTGCGTTGACCGCTCCCGCCGCGGCCATGCGACCGTCGGTGTCGAGCGGTTGCCCGGTGCGCAATCGCAAAAAATCGTCGAGCAGCGCGTTGCCGGGTCCGGTGTCACACGCGATCAGCGTGTCGCCGTCGATATACGTCGCATTGGCGACGCCGCCGACATTGAGCACCGCGATCGGCCGCTCGCCGGGCAACTGCTGCACCAAGGCGCGATGGAAGACCGGTGCCAGCGGCGCGCCCTGCCCGCCCGCGGCGACGTCGGCCGAGCGAAAATCATAGACGACGGGAATGCCGAGTCGGGCCGCCAGGCGTTGGCCATCGCCAATCTGCAGCGTCAAACCGCGCTCCGGGCGATGCAGCAACGTCTGGCCGTGGAAACCGATCGCCGCCACGCTCTCCGGCGACAGCGAATTTGCGGCGAGGAACGCCTGCACCGCCTCGACATGCGCATCGTTCACCAATCGCTCGGCCTCGGCCACGATGCCCGGCCGCGCGGTGCGTTCAGTCATATTCTCCGCGACCGCGGTGGCGCGGCGCAACAGCGTGCGCTCCTCCTTGGTATAAGGCCGGCAAGCGGTGGCGCCGAATTGCGCGATCGCCTCGCCGTCGGTGTCGATCAAAGCGACATCGACGCCGTCCTGCGAGGTTCCGCTCATCAAACCGACCGCCAGGACCGACGACGCCGTCGAGACAGCGGCCGGCGCTGGCGGGGACGTCGTGCCGGGCGAGATTACGGCGGATGAAATGGACTTGGACATTGCTTGGCTCGTTACCTCCCCAGTCAAACCAGGGCAGTCTAAACAACAGTTTAAACAGACTTGCGGACCTGTTACACCACCCGCGCCGCGGCGGCGAGCCGGGGCGGTCATGATCAAGCCGGATGCCGATGAGCACCTACAAATCCGATTTCCTCAACGTGCTGGCCGGCCGTGGCTTCATCCATCAGGTTTCGGAGCCCGAGTCGCTCGATGCGCTGGCGCATTCTTCGACGCTCACGGCCTATATCGGTTTCGACTGCACCGCACCGTCGCTGCATGTCGGCTCGCTGTTGCCGATCATGCTGTTGTACTGGCTGCAGCAGACCGGCCATCGCCCGATTGCGCTGATGGGCGGCGGAACCACGCGCGTCGGCGATCCGTCGGGCAAAGACGAGAGCCGCCGTCTCCTCACCGATGACGCGATCAACGAAAATCTCAAAGGCATCCGCGCCGTCTTCGCCAAATTCCTGAAGTTCGAAGATGGCGGCGGCAGCGCCATCATGGCGAACAATGCCGATTGGCTCAACGCGCTCAATTACATCGACTTCCTGCGCGACGTCGGCCGCCATTTTTCCATCAATCGGATGCTCGCATTCGATTCGGTAAAAATGCGGCTCGAGCGCCAGCAGGAGCTGTCGTTTCTCGAATTCAATTACATGATCCTGCAGGCCTACGATTTCGTCGAGTTGTACCGGCGTCATGGCTGCGTGCTGCAAATGGGCGGCTCCGACCAATGGGGCAACATCGTCAATGGCATCGATCTCGGCCGGCGGCTACACAACGCGCAGTTCTTCGCTCTCACTTCGCCGCTCCTCACCACCTCGTCCGGCGCCAAGATGGGCAAGACCGCGGCGGGAGCCGTATGGCTCAACGCCGATCAAGTGAGCCCGTATGAGTATTGGCAATATTGGCGCAATACCGAGGACGCCGACGTCGCGCGCTTTCTAAAATTGTTCACGGTGTTGCCGCTCGATGAAATCGCGCGCCTTGCGGCGCTGCAGGGCGCCGAGATCAACGAGGCGAAAAAGATTCTGGCGACTGAAGCGACGGCGCTCGTCCACGGCCGCGCTGCGGCCGACGAGGCGGCCGGAACCGCGCGCACGACGTTCGAGGAAGGCGCGCACAGCGCCGGCCTGCCGACCGTCGAAGTACCTCGCGCCGAATTGCAGGTCGGTATCGGTGTGCTTTCCGCCTTCGTCAAAGCCGGCCTTGCGGCCTCGAACGGCGAGGTGCGCCGCGCCATCGCCAACAACGCCATTTTGGTCAATGACGTGCGCGTCACCGGCGACAAGGCCGTGATCGGAGCCGCCGACGTCACCCTTGACGGCGTCGTGAAGCTTTCGCTCGGCCGCAAACGTCACGTTTTGCTCAAGCCGGTCTGATCAAACCGCGTTAGCGAATATTCGGCGACGCGGCGTTGTCGTCGGTCGACGTGCTGTCGTCCAGTGGCGGCGGGATAAACGGAGTATTGACGGGGAATTCAAAGATTTTGCGGAACAGACCGGGCGCCAGCGCCGAAAGCGGATTGACGTGCAGGACCGGCTGACCGGGCTTCCCGACCACCTCGTAGGTAACGCCGACGAGACCTTCCTTATCCCCGCCCATGAACAGTCCCACGACCGGGATTTGACCGAGCAGATTATTGGCGCCGTACAGCGGAATGAGCGTGCCGCGCAGGTGCATGTCGTCGCGCGCATAATCAAGCACGCCGTCGATGGTGCCGCCCAGCACCGGTCCACGCACCACGCCGTCGTGCAGCGCCATTCGTCCCGGGGTGCGAGTGAAATCGATCTTCAACCCGGAGAAATCCATGGTGTTGGCATTGCGCGGCATCTGGCCGCCGGTGGCGACCGCGCGTTCGAGCTGCGACTCGTCGTGAACCGAGAAGTTGCGTACGCTCAAGCTGCCGATCTGCGTCGGATTGTTGACCGACGGCGGGTCCATGACGGAAATCAACTGGCCGCCGGTCATGCGCGAATAGACGTCGGTGAATCGGAACAGCGCGCCGGCGTCGCTGCTTTCCAGATCGACCACCTGGCGACCGTCGCCGCGGCTGCGCAGATCGCCGGTCAACGATCCCGCGCGCCCGATCTTGGCGGTGAGCCCGAGGCTGCGAATCTCGCCGGCCCGGCGCGACATTTTCAGCTCTAGACCGCGCAACGCTTCGCCGTTGTAGCCGAGCACGGCGCCCAGCTTCATATCGAGATCGAGATCAGGCGGCTGGTGCTTGCCCGGTTCCGCCTGCGGTCCGCCGGTCATGGTCTTGACGAAGCCGCGGCCGTCGTAAGCGTCGCCACGCATGACGACGCGCAGCGCGCCCTCCGCGGTGCGTTCAACTTTCAGGCTGGTGCGATCGCCGTCGGAAAATCCGAACGATGGGAAATTGGCGGATTGCAATTCGCCGGAACCGTCGAACTCGATCGTGCCCTTGACGCCGCCGCCGGCGCCCTCGATCAGAAGATCGTCGATGCGGATCGACTGCGGCTTGGTGGTCAGCGTGAACGTGGCGCGCGCCGGCTTGCCCGACTGCTTGACCCAGCCCGGCAGGAAGCCGTCGATCTGGGCCGGCGTCAGATCGGCCTGGACCGTGAAACGGCCGTCGCGATCGGATTTCGAGGCGACCCGGCCGCTGAGATCGACCGGGATCGAGCCGCCGATCGTATTTCCCGGATCGAGGCTGAGATTCGCGCGAATCAAGTCGTCGAGCATGCCCTGAATATGGACATCGGCGTCGGTTTCGCCGCGCATTTTGCGGTATTCAAGATTGGCCGGCGCGCCACCGATCTTGACGTCGCCTTTGATCTGGTAGCCGTCGTTATTGGCATTGACCTTCAGCGCCGCGGCTTCGACCTTCTGCCCCATGATCATGTGTTCGGCGGAAAAATTCGTGGCATCGACCAGGATCGAGTAAGCGGTCGAGCCCGGCGGCAGATCGGGCTTCAGCGGCATGGCGAGAGCGACCTGTGCGCTCATGGTACCGTGCGTCGTCGCTGGATCGAACGGCACGCCGGAGGCGTCGCGCAGCCGGTCCAGGGCCACCAGTTCTGCGGCCGCCGGAACCGGACCATCGACCTTGAAGTGAACGCGCGCCGGCGGCTCATGCGGGGCGGTGTCGGGCACTTCGAACAGACCTGACGACAGGACGAGCTTGCGCCCCGACGGCAGATCGGCCGTTGCCTTGCTGAGGCCCATCTGCGCGTCGCGGCCGACAATATGGACGGTGAGATCGGCGTCATGGAGCGCTGGCAGACCCGCCACCGGCCGGATCACGCAATTGGTGGCGAGTGCATCAAGCGTCAGCCCGTCATCGGGGACCGGGGGACCGGAGGCTTTGAGCGTATTGAACGGCGCATTCACCGCGATCACCACGCGTTCCACATTGCCGCTCATCAGATGGTCGATGAACCAATCGCGCACTTTGGGGACGACGAAGATGGGCCACAGTCGCTTCAAGGCATCGACCGACATGCGGGTGGCGGCCAGCCCCGCGGCGAGATGCAAGTCGCCGCTCGAGTAGTCCGCGGTACCGGACATCGCAACGCCCACTTCGGAGTTGCCGAGATCGCCGTGACCGAGAACGAAACGCCGTTTGACCGGGTCGAACTGGCCGCTCAAGGCGATGCGGTTCAGGATCAACGGGTCGCTCGTTGCGCCGGGGGAATTCAAAACGACAGTGCCGCCGCCGATCGAATAGGCCCATAGACCCGGCGTCTCCGCCGGCGCTTCGACCTGACCCAACAGCGTCAGCCGATTGCCGCCGGACAGAATTTGAAACGGCACCGCGAGCACGCGGCTGGCGGCGTCCCAATTGACCTTGAACTCGGCGCGGTCGATATCGACACGACTGTCGGCGTCATTGGCGTCGCTGACAAAACCGGCTTCAGCAACGATCCGGCCTACCAGCGATTGCGGGATACCGTTGGGGCCGATCTCGCCGCGCAAGCTTGCCGACAGCGGCAGATTGATTTGCAGACTGCCGTCGCCCAGCCTTGATGCCAGCAGCAGATTGTTTGCCGAGACTTGGCGGGCTTCCAGCTCGATGCTGCGGTAACCGTTCCGGAGCGGCTTGATCGATGCGGTCAGTCCCCATGGGCCTTCGGGATTATCCGAGCCGACCGTTACGACGACGCCGCCGCCACGCGGCCGTTCGAGGCTGAGGCTGATGTCCTGGAAGCTCCAGCGTTTGCCGGTCCGCGCATCGTCGACCGTCAGGCTGCCGTTCTTCAAGCCGAGCTCGCGCAAGTCGTGACCGTCGAGTCCGGTCTC